>Ga0180433_10002185_pt1 | contig 30823 bp, 45 predicted proteins | sample SS_ome_8_FD_132980 | JGI IMG/M metagenome (GOLD analysis project Ga0180433, IMG submission 132980) | Hypersaline lake sediment archaeal communities from the Salton Sea, California, USA - SS_1_D_1 metaG | ecosystem: Environmental > Aquatic > Non-marine Saline and Alkaline > Hypersaline >... | reverse complement strand
TATTAATTTTTTAAATATTCTAATATTACAAGTGCTGAAAATCCGTTGTAAGTTCCTGTTGCACAAATAACATTCACATTAGTTGCATCTATCGTAATCATCACATCATCTGGTCCTCCCTGTGGAAGAGCTACGTGAAGTGTCCCAGCTGCATTCTTCGCGGTTCCGTAAATACTCGTAAACGTAAATCCAGATATGTCGCCTAGTTCATGTGCAACCGAAGTTGTACCGGCGGCAGTAAGTGTTGGCACAGCAATAACCTTCCGGAAATTTCCTCTCTTTACATTCTCGTCTGTTGCATTAAACCAAGCTTGTCCATTGACAACCTCTTCAGTTTCAAATATCCCTATTTCTTTGCTATTTAGACTAAAAATAATATTTGTTAAAGTATTTTCGAGATTAGTCTCCCTATCCTCCCCATCACCAAGATAGGTGTACAAAGCGAGGAATGTAGAGTATGCGTTATCTGGACTGTAGGTCATACAAGTCTCCCTGCAGGAGTTGCCCACAATATCCAACCATGCAGACGCACTTCTTGCTCTACTTTTTCTATATCATAGATTTGTCCGTTTGCTACTTCAGAGTATTTAAACTTAAGAGAAATAGATTGAGCACTCACATTCGTATAGACTCTGTACCAGAATTTATTAGTCACTGCTGACTTGGGATCTGTAAGAGGAATGGTTTTCGTGTCTACAGGACTTACGTCATTTTCATCTGTGTAAATCTCAACGATGATCTCACCACTAGTTGTGTTATCTAAGAATAGATCGACATAACCTACTCTAACTTTCTGGCCATTACCGTAGAAAGGATTGAATTTCTTCGTAACGAGTTCGAAATTATCTACAACAGAGACTATGCCACCATACGTATACCCAGCCTCTGAAACATCGGCTAGATTTAGGTCTTGCAGAGTAAAAGTGTCATCCGTGGCATTTTGTACTGTATAAATTTTATCATTAAGTCCTGTAGCACCATTCACTTCAGAAATATAAACATAGTCATCATTAGAGAAGTTGTGGTTAGGAACCGTGAAAACACTTGGGTCTGCACCCGTCACATTCTGAATCACATAGAAGTCGTCATTAGAGGAGACGAAATCGCCCTCATCAATATCTTGAAGTTGATGAACAAAACCATGAGTATTGCCACCAACGACATAAGGAAACTTAGACTGAAGAGATTCTGATCCCCATGTAATATCATATGTAGACCATGCCTCCGTTGACTCTCCCCAAGTAAGATCGTTAACCCTTCTGTAATAACCGAAACATGTATAATAGTTTTTGAACTTCGTCCAACTAAGATGATCGTAATTGAAGACGAGCGTTCTGTTCGGAAACTTCTTATCCTCTGCAGAATCTGAATAAGACCATAAGATCATTCGATTGTAGTAATCTCGTATCCCATAAACTCTTTTATGGCCTTCTTCTTCATTATGGAACTTAAAAACTTGATCATTGATATTTTGATCAATCCTTACAACTTCTGCTGAATTACAAGCAGTTATCGCAAAAGATCCCACCGTGTTAGCGCTCTTATCGAATAGAACGGTAGAGAATGTGCTTTCTGAACCAAATTCTGAATTAAGACGATTCCAAACAAATGGAAGAACGGGATTGCCAGTATAGTCAAGTCTCCAAGTAGATTGTTCAAAATACACCACCAGTGTGTCCTTTACGAATCCAGCAGAAACTATTTCTTCTCCTGTAGGGGCATCCAAAAAACCACCAAGTCCTGGCGACTGATACCAACCATCTCCATCAGAAGATGTGATTCCTGACAAAGACGGGAAGCTCTGTGCTACGAAAGGAATACCGACTTTAGAATAACGGACCCTCTGCGCATGACGTTTTCTTCCTGCGTAAGTTGTTCCTTCTACGGTATTAAAAGCAAGCACTCGTCCTTTATAAGTGACAATCATAAGACAGCCTTGAAGAATATTTGGGGTCGCTGAATTGTCCGTAGGTGGAGCAAAATTTACCCAGCCATTGCCGTCATCATACCAACGAATCCCATCGCCAGAAGCTGTTTTAGTTTTCTCTATAGACCAAACGACTCCGCCTGCACTATAAACTGGTCCCACAGCAGTGTTGATATTCACTGTGATTGTGGTGGCTCCGATAGCTGTGATGGTTCCAATTTTATTATTAATCTGAGTCATTCCTGTGGCATTAGCAATATAAACCCTATCGCCATTGACGAAATTGTGTACCCCTATGGTGATCACAGCGCTCGCTGCGGCCGAGATGTTAGTCACCGCATAGAAATGTCCACCAGGGACGTTGTTCGTCGCCCAGAAGGCATCTAAATAATTCTGTGTCCAGAAGAAATCATAATCTTCTCCAGTCCAATCAAAATTGTATCCTGAATTTTTGTATTGCGTGATATTTGCAAATCTTTCGGTGCCGTTACGATACTGATATGCCTTTCTTCTATCGAACCCTATAAGATTGATGTCTATGCTATCTTCAAGTTGCAATGTTCTAAGCCCCATACAAGGGGAATAATCATCAACGAGCATGAAATAGCGAGCAGATGCTGTTCCAGCAATTGCAGTGAAGGTAATGTTGATCGCGCCTGTTGTATAGTTCGTTGGTGCATTAACCGTACCGGCGCCACCAGTAATTGTAAACCCGCCCACACCGTCATCAGTAAAAGTAGTCGTTCCGTCAGTGATTATTAGGGATCCTGGTTCTACAGGAAACCAGGTGAGAGTCGTGTTTATCACACCAGCTACATCAACTAGATCTTCCTCTCGTATACCCAATCTTCCCATGAGGATATTGCCACCCTTTTTATTGATGACTCCGTGATAGTTGAAGACATTAGTCATCGTAGGATATGCTTTATCAGGAAGAAGCCAGGGCTCTGTTTCTGTAACGAAGCCATCAGTAAGCTGGGCTACTAAAAATGGTTGATAGGTCATTAATACTCCACCTTACTAACTGCCCACCTCAAAGTTAGAGCACCGGCTGTTTTAGTTACTGTAACGTTTGTTCCGCTTCGTTGGATGCTTGTAACTAATCCGCTTACTGCAGTCTGATTAGCACGTGCATTCGCTCCTGACCAATAGACCGATGCTGAACATGCATCATTTCCTGATACGGTGCCGTAAGCTACGAGTGTACCCATAAATGGCTTCATGCCGGCAAAACTCGTTAGATTAGAAGTTCCTGCTCCGGCAGGCATAACGGTAGTCCCGGAAAATGATGTCGGAATCTGCTGTATTCCTGATGATGCATTTCTATACATAAGTATAGGTGATAGTCCTATAGCACTTGTTTTCTGATAAATAACACCTGTAAGAATGACAGCTTGATCGCCAGAAGTAGGAAGATGCACATATTTGTGGTGACCATCATTTGACGCAGGGGTACTCGCAAAATAATGGTCTTTCTTCAGAGTCGTTTCTATATAATTCCAGTTGTCTTGAATCTGAGTGACACTCTGGCTAATTTTTGTAGATGAGGTGGGAAATGTCTTATTCCAAGCCATGCTGTCTCCTATACGTATGGATAAAAGTTGTTATTAAAAAATTCTGTACTATAAATAGTAGATGTTCGCTGTTTGCTCTTATTTGCTATTGTTCGTCGCTGCACCTTACGGAGTTTATCTTCGAAGTAAGGGGTGATCACATTCAGAGTATCGTAGTCAGCGTTGTCGCTTAAGATTTTCACAGCAGCACCGTATGCGAGAACCTCCCACATATTGTTGAGTTCTGGAGTGTCAGCACCGCCGACCAAATCAGAAGGCACTCTAAGAACATCGACTTCTGCTAGATAATTCATATCAGGGACCGGTCTGAAAACAAATTGTCCTTGATCATAAAGGACCATAGAAGGTCTTGCCGGTTGATATTGATAAATCTGAGCAGAGATCGTATTGCCGGAAGGGATCACAGCTGGAAAGGTTATGCTAAAGACACCGGTGCTATAATCTATAGTGCCAGCCGCAGGTGCCAAAAAGCCTCCTATGCCGTCATCTATCGCAGTCGTACTACCTGTCGCGGTGTCTGCAGAAAAAAAGACGTTGTTGATCTCTGAAATGCCAGCTTTTACAATATAATATGTAGCGGATATCGTGGCTCCTGGATTCGCAGTTGTAAATGTTATATCTATAGAACCAGTCAAATAATTCGTTTGAGAATTAATAGTCCCAGTACCGCCAGAGACGGTAAAACTTCCAGTTCCGGTGTCTGTAAAAACCGTCGTACCATCAGTGATTGTTATAGAACCTTGTCTTATAGGTATTTGTGATAGATTCAATGCCACTGGAGTGTTGCCTGCACCTCTAGTGGTCAAATCTTCATTATATATACTTGTAGAACCACCTGTATTCACAGATCGTAAAAAAGGAGTCGCTGAAATAGTCCCTGCATAAGGGCCCGCTCCGCCATCTCCAGTTGCTACAGACTCCACTACGCTCGTTCTGGGCCAGTTATTATAAAATGCCCGTCTGTCTTTGTAAAAGTCTGTAGGATATCCCCCTATATACACGGGAGAATCGCATGAAAAATATAAATTTCTGTCAAAGGCATATGTGTCGACATTAGGCTGTAGTTCTAATGTATAAACGTCTTTGAGCTTTTCGAGTTTCATAGACTCAGGAAGGTCATATACGTAAAAGTTGTTTACGTAATCAGTAATGTCGTCGTCGGTAATTTGCTGTTCAGAAGGCCTCCCAGTGAGAAGCCTTACCTTAGCTATAATGTCAGTAAGTGTGTTTTGAGCCATTAGAGGTACTCGCTAATTTTAAAGGCAAACCTGTGTTTCTTTTTGTGCGTCTTGATATGATTTCCGTCAGGACCAAGAAGATGGCTGTTTTCTTTCATATAACATTCAGAGTTGAGTTTTCTTACAACGCTGATAGGAAGGTCATATTCTTCGCCATCTATGAGTTTGTAGAACTGGATTTTCTCTCCCTTCCACTTCTTATCATAAAACTCTAAAACTCCGCCTGGAAGATCTCTGAACTCGAAAACTCCTTTTACGGTTCTTGCATCTTCTTTGCGTTGTTGTTCGAATTTATCGATCATTGGAGCAGAGGGATCTGCTTCTTTTCTTGCAACTTTTCGTGCTACAGTAGCCATGATTACCTTTATATTTTAAAATTATTATTATAAAAGGGGGCATGACACCCCCTAAAGTTCTCACAAATTAATCTGTGAAATCAGCTTTTGTTGCTGTGTAGTACACAACAGCTGCATTTGGACCTACAACGCCTGTGCCAAGAATAAGACCGCGCTGGCCGATATTCTCCATTGCATTTGTCAGGATTGAAGCGTCTTCACCAACAGGTAAAACTTCTGCAAAAGATGTTGGGACATCTCCTGTAGCAGGGAAAGCGAACGCTGTGAAAGCGGTCGAATCCACTGAACCTAGAGTGATGGTGTTTGTTCCAACTGCTGTAATTTCAGCTTGGACTCCATCAGCTTCGATCATGTCAAAATCTGTAGGAACGCTAAGCTTCACAATAGCGCCAACGACGAAATCATGGTTTTCTGAAACAGAAACGACCATTGGATTTGCCTGGCTGATTCCTGTGATATATTGCTTTCTAGGGCCGTACAAAGGCAATGCGGGCAATCTACGTGCCGTTACTGCAGTTGCAGGTGCTGCGAAACCAGATGTATCGATAGGAAGGCTATATGTGTCAGCTGTCAAACGTGTGACTTGGAAAGTCATACCTTCGAGCTGACGCATGCCTGTGCAGTTAGATAGAACAACTCTATCTCCTGTTACAAAACCATGCGCTACGTCAGAAACAACAGCAGGAGAAGCCTGTGAAATAGCTGTTCCTGTTACTGCTGGGCCTGGTGTTTGAATAGATCCGTCATAAACGGTGAAACCATTAGCAACGAGGAATTCTGCCTCGTCAGTAGCGGCTCCGGCCGTATTTTGGATTGTAAAAGCGCGACCATCGGTCATGCCTTTAAACCAACGTGCAAGCTTGGTTACTCCTGGGTTTGCTGAAGAATCCCAGTTGTCGCCTGTTGCGTCACCCTGAATCCAGAGTTCTACGTAATCTGGGTCGTGGGGTAGTTCTAAGAGCCTTGCAGCTCCTGTGGATGTATATGAACCTTTAAATACTTGTGCCATTATTTATCTCCTTAAGCCAATGTTGTGCGGAGGTTTATGACCCACGCATCATTTAAAATTGTCTCAGCAGATGCGAACTTATAACCGCAGCTTTGTCTCTGCAGTAATACGTCGTCACCATATCCTAAAGGACGATAAATAAATTGTGCAGAGGCCCCATCGAGGTCTATACACGCATATGATTCTTGCGATCTGTTACTTTTATGACTCACAACATATTGTGAGCGGGAAAGGTTCTTCGACCTCTCCTCTCATAGTTACCTATGAGTGCGGACTATCGTTTCACTCTTACGAGTGTCTTCTTGCTTAGTCTCTCACGCTGCACGGCTTTCGCCTGCTTGCGCCCTGTCTTCCTTCTGCTAAGCAGCTAGGAGGTCCAAGTCAATCAAAGAAGATTTTAAACCGGCCAATTCTTTTAAACCGGTCACAAATATGTTAAACACGTCTGCACCTAGTCCTGAAGCATTTTCAGATACTGAACCTACAGAACTCGTTAAGAATCTTAAATTCGAAACGCTCCCCCACTCACTTGACAACACGTTTTGCTGTGAAGGATATTGGGCGACTGAAATAAATCCGTCTACCTGTTCTAGGTTCGAGATCAATTGTGAGCTGCACATTGCAAAAAAACTTTCGCGTACTGGACCCGTGCCAAAACGGTCTTGGCCTTGGATTGTATCGCCAATTTTTTTCGCATCAGCATTCACTAATGCACGAATGACATCGTCGATGTCTGTCCGTGTAATCTCTGTGGGTACGTCCCCGTTGGTTCCATTAGTACAGTTTACAGAAGAAGCTGTACTCAAGAGCATCTCTCGAGTCAGTTCATCCTCGGTCTCGCGCAAACTTTGCGCCAAAACGGATGCCGCTTCGTTTAATACCTTTCTGTTACTTTTATGACTCACAACATATTGTGAGCGGGAAAACCTCTTCGGATTCTCCTCACGAGTTTCTTTAGCTATACTCGTGGTCGGACTATCACATATTCTATTTCTAGAATCCCTCTCGTTTAGTCTCTCACGGTGGCTTTCGCCTTCCGCCCTGTCGTCCTGCTGTGGACTTCCAAGTCGATTAGAGTGGGTTTATAGACTCCATATTGTTGTTTAGAGTCTTCGTTGATCAAGGTTACTTGATCTGTAATTACTACATATGTCAATTTGTTACTCTCACACTGCTGTGAGGGAGAAATCGCTTCGGACTTCTCTCTTAACCTTTATTTATTCGTTAAGATCAGACTATCGCTTCATCCTTCGATGTTCCTGGGTTTAGTCGTTCAGGCTGTATTTAAACTTGCCCCCTATCACCCTGTCGGGCTTCTAAGTCGATTACCAGAAATTTTATAACGGCATTCATGCAGCTCTCTGCATTGGTTTTTGTAGTTGTTCACCGTACCAGTTGATGCGTGCATCGATATCCACGGCCGTGAGGGTCTGTGCAGGAGGATTAAGTCCTGTAGGCCCAAGCGGCACTGTTGCTGTATTGAGGTTGCTATATCGACGCATTCTCAATACGTTGCCAGAGCGTTCTGGCATTCTCTTCTTCATCGCCATTGTCTTATGAATTGTCTTAGGCGAAGGCCTTGAGAGCAATTTCATATCAAACCGTTGCTGACACGCTCTATTACTTTCGGGCTGGCAATGCCCTACTGACCATATTTCTATGGCGGAGAGTCTTGTTATTCCTCTCTCAACTGCTTTCGCAATTGTTTGGACTATCGTTTCATGCCTTAGGCATGCTTCTGGACTTAGTCTCTGCGGCTGTATTTAAACTTGCCTCTGGTCACCATGTGCAATATGCATTTAGGCTTCCCAAGTAATCACCAAAAGTTTTACACCGGCTCAGCTATTTTCAACCGGTGGCGGAAGAGTATTAATTGTTACTGTCACAAAAAACTCCTAGTTTCTGCTTGCGCACTCCATCATTTCTTTATAAAGAGCATCCATCTCACCTTGCGACATACTGGCGTACGAATTTGCACTTTGAAGTGGCTTTGTAGCGGCATTGGCACTTGCTGGCTTTTGCGAATTTTTCTGGATTTTCTCCACATCGCTCTGCTTTTTGCTGTTAAGCTTTTGCCCGTCGCTATAGAAAGCTGACTTCTTGATAAATTTGTACGCGACTGCGTAAGGATTTGATGCTCTACGGATGGAGTCCGCTAGATCATCATCATTTTCGATTAGTCTTTTTATATTTTCATCGGTAACAACATCGTCATAGTCTCTGTGCCTAATGCGCATCTTGTCTTCAAGAGATGCCTGTTCTTGCTGTTGAAGTAGCGCCTTAACTTGTTTTTTTGTGAGGAAATCGTCCTCATCGTCTTCTGGCTCTTCTTGCTGAACTGGTCTTTGAACTTGCGCTCTAAGCTCTCTGAGCTCGCGTTGCTGCTCCTCTGCAACCTTTCGCAATTCTCTGAAGTTGTACTCTGGAGAACCATACGCAGGTTCTTGAGGCACATCTTCTTGCTCTGGTTGTTCGGATGTAATTTCTGGCTCAGATGGTTCGACGACAACCTCTACGTCTTCATTTTCTTCACTCATTATTATTATCCATTTCTTTGCTGTGGCGAGCAGCATTACGCCTATTAAAAAAACGCCCGAAAATTTGAGACAACGGCGACTTGTCTTAGTTGGTTAGACGAGTTTCCCGTCTAGATGAAGCTGGATATCGCTTATTAGTTTGGCGTCCCACCCACCAGGATTCTGCATCATGATGAAGGCTTCTTCAGCCTTTGGTAGACCCCATAGATATCGGCATTCACCTTTTTCATTATCGACTTCGAAAACCGCAATCCCCCATTGGGAACGCGGCTTTGTTCTTCGTGCGATGTGAGTAAGCTTGATAACTCCCTCGAGGAAACTATCAGGTTTAAGCACTTCGATGATGTAATATGGTTCTTTGATATGTTCGTGATCTTTGATGACTTTGTGCAGAGACTCTAGATAGTCTTTGCTCATAGCTTCTGTGGTTTCAGCGACAGTCTGTGTTTTCTGTCCTGCGTACTTTGTTTGTACGTCACTCCACTCCTGACCGAATGTCTTTTTTTCCATATTACCTCTATTATTAAAAGGGGCCCACGCAGCCCCTAAACAAAAAACAATTTCTACACAGTAATTACTGCATTTCTTTTTTGATCTTAGATCTATTAATCTTCGCTACGTTAGATGCCGCAATAGCTTTGTTCTCTGCGAGATAGTCGCCCTTCATATCTCTTCCTGCTGTAGGAATAGAACCTGCTGGTTTGACCATTGCATCTTTTGTTTGCGTTCCTGTTGCTTTACCGAACATGTGAACTCCTTTGTTAAATTTGCGGTTGCTCTGTTTGAGGAGCATTTGTGCCAGGCTGAGATGATGGCTGAGAACCTGGCACCTGACTGTTATTATTAGTTAATTCAATCTCTTGAATTGTTTTGAGTGCATTAATAGTATTTGTTATATTATTAATATCTAAAGCCGCTAATTCTTTTAGCGCTCTAACTTTATTTAAAAGGGCATCGGACCGATCTTCCTGAGCTTTAGCAATCTTCTCCATTCCAGTAATCTGATCTACCTGTACTTTGTTCATTCTCTCTGCAGCTAATGCCTTATCGGACTCCGCTTTCGACAGTAGAGAATTATTGATAATCTGCTGTTCTTCCATTTGGAGTTGCGCTTGCTGTTGTGCTTGCTGTTGTTGTGCCTGCTCTTCTGCTTCCATTTCATCGATGAGATCCTGCTTGTTTTGTAGAGGTGCCGCTTCAATAAGTGTTTTCGTTGGAATTGGGATCTCTAACTGTCTCATTTCGAGAAGTTGCCTAAACTGCATCTGCTTCTGTGTTTCTGTAAGAACGCCTTCCGCAACTTCGCAGTCATATTTCTGGAACGCTTTATTGTAAAACTCGTCTGATGGTCTCCTGCCCAAAATTCTTTCTATTTTCTTTGGACTAAAATTCTGCTGGATAAGATCAATGTAAATTTTGCCCAAATTCATCTGTGATTCATCAAGCTGGTCGAATAGCGTTTGCAGTGTGACAAGACCAGCGCCCTGCCTGAGCATAGAGAGCACGCCTGCTTTATCGTCGTCTGCAGCCCCCAATAACTCCTCGTTTACCCCTGATATCTGTTGTATTTCTTCTGCCAACTGACGAGATAATTCCATGGCACTTTGAGGAATCTCTGGCGCCTGAATCATCTGCACGTCGTCCATCGAAGCAGAATCTCTAATCGCCAATCTTCTCCCTTGTCCAGTAAGAAAGGCGTCATCTGGGTCAACAAGTGCTGACTCTTTAAACTTGATGCCGGTATTTATTTGAGACTCTAGGATGTCTAATTCAATCTGCTTTCGTCTGTTGAAGAGATATTGCGAGTCTCTGAGACCTCTAACAACACCCTGCATCTTAAGACTGAATGCCTGTACTTCAGGCTCGAAATAGCCATAAACACCAACGAATGGATAGCGATCAATACCAAATGGATTTGGTCCGTCGTACATCACAATACCATTAACAGAAATCGCAAGATGCACTGTCTGCTTAGTAGTCTTTATAACCTGGATATCTGGATGTTTTTGTCTAAATAAGGCCAATGCCTTATCATCTCCGGTCCATTCGAGAACATCACCGTTTTCAGAATCCACAAGAAGTTTGATATTCCTTGTTTCTAAATACCAATATTCATCGTAAGGAAGAAGTCCTTTGCGGTGAAATCTCACGTTCTCCGGCAAAAACATGAATTTATCATCGCGATTGTTTCCATGAGACATCGCTTCTATCTCAGTCTTTCTCTCTGGAATCAAAGATATAATCGTGCCTTTTGATAGCCAGCGACGTGTCCATATGAAGTTTGCATCAGACAAATCCTTCTTCTTATAATATGGATCGATCAAACAACCAGCGTGACCTATATTGTCCACTCTGATATCGCCATTTATAGGATCGTTTCTATAATCCATCCATACAGAAAGAAGATTGAAACCGGTAGTGATAGCCCCTTCAAAAGATTCGGATAAAGTCTTGTAAGCATTAGAGTCATTGTTAGCCCACTGCACAACGCCAGATAAATCATCCGATGTCTGCTGGTCTGATCCTTCTATAGGTATTACGATGCTTGTCTTTCTGTTCTTTCTCTGATGGCCGCATATCATGTTTGTAATGCGACGAATACGATTGAACTGAAAGATCTTCTGAGTCTGTCTATTGTGACCAGGATAAAGCTGATTCCAGATAGTCTGGTCCCCAGCTTTGAACCGCAGGTCCATATCCGCTTCATTCCAAAACTGCTGTATCTCTGTGATCGACTCGCGATATGCCTCATCCATCACTTTCTTGATGTCTGAATTGCCATCGACATAGTACTGCTTGTAGTCGGTGTTCTTTGCCATGAAATTATTATTATTATTATTATAGGTTGGGGGAGGCCTCTATATGTTGCTTCCTCCCATAACCCGCAGGTACAACATTTACGCAACCTTGTCAACAAGTTTCAATTTTAAGGTTGGCTACAATAATGAGCCTTAAGGGACGTGGATATGTTTGACAGGTTTTTCATGATGATGTATATTTTTCGCTAAACAAGGTGGTTTATGAAAGATAACGATAGAACAGAGCAGGGACAGAAACTATTAGCCATATCAATTGCACTTGGTATAGTAGAAGATCTTGGGAATGGGAAGGTTGGGTTGCTTAATGGTGTAAAAAAAGAAGAAGTTGAAGAAGTTTTAAAAGAAAGGGTTGAAGAAATTTTAAACTCTATAGACGAAAGAGTACAAGCTGCTGGTGGTCCTGGCAATGTCATGTTAAGTGCACTTGAAATAGCAGTGCTTGATGCGATTGGTTTAAATAAAAGAAAAGAGTGAAGAAAAGTTCTTGCACTAAATCCGATACACTGTAGAATAAGATCACATATAAATGTTCCATGGGCCATCCACTCTGTCTCCTTTGTGGGTGGTCTTTCTTCTTGCACTAAATCCAATGACATGCAGAATGACAAGAAAAACACTGCTTGTTTTTTATATTGCCGTGGGTCAGTGTGTTGCTGGCCCTTTTTCAATTACCAATTCGGTAGAAATTGGTAGGATCAAAGAATCTTTACTTAAATCTGTTCAATAGGTACACAGAGGAAAAAGAGGTATCTATGATTCTTATAAGTTTAAAAAAAGAAATAATAGCAAGTCTAATCTCCCACGAAATACAGGAGCAAGACCTTAACATGAAGCTAGTCGGAGAGAAATTTGGGTATAGCGAGAAAATCATCATGGACATCTTCTTCAAGAATCTAACCCATCTATCTCTTGACCTTCTGTTTACACTATTTCAGAACATCTATCACTTATGTGATACAGCGTATCTTATGAAGAAGGGCATGTATGTAGACATCGAAGAGTGTGGCGAATTGAAAGTCGCGCTTCAGAAACTTTTCTCACAAAAGAATACAAAGAAGCGCGGTCTGGAAAAGAAGAAAAGACTTCTTAGAATCGAAGAACATCAGAACGACGAGTAGAAATTGTTCAAATAGTCTTTTGCAACAAGTTTCATAGGAACAGCTCTACTGAAAGTTTTTGCATGTTTTTTTATCTCTTGTGATGTCTTCTCAACTCCCATAAGCATGCACATATCTACAACTTCACCAGTCTTAAAACCGTAGGTCTTCCTTAAGGCATTCATACCTTTCCATATCTCTGCATCAATGCAACATCCGATGGTTTTTGACTTTCTGCCAAATTTTGTCCTGATATGATTTTCAAATCCCCTCTTTTCTTTACACAGCTCTAGCAGCTCCTTATATTTTTCCTTCACGCATGCGAAGACATTCCCGCAAGAACAGAACGATGTGCATACATCATTCTTCTCGATTATATGCAGGCCCTTTCCACACTTCTCACATTTTAAGTCTCCCATAATCCTCCTGGGTTTTCTATCTCATACATGTAGAGCTTTTTTTTGACAACTTTTTTTCTGATGTATTTCCATGTTTACATAAAACAAACTTTGGTATATTATACTCATTCAAATTTTAACTTGAGGAGCATATGACTGAAGATAACAGGCAAAGAAAAGCTATTTTGAAAAGGTGGGGCACAAATCCTGAAAGAATTCCAAAGGCAACCCATATGGGTATGCTTAATTTAGGTGGGCAAGTTTTCGAATGCGCTGTCTTAGAGGACGGAAGAAGAGTTCTTAAAAAAAATAGTATATACAAAAGCATGGGAAGGACCAAGCCGAATAGCGACGCCTTAAAGAGGTCTGAAGAGGAAAATCTGCCTGTTTTTTTACTGGCAAACAACCTCACACCGTATCTAGAAGGGCGTTTTAATAAAGGCGCCGAAATAATAAAATATAAAGCTCTAAACGGAAGCTTAAGAGAAGGCTACGATGCACAAATGTTGCCAGAAGCATGCAAGGTTTTTGTTCGTGCAGAAGATAACGGGGTTCTTTTTTTAAGCCAAAAGAAAATAGCTAAAGCATGCAGAGCAATGCTCTACTCCCTAGCATCTGTTGGAATAGTAGCCCTCATAGACGAAAGCACCAACTACCAATCAGTGCGGGCCAGAAACGAACTTAACGAAATGTTGAGCAAGTTCCTTTCAGAAGAACTCATGCCATGGACAAAGAAATTTCCAGATATTTTCTTCAAACAACTTTATAGGCTATACGGATGGGAATATCCACATGCAAGAAATCATCCACGCTGCGTTTCTGGATTTATATTAAAGCACGTGTATGGGAAACTTCCGGAAGGCATTAAAGAAGAACTAGAACGAAAGAATCCTACAAACGAGAACGGAAATAGAACGCACAGACACCATCAATTTCTTTCAGAAGATCTCGGAAATCAGGCTTTGCAAAAGCAAGTTATGGAGGTTATCACAGTTATGCGTTTGTCAAAAAACATGGACGATTTTAAAAAACACATGAAGGGGATAGATGGGTATGGCGAAGAAAAAGAAAACAGTTAGGGTGACAATAGACATGCCTACAGAAGATTACGAATATCTTTGTTTAGCAGCTGAAAAGCTTGGAAAGACTCCAGAGAATCTTATGCTAGAATTTGTACGCGATTCTCTAAAAGAGCTTGGGTTTAAGCAGCCTATTGATTAAACTATCCGCATGAGCTCATTACAGTTGTCGAATTCTACGTCAGTTCAGCACATGCTAGAACAGGCTACTTACTTTGTAGGAAACTCCCTATCGGAGAACACAAGAATCGCCTATGAAATAGGGTGGAAAATTTTTACTCAATGGACTGAGCAAAATAACTCAGACCCTTGGAAAGAGAAAAATGTAGAGGCGCTGGTCGCCTTTTTCCTGTCTGATTTAGCCATGAAAGGAGGCCATAAGATATCCTCTCTCATTGTCTTTCTTTCTGGCATCAGATGGGTTTATGCTAGTAATGGCATATATGTAGACACGAAGAGTGAGGTGTTATCAAGAGTTCTTCGAGGGATAAAACGACATTTAGGATGCCGTCCATTCAGGAAAGAACCTATAGTAACAGATCGATTGAAATCAATGACATCTGCATTGGACACATCAAGACCGATAGGCATCAGGGATAGAGCATTGTTAGTACTTGGATTCGCCGGTGCTTTCAGACGTTCTGAACTAGTATCGTTAAATATCGAAGACTTATCAGAGAGCGACCAAGGCTTTTTGGTCCTTCTCAGAAAGTCGAAGACGGATCAGAATCAAGAGGGCTTTATAAAAGCCATTCCTTACGGGAGTACTCTAGAAACTTGTCCCGTTCGCTCTATCAAAGCACTCCTCAACGTGTTAGATAGAACTAGCGGGCCTTTATTTACGCAGATAAAAAAGGGCGACAAAATAACTGAAGATCGACTATCCTCTCATGCCGTAGGTGAGATTATCAAAAGGAATCCCAATATCCTGGAAGAAAGAATGTTCGCTGGACACTCCCTTCGATCTGGTTTTGTGACTAGTGCAGCACGGAACAATGTACCTGTTCATCTCATAATGCAGCAGACAGGACATAAATCAGTTGAGAATCTTATGGTGTACATACGAGATGCGCAGAAGTTGAGCAATTGTGCTGCGAGTATGGTGGGATTATAGTCATGGCGTGCAAGGGTTCAACTTTAACTACTGAAACTCAGGGGGATGAAAAATATGGAAGGAAATGATGAAATAGACCCATATGACGAAGAACAGAAAATTGCTGTCTATGAAGAACTTGCCAAAAGATTTATTCCGGTAATGAACACATCTTTAGATATAGCTGAAGACATTGCACTGGAACATCAAAGAGGCATAAATCCACTAGATGTTTTTAACATGGCTGCTGTTCTTTGTTCAGCTCCTTTTTATAGAAGATTTTTAGATATCATTAAATCCTTTAACGATAGGACTGCTTTGGAAGGTGCCAAAGAATTAGTTGAAGAAAGGCTTCACGAACTTCCTGAGTGTATAGAGCCTCTTATCGAAAAAATACTTGAGTGCGAAGACTAGTAGGTGGTGAATTCACCTAATGACTTATGCATTTAAGCAAAAACTTAAAAATTGACGAGGTCTAAAGATGGAGTATGAAGACAAGCTACGCATGAACTCGAAAAGGATCATATTAGAGCTCGAGCGCTTTGATGATATTATAGAAGAAATGAAACAGCATCTCGATAGTGAGACTCGCTACCCTCTTTATCACGAGCTATCTAAGTACCTCATAGTTTTTGGCGAGGGTTTGGAAAAGTACAAAAAAGAAGTTTGCGAGCTCATCAATGAAGCGAGACCATGTCATTTCGAAGATTTCGAGTCGTTTGAATAGTAAAAGGAGAAGAAAGATGAATGAACATAACCGCGAAGAAGCGGAAACTTTAAAAAAACTTGTTGCAGAGCTAAAAAAGTTTATGCCTGAAATCAATAAGCTAGTAGATGAGTCTGTAGCAGGAACTGAACACTTTAACCCACTAAATATGTATATGCATGCAGCAGTATTCTTTAGTGGTATGGTACTTCAGAATTTTGCACGTAAGGCGTGCCAACTGCCAGAAGATTCTATGAATGCTGCAAAAGCAGATTTAGAAAAACAACTTGAATCTGTACATCAGAGACTCAGAAATTTTGTGGGATTGACAGAAGAAGATGGGGAAGAAATAGGGAGGGTATGATGGATGAACTTAGAGATAAAGAAAGGGAAGCAGAAAAAATTATTGCATATGGACTTAAAGATCAGCTACTGCAAATCTTTCATCTAATAGATGAAGCTGTAAAACATGACGAGTCTATCGATCCACTAGACATGCATATGCATGCAGCAATCTTCATTAGCGAAGTAGTGCTTGGCAGATTTTTATTCAAACTAACTGTACATGAAGAAGAGAAGAAAAGACAGGCTACCATGGACGCTTTGAGAAGCAGGATTGAATCGATGCCTACCGAAATTATTTATGCTCTTTATAGAACTGGAAAAGAAATAGAAAAAGGGAGGAAAAAGAATGGATGAAATTTACATAAAAAGAGTAGTAAGAGACACAGATGGAAAAGAATACGTATTCAACGTGTATCCTACAAAACATGGATACATAGCAGAATCCATGGACTACAAGCCATTCATGGTATCAGGAAAAGATCGATACGACCTTCAAGCTAATATGGAATGGCTAGTGGTTTCTCAAAGACTATTAGCTATCTAGTCGTCCTTTTGCATCCACGTGTAGATACCGTTCAACGTGATGATTAGGTAGAACATAAATAGTATTGCGACAGAGTGATGTTCGTGATGCATGTTGAATATGATAAAGAATGAGTTTGATAAAATCCAACAATAGAAACCCTCTATTCGCTGGTAAGAGTTGAGCAGTGCTCCAAATATAGCCACCGCTGTGAAAATCATGCTTAGACCGTCCATGTTATCCTCCTGGAAATATTTCTTTTGTTTGCATAAAATGCAACGGAAGCTCTAACTCAATCGAGTGGAGCCAATTAGTAAACTCTTTCTGCACATCAGTCTGAAACTTCGCGTCTGTAGACCTAAAACCATCACTGTGTATTTCTGTGCCATCCATTGTAACATAGACCACTGTATCATAGGTTTTCATCCATTCTTGCGCCACCCTAAAACAGCAGTCCAATATATCTGATCGGATATTTAAAGCCCTGGCATATATAATAGAATCCATGACCGACCTGTCGCAGATGACGATCTCATGCTCGATCTCCGCCTCTAGTTCACGCCGTAGTTGCTCTACAAATACCCAAATCGCACACTCTGGTGTAAAGTCAGCATTCACAGGAAATGGAGTATCACGGACCGATTCTTTGACGATAAAAGCCTCTTGACCACACGCTTCGAAATCTATCTGGAGCTTCTTGCACAGAGTGGTTTTACCAACACCGTGAGTACCTATGACTGCTATTTTCATTTTAGTTACCTAATATAGAATACGATTCTTTATGTCCATACAATCCTATAGCCGCCTTCCGTCGTCTATAGTCCTCGATCGACATCTTTGGTCCTGTTATCGTGGAAATACTCTGGGTAAGGTATCTAAAAGCGTCTGCGCCATTGCTAAAATGATTGTGATGAGGCCTGTCGTCCCAGCAAGCGTACTTCGTATTCCACTTCTTCTGGTAGCTCTCTAATGCCACAATACCGTCGGCACAATTAATCTCATCGAAATAGCAGCGCTCTAAGATATTTCTTACTGCGTTGATGCCGTCAATCACCTCAAGCTTTGGAAGAATACTGAATTCAACACCGTGCTGTCTGGCAACGTCAGCCCTAGAAAGTCCAGAGCTAAATTCGTGTACGCCAGCGTCATGAGGAGCAAACACTGTAGTTATGGAATATGGTTTATCCTTCAGAACTTTCAGGTAATGTGTGAGAGGCTCGCCGTTCTTTTCGTAGTAATCGATTAAACGGATTTCCTGGTTACATATCTGCCATATCCAGAAAGCAGTAGCATCATTGTAGCCAAGATCGAAAGCAGCATAGGTTGAAAGCTCCGGTTGATGAAAGACTCTGCGAAGCCTCCCCTCAACTCTTGCTCTGGCCATCTGCCGACCGTAGTATAATCCTTCGTTAGAAGTGAAGAACGCCTCTTCTGGAGTGCTTGGATATTCCTGCATCATACTCTCTTGCTGCGTTCGAGACTTTGCTGCATACCAAGCTTTTTGCTGAGGCAGTAGGTTTATGTGATGGTCATCTTTAAGACTTGTTAGATATTCGTCTAGATCTGAAGGTATAAAAACTTCATCGTCGAGTACATATTCTGGATGCCTCCACCAGCTGAAGAAGTGGAACTTGAAGTCTAGAAGAGAGAGCTTTTTATTTGAGTCTCTCATAGCCTGAGATTCTTTGCACATGTCATAGAAATGACCGCTTCTCCCCTCAGCAGTGCTCTCTATGAAAATATGCTGCCCTGTAGCGATCGTATTAAGAGATCCGGTGATTATCTCCTTTGCCTTCTCTGGATATTTAGCGCAAATCTTACCGAACTCTGAGATGTGGAGATACTGGAAAGTAGAACCACGCATGGAAGTACCAACACGAATAGAACTGCCATTGCTAAAAACGAGCTCTCTTGCGCTATCTGTGCTTGCAGATCTCAATACTCGTAATTCTTCTGGAAGGCTGTCATACGCGAACTTTATGCGTTTAAACATAGCTATAGCGTCATCATTGGTATGTGAAATAACTCCGGCTGCGACATTTGAGTTGAAAAGACAGCGATCTAGGAACAAAAGACATATGAACGTAGATATCCCTAGCTGCCTCGCCTTCAAGATCAGATTGCAGTTATGCATAGTCTGGTAAAGATCTTCTTGCGCCCAGTTTAGATTGAACTTCCGCTTTTGCCCGTGTTTGTCGATGATGTAATAGAGATTGTTGAGTCTCCACAAAGGGTCTGAAAATAACTTTTCAGCTTCACTCATCTTCTACCAAGTTTTTGGAGGTTCCGTCTATTTTATCCAGCAAGAGAGCTAGTGGATTCGCTGCATCTCCTGACACCTGCTGCTTTTCTGTCCATCCACAAACATTGCCAAGAACAAATTTTGTGAAGCCTGGGTTGAAGACACTGCTTAGGCCGCCCTCTACAAGTTTTACCTCTTGCCATTCATGTACTATTTTCAATATACGCGAAAACTTTGTATTAACTTCAGCAAATTCATATAATCTCTTATTATCATAGCCCCTTTCTAAAGCAAATCTTTTAAGGTATGTATTACCTTCTTTCTGTATCCACTTTTCAAGCAGGTCTGCCTCTTTCTCGATCACCTCTTTGGTGTACTTCACCGGTCTCCCGCCAGGATTTTTTTTCTTTTCCTGTGTCATTAGAAATCCTCCGTTTGGTAAGCATAGCTAAACCGTCGATATCCAAAGTCTTCTTCCTCTTCCTCTTCTTCCACTTCTTCTGGCCGATAGTCATGGAAGGCGATAAAAGAAGATAGCACATTAAAAAGTGTCTCGCGCATTTTCAGAAGAGCAATTTCCATATCTTTCATATCACAGATATTCTTCAAGTCCGACTCTGTGTAGACGTTATCTTCCCTGAAAGCGGTCTCTTTTAGAAGGTCAAGGATGCTGCTTCTTGACTCTGTGATAAGGTCTCTAGCGCCAGAGATGTTTGAAGCTGTCTCCCTGATCCTGTCCATCATATGGAGCTCATGCTTGAACTCGCTTTTTGCAGCTGTATATCTTTTAAAACTTACTGGCCGTGATTTTTTTGGGGTCTTTACCATGAATCCTCTCTTTTCTTTCCAGGTACCAGAAAGGAAGAGTGGTGTCAAATAATTGTTAGTTTAAGGTTTTTTGAGGTGAGGTATTTTCTAGAGTATTACGCAGGGACATGCAGTTGGCTCTTCTAGGCGTTGCTGTGCTTGTGCAAGTCTTTGCCTTTCTTTTTCTATATCATGCTGCTGCTGTGCTTCTTCGAACAGCCGCTTTATCTCAGCAAGACTTTCTCTTCGTTCAGATTCACTTCCTATGGAAGGTCTTCTTACTGCATAGCTAGTTTGTGGTCTTGGAAGTTCTACATTTTCTTCTACTCGCATAACTACCTTCGCTTTGAATGATGCTGAAATGGTCGCATAAAACTCTGCTTGCTGTCTATCATGTTCTTCCTCTGGTGAAGGACGCGTCTTGAAGTATCGTCTGATTTCGTCACTACTTTCATCAGGGAAAAATACTCGTGTTGGTTTCATTTGTGGAACTCCTGGTATATCTGATTCGTTCATCCTTCCTGACTTAGGAATTGGAGTATCTGGCTTTCTTCCTTTCCAGTGAACTTGGTCTTCAGGAATGTGATAGGAAGTTGTTCTGTGGCTGCTAGCTCTGTACTCTGTGTGTCGGGTTACTGTGGTCATGTATTATCTATCCATCACGTTTATCATCTAGGTCTTTCATAATTCCCTTGTACATCGTAAGCTGTACAAGTATCTCTTTCTGGAAATCCAAGTATTTCTTGAAAGACTCTGGAAATCCTGGATTGAACGAAAAGTGTATAACTCTCTCCCCTTTTTCATTTCTTGTAACATTTAAAATCTCATCTTCAAGTTGTGTTAGCAATTCTTCACACATGCTAGGATTCCATGGCAATAATTCTCCGTCAGAGGCTGTAGTATATCCATTTTCTTCACACAACTCAGATAGGATGCTGATAAAAACTACGTACCATAGAGGATCTTCTCTAATCCATTTATTTTCATCAGCTGCGAAGAACTTTTCTTCTTCTTCCGTTGAGATATTAAAATTTCGCACTCTTTCTAGCATAAAAATCAGCTCTCATCCAATTTGTTTAACATTTCTTCACGCATCTTCACAAAATCAGGGTCTTGCTCTTCTTGAGTTCTTGCCATGAAGTGAATCTGCTTCTCGGAAAGGCCTTTCTTTTCAGCTTGAGCCCTTGCCGACTGATCATATCTAGCTTTTTCCGTAAGCATATCACACTCAGGCACTTTATGGTCCATAACAATCATCTTTGCTGCTGTGTCTGGTATGCCAAAGTGCCAAAGGTGGTTGCGAATAGCAAAGTTGCTATCAGAAGCAGATAACTGAGACATGTCTAGCACTTTAAATTCTTTCCATGACTTGTGTGTTCCTTCAAACTCGAGCGTAGTTCCAGTGCAGTGAACCGTAAGGCCCTTGGATTTCAGGTACTCTTTTGAATCTCTTAAGCAGATAACCGTCCTTCGAAGCTTTTCTTTCATGCTAGGCTTCTTGATCTTATCAGGCTTCTTAGGCTTATCGGGTTTCTTTTTCAATGATGAAGAGGGCTTTGGACTTTCTTTGTCTAATACTTTAGTATTAGATTTCTTAGATAAGTCTATGTGAGGTTCGCGATCGCGAACTCGGTCAAACATGCTTCTGAAACCGTTTTCTCCAGGAAAATATATGGCTCTATTTGTTGTGAATTTCCCTGTTTTCTTATCTTTTCTAGGTTTGTCTGTAATCCTGGCCGGACCAGAAGCTTGCTCTATTATTTTTAGATATGAAAAGATCGCAGTCTTTCCAAACCCTGTTGCTTGTTGCATCGCTTTTGTTGTAGGAGTGCAGTATGCTCCACAGCTATCTTCTTTTCGTGGTCTTTTGACAATATAGTCTAATAGGACTTTCACATGTGTTGATCTTCGTGGATTTATTTCATCGATCTTATCACAGAGAGCTTTGTACTCTTCTCGTGAATAGATGTTCTTTCTCTCTACTTGCTTAGGCTGAAAGAAGAACCTTTCTGATTTTTTTGTGGAAACTGAAGAAAGTTGTTGTGGCAATGCGGTCATTATGATACCATCCTTGCCATAAGAGGTGCGAAACTCATTATAGCCTTGTTAGTCGAAAGACTTTCAGGGCTTTTTTTTGTCCCTGAATTTCTCGCTTCCGAAAGTTTTTTTTCTGTTTGAGAAGATTTTGTTTGTGGCAATGCGGTCATTATGATACCATCCTTGCCATAAGAGCCGTCAAACTCAGATGGTCTTGTTAGTCGAAAGGCTCGCAAGGCCATTCTTTATTTATATCAAAAATTTACCCCTAGCACAGCATTTCTTGCAAGTATCTTCTTGACAGATTCTTTGCAAAAGCTCATATTTTTTCCCATATCATAAGAAGGTTCCTTGTGCTCCGGACTCGTGTCTGGGGCTTTTTTTTTGCCCTTAAATACCTAAATCTGCTATACTTACAAATAAGAGTTGCTAAAGAATTAGCACTCCTGTAAACCAAAACACAGAGGTAATTTTATGTACGTAAATTTTATTGGCAGATTGGGCGCAGACCCAGAAAAAAGAGTCACTCCGAACGGAAAGACGCTATTTAGCTTATCCGTAGCCTATAATGATAAGCAAACCAAAGAGACTGTGTGGGTTAAGGTAACTTTATCCTCTATTTACGAGAATTTGATGCCATATCTTACTAAGGGTAAGCAACTTTTCGTCTCTGGAAAGATGAAAGCCCCCAAGGTAAGTGAGAAAGGAAAGGTCTTCATCGATGTATTTGCTAATGCTGTCGATCTCATAAATACAGAACCGAAAGAACAACAGGAACAGCAGCAAAACACCTCACAGGCACCTCACAGAAACGATTTTGGTGCAGCTCCATTCTAAGTTTGCACCCCAGGAAGCTCGTTGGCTAGAGCGCTGGACCAAAATCTGTAGGACGGGGGTTCGAATCCCTCCCTAGGGGTGCTTTTAAGCCTACTTAGCTCATGTGGTAGAGCATCCGCCTTGTAAGCGGAAGGCGATTGGTTCGAGTCCAGTAGTAGGCAAATTTTCTTGCAAAAATCACTTAAAAAGAACACTATAAAACTTACCCATGGAGGATTTCATGAGAAAGATTTTATTGTTATCGTTGTTGGTACTATGTGGGTCTCTGCAAGCTCAGAGGCCTTTTTATGCACTGCTTTTGCACGATAAAAGCTCACTGTCTGAATATCATAAACAGGATATGAAGAAGATGGAAAGCTTCATAAAAAAATTCTGCAGCCTTGCACATCTAGATGCTAAAATCACAAAAAAAGATGTATCAGATATATATCTAAGTGATATTTCTAAATGGCAGCATGCCGCTAATGAGCGTCAGAAATATTTCTTCGTTTATTATTCTGGTTCGAGAGGTTCGCGTTATGCACTAGATGATTTTTCATGCATAAAATTGAAAGACGATGAGCTAGTAACTGCTCAAGACATAGCCAGTATGCTTATCTTTCCAAATAGAGCTAACTTCACTACAGTTCTTTTTGATTGCTATGATTCGAAAGTTCAAGTAAGAACACGATTCGAAATGCCTAAAATACGCCAGGATAAGAAAAGCTATAAAGGAACAAGGAACCTTCTGTGTAAGCATCATGATAGCATTGCAATATCAACTCAGCATGGCAGCTGCTCATATGGTATTGAACATGGTAAATTTAAGTGCGGATTGCTTACATGTGTATTCATGAAAGAGTTGGCATCTGCTGAGGATGGAGCTTCATGGAAATCTACGATGAAAAAAATAGAAAAAAACTGCGAGCTTTTAAGAATCGGAAAACAGGCCATAAAATTTGACCAAACTACCATCTATGATTTATCAGCTACGATGTCTCCTGAAAGCATGTGGAGGATAAAATAATGTACAAGATTCTTTTTCTTTTTCTTCTACTTTGCTCGGATATATGCGCTGAATCTGTTCCTACAATGCGAGCTCTTCTTTTTCTGTATACCAACGACAAAAAAATAGGCACAGGAGTTGTTGAAGACGGAAAATTGATGAGATCACTACTGCATAGTGTTTCACACAATCTAGACATGCCTGTAGTCGTAAGAACTATGCAGGGAGATGAGGCTGACGTTCGTAAAGTCAATGAATGGATTGACAGTGTTCCAAAAGAAGATATTGCTTTTGTGTACATGTCTGGTCATGGCTGCAATAGCAAAAAATCTCGATGGCCATTTTTCTTTGGGATAAAAGACTACTACGTTGACGTAGGAGATATTGCTGCGTACATGAAAAATAAGCATAGAGCAGATTTTGTGATTGCGGATTGCTGTAATGCGATCCATAAAGACAGCAGTCATTACATGAAAAAACCATCAAGTTCATGGGCTACGATATCAAAATCTTGCGCAAAGGCACTTTTTTTAGACTTCAGAGGTATTGTTAAAGCATCATCATCTTCTCCTGGACAGTTTTCATTCACTGGAGATTTTGGGTCTGCGTTTACGCTATGTTTTTTGTGCACTCTAGAAGAAAGTAAAGCACGAAGCTGGGATGACGTTATGTGCGACTCAAAGAAGCTGTGCAAGGAGAAGACAAAAAAACAGTCCCCTATATACTCGATCACAAGGTATTAAAATGCCAAGGAAGGCCATTTAAACGCTGTGTATTGCCTTATAATATATACACCCGTGTTAGGGTACACGATGGCTTATTTGAAAGATTGTAGACGCGGTATGTGTTTTATTAACGTTTTAGTGATACTTGACTGATAATTCTAAGTGTGGTACCTGGAAAGAAAAAGAGGGATTATGCCGTCAAAGAAAAAAAATACCAAGAAACCTACATCTAAAAAAGTAAAGAAAGAAGAGAAGAAGACAAGTTTTGCAAGAAAGTGGTTCTGTAAAGTGATCAACTTCTTCGGAATCTGTTCGAATTGCTGTCCACTTTCTAGAAAATAACTTCTTGTTCAGCCATTAACTCTACGAACTTTTCTACCATTGCTTCTTTCATATCTTTTGGCCCTAAAGTAACTAAGGATTCTCTTTCTATAAGTTCTTCAGCCGAGATACCATATTTCTTTGCTTCTTCTGTGATTTTTTTCCGGATATTATGCTCGAAGGCTAGGTGGAAAGACTCCTTGTCGATGAAAGTTAAGAATGTTTTGATATTCAGTGTAATCGTATCTTTTGCCATGCTGTCTCCATTGTTATGCTGAACATCATAAGGCCGAAAGAGTTGTTCTGCAAGTTTTTCTATTCCCACTGAAAGAGTTGGTGTCTCAAAGATGGTACTCAAAATTACCCCCAATACAGATTATTTTTTAGATTTTAGACGATCACCAAATCTCTTTTTGCGGTCAAGATATTTCTTGTGTTTTTCTATAGACTTTTCTATCAAGTCATTAGCACTTAGACGACCTTCAGAAAAACGCTCTATCTTATCAGCAAGTTTTGTGCTTATAACAATAGCTCCTGCAGTAATACGGTTTAAATATTCAGGAGAGCAGCCAATCTCATGGCTCATAGCTTTTTGGGTATAACGCATACCCTTACAACTTTTTTTTTCTTTTATCTGTTCGTAAAACTCAGATATCCACATACGAAATCCTCCTATTGAAGCTTCAAGATTATCAAGCAGTGAGAAAAAAAACAAGAAAAAAATGACAAAATGCTTGCATTTAATATTTATGTCATGATATTCTTGAGGAAACACCAATCAGAGGAGTGTGTATGACAGAAGATTCAGAGAAGAAACAAAAGAAGAAACTCTTAACATTAAGAGAAAAGCAAAACATAATCATGCAGGAATTTCCCTACATGCAAAAAACAGGTACGGTAGCTTTCGGCAAAACAAACTACAAATTTGTTGGCGCAGAGGCTATGATGATTGAGCTAAGAAAACTTTTAGCAAAATACAGAGTATCTGCAGATTCAACACAAGATGTGCTGAATGATCTTTTAAAAACGACAGTCAGATTTGTGAATCTAGATGACGAAAAAGATTTCATCGAACAGGTTTCTTTTGGATTTCTTGGAACCACAAATCAGTCTATCGCTGCCGCTTATACTCATGCTGTAAAAAATGTATGGTCGAAATTTTTTATGATACCTACAGGAGAAGAAGATCCTGAGAAGTTCTACGAAAAAGAAGAGCAGAAGAAGCTTGAAGCAGCAGAAAAAAAGAAGCATGAAAACGAGCGAAATAGACCGATCACCAAGATGCAGGAAAATAACCTAATAAGCATTTTAAAAGACCATGATGATATTAAGCAGGCTATCTTTAAAGGATATGAAATAAAAGATCTCAGCGAGATTAAAAAAGTAAATTACGAAAAGGTGATTGTAGCTGTTGAGAATAGAATAAAAGAAAAAGAAGGAGTTGTATAATGAGAGTACATTTAGAACAAAGAAGCGAAGAATGGTTAGAATTCAGGAAAACACACATAGGGGCTTCTGATGCCCCTGTGATTATGCGAGAATCACCATGGAAAACTCCTATGGATTTGTGGGAAGAAAAGCTTGGAATGAAAGAGACTAAGTTCAACAAAGCTATGCAGCATGGAGTAGACAACGAAGATTTTGCAAGAGCAGATTTCTGCAGAACTATGTTAGTTGATGTTGAGCCTGCTGTCATTCAGAGTGACGAACATGAATGGATGATCGCTTCTCTCGACGGAATATCCGAGGATGGAAAAATTGCAGTGGAGATCAAGTGTCCTTATAGTGAAACTTCTCATCGTATTGCTAGAGCCGCGGAAGTTCCAAGGCATTACTGGATACAAATCCAGCATCAGCTCTCCGTAACAGGACTAGATAAGATGTACTACTGCTCATTTTTCAATGATGAGAGCGAGATCATCGAAGTTGAGAGAAATGACGACTTCATCAAGGAGCTCATCAAAGAAGAGCAGAAGTTTTATAAGTGTATTCTTGAGAAGAAGCAGCCTGAGCTTACCGAAAGAGACTATGCAACCATATCTGGAGAAGAGTTTTATGAAGTGTCTGAAAAATATAAAGATGTACTAGAAAATATAGCTTATCTTGAAGATGAGAAAGAAAACTTGAAGAAAGAGCTGATTGAAATGGCTGCTGGAAGAAATGTCAAAGGAAATGGGCTTGCTATCAAGAAGGTTATTTCTAAGGGGCGCGTAAGCTACAAGAATATGCCCCACGACTTGCTAAAACAGCTTGAACCTTTTAGAGGTAAAGATATAGAATCAACGCGCATAAATCTTCTATGATTAGTGTTTTGGGTTATGCGTCGGGCCAGTGTGTTGCTGGCCCTTTTTTTTAGTATCCTTTTTTTACAGTCCTTTTCGGCTTAGGCGGTATTTTCTTCATCTCTAAGTTCTTGGTAGCTCTACCCTTTAGAGACTTCGCCTTTTTCATAGGTTGTATTTTTTTCATGTAAGTTTTTGGCATATTATTCCCTCGATGCTGGTGTAAAATCAAAGTCAATCCCTGTGTAGTGTTTGACTTGTTGTTCGAGCATTTCTTCAGCAATATTGTCATGAGGATAGATATCGACAAAGTCTTCTATCAACATGTCAGCCTGCGCATTTCCTGTTGTTTTTACACATGATGTAAAGTTTAGCAACATGTAAGCAAGTATGGCGCAAACCATAATGGCTATTGCTGTTTTTCTCTGATGAGTCTCTTTCTTTTCCATAGTTTTTCCTCATATTTTTTTAATTGCCTTACAAATCCCCTGTTTGGATTAATAGTAGGGCGATATTTTTTCAGATACTCATATGCTTGCTGAAATGTCATATTATATCGTTTCATAAGATAAGCTATGGCAATGGCAGCGCTTCTTGAGTGTCCTTTTGCACACTGAATCAAGACGCCATTTTTTCTTCTGTCGATGAATCTGCATGTAGAGTCAAAGTGCATAAGAATATTGTTATTCCTAGAGTCACTCATATCGTATTTCAGAATCTTGACTATGCCATTTTTTTGAAAATGGTCGATTCTCAGTTTTCCAAAACAAACAACTCGATCAACGAGACCTTCTTTCAGTAAAATTTCTGCAGATTTTGAGTTACCTATGTATACTCCATGCAAAAATTCGTCGCAAGCATTCTCATAAGCGAAGAGACTGCTAAAAACATTCAACAAGACGTATAAATTTAATACTAATTTATTCATTTTCTCCTATAATATCGCATTCAATGGCAATCTTAAAGCCATTCACTTTAGAACTATCTCTAATTTGCTCATATTCTATCTGTAGTCGTTCATCGTCATCGGCCCTGCCTGGAGCAAGGCCTGGTATTATAAACGAACACACAGCGTCTCTGATGCCTTTAAATGCATATTGCAAATTATCGCCATCAAGCTTTCGTGGCGAAACACGTGTGAGCTTTATCACGCATGGTGTTGTGATCCCATGCTTGAAACCGCTCAAGTAAGCGCGTACCACTTCTTTTTGCAGCTTATCCCTTTTATGCTTTACTGCCCAGTGTTCTCTTGTATTTGCAGAAGAAATCACTTTTAATGGGATAATCCCTGTAAGAAACGTGCGTTTTGCCATTAGAGAGCAGCTGCCTCAGCCTCGAGTTTCTTCTGCTTTCTGGATTTGTACTCAGGTTGAGTAAATACGAGTTCAGCAAAAGCATCTCTGTTTGTTGGAAGAGATTCTATACCTTTAGCGGCAAGCTTTGGTTCCCATTCTCTCTTAAGACGTTCGAAACAACGCTCATATTTGTGTTCGATTATGTAACGAACTCTTCGCTTCATGTCAGCGTCAAAGATGTCCTCATCGATGTCATTCTTAATGACTTTTTTCTGTGTTGCAGTAAGCTCAAACACATCTTCGTTATCAACTTTTATTTTCATATTATTCCTATTTATTATTAATTAACTAAAACTCCGCAAAAGTATGTTGACCATGCGTTAGCATTAAGGTCACATCTATTAGACGCTTCACCAGTACCCTCAACTCTACAATATGCAGTATCACCTGCATCCATTGGAGCTATGGCATAAACAGAAACTTGCGCATTTTGGCTTGTTCCTGTTCTTCCAATGGACTGTGAATATGTCCAATCAGAAGTTGTTAGATAGATCCTTGCAAAGACTAATGCTGAGCAATCTTGTAGACGAGCGCTTCCTGTAAAAAGATAGTTTCCATCAACAGGAGCTGTGAAGATCCCTGTACCTGTGGCATAGTTTGACCCTATGTCAAATAGCTCTGTATTATAAATTACGGTATATATTGCGCCATTTCCTGTGACATCAGTCACAACGCCGCTGAGATGTGCGTTGAATGCCGGCTGAAGAGGACGTGTTATAAGTCCACTAGCTATTTTTTTTGCTGTCGTAGTCTCTAGTGCGGCTGAAGCTGCTATCTTGAATGCATCTGAATCAGCATTATCCATTCCTATTGAGAACTCTTCAACACTATTAGATATGTTTATCTGAGGATTTCCACCAGAGGCTCCTCCTGTTGTCAGATTTACTACAGCATGAGAAGCAGCATTAGTATTATCAGTATTCTGAATATTTAAATATATGTCTCTAGCAGCGGTTGCTGTAGTTACAGATAAATCATTTAAGAACTCGTTATTTACGCTTGTTTGTGTCATTATGCTATCAATGCCCCCGAAAACCAGGAGACAATTGTGTCTCCACTATAATCCATTGTGTCTGCACCAGTTCCATTCACCGCTAAAGCCACTGTTACTTCGTCGGCTGCATCTAATTCGATAACTCCTCCAGTATTTGAATTTCCTCCTACAGAAGCAGCTGTATGTCCTACGAATCCCTGGAAAACTATAGTTCCACCAACAAGAATTCTTGAAAATGCTTGAGTATTTGAACCGCCAAATGTTGTTGTATTAGCACCAAAAACATAGATGCCATCAACAGGAGCTACATATTTCGATGTCCCTGTATCGTAATCAGATCCAATGTCAAACCGCTCATTATCTAGAGTTGGAGCATACTGTGTATTGTTACCAGTCACATTTAGTACATTTTTACTTCCACCTGTGCCGCCTGCATTTACATTGAATGCACTCTGTGTTGGATATGTCCATTCACCTGCAGTAGAACATCTTGCTGCATTGCTAGTTCCTAAAGCAGCATTTGCTGAAATGACAAAGGCGTCGGAATCAGTATTGTCTATTCCATAAGTGTAGTACGCCACATTGTTGAAATTCACCATGACTGGGTCTCCACCAGAGGCCCCTCCAGTCTCAAGTTTCAAATATGCCCGTGAAGAAGAACTTGTATTATCGGTATTTGATATAGTAGTATTAACTTCACCGGCAGTATTTGACCGTTCAACAGTTAAAAAACTGTTTGAAAATAGGTTGTTTACGCTCGTTTGTGTTGTCATTGTAAAAGAACTCCTGCTAAATGATTTTGGTGTGTAGAAGTGGCAGAACCGTAATCACAGCGATCAGAACCTTCTCCTGTTGCATTTAGATCCATCTGAGCAGTATCACCAGAATCCATGTCAATAATAGCAACACCACCAGATGAGGACACATTTGCAGAGCTATCTCTTGCATAATATGTGTAGTAAGACTCATTTGAAGTGTTGAGGATTGTTCTCTGTGTATTCATCGTCGCCTGATCAAAAAGCCAAGCTACCCATGTGAACATATATTTACCAGTTACTGGAGCTGTAAATTGCCCAGTTCCTGTATTAAAATCACTCCCGATATCAAATTTCTCGGTATCCAAAATCGCAGTGTAGGTAGCTCCATTACCTGTAACGTTCGAAGCTACAGAAGTCCTATGCGCATTGAACCCTGGCTGAAGAGGATAGGTCCATTCTCCGTCTGGTGTGCAGCGCGCTACATTTGTGGTCCCTGGTGTTGCGTTTCCAGACATGACTAAAGAGTCATCATCTGAATTGTCTATTCCTATCGTGAAATCCACTACATTGTTATCGAAATGCATGAAAGCATCACCGGCAGAAGCTCCGCCGGTTTCAACTTTTAAGACTGCATCTGATCCTGTATCTGAATTATCTGTATTGGAAATGAGTAATGCTGCTGAGGTTCCAGCTGTCGACTCAGAAACTGTTACGTTATTGAGGAACTGATTATTTACGCTTGTTTGTGTTGCCATTAGTCCTCCTTAAACAATGGTAAT
>Ga0180433_10002183_pt1 | contig 30845 bp, 30 predicted proteins | sample SS_ome_8_FD_132980 | JGI IMG/M metagenome (GOLD analysis project Ga0180433, IMG submission 132980) | Hypersaline lake sediment archaeal communities from the Salton Sea, California, USA - SS_1_D_1 metaG | ecosystem: Environmental > Aquatic > Non-marine Saline and Alkaline > Hypersaline >... | reverse complement strand
GGGAAGTATTTGCAGCCTTCTCAAAGAGATCCCAACGGCCCCCTTTTCCGATATTGGGGATTTTCAAAGCGCTAAAGTGATACGGTTTATCTAATTTACACACTGAACACGGTTTAGAAAACGGGAAATCTTCTCGAGGAAGCCCTTCTATCCTTCTTTAGAAGCTTTTGGGCAGATGAACTTGTCAACAGCTTCAAATCACATTTTCCGTCATTCAGGTGAATCCCGGATCGGAATCCGGAATAGGCGCCGGAGTCCAGGCAATGAGATACTCCGGGGGGGTCGCTGTTTATGGAGGCCATGGGAATATCTCAAAAAGAGTAACTCGCAAACAAAAAAATGAGAGTCATAAGAAAAAGCTGCGCAAGGGGTGCACGGGAGGCGGAAGGATTGGCCGTCATTATTGATGTTTTCAGGGCGTTTTCCTGCGAGCCTCTTTTTTTTCACTTTGGTGTGAAGCGGGTTATTCTGGAGCCCGATCCGGAGAAAGCCCTCGCACTTAAGCACCAACATCCGGAGTTTATTCTCGCCGGGGAAATAAACGAAGTGCCCCTGGCGGGAGCAGAGCTGGGGAACTCGCCTTTTGAAATTATTCTAAAGGGTTCAGACTACTTCAATGGGAAGACGGTAATACACCGGACGACGGCCGGTGTAACCGGAGTGGCCGCTGCCTGCGAACGAGCTGAAGAAGTGATTTTGGGAAGTTTTGTCATGGCGGCGGCTGTCGCGAGATACATAAGAAGGAAAAATCCGGATCGGGTCACCCTGGTGGCCATGGGGGATCGGGCAGAAGTCAAATCGCCGGAAGATGAGGCATGTGCCGACTATCTAGAGCATCTGCTGAACGATAAGCCTTATGATCCTGTGAAAACCCTCGAAGCGGTCGTGTTTCAGTCGACCGCCCAAAAATTTATTCAAGGCGACAAACCGTACCTTCCAAAGGAAGATCCTATTTTTTGTCTTCAACGTGATCTTTTTGATCTGGTCCTATCGGTCAAGCGGACAGAAGGTGACTTTGTGGAGGTATTCAGCGTCTAAACGAAAGCTGACAAAATCCGTTTTCAAGTCCCCCATTTCGTAAAGGGGAAATGAGTGGAAGTCAAACCGCTCACGTATTGCGTAAATTCCTTATTTGGAGGTCTGGGTGCCGCAATGAAAGATGACCTATCACCTGCCCGGTTGCGTGAGCGCATCCGGGCAGGACAATGGACAACCCCCACCACGGGGGTCGCTCAAGGCTTTGTTCAGGCAAACCTCGTCATGCTGCCTGAAGACGCGGCCTTTCATTTTCTGCTGTTCTGTATTCGAAATCCGAAACCATGTCCGATACTGGATGTACTGGATGCGGGCGAAGTTGAGCCGGGGATTGCCCCGGGCGCCGACCTCAGAACGGATATTCCGCGCTACAGAGTTTTCAAAGGGGGAAAACTCGAAGCGGAAACCGATGATGTCACGGACGTATACCATGAAAAGATGGTCAGTTTTTTGCTGGGCTGTAGTTTTTCTTTTGAAAACGCCATGGTGGCGGCGGGGCTGCCGATCAGAAATATGGAAGAGGGAAAGAATGTCTCCATGTACATTACCAGCCGTGAGTGCCGCCCTGCAGGTCCCTTTCGCTCACGCCTGGTTGTGACCATGAGACCCATGACTCCGGAACAGGCTGTGCGGGCGGTTCAAGTGACGACTCGGTTCCATTTGACGCACGGGGCGCCCATTCATATGGGAGCCCCGGAGGAAATCGGCATCGGAAACTTAGGCTGTCCCGATTTTGGTGATCCGGTTGCCATTCGACCGGGTGAAATCCCTGTGTTCTGGGCCTGTGGTGTAACCTCCTCTCTGGCCGCTGCCTCAGCTTCCCTCCCGCTCGTGATTACCCATGCGCCGGGTCATATGTTCGTCTCCGATTTGAGGGATGAACACTTGACAGTGTTTTGAGCAGTATTTTGAGATCGGGGCAATCTGAGACAGGCAATAACGCCTTGAATCGGCTTTTTGTCTACCGCTTGACACAAACGGCCGCTTTTTCTATATTGAAATGCACGAATGGTTACGCAGATGTCCTTCTCATGCAAAAATACTTCGAATCGCTCCGGCATGTTTCAACGAACCCCTAACCCGTACTTTTGCAGAGAACCTTTTTAAAGAGAGGCAACTCACCTTGAAACCTACAATACCATCATTGATTGGACCGTTGAATGTCATTTTCATATGTCAATGATGTTTGTCGATAGGGATGCTGGTTTAAGAAAAATCCATCAACACGGGCTTGTGCCGAGAAAAAGGAGGAATGAAGATGAAAACAGTTGCGAGGTACGGAATGGTGATTTTTGGCCTGCTGGCGATTGCAGGGCTTCTGGCGCCCACGGGTGTTTTGGCGGTGGATGAGATCAAAATCGGTGCCATATACCCGTTGACGGGCGGGGCGGCGGCGGCCGGACGGGAACTCCGATCCGGGGCGGAGCTGGCCGCTGAAATCGCAAACAATGTCATGCCGAACCTGGCCATGACCATGGCCCGAAATGGCGGCATTCAGGCCCATGGAGGCGCTAAAATTACCCTCATTTTTAAAGATCACGAGGGCAATCCCACGGTGGGCGCGGACTTGGCCAAGAAACTCATCCTGGATGACAAGGTCCATGGGATTCTCGGTTGCTATCACAGCTCCGTGACCAAAACCGTAAGCGCTGTTTGTGAGCAGTATGGGGTCCCCATGATCAACGGCTCTTCGACCTCACCCGACCTTACGAAGCGGGGATTCAAGTGGTTCTGGCGGACCACGCCCCACGATAAATGGTTCACCAAAGACCTCTTCGAATTGCTTAAGGGTTTGACGGAAGGGAAGGTTAAGGGCGTGCAAGCCGTTGAAAAGAAAGAGATTGAAAATGTTGTTTCCGCATGCGAAAACACGGAGTGGGGATCGCTTGTCACAGAGATGATCAAACTTTTTGCCGACGAGTACCAATACAAGTTGAGGAAAGCGCTTTTGTACGCGGACAAAGCCACGGATCTCTCCAGTGAAGTGCGATCCCTGAAAGCCGCAAAACCGGACGTGATGCTCTTTGCATCCTACACTTCCGATGCCATCCTGATGTTAAAAACACTAAAAGCCGAAAAGGCGAAAGCCAAAGTGATCTGGGGCCAGGACGCCGGGTTTGAGACTCCCGAATTTCAGGACACCCTGGGTGCCGATATCGTGGGCATCCTCACGCGAACCGTGTTCCTGCCCAAAGTGGTTGAAGTCAAGGAATTGGCCGGGCAAGTCAACGCCATGTACCGGGCTAAGACCGGTAATGATTTTAGCGGGGCTTCAGCAAGATCCTTTACGGGACTGCAAACATGGGTACATGTACTTGAGCAAGCAGGCTCCACAAAACCGGCGGACATTCAGGAAGCCGCAAACGCCATCCAAATCTCCGGCAGTGAACTGGTCGTTCCCTGGGCGGGTGTCAAGTTTTCTACGACCGGGGACGAGATCGGTCAGAACGTGCTCGGTTCGGGATTGATCGGCCAGTATCAGAAAGACACTGACGGCAAGCTGGTTCTCGAAATCGTCTATCCTTTCGACGTGGCCACGGCGAACATGATTTATCCCTTTCCGGGATGGTAATTCGCTTGTCAAGCCCTAACTTGTGAATCTATCTTTCGGAGCCTCTCCCCAGGCAAACGGGGAGAGGCCGGGTGGGAGATTATGGACATTCTTTTCGGATCCATCGTAGCCGGAGTCCTGCTGGGCATGGTGATTGCCCTGGTCGCTTTGGGCTTGACGATCATTTTCGGCGTGATGGACATCGTCAACTTTGCCCACGGTGAGTTCCTGATGGTCGGAATGTACGCAGGCTTGCTCTCAGCGAAAGCGACGGGCGTAGATCCGCTTTTGACTTTGCCTGTTGCGGCAGTCGTCGGCTTTCTGCTGGGGGCTCTCTGCTACGTGGGTTTCATCAAGTTTCTACTGAGAGGTCCGATGGTTGCGCAACTCCTGGGGACTTTCGGCCTTATGCTTTTTCTGAGAAACTTGGCGCTCCTTATCTTCGGCTCGAGCGACAGGACGGTTCACCATGGGATCATCGTCGGCAAAAGCTTTGACATCGGCATGGGCATCATCGTGCCGGCCACAAAATTGGCTGCTGCAGGGCTTTCCGTCATTGCTTTTGCAGCAGTCTGGCTCCTCATGAACCGGACGAAAATCGGAAAGGCCCTGACCGCCACGGCCCTGAATGCCCAGGCGGCACGATACATGGGCATTCCCACCGAAAAAATGAACACTCTGGCCTGGGGCATCGGCGGTGCGTCCGTGACCGTTGCAGGGGCCTTGATCGTCAACTTCTGGGCGGTCAATCCTTTTATGGGTCTCCTCTTTACCATGATTGCCTTTGCGGTGGTCGCCCTGGGCGGTTTCGGCAGTGTGCCCGGGGCCTTTTTTGCCGGTTTGGTGGTGGGGTTGATCATGGAAATCCCGGGCTTCTGGGACTTCTTTACCTATACTTTTGACTGGCAGTGGATGGCGGATGTTCCGATGACCTCTTTGAAGTACATGTGGATCTATGTCGCCTACTTTGTAATCATGGTTGTGCGGCCGAGAGGTCTCTTTGGATGGAAGCAATAAGAAATGCTTTTGATTTTTCAGACTTCCCCCGGATTGATATGGTTGTGGCCGGGGCGGTGTTTTTCTTTTTCCTGATTTTTCCTTTCTTTCCCCTTTCCTCCTTCGCAATGGCTACCATGATCCAGTTTTTCATGTTTTCGATTTACGGCATGGGCTGGAACACCATCGGCGGTTACGGAGGTCAGGTCGATCTTGGAAAAGCTCAGTACGTAGGGATCGGAGCTTATACCACCGGCGTAATGCTCATCCATTGGGATGTCCCTTTCTGGGCTTCCATGCCCGTCGGGATGGCAATTGCCGTGATGTGGTCCTTCATCATCGGATACCCGCTTTTTCGACTGAAGGGACACTACTTTGCGATCGCCACCATCGCCACCTCTCTCGTGTTGAAAGACCTGTTTACAGTGTGGCCTTTTGTCGGGGCGGCTCGGGGGCTTGAAATATCTCCTATTCAGTTTACCCCTCCGGACTTCCTTCATTTGATCTTCAAGGAGGATATTTACTATTATTATGTAATCCTCGGCTTCTTTTTTACGGGCATCGTCTACATGAACTGGTTTCGTAAGTCCCGTCTTGGGTACCAGCTCCGCTGCATTAAGGACAACGAAGACGTCGCCCGGTCGTTGGGGATCAACGTGCACTGGGCTAAAATCAAAACCTATGCCATCGCCACAGCTTTTGTGAGTATGGTAGGTTCGTTCCATGTGTGCTACATCAAGGTGATCGAGCCGGTGGATATTATGAGCCTCGATCTATCCATCCTCATTGCGCTTATGGCGATGCTGGGCGGGGCAGGATCTCTGTGGGGACCGATTATCGGGGCCGCCGTGTTGATTCCCTTCAAGAGTTATCTCAAGGAGTGGCTCGGTGCCGCAGCGGGATTGGCAGGCATTGATCTTATCCTTTATTCCGTGATCATCATGCTTGTATCCGCCTTTGAGCCACGGGGGATATGGGGAATCGTAGAGAAGGCCCGTCGGAGGAAACGGGATTAATGGCATTGCTGGAAGTTCAAAACCTAACCAAAACGTTCGGCGGTCTTCGGGCCAACAATAATATTTCCTTCTCTGTGGAAAGGCATGAGCTTATCGGTCTCATCGGGCCGAACGGCGCAGGCAAGACCACACTTTTTAACTGTATCTCCGGGCACTATCCCCCTACGTCCGGGAAAATCAGCTTCGACGGAAAAGACATCACGGGACTGAAAGCCCATGACGTGTCAAGGCAGGGTGTCGCGAGGACTTTTCAGGTTTATGTGGCCTCAGGGGACCTATCGGTCGGTGAAAATGTTATGGTGGGGTGCTTTATGCACACCCATTCGCGGAACAAAGCCAAAGCGAGGGCTGAGGAGATTATGAAGGACCTTGGACTCCACACGTTCGCCGATTATCTGGTGGGCGAACTGCCGGTAGCTGCTCAGAAGCGTGTGACCATGGCAACGGCGTTGGCGTCGGACCCGAAGCTGTTACTTCTGGATGAGGTCGCGGCCGGGTTGAACCCCAGCGAGATTGAGGAAATGATGACCCACATCAAGCACGTTCATGAAGATCTGGGCGTTACGGTGATGGTGATCGAGCACGTCATGGAGTTGGTTATGCGCGTGAGCCAGCGGGTGATTGTGCTGGATTACGGGAAGAAAATAGCGGATGGGGATCCGGAAACCATTGCAAAAGATCAGCGGGTCATCCAGGCATATCTGGGAGAGAGATACGTTCGAGAGCACGCGGAGGAGCTGACTTAGCTTATGGGTGAGCACATTCTCCAGGTGGAAGAAATTAAAGTGCGTTACTCCGGTCTGCCGGTGCTCCACGGCATTTCACTGGGCGTGTCGTCGGGGGAGACGCTGTGTGTGTTGGGTGCAAATGGTGCGGGGAAATCAACCCTGCTGCGAGCCATTATGGGAACCCAGCGGGTTTTTGAAGGCCGGATGATATTTAAGGGACGTGAGATCCACAGCCTCAGAACAGAAGAAATCGTCCGCATGGGAATTGTCTATGTTCCGGAGGAGAAAATGCTCTTTCGACCACTGTCCGTTGAAGATAACCTGGCTTTGGGTTTCTATGTTTTGAGCAGAAAAGAAAAGTTTCAGGAGAACCTTGAGTTTGTTTATAACCTTTTTCCGGTGCTGAAGGACCGGCGAGCACAAGCGGCATCCACCCTGTCCGGCGGCGAACAGCAGATGTTGGCCATTGGGAGAGGTCTCATGTCCAATCCCCTGATGCTTATGCTCGATGAGCCATCTTTGGGACTTGCACCGATTCTGGTGGACGAAGTACTGGATACGGTCCGTCGGCTCAAAAAAGCGGGAATGACCCTGCTCTTGGTGGAACAAAACGTCCGTGAAACCTTGGACCTGGCTGATCGGGGGTATGTGCTTCAAACCGGCCGAATCATCGCGGAAGGTTCGGGCAAAGAGCTCCTTGAGAGTGATGTGATTCGCTCAGCCTTTTTGGGAATCTAAATTTGTCGTTGTTTTAATTCTCAACGCATCCCCTCGGATTCTTGCCCTTCACGAATTCTGAACTCCGGCTCACTACAGTTTCAGATCGTATTCCTTGATTTTTGAAATCAGCATGGGGCGACTCACCTCGAGAACCTTTGCCGCCTGGGTTCGGTTGCCGTTGGTGAGCGTGAGCGCCTTCTCGATGAGACTTCGCTCCAACCACTTGGACGCCTTTTTTATGGAGAGGTCTTCGTCAGATTCAAAATACGGGGCGAGTTTTTGTGCTTTTTTCATGGTATCCGGAAGTTCGGCCGGCGAGATCCATCTGCCCTTGACCAGCAGGATGGCCCTTTCGATAACGTTTTCCAATTCTCTGACATTGCCCGGCCATGTATACTCCATGAGTAAGGACATGGCTTCGGAAGAAAGCCCTTCGATGTTCTTCTTCAGTTTCTTGTTGAACAGGTCAATGAAATAGCCCGATAGGAGGGAGATGTCCCCTCGTCTCTCTCTCAAGGGAGGCAAGTGAATGGTCATCACATTGAGGCGGTAGAAAAGATCTTCCCGGAATCTTCCTGACTCGATTTCCTTTTCCAGCAGTTTTGACGTCGCGGCGATCACCCTTACGTCAATCTTCTTAGCCCCGATATCTCCCAGGGGTGTGATTTCTTCTTCCTGAAGAACACGCAGGAGTTTCGCTTGCAGGGAAAGGGGCATTTCACCGATCTCGTCCAAAAAAATCGTGCCGCCGTCAGCCTCCTCGAAGTGACCCTGCTTGTCTTTTACAGCATCCGTAAAGGCGCCTTTCTTGTAACCGAACAGTTCGCTCTCAAGGAGATTTTCCGGGATGCCCGCACAGTTAATGCTCACCAGCGGCCCTGATGCTCTGGGCCCATCCAAATGGATGGCCTTTGCAAACAACTCCTTTCCGGTTCCGCTTTCTCCGGTGATGAGCACCGTGGTTTTGTGTTCGGAAACTTTGCTAACAAGATCAAACACGTGTGCCATCGCTTCACTTCTGGCAACAATGTTTCTAAACGAGTATTTTCGTTCTATTTCATCGATTTTTGTCCTCAGTCTGATGTTTTCCTCTTTGAGTCGTTCACGCTCGGCGGCTTTTTTCAATGTCAGAAGCACTTCGTCTTTCTTAAAGGGCTTGGAGATATAATCGTATGCACCGTCTTTCATGGCCTCCAATGCCGTCTCGACGGTTCCGTAGGCGGACATCATGATAAAGATTTTTTCAGGATACTTTTCTTTTGCCCTCCCTAAGAAGGCCATTCCATCCATGCGGGGCATTTTGAGGTCGCAAAGCACAAAATCAAAATCGGATTCCGTCATCAGTTGAAGTGCACGTTTGCCGTCTGCGGCGGTTTGAGCCCCGTACCCGGCCTTGCTCAGCAAAACCTCCAACATATGCCGCATATTTTTCTCATCGTCTATGATGAGCACGCGTTTTTGAGACATGATGAATTATCTCCGGGTCACCGTGATCACTCATTTACTTGGTTCTGATTCGGTATGTCGATGACGATCGTTGTTCCCTTTCCAAGCTTGCTCTTCGCACGGATTGTGCCGCCCAGCCCTTCAATGATCCGGTAGGAGACCGAGAGGCCAAGTCCGGTGCCCTTACCAGGTTCTTTTGTTGTGTAGAAAGGATCGAAGATGTGAACCTTAACTTTTTCAGGGATGCCGGGGCCGGTGTCCGCAAATCTCAGTTCGATAGCGTTTTCTATGGCACGGGTCGTTATGGTCAAGACCCTTGGGCGGGATACCTCATCTGCCGCCTTATCATTCTCCATTGCATCGGCGGCATTCATCAGAATATTCAAAAACGCTTGTTTGAGTTGGTTGGGATCTGCCCAGACGACATCGCCGGTCGCTTCGAGGTTCAGCTCTATCTTTATATCGGCCATCATCGGCTGAGGCTTTAGCAGGTCTAACAATTCCAAAATGAGTTTGTGCAGATGTGTCTCGCTTTTTTCACCACCGGTGAGCCTCGAAAAGTCCAGAAGCTGACGGATGATTTCATTGATACGCGTGATCTCCGATTCCATTCGGTTTAGGAAATCATTTTTTTCCTCCGGGGTTACTTCTTCCTTCTTGAGTAAGTCCAGGTAGCCGAGAACGATCCCTATGGGATTGCCGATTTCATGGGCCACGCCGGTCGCCAATCGACCTACGGATGCCAGTTTTTCAGACCGTACGATTTCATCCTGCGCTTTCTTGATTTCCTCGTTTGCACGCCTAAGCGAGGAAATGTGGCTTTCTAACTGCGACTTGTTTTCTTCAAGACGCTTAAGCATGATGTTGAGCGAACGAAAAAGTCTTCCGATTTCGTTTCGGGATTCATCCACCAATTGGGGGAAGGGCTCACCATCCTTGAACTCCTCGGTGATTTTCAGGAGCGTGTGAATTGGCTTTACAACGGTTCGAGACAGGAGAAAAATACCGAACAGAACAAGAATCATGGTATTCAGGAAGATATAGATGAGAATGAATTTCTCCGATTTTCTCAGTGACTGGTAAAGGGGCGTCAGGTCGGCTGAAACAACAGAGACACCCCGGATGCCGCCGTCAAGCGATACCGGGGCCGCCATGTTTAACTGTTTGTGAGCGAGCCAGATAACCCCCCATGTACTACCATAAAAATCAATCACCTCCGTTTCCGAGGTCAGGGCCTCACGGGAAACCGACACCGCGTTTTTCTCTCCCTCATCCCAGTTTCCGACTGTGAAGACCTTGGCACCCTCTCTGTTGACCAGCAGCGATGCCGAGAATGCTCCCGCCTCCACCAATTCACTTATTTTCCTTTCAAACCCGGGGGTTGATACGACATCTGCCATGCCGGCATTCGGGTGGCTGAACTTAGAATTCAGCTGAAGTGCCAGCGTATGAAGGAGCAAACGGCCTGTCTGTATTTTGGCCTGGATGAGGTCTCTTTCAGCGAACTTTACCATAACAATATTAATGAGGAGCATGGCGGAAATAATCAAAAAGGCAAGATGGGCAAGAATTCCGGTTTTCAAGCTGTAGAGGGGAAAACGCAAGACCACGCCTCGTTACATCATTAAGTTGAAATACCAGTGTGTCAGCTGAGGACCAAAGAAGACATAAACAAGGGCGCCCAGTGAAAGAAAAGGCCCAAATGGTATTCTGACGCGATACCCCTTTCCTGAGACCAGTAGGAAGACGAAACCGATGATCGCACCCGTCAGTGAAGATATCAGGAGAATGAACGGTAACGCTCTCCACCCCATCCAAGCGCCAATCATGGCCAATAATTTTACATCGCCTCCCCCCATACCCTGTCTGCCCGAGAGTCTCTCGTAGACAACGGCGACCAGAAAAAGCACCCCGCCACCCCCAATAATCCCGATCAAAGATTCCAGCCACGAAATATTTTCAAAAGCAAAAGTCGCTGCAAACCCCACGCCGACGCCGGGAAGTGAAAGCGCATCCGGTATGATTTGGTGGCGAAGATCAATAAAGCTGATGGTCACAAGGGCGGTCGCAAACAAAAGATAAAGGATGTATTGATAACCGAGTCCATATCTGATAAACAGGGCCACACTCAAAAGGGCGGTCAGCAACTCCACGGCTGGATAACGCCAGGATATCGGATGACGACAGTACCTGCATTTTCCCCGCAACAGGAGATAACTGACCAGGGGGATGTTGTCGTAGACGCGGATGTTTTCCCCGCAATGGGGACAGCTGGAAGGGGGGCGGACAATCGACTTTTTCAGAGGGATCCGATAAATGCACACATTCATAAAGCTGCCCAAAGCCAGGCCGAGCAAAAAAGAATAAATCGCCATGAGTGAAACGACATTCATGTAAGACTCTCGAGTATTAGAAAATGCCGAAAATCAAATCCTCAGGGACAAACAAAAAAGGGTTGATACTGCCCATCAATCCGAACGACCCACAGCAGCGCCTGATCAAGCGGGTCGCTGACGTCTTGGAAACGGGAGGTCTCATTGCATATCCAACCGATACCTTTTACGGGATCGGATGTGATCTTTACAACAAAAAAGGCATACAACTTATCTACAGATTGAAAAATCGGCCGCTTAAGAAACCCTTCTCCTTCCTCTGCGACAATCTAAAGGAAATAAGCCGCTATGCCCGCGTTTCCAATTATGCATATAAGACCATGAAACGACTTCTCCCGGGGCCCTATACCTTTGTTTTGGAAGGTACGAGACTGGTGCCGAAAATCATGTTGACCAAAAGAAAGACCGTCGGAATTCGCGTTCCCGACAACAAGATTTGCTTGGCTATTTTGAGAACCTTTGGCCGGCCCATCATTAGCACCAGCGCGGGGCATGACGATCCCCAATCCATAGAAGAAGCCTATGGATCATTTCTTGATATTATAATCGATGGCGGGGTGCTCTATCAAAACCCCTCCAGTGTCGTTTCACTCATTGATGATATACCGGAAGTTATTCGGAAGGGAAAAGGAGATATTAGTATCTTTCACTAACGTGGTGAAGCTGAAGGCCTCCCCATCGATATTCAAATGTTGTTTTCATGCCACGGATCAGCCTGGCCATGGAACCGGCAGCCCTGTCGAGCAACAGGTCCCACAGTTCAAGTTTACTCTTCTTGGGGTACACCAACGTCACATCTCCACGGATACCTGAAAGGGTTTTGGCAATTTCGACGGCATCTTGAAAATTGCCCAAATCATCTACGAGTCCCAATTCCCTGGCGCGGGCTCCCGAAAAGATACGACCGTCGGCGATATCATTTGCTTTTTCCAAGGAGAGATTCCGTCCACTGGCCACCGCGTTTACAAATTGTCTCTGTATATCGTCAATTAGCGCGTTGATCAGTTTTCTCTCCCGTGATGTCAGTTCCCTGTGAGGAGAACCGATATCCTTAAATTCGCCACTTTTCAGAACTTCAAGCTTCACGCCGATTTTTTCGAGGAGTTCCTCGAAACGGACAAATTCCATCAGGACGCCGATACTCCCGGTGATTGTGCCGGGATTCGCAACAATCCTTTTGGCTGCCGTGGCGATATAATACCCCCCTGAGGCGGCCACTCCCCCGAGAGAAGCCACAATTTCCTTGGTCTCGCCGGTTCGCTGGATTTCCCGGTGAATTTCCTGAGTGGGTCCGACTGCGCCTCCCGGCGAGTTGATCCTCAAAATGACAGCTTTTATTCTTTCGTCTTTCTTGAATTCGACCAATTGCTTCGTAATGGTTTGCGAGTCCAAAATGGTTCCCTCTATGAGAACGACACCAATTTTGTCACTGAAGGAAAGGGTCGAGGCGGGTGAGAGAATTTTTAAGAAAATGATCATGACCGTTCCCAAAAACAGGCCCACACCCAATAGGATGGCCAACACGATGAAAATGGGATGTCCTTTTTTTGCCATGTCTATGCGGGACCAGAGATCCTTTCAACAAAAAACAAGTTGGAATTAACAAGCAGGTCGGTCCGGTAATTTGCTCGGTTCTAAAAATGCAAGTTCAAATCCATGCAGATGAGATCGCGTGCTAGGTGGTGGATTCCTTTTCACCATCGGGTTCTTTTTCAGCCTCGCCATCACTCGAGTCGTCTTGGATTTCGGGTTCTGATCGGGATGGTGTTTCCTCATTGAGCGCAGGGCTCTCGGATGCGTTTTGTTGTTCCAAATGCATCATCTCTTCTCTTAACAATTCTCCCAGATTGGAAGTGGCTTCTTTCGGGTTGTCGATATAACTTTTTAGTATTTCTTTTTCGCTGCTCTCCTCCATTTTCCGAACGGAAAGACCTATTTTTTTGTCCTCCCGTGAAACGTTCAGGACTTTGGCCTGAATCACATCGTCTACTTGGAATCGAGAAAGCGGGTTACCACGCCTTTCGGCGGCGATTTCGGAGATATGAACAAGGCCCTCTATGCCTTCTTCCAGTTCAAGGAAGAGACCAAAATCCGTGACGTTCGTAATGGTTCCCGTCACCCGGGTGCCCGGCTTATATTTCCGGGGAATCTCGTTCCAGGGATCCGGTGTGAGCTGTTTGATCCCCAAAGAAAAGCGTTCATTTCCCTTGTCAATGTTTAAAACAACCGCTTGGACTTCTTGGCCTTTCCTGTAAACCTCGGAGGGATGTTTAATCCTGCGGGTCCATGAGATGTCCGAGATGTGGACGAGACCGTCTATGCCCTCATCAATGCCTATAAAGATGCCGAAATCAGTGATGTTCTTGATCTTCCCCTCGATGGTGGTCCCAACAGGATACTTTTCTTCGATGACGTCCCAGGGATTCGGTTCGACCTGTTTCATACCCAGGGAAATTCGCTTTTTCGCGACATCAATGTTTAAAACCATTGCCTCTACGATTTCGCCCACGCTCAAAATCTGCGAGGGATGTCTGATTTTTCGAGTCCAAGACATTTCAGATACATGAATAAGTCCTTCCACACCTTGCTCTACTTCCACAAATGCACCGTAATCAGTGAGGCTGACCACGCGTCCTTGAATTTTCGCGCTCGGGGGGTACTTGTATTCCGCCTCACTCCACGGGTCCGGCGCCAGCTGTTTTATTCCCAGGGATACCCGCTCCCTTTCCCTGTCAAAACTCAGGATTTTTACCGTGATCTTATCTCCCATCTGATGCATTTCTGATGGGTGTCCGACCCGTCCCCAGGACATATCTGTAATGTGAACAAGGCCGTCTATTCCGCCCAAATCAATGAACAAACCATAGTCGGCGATATTCTTGACGGTCCCCTCCAAGACGGCACCCTCTTCGAGCATTTTGAGCGTGTCTTCTCGGATCGTTGCGCGCTCAGCTTCCAAAATCGCTCGTCGAGACAAGACGATATTCCCGCGCCGTTTGTTGTATTTCACGATTTTGAAGTCATGCTCCGTGCCTACAAGCGCGTCCATGTCTCTTATGGGCCGCAGGTCAACTTGGGAGCCTGGTAAGAAGGCTTGGAGACCGATATCCACTGAGAGTCCTCCTTTGACCCGCGCGATGATTTTGCCCCTGATGTTATCATCGGTTTCATAGATGTTTTTGATTTGGTCCCAGATCTTAATCTTGGCCGCTTTTTCTTTCGAAAGCAGAATGGCGCCGTCTTCGTCTTCTCTTCGCTCGAGGAGAACCTCCACATTGTCTCCAACCTTCGCGGTCAGATTGCCTTCCGAGTCAATAAACTCATTGATTCGGATCTGGCCCTCTGATTTATAACCGATATCAACCAATACATATTCTTTATCAATTTGAACGATTTCACCGTTAACGACCTCTCCTTCCTGAATGCTCCTGAGGCTTTCTTCATACAACTCCATGAAGTTATCGGTTTCCTGAGGATCTCCAGCCGTTTCAGCGCTTTCTTTGTCTGTCTCTTTCCCTGAGTTCTCTTGTTGATCTAGAAAGGAGTGGTCTACGTCTTTGGTTTCTGCAGTTTTGTTTTCGGTTGATCCGTTGGTTGGATTTTCCATTAACTTCAATACCCCCTAAAGCGTTTTCCCCACAATGGCACATCAAATTTTTTTTTATATCAATTATTACAAGCAACTTCAATCATTTATTTGACGAATAATTTGTCCGCCCTTCCAGGTTTAAAGAACAAAGAATTTCATGCACAATGTCTTCGGGCGTTAATGCAGTAGAATCAATTACTTTTGCATCTTCGGCCGCTCTTAGCGGGGCCAAAGAACGTGTTTGGTCCTGGTGGTCCCGTTTCGCAAGTTCCGCCTTCACGATGGCCTTGGATACACTTTCGCCGCGCCTCAACCGTTCTTTATACCTTCTCTCCGTCCGAATCTCAGGAGACGCGGTAAGGAAAAACTTGTGACCGGCTTTGGGAAATACCACGGTGCCCATATCACGACCTTCCGCGACGAGGCGAATTCCCTCAGCCATTTTTCGCTGGAGATGCGTCATCGCCTCCCGCACCGCTCCCACCGCTGAAACGCTGGAGGAAAGCATATCCATCTCGGGGCTCCGAATCTGTTCGGTGATGTCCGTACCATCGAGGAAGAGCCTCGGCTGGTTTTCATCTGATTTAAAATGGAGGTCCAGGGACCTGCAAAGCGCCTTGAGACCTTTTGCATCGTTTAAGGGTATATTTTTTTGTTTGGCCGCCAGCGCGACTGCCCGGTACATGGCCCCGGTATCCAAATAAACCGCCCGTATCTTTTTCGCCAAAAGGCGACTGATGGTGCTTTTTCCAGCACCGGCCGGCCCATCAATGGTAATAATGTTGTTCATGCGTCTCGGCCCGAGCGACCGGCCTTCCCCCCCTTCGTCCACGGCGCCGCCTGTAAGGGTGTTTTGTTTGAGGCGTATCTGATGGGCGGAACGAGGTGCAATCAATTTGTGCCATCTTCAGGTCACGATGCCAGCACCTTTTTCAGCGTTTCAAGAAACCGCTTGTTTTCTTCCGGCAGTCCTGCGTTGATTCGGATATAGTCATTCAGCCCGTAACTGTCCATGGCGCGGACAATCACGCCTTGCTTCAGCATCCGTTCATAGATCCTTTTCCCTCCTTGGGGCACTCGAATCAGGAAAAAGTTTGTGTGTGTGGAGATGTATTCAAGGCCCAATTCCTCGATCCCTCGGTATAAATAGGAAATGCCTTCTCTGACCGTCTTCAGCGTGTTCGAGACAAATTCAACGTCATCCAGCGCGGCAGTGGCAGCGACCTGTGCCAGGGTATTGGCATTGAAAGGCTGCCTGACCCGATTCAAATAATCAATGATTTTTTCAGATGAGAATCCGTACCCTATCCGAAGGCCGGCTAAACCGTAGAGTTTTGAAAAAGTCCTCAACACCACCAAAAGGGGATGGGTTTCCAGAAACTCAAGACCGCTCGCACTTTCTGTTTCAGAGACGAATTCCACGTAGGCCTCATCGAGCACAACAATGATATCATCCGGGAGCTCCTTCAAGAAAAGGCGCATGTCTTCTTTGGAGAGAAGTGAACCGGTGGGGTTGTTGGGGTTGTTGACAAATATAATTTTGGTTTGGGGAGTGATGGCGTTGCTGATTTCGTTGAGATCAATTCTGAAATTAGAAAGGGGGACCGAGATCATCAGGCCGCCGGCGCCCTTCACCATCGTTTCATAAACCAGAAAAGTCGGGAAGGCCTGTACCACATGTTGGCCCGTGGATAAGAAGGTCCGGATAATCAAGCCGATCAACTCATCGGAGCCGTTACCCAGAATAATCCGCTCGATGGGAATATCAAATTTCTTGCTCAATTTTGACCTAAGGTAAAACCCGCATCCATCCGGGTAGCGATGCAAGGTATGCAGCGTGTCCTTGATGGCCCGGACCGCCAGCGGAGAGGGACCGAGGGGATTTTCATTGGAGGCCAATTTGATCGATCCCTTGATTCCCAATTCTCTCTCAAGTTCTTCGATTGGTTTTCCGGGAGGGTAGGGAACCAGGTCCGCCACACCCTCATGGACAAATTTTTTCATTCGGATCGCTCCGTTTGAGCACAGCTTTATCAAACATCTCTAATTTGTAGCGGTCGGCCCGCATCTCAATCCACATGGCGGCCGGAATTAAAACAGGGGTCCAAAAGGCTCAGCCGATCACCCCCGCCAACCCCTACCCTACAACGACATCGCACTTTGGATTCACCCGGAAAAAACAGCCTATCGGCTTTTTGGGAGTTGAGAATCCAGCCAGTTTTTGGGTGATCACAAGAGGGAAGGGCAAGTCATGATACTTTTATAACCCTATACCTCAAAACCATGAAAAAGTAAACTTGTGTAGCCTTGACGTGACAAACAATTTTTTCAAACCTCTTTCGATTTCGGACAATTACCTGGATTTCACCTTGACTTGCGATTTTCGATCCATTATTTTTACCCACAAGCCCAGGTAACCTTTTTTAATCGCTCCCCTATTACGAAGAGGATGGCCATGAACAAATCTCAATTGATAGAAGCTCTCGCCCAAGAACAGGATTTGCCCTTGAAAAAAGCGGAAGAAGTCGTTAACACCGTCTTCGACGACATGGAAAAAGCCCTCATCAGAGGCGAAAGGGTCGAAATCAGAGGACTCGGTAGCTTTAAGGTGAAGGAATATGACGGTTACAAGGGTCGGAATCCCAAAACTGGAGCGATCATCGAGGTGACACCCAAAAAGCTGCCTTTTTTTAAAGTGGGTAAAGAATTAAAAGAGAGAGTGGATCTCGATCGAAAAATTTATTAATGCCTTGGTCGTGCTAGACGGGGAGCTAGCGGTGCCCTGTAACCCGAAATCCGCTTATGCGGGGTTGAATGTCCTTTGAGAGATCCTTGATACGGGTTGATCTTGCGTTGCTCCGGAGGCGTGATGGACCTCACGTGACAGGCACTTGTGAATCCCGTCAGATCCGGGAGGAAGCAGCGGTAAGCAAGGGAGTCTGTGTCGTGATTGAATCTATTGCTTTTCTCCAAGCAGCGGAGACTTCATCGGTCATGGTTTGAACAAGGATGCACGGCCAAGGACTCTCAAAACCCTTTCTCCACATCCCTTCTCCCACGATTTTTCTATGATTTTGAGCATCGTTTGATACGCAATCAGCTGTCCTTTGCAGATTTTTTGAAAATTGACATTGAAACGGTTTTGATGGCATAGATGCCGTGAAATATCGCAATCGAAATGGGTGAGATCGCTCCGAATCTAGTCTGGGTCCAAAAAAAGAAAATCCTATATTTCCGGTATCCAAGGCTTTCCTTGAATCGAAATCTGGTTCATGGTGTTTTCACCCGGCATGGCGGATTGAGCGATCCGCCTTACGAGAGCCTGAACACCAGTTATACGGTCGGGGACCGACCGGAAAAGGTGACTGGAAATCTGACCCGCATCAAGGAAGTCATCGGTGCCCACCGTTTGATCTTCATGAACCAATCGCACGGGGACCACATCCTGCTTCTCCGTAAGGGCCTTCATATCCCCTGTGGCGAAATCCCCTCCGCCGATGCCGTTATTACGGATATCCCCGGTCTTGCCGCCATGGTAAACCAAGCAGATTGTCAGGCGGTTATCCTCTTTGATCCCACCAGGAGGGTCGTGGCCAATGTCCACTGCGGATGGAGAGGTCATGTGCAAAATATACTGAAAAGGACCGTGATTCGAATGACGGATACCTTCGGCTGCAAAGCGTCAGACCTTTTGGCGGCGATCGGCCCGTCGCTTGGCCCATGTTGTGCTGAGTTTGTGAGTTATAAGGAAATTTTTCCGGCGACCTTCCAGGCGTTTATGGTACGGGAAAACCACTTCGACCTGTGGTCGACCAGTCGCCGGCAGCTTGAGCGTGCAGGTCTTAGGAAAGAGAACATCGAAATTGCCGGGATTTGCAGCCGCTGCTGCACGGATCTTTTCTATTCCTATCGAAGGGAGGGCCGGACGGGAAGATTCGGAACGATTGTCATGCTGAGGTGAAATGATCAGACGGTCAATGATTGCGCGGAAACCGAATCAGGCATTTGTTCCTCGACACCCCTGCTTCTTGGCTATCAGCGCCGCACCCAGGGCGCCGATGATTTGAGGTTCTTTGAAGATGTGGATTGGTCTCTCCAATTTCTCTCCCATAAGGGCGACAATCCCCCTGTTCTTGGCCACCCCTCCCGTCATGGTGACTGGGCCTTCGACGCCGATTGCCTGTGCCATGCTCCACACCCGGTTCACAATCGCCCGATGAATGCCCCGGAGGATTTCCGCTTTGGGGTGATTTTTTGCGACCAGAGAGACGACCTCACTTTCTGCGAAGACCGTGCAAACACTACTGATGGATGCCTCGGTCTCGGCGGTCAGGGAGAGATCCCCCATCTCATCCAAAGGCACGCGAAGTTTATTCGCCATCACTTCCAAAAAACGCCCCGTTCCGGCTGCACACTTATCATTCATGGCAAAATCCAGCACCTTGCCGTTTTTGCCGACGCGAATCACTTTAGAATCTTGGCCCCCGATATCGATGACGGTACCGATGTCCGGAAAATGATGAGACGCGCCCAATGCGTGGCATGAAATCTCGGTCACTTTTCGATCCGCCCAAGGCACGGAGCCGCGACCGTAACCGGTGGCCACCGTGATCCCCAGATGTGTACTGGAAATACCTGCAGTAACCAAGGCTTGATTCAATGCGGCTTGAGCGGCATCGGTGCTATTGGCTCCTGTCTCCACGATGCTGTAGCCGATGGTCCTGTTGAGCGCATCGAGGATAACCACCTCTGTACTGAGAGAACCCACATCAATGCCGGCAAAGCAGTCCACTATCCGGTTTCTATCCTTCCAAGGCTTCAAAAAAGGCCTCAAGCCGCGTGCGAGTTTGGGCTTCGGCGTAGAATCTGGAATCCGTAATGTCCGCCTCAATAATCACGGAGGGCAAGGCGAATCGTTCCATCAAAAGGCGTTTTAGATCATATTGACCCACCGAGTAAGGCTTGCAACTTCTGGCGGAGTGGATCACCAGACCGTCTATCCGGTAATCCTGAATCAGTCGCTCCATAAGTTTCAGTCGGCTGTTGAGGTTGTTGTTTAAAATCACGAGACTGTAGCTTTTGGCCAGGGACTCAAACGGCCGATTTTCGTCCATATGGGGCGTGGTTTCAGCCCAAGCGTTTGTGTACGTAGCGGTGACGAAGTTCATGCCATGCTCGGCGAAAAGAGTTGCGTGATCCCGCATCTTGAACCAAATGGCGATATTGTCCCACATGAGTCGCTTTTTTTCGTTTTTAAGCGCCCCCACACCCTGCGCGACTCGCTCGTTGAGTTCCCTGAGAAGCAGGCGGTAATAATCGAGGGCTACCGGCAAACCCCTCAGCGAGACGATGGGGACCATATGCGCAAAGGCGTCGAAAATAGTCATGGGCGATGGCCGGGTTTTCATGGTTGCCAGTAACGCGCCCCAGGTGAAAGAGGTCTCTTTGCTTATCCGTATGAACTTCTTGAATTTTGAGTAATTAAAGCGTCGCCCGGAGACCGCTTCCAATACGGGGATCATCTCCTCGAACTGACGGACCATGTAAGAAAGGTCGTAGTCGGCGATCTCTTTAAAGTTGTAAGGCGTGTCGAACAGGATCAGCGGCGCCTTCAGGTAATGGGCCAGCGCTTTGTACCAGTAGACTACAGTCTGGCAAATATTGTTGGAGGCAAAAAGCAGGTCCGGTTTGGGAAGTTTACCGACAGGGGTTTTGCCGGAAAAGTAATGAGCCAGATCGATGCGAGCGTAAGAGCAGAGATCCTGATGATACCCGTGTTCCTCTGCCACTGCGCACAGATCGGATCCCAATTTTTGCGCCCCACAGAGTGCGCCATGATTTTCCGGGTAAATGGTGTAAAAATCAAACGCTCTCAGCAACTCCACCGGGGCGCCGCTGGTAACCCATGCCACCGGTTTTGCGCCCGACGCATAACGCGACAGGAAATAGTGTCGCTTTACAATTTCCTTCAACCGATGGGTGCTTTTCAGAGGGGGGCCATAGTATTGCCCCGGCTTTGCCGGGCGTTTTTTTTTGCCCAAATCCGAGATTCCCATCATGGCGGGCGCACCCAGGTCCTTCATGACATTGAAGCATACCGACTTGAAGATCGACATGGTCATTCCCTCATGTAAGCATTTCGACAAACGCCTCAACCCGCGTTTTCAGCTGCCCGCTTAGACCGTGGTTCAGCTCTGAATCGATGACCAGGGTGGCAATTCCTGTCTTTTTCAGCGCCTCCACCATCTGCGGCACATCAAAAAGCTCAGGCTCACAAAATTTGACCAGGCAAAAGATCACCCCTTCGGCTCCGGTCCTATCAATTTTCCGCTTGAAGTATTCCCATCGTTTTGGAAAGGACGAGTCTTTTGTGGTGCAGGGGGGCATGGCGAAGTAATTTTCAGTCATGGCTTCAAAGGGGTCTTGGGCGTCGCTGCAGGGAATCAGAAGCCGCCGGCTGCAATTCAGCAAATCATCGTCGGCGACGCGCACACCCAGCTCATCCAAAAGGGTAAGGAGCTCCGGAGGATTGGGTAGCACACCGCTCAGGACGACCGCCGGAACTCCGGCAGCCTTGCCCTTCGAGGCAGTGAGAAAGCCCTCGATCAACGGAACGAAGTCATCCGGATGGAGAAACTCCCCTTGGCGAATGACCTGATAGAACTGAGCGTTGGATGCTGCCAGGCTGCCGTTGGCTCTCAGGTCGTAGAGATCGCTCAGAATCGATGCCAACCGCCGGCCCTGCTTGACCCGCCGGTTGAGTTCAGATAAGTCGAGCGGTCCCAATTGGTTTTGGAGGCGTGAGACGAGATTTTTGAGCTGCTCAAAATAGAATTCTCTTGAGGAAGCCCTGTCAGGCGCTTTTGGGTGATAAAAAAAGTAACATGGTGTGTCAAGGTTCAGATAGTCCTTCACAATGGAAGCCAGATTTTGAATGGAATCACAGGTATGGGGGAACAAAAATCCTTCCAGGGCATCGCATTTCCCTTGAAGAATGAGCTCGAGCCCCAGCTTAACCACTGAGCAAATGTAGGGCTGCAAATGCGCATCGGCGGACGTCACTTCCAGAGGGGGATCCCAGATTTCAACCGGCAGGACATTCAGCGCCCATAGAATCTCTTTGGGGTACTGGGCGGGGAACACCCCAAATAAGTGTCTGCCTCTCTTTTTCTGTGTCGTAAGGTATTCTTTTCGGGTCATGAACATTTTGGCCATAGGGGTCTTTACAGCTGTGTTGCAGCGAACCCTCAACACACTATAGGAAAGGCGTATGGGTCAAGTCAAGGATATGACGCCTGCGCAGGATGGGGTCTGATTTGATTCACCCCAGCCCTCGTTCACCGCAAGGTTGAATGGATACGCTTTATTCATTTGTACCGCAATGCCGGGGGGTCGGTGAGATCCGCTGTTGCGCGATCTTGATCTTTTGTGTAAAAGAACCATGAGATATAAGAGGCGTTTTAAATCAGTGCCATAACTCACATGGCACACAGGCCGGTGAATGATCCATGGTGACCGAGCAGGATGCAAAAATCGTAATGAATCGGCAGGTGGCCTCCGAAACGTACCTGATGGTTTTGGAGTGTCCCGAGATTGTGGCTGAAGCGAAGCCAGGCCAGTTTGTGATGATCCGGGTTCAGCCGGGACTCGATCCACTCCTTAGACGCCCTTTTTCCGTCTGCGGAACCAGGGGGCATGATTTGTTTTTGATCCTCTATCGGGTGGTGGGCAAAGGCACCGGAATTTTGTCCACTGTCAGGGAAGGGAAAGAACTGTCCACCCTCGGACCCCTGGGAAGCGGATTTGAAATTCGAGGATCCGGGAGTGGATCGGTCTTGGTTGCCGGAGGAATCGGAATCGCTCCGCTCATTTTTTTGGCGCAGGCCATGGAGAACAAAGAAGTTGTTTTTATGACCGGTTATCGGTCCGTGACAGAGATGATCCCGATGGACCGGTTTGGTCTCCGTTCTTCAATGCTCTCCGTTTCGACCGATGACGGAACATTGGGTCATCACGGACCTGTGACAGAACTCCTGGACCAACATCTGGCAGGGGTCACCAATGGCAGGTTCACAGTCTTTGCGTGTGGTCCGCTTTCTATGCTCCGGCGTGTCGCGGCCCTGACCCTTGAACAGAATATCCCTTGCCAGGTCTCTATGGAAGCAAACATGGCCTGTGGTATCGGCGCTTGCCGGGGCTGTGCCGTGAAAGCATCTCCGCAGGCGAATCGAACATACTACCATGTGTGTCAGGATGGCCCGGTTTTCCCCGTACAGGCCTTGAATTGGCACGAAATGGAAAAGCCGCTGCTTGGAAAGAATGCATAGGCAGGATGGCGGAAACGGAAGTTGCTAAGCGCCGGATGCAGGGATTTTGTCGGGCGAGTTGATTTTTTTCTTGAGCCTGGGTGATGCTCGAAAGGTCACTGTCCGCCTGGATCTTAATATGATCATTTCGCCGGTCCGGGGGTTGCGGCCTTTTCTGGCCCACTTGAATTTCACCTGAAATTTCCCAAAGTTTACAATTCGAATGTCTTCACCGCCGACCAATGTGTTTTTCATGACCTCAAGCAGGCTGTTGACAATATCGTTCGCGCGTGTATGGCTTAAGAACACGCAGTCCATCTCTGGAAACAGGAAAGCCTGCCGAGGCTTTCGCCTGCTTTTGAAGCGCACATTCTGCATCACGCTTCTCACCAAGTCTTTTTTGGTCAAGGCCATTCTTTTAGTGACGGAACCAGCGCGTCATAACCTTCAGGCATCGGTACCTGTTGCCGAACCATGACACATCTGTATGGTTTTGTCAAATAGCCGAAGATTCAGTATATGTTGGATGAAACCTGATGCGACCATCATTTCAGCCCAGACTCATCAATGAGCCCCTCGCAGATCCCGGACTGTTTATCCCTTTTCTGCATCAACGGCGGGCGCTGATGTTTGATCTTGGAGACTTGAGCAATTTGGCGCCCCGGGATCTGGTTAAAATAACACACGTGTTCGTAACCCATACGCACATGGACCATTTCATTGGTTTCGACACCCTGCTCAGGGCATTGCTGGGGAGGGAAAAAATTCTGCACCTTTATGGTCCCGGCAGCTTTTTCAAACATGTTGAGGGAAAATTGTCAGGGTATACCTGGAACCTGGTCAATGAATTTGAAAATAGATTCATGATTCAAGTAAACGAGGTCCATCCCGATAAGATTTTTACAAGGAACTACATTTGCCGGGATCGTTTTGTGTCAAAAGCTCCCGCGTTATCGCGGCCGTTTCACGGGAGCCTGTTAGAGGAACCCTCCTTCAAGGTCCAGGCAGTACTGCTTGATCATCGAATCCCATGTCTCGGGCTTTCACTGACTGAAAATTTCTATGTGAATATCATTAAGGAGGAACTCAAAGCGCTGAGGCTTCCTGTGGGCCCTTGGATCAACCGGTTCAAGGCGGCGATTTATCAAGGAATGGATCCGGCAAGTGACTTTGTGGTCACATGGGAAGATAGCGGCCATGTCACCAAAGAAAAGTCATTCAAGCTGGGAGCGCTTATCCGGAGAATTGCCAGAATTTCACCCGGCCAGAAAATTGCTTATGTAACGGACGTATTGGGGGATGCGGAAAACGCCAAAAAAATCGTTGAGCTCGCACAGGGAGCGAGCAGATTTTTTGTCGAAGCCGCTTTTCTGGATAGCCAAAAAGAGATTGCCAAAAGGAAATATCACCTCACGGCGCGGGAAGCCGGAGATTTGGCTGGTAGGGCCTGCGTCAAGCATTTTGATTTATTCCATTTCTCACCACGCAATCAAGGCCGAGCGACGGAGCTGGAAAGAGAAGCCGGGGAGGCGTATAAAACGGCACGCAGTCAAAGTAAGATTCAGAATTCTCTATAATGCGCCGATGAGCCTTGAGATAACGATGCGTTGGACCTCCGAGGTCCCTTCCCCGATATCCAGGAGTTTTTGATCCCTATAAAATCGTTCAATCGTGTACTCTTTCATGAGTCCATACCCTCCGTGGAGTTGGACGGCATGGTTTGCGCACCGATACATCACTTCAGAGCAATGGAGCTTTGCCATGGCAGCTTCCTTTGAAAACGGCTTTTCATTGTCTCGCAGCCAGCAGGCCTTGTAGAGAAGAAGACGGGCACATTCTATCTCGAGGGCCATGTCTGCGAGCTTGAAGGCATTTACTTGAAATTTCGATATGGGTTTTCCAAACTGCATCCGCTCGTTGCTGTACTTGAGGGCGAGCTCAAAACAACCTTGCGCACCTCCGAGGCCCATCGCACCGATGGACAGGCGGCCACCGTCCAGTGTTTCCAACATCTGATGAAAACCTTTTCCCCTATCCCCCAGAAGATTCTCCCGGGGAACGCGGCAGTCGTCATAATAAAGTTCACTGGTATTGGACGCTCGCCACATCATCTTTCCGTGCATCTCCCTCGCTTCATAACCCGGGGTATCCTGCTCGACAATGATGCAGGAAAGCTCGGGTCGTCCATCCCCTCTCGTGCCGGTCCGACACAGAGCGGTCACCCCCGACGTGATGATGGTAGAAGCATTGGTAATGAATATTTTGCTTCCGTTGATGACCCATTGATCCGCCTCCAGGACCGCGGTGGTTTTGGAATTTCCGGCGTCGGAGCCCGCATTCGGTTCGGTCAAACCGAACCCCCAGAGCGCTTCACCGGTGCAGAGCTTTGGAAGATACTTCCGTTTCTGTGCTTCGTTCCCGTAATAGTAAAGGGGGCCGATTCCCAGGGAGTTGCCTGCCGCCACTGTGGCCGCATGGGAACCGTCCACCCGGGCAATTTCTTCCGTAGCGATAATATAAGACAAATAATCCATTCCCTGGCCCCCGTATGTTTCGGAGACGAACATCCCGAAAAGCCCCAATTCTCCCATCTTCCGCATCGTGTCGTACGAGAACTCCTCCTTCTCGTCCAGCTCGCCGGCGACGGGTTTGATCTCCTTTTCTGCAAAATCACGCACCGAATTGCGCAGAATTTCTTGTTCCATGGAGAGACTGAAATCCATAATCGACCTTCCTTCCGGGGGCACACTTCGATCCCCACCATCGTGCGAAAGAAATTGTGAACCACTGGATATTAATAGGAAAACAGAATGAATAAGGAAAATTTTTCGACTGGCTCTATATAGGCGGAAGCCGGCATGTTGTCAATCATAAATTGGACTTGAAAATAATGCGCTGAGGACCGGAAAGAATATGCAGACATCACCGCCGGGTGCTTCAGAGGTTATCGCAGCCTGGAGCAGTTTCTTCAGGGAATCCTTACAGAGAATTTCAAGTCGACGGGAGCGCAGCCAAAACTCCCCGTTGTCGTAAATATAATTCATCAAGGTGAGATTTCTATTTGAATTGACAGCACAATCGGCAGATGTTAGGTTTCGAAACCTTTAGACTTGCCGATTTGCTTTGGCTGAGAAGTGTGCGTACAAATTATAATTCCAGGGATTTTCCGGGATGTTAGCCCTGTAGTCCTGATACAGAATAACGGTCCGGGAAACAGGGAGATCCGAACAAAGAAGGAGGGTCAACAATGGCGGTACCCAGATTACGCAATTACATCAATGGAGAGTGGGTTGATGCCACCACGGACAATTATAATGAGATCATGAATCCGGCGCGTCAGGAGCTTCTGTGTGAGGCGCCGGCGTCGGCAAGTACCGATGCGGATGCGGCGGTAAAAGCGGCGCAGGATGCATTTCATGACTGGAGAAACACGCCGCCGGTGGCCCGGGCAAGATATCTGCATCGTCTGATTGAACTGATGGAAGACAATTTCGATGAGCTGAGCATCTGTCAGACAAAGGAACACGGGAAAACCATTGATGAATCGCGGGGAGAGACCCGACGCGGGATCGAGATGGTGGAGGTTGCATCGGGGATCCCGTCACTGATGCAGGGGTATAACCTGGAGGATATCGCTGCGGGTATCGACGAACACGCGATCTATCAACCCCTGGGTGTGTTTTGTTGCATCGCGCCGTTCAATTTTCCATTTATGGTGCCTTTGTGGTTTTTACCGTTCGCCGTTGCCTGCGGCAACACCTTTGTGGTGAAGCCGTCTCCGCGCACCCCCATGAGTCAAACCGAACTGTTTAAGCTGTTGGATGAAGCGGGCTTTCCTCCGGGTGTCGTCAATATGGTGCATGGGGAAACCGAGGTGGCCGACGCGCTGATGGAACATCCGGACGTACAGGGCGTGACCTTTGTGGGGTCTACGCCGGTGGGAAGAGAGATTTATAAGAAATGTGGTGAAATGGGAAAGCGAGTGATCGCCCAGGCAGGCGCGAAGAACTTTATCGTGCTGATGCCCGATGCTCAGATTGATCAAGCCATGGTGAGCCTCACGGCTTCGTTTTTCGGAAATAGCGGTCAAAGATGCCTGTCCGGAGCCAACTTGTTGATCGTGGGAGATGACTCGGTTTACAAACAGTTCCTGGATAAATTCGTCCAATCGGCTGCCGGCATCCGGGTGGGCGATGGTCTGGATGAAAGCGTGCAAATGGGTCCCCTTCAGAATGCAGCATCCAAGCAACGTATTCTGGGGGAGATCGAAAAGGGTATTCAGGAGGGTGCGACACTCAGGTTGGACGGCAGAAAGCTGAACCTGGTGGGAGATGTGCCCGAGACTTGTTTTTTGAATCCTTCGGTTTTTGAGAACGTACACCATGAAATGACGTGTGCGCAGGAGGAGATTTTCGGGCCTGTGGCCGGCGTGCTGCGGGCAAAGGATCTGGATGAAGCCCTCGAGGTGATTGCGCAGTGCCCGTATGGGAACGCGGCGTCTATTTTTACCACCAACGGAAAGTGGGCCAGGCAGTTCCGACATGAGGTGGTAGCCGGCAACGTGGGGATCAACATCGGAATTGTGGCCCCCATGGCGTTTTTCCCTTTCGGCGGCAGGAAAGATTCCTTCTTTGGTACGTTACATGGGCAGGGAAGGGACGTCATCCGGTTTTTTACCGATCCGCAAATTGTGATTGAAAGGTGGTTCTAATGAAGCTCAACACCATGGCCGCCGTCATGACCTTTGTTTCAAAGATTGAGAGCGAATCCGCGAGGTTTTATGAGACCCAAGCAAACGTATTTCCGGAACTGAAGGATACGTTTCTTGCCTGGGTCAAAGAAAACAGAAAGTTCGAGAAGCTGGTCAAGCGGACGTATTTCGGCGTAATCACGGATACCCTTGAATCCAACTATTGCTTTGAAACCTTAGACAGTGAAGGCTATGCATTCCCGACAAATTTGGCGGATGGGGCGGATCCATCTGAAGCGACGGGCAGGGCATTTGAAATAGAGTCGACGATCAAGCGTTTCTATCTGGAGGCGGCACGACTATCGGATGGTTTAATGGCCGATATCCCAAGACTGTTCAAGAAAATTGCGAAGGAAAGGGAAGAACGGTGCCGAATCCTGAGTGCAGCATAGCGTGGCGGGAGCAAACGGCCATGATGGCTGTGTTCCCGGCGGTTTTCAACGCGTTGCGCTCCTCAGGGAGGGGGCGCTTGCAGCCTTGATAACGCCTCGGTATATTTTTCCCTCATTCAAATCCGGTTGCCGACCCAAAATCATGCCCGGCCATCGGGTTCACGTCTATGCGCGAGAGTGAAACCTGCGTGTGCGCAAACACGAAGACAACAAACGCAGCCCCCATACCGCACCGGTTGTTACTGCTTGAGGTATTCGCTGCTTCTGGAGGCTGCGACGTCCGTACCGACAACCTCGCGATCACCAATTTTCAAGGACCTGTCGAGTATGTCGATACCTTCATCGATTTGTTCTTCTGTAATGATCAACGGGGGCGCAATGACAAGGGTATCATACCAGGCGGCCATGTAGAGCCCGTTCGCCATGGCGTCTGCGGCAATTCTTCCCGTCATAAGCACTTTCCCGCTCAACTTGTCAGCTTTCACATCAAATGGTTCTTTGGTTTTTCGATTCTTCACGATTTCCAGCGCCCAGAAATGCCCGATGCCCCTCACGTCACCGATGCACTCATGCCGATCGGCCAGGGCATACAGGTTTTCCTGAAGATGTCTGCTCGCTTTTTGAGGAAGACCCGAGTCAAATAGATGTCTGTATTCAGAAATTGCTGCGGGTATCGCGGACGCGGCAAGGGGATGATATGCATAGGTGTGGCCATGACAGAAAAGCTCCTCCTCGAAGAAACCCGAAACGCTTTCTACCGAGGCCGTGATTCCGGCGGGTGTGTAAGCACCGGTTGATCCCTTCGCAGTGGTCAGTATGTCCGGAATGACGTTCCAGTGTTCGATCGAAAACGCCTTTCCCGTCCTGAACCAACCACTCATGACTTCATCGGCAATGAGCAAAACGCCGTTTTCATCACAGATTTTTCTGAGCAGTGGAAAATACTCCGGTGGGGGAACGATGCGTCCGTTGGTCCCCACGACCGGCTCCACAATCATCGCCGCAACATTACCCTCTTCTTTGAACAGGTAATCCAGGTAGCGAGCACACTGAATTTTGCAGTCCGGGTATTCTAAATCAAAGGGGCATCGATAACAATAATTGTCAGGGGCGAATCGCACGCCGGGCACCGTGCATCGTGCCTGCTCCGCAAACCACCGCCTCGGGTCTCCGGTGAAAGCTGCGCCGGCGGGAGTGGCGCCATGGTAGGAGTGGTATCGGGAAATTATTTTGTAGGCGGGCAATTTGGATTGCCGGACCATTTTAAGGGCTGCCTCATTGGCCTCGGTACCGCTTGTGGAAAAAAAGAACTTATTGAGACCTTCCGGCATAACGGTGCGAAGTGCCTCTACGGCGGCGATGGCGGATTCATTCGCAAATGCAGGGGCAACATACGGCAACTTCTCTGCCTGTCTTACGATCGCTTCGATGATGGCCTGGTTCTTGTGACCAAGATTCGAACACATCAACTGTGAGGAAAAATCGAGGTATGGCCTATTGGTGGCATCGTACATGTACACCCCTTTTGCATCTATTATCAGCATGGGGGTTTTCCATGCTTTCTGACGACTCCACGTCCCATAGGTATGCTCGGTCAATTCCTTGATCCTTTTTTCCGTGTCATTCATTGGCATGGCTCCTGTTGGGCGTTCTATTGAGATTGGGCGCCGTTTCTTTCGTTGGAGTTAAGGAAGCAGATCGATCATGTCCTCATAAGTTTCCGGGCGGCGGTCCCGAAAAAACTGCCAGACATTTCGGACTTCACGGATCATGTCGAGATCCAAATCCGCAACCACGAGCTCATCCTTGTCGCGGGAACCCTCAACGACAATTTGACCCCGCGGGTCACAGAAATAGCTGGTTCCGTAAAATTCGCCGATGTCCCAGGGAAGTTCGCGCCCGACGCGATTCACTGCGCCGACGAAATATCCGTTTGCGACGGCATGCGCAGGTTGCTCCAATTTCCATAGATACTCGGAAAGGCCGGCTACAGTGGCGGATGGATTGAATATGATCTCTGCACCGTTCAATCCCAATACCCGGGCGCCCTCTGGGAAGTGGCGATCATAGCAGATGTAGACCCCAACGTTTCCATAAGCTGTTTCGAATACGGGATAGCCAAGGTTCCCGGGTTTAAAATAGAATTTTTCCCAAAAGCCCGGATACGTGTGGGGGATGTGATTCTTGCGGTATTTGCCGAGATAGGTGCCGTCCGCGTCAAAAACAGCGGCCGTATTGTAGTAGACCCCGGTGATCTCTTCTTCGCAAATCGGGACGATCAACACCATCCCATGTTTTTTGGCCTGCTCCTGCATGATTTTCATCGTGGGACCTTCAGGAATTTTCTCAGCAAGTTCGTACCATTTGGCGTCTTGTTCTGCCGGGAAGTAGGGTCCGTAAAAGATCTCTTGCATGCAGAGAATCTTTACGTCTTTTTTATTCGCCTCCTCGATGAACTTTATGTGCTTCTCGATCATGGACTGTTTAATTTTGTCCAAGGGTTGATCTCCTGTGAGATCACACGTTGTCTGTATCAAACCACACGTTATGGTGCGAGCCAATTTGCGTTCCTCCTGCCGCTGAGTCAGTTTGCGGGATATTATCATTCAGGAAATTGAGATGTCAACGCGGTTTGGGGAAGAAGAGCTTGAAGAAATCCAAAGATCCGTTTCAAAGGCTCCGTGAATTAGAAAAACAAAAAAATCTACATATGGTGTCATTTTTTACTTGACATACAAGATAAAGTAGTCTAAAAATAATGACGACTATTCATAAAAACTACCCTTAAGCCCGGGAAAGTTCAACATGAAAGTGGGTGTCGCCAAAGCACCGATTTGAAGCCTCCAAAGTGAACAGGATTCTTGCGTTGGAGGCTTCTGCATTTCTCATGCGTATTGGCCGCCCTGTTGGTTTGTTAACCTGG
>Ga0180433_10002182_pt1 | contig 30848 bp, 56 predicted proteins | sample SS_ome_8_FD_132980 | JGI IMG/M metagenome (GOLD analysis project Ga0180433, IMG submission 132980) | Hypersaline lake sediment archaeal communities from the Salton Sea, California, USA - SS_1_D_1 metaG | ecosystem: Environmental > Aquatic > Non-marine Saline and Alkaline > Hypersaline >... | reverse complement strand
GTTTTTTTCGGTTTCAAATTCATTGATGTTAAAAATATAAATTCCTTGTGATTCAAAAATTTCTTTGAACTTACTTGTCTCAGATTCAGTTATACAAATTGGAATTATGTCATTTTCTAAATAAGAAGAATATACTTTAATTTGTCTAATAACCTCAGAATAACTATTTATATTTGGTTTAAATTCAAAAATAAATTCTTTCGTTTCACTTGTAGTATTATGTTCCCATATCCAATTTCTTTCCTTATCAATTAACAAACCTATTTTATAATCAATTCTTGCTATTACAGATAAATCAATACTTCCTATGTAATAACCATTATTCTTTATTGTTCTTTCAGGACTCCAATGTTCAATCTGAATAGAATCATATAATGGTATTTTAATATAGGGAACTTTTTTTTCTACATAATCTTTTACTATCTTTCCCTCTTCTGTTTGTAAATAACTTTTATATGCACAAGAAGAAGTTTTGTTCTCGTTTTTCCAAATAATTATCTCTTGATATTTTTCTATCTTTAGTTTGAAAAAATGTTTTACAATCTTTTTTAGGTAATCAGAATCCTTCTTTAATAAAATTAAATAATCATCATGCTTAAGACTACAAATTTTTTGTCCTTCAAAGAGTTTTGGGTTTATTGATGGTTTAGCCATTTTATAGTTGCTCCCTGCTAACGAGGGGGTTTTTGAAATTGCAGATAATATTAGCGTTAAGGAAAGTTTTTTCCGAAGTAAAAAATTTGGGAAAAAACAACAACGATTGTTTTTTCTCTTTAACGCATATTAAACGAGGGGTCATTTTTGACCCCCTTGAGTAAAATCGGTGACGGTCTTGTTCTCAAGGAATGAGTTAGGACACCCAGCACCCCTCATAATATATTTAACTTTAAATTTGGTGCATAAAATTTTATAGCACTCAAACAAAGCATCTTCTTTTGATTTACTTCTAAATAAAATTTTATCTTCTCCTAACTCATTCCAATCATCAAAAACACACCAATCTCCATTATCTTGTGCTACTGATAATTCTATTAATGATTCATCTTTACTATCTTCAATTATTTCACAATGATAATGCTCTGGTATTTCTGTTTTTGACATTTTAGTTTCTCCCAGCGAACAAGTCGCCTATTTTATTTCGTTTAATATTGCTGTTTAAAGAAGTTGCATGCGATTCAAATATTTGCATGCAATTTGGGAAATTACAACAACGATTGTAATTTCCTTTAAACGCATATTAAACGATTGTCCGTTAGGACAACTTGAGTTTGAGGTATCGCCGATAGTCTATCCTCGCATATCTGTTTGTATTGAGGGTCAATATCAAAACCAATGAATCTGCGATTGTTTTTCTTACATGCGACCGCTGTTGTTCCTGAACCTATGAAGGGGTCAAGAATTATGTCTCCTTCCTTTGAAAAATGTTTTAAGCATAAGGTTGGCAATTCCTCTGGAAATACTGCACTATGTCCTTGCACTCCAGAAGATACAGGAAACTTCCAAACATTATGAGTATATTCTTCTGTGTAGTATTTCCCTATTGGATGTTTGCTTAAAACAAAGATAAATTCATAAGCATTAGTCAATCTATTTTTCAAAGGTATGGGGTTATTTTTATGCCAAATAATTAAGTCGTTGATAAAATAACCTATCTTTTTTCTGACCCTTTCAATAATATCAAAAGGCCGCATTACTCCTGTTTCTCCATAAGAAAAACAAATATTCAAACATACAAGCCCATCCTCTTTTAGTTTTGGATACAAAACCTCAAGCATATCAAATATGATATAAAGAGGTTCTCCAACATCACGATTATAATGAAAACCTGAACCTCTTTGATATTTGTGTGCTGAATTATAGTATGGTGGGCTTGTTATGACTAAGTCTATTGATTCATTTGGTAATTCTTCTATTCCCTCAATACAATCCCTTGTATAAATCACATCTGTTTTCATTTTACAACGCTGGGAGGCGATACCTCAAATTTCGTTTAATATCAAGGTTAAAAGAAGTCGGCGAAGCCGATTTTGACAAAAACAAAGAATATTGTTTTTGTCTTTTAACCGATATTATGTTCCCCGAAGGGTTGCGTAGCAAAGTAAAAGCGAGGGCGGTCATTCTTCCCCCCATAAATCAGGATAAACATACTTACATAATTCTATTGTTTGATTTGGAAACCACACCATTGTATCATTTAAATGTTCTTTAACCAAATTACAATCAATTTCTATATGATATTTTAAGTTTTCAAGTGTTTCCAAATTAATAGGCAAATCTTCTGGATTGATTTTATCCTGATTTTTGCTATCTTTAATACAAAAAAATAAACCCATTATTACAACTAAAAGTATTCCAGTTCCTATGATTATTTTTTTATGTTTCATCATTTCAAGCCCTCCCTTTTATTGAACATAATATTGTTGTTTAAAGAAGTTTCATCGTTAGATGAAATTTGGGAATCTTCGTTAGAAGATTCCTTTAAACTGATATTATGTTCTCCGTTAGGAAAATCCCGTAGGGATTTAGTTTGAGGGATAACCGATAGTCTATCCTTGCTTACATATCTAACTCTCTTCTTATGTCCAGAGAGTTCAATCTTTATTCTTCTATCTCCAAAAACAAGAATTTTTGCTTTGTTATTAGGCAACTCTTTTAAGATTATGCAGGGCATATGATACTCATTACGATTTCTTGGATTAATCTGATGAGCACAACTAAGGTAATGAGTTGCGTCTTTGTATGTAAATTCTTGTTTTTGCATTTTAAACTCCTGCGAGGTTATCCCTCAAATTGAACATAATATTAGGATTTAACGAAGTGTCCGAAGGACATTTGGGCGTAGGCGAAGCCGTAGCCGTTAAATCCATATTCAACGAGTTCTCCGAAGGAGAACCTTTAGAGTTTAAGGGGGTTGCGATTAGTTGCTCCGTTCTTCTTTCTACTACACAAATTGTATCATTATGATTTCCTCCATGGGCAACAAGTAATATTTCAACAATTTCAAATCCTCTTGTCTTTCCCAATCCATTAGAACTCCAACCAAAAGAAATACAAATTCCTCCTGGTTTAATTTTACTTGCTACTTCATCTTTCCATTTCGCCCAAAGAGAAGATTTTGTATCATGCAAAACCATTCCTTTATTATCGTAACATTCTTTTAGTTGTCTTGGAGAATATGGGGGGTCAAACAAGACAACATCAGCAGAGCCATCTTTAAACTTAATTAGATAATCAAAAACATCTTCCTTATATGGAAATGGAAAGGGGTCTAAAATTAAACCTTTTTTGTATTTCTTTATGAGTTCTCCGATTGGTTTGATTTGAAATGTTCTCTTATTTGGCATTGCCCATGTTCTATTAATCATCATCATGATACCTCTTAAGATGGTCTTGACTGCAAAATGGATTTCCTTCTTCATCCCAAATCTCTTTTCCATCTTCAATTTCATCTTCACAATTTGTGCAGTTATGAGCCATCGTTTAGTTTCTCCCCTCTTGGAGCAACCCCCTTAAATTTCGTTGAACGCAAGGTTTAACGAAGTCGCCGAAGGCGATTTGGGAAAATTCTGGTGCTTCACAAAGCACGAGCGATAGCGAGAAGAATTTTCCGTTAAACCTATGTTCATTTTCCGAACGAAGTGAGGCACGAGCTGGGGCTACAGCCCCCTCGTGAGTTGGAATTTCGTTCTCAATCTTAAACGATGTGTAGTTTTTTGAAGAATCGGCAGATTTTAATATCTGCCAATCCTGATAATTCTGCGAGGAATTAACTATGTTGGATGATTTGAGCAGAGACACATTTAATCTTTTGGGATTAGCGATTGCTTCATTAGGTTTAGTTGCTCTTGCTTCTGCAAAATTGACAGAATCGCCGATATACATTTTTCTATTGGTAACTTCTTTAATTGGAACAATTATGTTTAGCATTTTGTCGGCAAGAGGGTCAATTTTATTAATAAAAAGAGGACTAAACCATTACAAATTAAACAGAGAATCCCAAAAGTAATATCAAAAAGATTCTTCAAAAAATTAGATTTAATCAGCGTGTTAAGTGAAGTCTTTGATTTCATTTTGAAGCGTTAAATCTAACGAGTTTAATTCTTGATTGAGAATGGCTAAGCCACTCTTTTCCAGACGACAGAGAGCGAAATTCCAATTGAAATGAATATGTATTACATTTACTTTCCACTGGAAACTTTGGTTAAAACTTTCAAAAGAGTTTCCTTTGTAAAAACCTCCATTTCCTATGAATTTAATTTTACTACTTTTTTTCATTTGACAATATTTAATACATTTAATATAGTAAATATCAAAACCAATATCAGACAAATGCAAAGAGGTTTTTGATTTTCCCATAAATCCTTGATAACTTGCTTTTTTGTTGGTTGTATTTTCTCCATCTTTTCTCCTCAAATAATTTAAACAATCTCCATTCCTCGTCTGTTATTTCTCTTTTTGTTTCCATTGGATTTCATTTCTTCAACTAAATCTTTTATTTTATTAATAAAATCCATTTTCCATATTTCAAGTTGGTCTGTGCAGTCGTGTGTTGTCTTACACTTAGGACATACTATTAAATATTTTGTTTTCATTTGTTTTCTCCTTCAGATTGTTTATTCAAAACTCCAAAGTAAATTACTGCTGAATATAACATCAGACCAAAAGCATTTGCCGAAGGAGAAAAATTAAGAATATCCTTACACACATATATCAACAAAATACCTCCTCCAAATATTCCAATAATTGCTAAAACATTACTAATAACTTCTTTCATTTTTCACCTCGCTGTTTTCTTTTATATTTCCATTTTAAATTTTGTGCTATCTTTTTAAACAAAAGTCCTTCATCTCCATAACTTTTCCTTTCTAAGTGTTTGTCAATTATTCTAAAATATTCATTCCAATAGGATTTAGTTATTGTTTCTTTTTCTAATTTGTTCATTTCAAATCCTCCTCAGTGATGTTGGAGAAATCAATTAATGCAGCAACCCATCCTTTTGCTTCTTCATTTCCACCTTTAACTCCAAAAGGTAATTCTACATTACCTGTAAATTTAATATCTAATCCTTCTTTATTACACTTCCATTTAACCCACTTAATTGCTTCTGCTTTTATATCACTCTTTGCTTCAAAATACCCACTATTAACATCATGATTAATCTTATCATGACTTTCCAAATCATTCAATGTTTTCAACTCTTCAATTTCTTTTTCGTTTGTCATTTTAAACCTCCGAAGAGGGTGAAGTAGTTGTAAGGTGTTCTAAACATGGTTATAAATTTAGAATTTTCTACTTCACTATTATTTGATTTTTTGTTTTCCATTTTAATTATGAATTACCCCATCAGCCTGTTTGATGGGGGAAACTAAAAGAGAGGTGTGGTATCTCTTATTCTTCGGTGTTTGTGCCACTAAGTGACTATTAACTGAGAGTGTAGTAATCTCTCTTTGAAGTTTCTGAGTGTCTTTTCTGTATTGTTGCTCTTATTGGTAGGTTGTTATCTTCCTTAACTCTTATAAGCTGCTGGATAATAACTCCACTTCCAACTAAAAACTTAACTCTTGTTGTTCCAAGTTTTGCATCAATAATTGCATATTCTCCATAATCTCCGACTGATTTGATAAAGTCATAAATAGTTATCTCTTTATCAAGGACCTCAGTAAACTCAACTCTTTGTCCTTCAAAGTCTTTTGTCTGATATGCTTCTGAATACTTTGTTGGTTTTTCATTCTCCAAGACTTCATCTTTTGAAACTTCTTCAATTTCCTTCTCTGCAATTTCGTTTTCGTTTTCTGTCATTTTTTAGCCTCCTTTGATTTAATTATCTCTCTTGAGTATTGCATACATTCCTCACAAACCTCGTCTCCTTTTTTCACTGAACGAAAATAGTTTTCACAATACTTACACTTACATTCATAATCTTTTAATAGGTTTAGTTGTTTTGATTTCATTTTAATCTCCTATGTCTAAAGATAGTGGTTCTTCTCTTAGGTTTCTTGGTCTCTTGTCCCACTCTTCAACAAATTTATTTTCATCTTTTGATAACATTCCAGCAAGATATTCTTTTCTTCTAATGTTCCTAAAGATTACTGCTTGTTTATGAACATTATCCCAAAACTCTTTAGAGGCACTAAAAGAGGAATCTTCTTTTAACTTCTCCTCTGGGACTTCTTCAATTATTACTTTGTTTCCTTCAAATCTTTTTACTTTCATTGTAATTGCTCCATCTCTTTTTGTTCACTTACTTGTTCTTCTGCCTTATAACATAGTCTAAATAAATCATCAGGTGACATCCTGTAATGCTTCCCAAACTTATTCTTGTATAAACTAACTCTTCCCATTGCAAATGTTGGATTCTGTTCTAAGATTTTTTTTGTCTCAATTAAGAAAGATACTTCTTTCTCGGGTATTTTTAAGAAAGTCTTTTCCTTTTGTTTGTGATGTTCTAACTTCTGTTTTAGATTATTTATTTTTGCTTCATAAAGTGCAATCTCTTTATTTATTAATTCTTCACTACTCTCACTAAATAATTTATCCTTTATTGCTTCTGCTACGAATTGGCTTCTGCTTTTATCAGTATTCTTCAATTCCATATGAATTTCTGTTAAAAGATTTAATGGAATTCTTGTGGAAATGGAGGTTGTTTGTTCTTCTTTCATTTTGTATACATTTGTGTACAATTCGATTGTATATTTATTATATATTTATTATTTTTTGTATACAGCACAGCACAGCACAGAAAAAAAGGCGATACATGGATTTTACCCATCCGAATGTATACTTTTGTATACGTCAAATTTGGGCTTTTCTGCTTTGCACATTTGTATACAATTTTTGTACACATTTGTACACATGACATCATTTTGTACACATTTGTACACAGACCATTTGTACACATTTGTACACAGAAATTAGGGAAACTAAAATTCCCAAATATTTTTTCAGATTCAACGTTTTCCACAGGAAATGTTGGTTGAGGATTATGGTCTTGTCTCATTTTTTTTCCTCCCACAAGGATGTTTAGCTTTGATATGTATTTCTAAATTCCATCTTGCTTGACTCTCACTTTTAGCAGGATTTAATTTTTCTTTGCAGATTGGACAGGTTATAATATATCCTTTAGAAGTCATTTCAACAATCTCTATTTTTTCTTTTTTCTTTTTTACCATTTTAAAATTAGAAGAGAGGGGTTATCCCCCTTCTCTCCAGTTGTTTTGTTTTCGCAAGGTTTATATATTTCCTTGGTCTCAGTTTGTTTAAGAGTTTTTTAACCCACATTTTAAAGCTCCCATGGGGCGTTGCCCCATTCATTTATTTATTATAGTAGAGTATAGTATATAGGCTATTTAAATATTTCCACTCTCTGTTTAGTAGTGACTATATTTTTTTGTCGCATTTCAACACCATAATATTTATTAATTTGAACCTCATCTGAACCATGTAAAAGGTTTTGAGGAGATATTGGGTAGTGGTTAATTTCCATTACTCTTTTCTCCTTTTTTTAATTCTCTTTTCATCTTCTGAACAATCCTAACATATTCTTTATGTCTTTTTGATTTTTCTTTGTGTATCTTCAAATTTGCTTCTGCGTGTTTTTCAGATACTCCTGAAATAACTGCTCCACATTCACATTTCAATTTTGGTCTTTTTTCGTTTGTCATTTTTTATCTATCCCAATCTTTCTCATGAATTTATTTCCTGTTTCTGTTCCTTTCATTTCCTCCATAAATATTTCATGGAATCTGAATAATACATTCCCTTTGTCGTGTGAGGGATTAAACTTCTTTCTCTTTAGATATTTTTCAAATTTGATTAGTTTTTTTTGGATAGTCATTTCTCCTTTCCCCCAATTTTGAAAAATTTATCTTTAAGATATATCACTCCCAATACTGAACCAGCCCCTGCTGATAAAAAGAAATAACTTTGGTTAAAAAATCCCATTACAAAGAGTAGTAAAGGAACAACACCCAAAACTACATCCTGTATTTTCATTTTCTCACCTCATTAGATTGTGAGCCAGACTCCGTAGGGTTCATGTCTCCTTCCCCCTTGTCATGGCGTATATCGTTAAGGTTTTCTGCATTTAACGAACGGCTATGATTTTTAAATATTTCTTTAATCTTCTCTTTCATCCTATTTTTAATTAAATTAGAATGCCAATTCTTTCTATCATCAAAAACCTTTACGACTTCTTCCTTCAACTCCTCCTGAATTTCTTTGAGTTGTTTTTTGTGTTGTTCTTCTTTTTTATTCAATAATAAAAACAACTTTTTGTTTTCTTCAAAAATATCTTTATTATAAATTTTTAATTTATTTATTAATTCATCTTTTTCGTTAATCATTTTGATTGAGTATTTGTTCATAGCATAGAGAGGCAAAGGGGGTTTATAAATATTGTGGTGATAGAGTATATATGAGTGTAACCCCCTTCTTCCCCCCAGACCCCCCATCATCCCCCAAAACCCAGTAAGAGAAAAGTGAAGACACTTAAATTTTTTAGAATAGAAAATTATTTAAATAATAAATTTCTTTGAATTATGTCCTTGGGTAGTTTGATTACAAAACTAACCAATCTACTTGAAGACCAACTCCAGCGAGGACAAGCCAACCTGCCCCAGATATGCCTAGCATACCAACTCCGCCAAGTTGCAGGTGGGCTTTTGGCTATGACTTATTTTAATCAATCTCCTTTTAATGCACAAAAGCGTGAGAAACACCCCCCATCATCCCCCAATTAAAATTAATTTCTCCCTTACAATATATCAAAAATACAAAAAAAGTCGCTCAGAATCGCTCTATTAAGAAATTAGCATACTTTTTCACCTTAATAAAACATTGAATAAAAAAGAAGTAGAAGGAAGCAATAATCCAGCTTCCAGAGTTTAGAGGTTAAATGTAATAATTAAAATCTGATTATGTTTAAAAGGATTGGGTAATAGAAAGAAGGATTTAACAATACCAAGTTACTATCAAGTTCTACATCCTGTTTCATTCAAAAACATATGCCCATCTGATTCTAAACACACATACATTGCTGTTGCAGTTGTTGGTTCTTTCGGTAGTCCTGTAGTATTAATTGTTCCATCTAGTGTTAAATTTCCATCTGGAGAAACAGAAAACCCTCCATTATTATATAATTGACCTTCAAGATAAATGTCTCCTAATGTTGATATTTCATTTGAACTATCTAACGCACCTGTAATTGTTAAGTCTTTAACAATTCCCAAAGTTCCCTCAATCTCTATGTTTCCATTACAATCAATATTGAATAATACATTCCCTGATGAAAGATTCCTAATAGTAAAATTCCTGCAACTAGGAGCAACCACTGTTACTGCTGTGATATTAATATAAAACTCACTTTCCTGTGTATTTAATGAATCACTAACATTAACTTTTAACCAATAAATTGAAACTCCTGATAAAGCAGTTACATTTTTTATAATTCCTGACGAAGTTATGTTAAAATTTGTTGTATCATTCAAAGAAAAATTATAAACTCCAATCCCTGTGTCTGTTGCATTTAAGTCAAAACTAAAAGATAGATTTGCTTCTTGAGTATGATTTTGGAGATTATCAAAGGTTGGAGCAATTGAATCAACAAAAAAAGACACATCAGAATTATTTTCATTACCTGTTGTGTCGTTTGCCCAGACTGTAATGTTATGCAATCCTTCACTCCAAGTTATCCCTGTAATATTTGTTCCACAACTTGCAAGACTGACATTATCATTTGAATCATTTGTATACCAACAACTTTCTAAATTTATATCACTTGTAGTATAATTAATATTAATTCCTGTGTTAGAAGTGTTGGTTGCATTAGTTGGATAAATTATAGTAATATCTGGTGGTGTTGTGTCTGGAACTATATCACTAATATTGACATAGATGATTGTTGAATTGATGTTATTGAGACTATCATTTATTGTTAGATTAATGTAATATCTTTGGGAGAGTAAGGCAGTGATATTTGTTAATTGACCTGTTGAATCTATTGCAAATTCAACTGTGTTATTTGAACTCCATGTATCAAAGTTTAAATTATCACTCGCATTAAAATCTGCATTTACACTTTGATTTTGATAGATTGTTACATTGTAAATATCGTCAAAGGTTGGAGCAATGGAATCAATATAAAATTCCACACTCTCTGAATTATTCAAATTATCACTTGTATCATTACAATAAAACACAACAGTATGACTTCCTTGAGACATTGTTGTGTTTGTTGCAGTCCAGTATGTCGGAGAGGTTGATAAATTAGCCATTGTAAAGTTATTTGTTCCACTATCTAAAGAATAATAACAATCACTCATTCCATAATCATCCAAAGAAGTAACATTAAAGTTAATTGTTGTTGTAGTATAACTTTGATTTAGTGGTTGGTTGATTGTAACATTTGGAGGGATTGTGTCTTCTATTGTAGTTATTTCTACCAACCACTCTCCTGTTATATTTGAAATTGTTTCATTAGAAGTTTGGTTTGTATAAACAAAAAATGTGTGATTTATTCCTGTGCTTCCTGTTGCATTAACCCAGAATGTTACTAGTTGAGATTCATCTTTGTTTAGAGTTATATTTCTAGGATTTGATTCATTTGTGTAAAAAGGGGTATCTCCTATTGTTGTTGAGATTAATCCTGATTTAGATACCTCTCCAAAATCAACTTTTAATATAGACAGATTATCATCATTACTGGAAGAAAAGACATATGATAAAGAACTGCTTTGGTTATAAATTTCTATATCATTTGTATCAGCATACCCTGAAGCATTATAGTAAGCAACTTGGGAGATGTCTGATAAGTTTGATATATCTAATACTGTATGTGAGTCTGCAAGTGCTGAATCTATATACACATAATCTCCTTCATGCTCTACATCTCTTGCCCCATTCAAAGAGGAAGTATTTGTAAATGTTGCCAAAATCGTTAGATTATCAGGATTAGATATGTTCAAAATAGTAAATGTGTCGCTATTGTAAGAAGTGCAATATAGTTCATCTCCATAATAATCCAATCCTCTTACATCTTGAACATTGTATTGGTCACTAATAGTAATTTCAGATAGATTTGTAAGATTAAACACAGTTATGTTGTTTATTTGATAAAGGCTTGTATAAGCATAGTTTCCTACAACTTCTACATCCAAAATCCCTGAATTTAAACCAGAGAAGTTAAAATAATTTGGTAATATTTCTATATTTGATAAATTGGTTATATTTAAGATAGTTACAATTCCATCACTCCCAATATTTTTATAAATAAAAACATGATTAGAACCTATAAAATCTATTCCGTAGTTAAGATAGCCCCAAAATGTAGAATTTGTTTCTGTTGATAAGTGAACTGGATTGCTTTTATTGGTTACATTTATAGCAACTATTGTATTATCAGCATTACTCATTCCAAAAAGAGTGTTCTCAAGTAAACCAATCCATGCCCCCATATCTATTGAACCCTCTCCACTAGAATCTGTGTAGGTGGATATTCCAACAGGTTTACTTTTATTGGTTATATTTAAGATTGTTATTGTATCATCATCCATTGCCATTAAATATAAAAGATTTCCATCACTACTTAATTCAATCCCATGTATGTCATCTGTTGAATAAGGATTTGTTAAATTAAGAAAACTTCCATCAAGGGTTATTGTTGGTGATGATGGGTCTAAACTAATATTTATCTCTCCACAATTTGCATCTCGACAGGTCAGGTTTACAGTTATATTAAAAAAAGTGTTCTGCTCTACTGAAATATTTGTTGTTGGATAGATTAATTCTAAATCTATGCTTGGGGCTGTAACTTCATCAGAAACATTATAAGTATCAATTTGTAAATCTTCAACCAAAGAGGAGTAATAACCATTTGTAGAATTAAATTCAATTTCAGGCATTAGATAGTCCGAATCATTGTGAATTACAAAACCACTTGCCCTAAAATGTGTTGAATTAAGTGTGGATAATTGAATACTTCCATTTTCACTCTCAGTCCAATTTATTCCTGCCCCATTATTTTTATGGTTTGTAGAACCAGTAACATAAAGAGATTTAATTTCATCAGCAGTTAAAGTTCTATTCCAGAGTGAAATTTCATCAACAGAACCATTAAAATACCAAGCACTAGTCGCACTCGGAGAAGCAATAGCACCGATATTCAGCATATAAATACTTGTGGCTTTACTAGCATAGGAACAAGAGTGTCTCAACACTCCATCAACATAAAGATATTTATCCCCTATTGAACCATTTGAAACATTTGGAACTAACACTCCAACAACATGATGCCATTGATTTCTTGCAGGTTCTGGAACATCATCCATCCAAGCACAAGCATCAGCAGAACTTCCAGTAGAGAAATAAAGATTATTATTGTTTGTTAAGATTCCATAATCAATCGCTGCCGAAGATGTGCTTCCTGATTTTGCAAAAATTGATTGATAACCTGTGTTACTTCCCTTAGCATAATACCATAAAGAAATACTACGATTAACAGTTGTTTTATTCCATCTCAAAAGAGGATTATCTTGTATAGTAACATAATCATCCAACCCATCAAAATCAAATGCCCCTCCAAACTTTCCATCTATAACACCAAAACCTCCTGTCGCACTCCCATTCCAAGTTCCATTATTCCCTTCTTCAGAATAGTCATAAACATGAGTATCATTTTCCCCATAAGAACTCCAATTATCAAGATGCATATTGAAAATTAAATTATCATCATCATGCAAATAAGATGAAGTAGGATTAGAATAATCTGATAAATTGGCTTCATAAATTCTTGCTTTTCCAATGTAAGAATCATTTAATTCCTTTCCTTCAATTGTTATATTAACTCTATTATCTGAAACTAAAGAAACATTAATCCTCATTGATTGATTTCCCTGAGTGTAGAATTTTTGGTAAGTTCCATTATAAATCGCAGAAATCTCGCCTGAGGTTAAACTCCGATTAAATAGCATAAAATCATCAATCGTTCCATTAAAATTAGCAGTATTTATATTTGTTGAACCTATATGAAAATCACTAACTCCAGGAACAAAATTTCCTGCCCCATTAAAGTCTAAACTTCCAGATAATAAACTTCCATTTAGATATACTTTGATTTCATCGTCAGAATACATAGCAACTATATGATACATTCCTGTATAAGTTATTACATTGCTTACTTCATAAGCCTCATAATTTGTTACTGTGTCCACTACAAATTTGATACCATTAGTTGGATTATCCCCTCCTCTGTCATCAAGTCCTAACCACAATCCTTTATTTGTAAAAGGGTTTCCTGAAGCAGAATCAGCGATAATATCTACAACCCCATCATTATTATTAGGTCCTGCATATACCCATGCTGAAATAGTAATTTCATTTGCAGAAACACTGGAAAATGGGCTTGTGGGAATATCAATAGTGTCATCTATACCATCAAAACTAAAACAACCACCAATTTTACAATTAGTTTTTGTGTATGTAGAATTTATTACAGTTCCATCGTTGTCTTGGTTTGAATAATCATACACTCCATTATTTGAATTATTTGCATCAAATGGAAGGTAGGCAATTATATCATCATCATTTAATTCCAAGTGAGATAATTTTTCTTCTCCCCTAGTGTTAAAATTTAATGTGCTTTCTGATGAAAAATTTGAATAAGTGTAAGAAGGGTCAATAAATATTCCTCCAAAAGTTTCATTATAAAATCCTGTGAAATTCAAAAGCAATCTTGTATTATTGTCTTTTAAAATGAAAGTGCAATTAGGCTCTCCTGTTCCATTCCATAATGAGCAAATATCACTAACATCTAGTTTTCTCCTAGAATATGAATCTACAAATAGACTAGAACCTGTCCAATATTCTTCAAAAAAATAATAACCTTCTGGAGAGTAGGATATTGGTTTATTAGAAATCCACTCATATTGGTAAAGAGTGTCTTCTGTTGCTATTGTATCATTCGCACCGAATTTAAAATTATTTTCTATTTGGGAAATCCAAACATCATCAGGAGCAATTATAAATTCTTCACCATTCCATTTTCTTAAAGTATTATTAACTTGGAGATTTCCTTCGGTAAATTGAACTAAAGATTGATTCTGATAAATTGCTGTTGGGTTTAATGAAACACAATCGTTAATATTTATTGCTTTTGCATCCGTAAGTCTTATGAAATAGCCATCACACATATCATCTGGTTCTCCCATATCAAAACAAGGAACTTTGTTTGTTTCGTATTTCAATTTTATGTCCTTATTTTCATCATCTTTAATTAAACTTCCATTACAGTATCTCAAAAACTTATCAGAAGTATCAATATCAATTCCATCTTTATCATACCAACCTATATCGGTTTTTTTATCAGTTGAGTTAAAAATATAAGTTGATAAATTTCCTGTTGTATCATAAACAACCCAAGAACCATATAGTTCATATATTTTCAAAACTGGATTGGATAATTGTTGTTGTGCTTGGATAAGACCAAATATGTTAGACTTGATTATGCTAGTGGATTTCTCTTCACTATTAAAATAAAAGATTCCTACAACAACCAAGATTATTATTCCAATGAACCACCATTTCTTATGCTTTATTTTACAAATAGATTGTAAACTCACTTTCTGTAACCTCCATTTTAATCTCAGAAGCAGTAAAATTAACACTGGATTCAATACTTAAATTTCCTCCAACATCCAATTTAAATTTTGTGTTAGGGTCTTTTCCTATTCCAACATTATCTGAAGGATGATGTAATATAACTCCCTCACTTGTTCTATTCCATGAAGTTGAGTTAATCGAACCATCGCTTACAATTCCAACCAAAGTGATAATCCAACTCTCAAGTATGTTTAAAACAGAACCATCTCCATCATCCATTTGAGTTGTATTGTAAGTATCAAGAGCATCCCAGAAATTAGAAACATTAACCTCTCCTGAATCATTGTTGAATGTTGAAGTAGGAGGAGAAGGAATCTCAATAACAACTCCATTAACACTAGAGGAGTCCTCTCCAATATAAACTGATGCTGAAATTAAATTAACAAATAATAATAAAAAAATAACTAAGAAGGGCTTCATTATTTTTTACCTCCTTCCCCTTTTCTTAGATTTTTTCTTCATCTTCATAGCTGCTTTTTTTATCCTTCTAGCTTTCGCCATCATTCTAATTGCAGCTTTTAGTTTCTTTTTACCCGCTTTTGTAAGGTTCGCCATGTTTTATATTTCCTCCTCAGCATAATTATATTCTCCTAACCGCATCGGCAGTTTGGGACAATAATCCAACTCCAATAAGTGCATTCACTCCTCCTTCAAGCAATTTCCCAACAGGTTTATTACTCTTCTTCATCCTGGTCTTTTGGAATTTTCCAAGAGTTGATTTGAGTTTTTTTTCTTTTGACATTTTAAGCACGATATTTTTTCATATTGAAAACTTTCCCTAGTCTTGTAAGTCTCAAGTTTCTTTTAATTTTTGATTTACTCATGTAAACCTTTGATGGTTTGCTTGTGTCTATCTTTGGTTTTCTTTTCATAATGTTTTTTACCATCTTGAAAAAGGAGTTCTTTGTTGGTTTTTATTCATTCGTTGCTGTCGTTCTTTTTGTCTATTTAATAATTGTTCTTCTCTAATCTTTCTTGCAGATTCTCTCATTTCATTGGTTCGCTTTAATCTTTCTTCTCTACCTGCCAAGTTTTTTTGAGTGTGTTCTCTTAACTTGTCAAAGAAAGTTCCTTTGGATTCTCCCTGACTTTTGAGGTTTCTAAGTCGGTTCTCTGCTCTTAATTTTTGTAAACCAGATTTACTTGCAGCATCTCTTTTTGCCTTAGCAATTAGAACCTGTTGTAGATTTTTCTTGTACTCTTCCTCAAAAGCTAATTGTCTTTGGGTATTAACTTCCAGTTGGATTTGCCTTATTCTCTCTTGCTCTTCCCTCTTCTTGTCTAAGTGATTTTTTATTCCACTCTTAACAGTATCGAGGAAGGACATATTTACTTACCTCCCCTTATAAGCTTTCCAAGAGTACCTTCTCTAATAAACATTACTACGACAAATATCATCACTCCAATTGCTGAGAATAACACTATTAATTGTGTAATACTAATTGCACCAGTACCTGTTCCAACATGACCATCTGGTCTGTAGGAATAAGTTGTGTTAATACTCTTTCCAACATAAGCTGCAGCAGTATCGTTTAAAGTAAGTTGCACAGACCTTAATCCCCCACTAGTAAAACCTTCTGCTATCGTAACTCCATTATTTTGAAGATTCCCTGCAACAGAAGCATTCCCTGTTACTGGTGTTCCTACTAAATCTCTTCCAGTCAAATCTAATGAGGTGTTAACAGCTAGTGCAGTAACAGTACCATTATTGATTTTTCTGTCGCTTGTCATCAAAGTTGTTTGGTCTGAAATTGATACGATAAGTGTGGTAGCTATAATTGCTCCAATAAAGGCAATTAGTATTGCTTTCCCATCTGCTTTAAAAACCATTATTATAATAAACTCCTCAGATTTACTAGTAATTAATATTATATAAACTTAACGAATAAAAAGACCTCGCACAAAAATAAAATTTATCTATTACCAATGATTTGTTGGAACATCCATGCAAGAAGTAATCCAACTCCAATTGATGCGAAGATTAATATAGTTGTGAAAGAAGTGAACATCAAACCCATAATTAAGAGTATTGGAATCATTAGTGCGATTGTTGTATCAAATCCTAATTTATTTTTAGAAGCAACAATAAAGTAAAGCATTGCCCCAAGAACAACTGTAAGAAGAGAACTTCCAACTAGTTCATTCATTATTACACATCTAAAATCAATTATATCACATGGCATATTAATCCTTCCCCCTTAGCCATTCAGCAATAGTCATTATTAAAACCATTGTTAAAGGAGCCATAATCACTTTTGACAATACTGGATTGTTTGCATTTAAAGTTAAATAGATTGTTATGAAGTCCCCTATAAATCCTCCTAACGCAACAGCCATTGCAGTGAAAGCAAGTACATCTAAACCTCTTGTAATTATTCCAGAAGATACAGAACTTTGTGCAACAAGACTACCTATCCCAACAGCCCCCAAGAATACCAAGAAAAATATAGAAGTCCTTATTGCTGAAGGGTCTAATATTGCACCTGTTACAAATGAAGTATTACTACTTATATCCAGCATCCCTGTAAGTAAGAAAGCCATGTCTATAAAAATCAATATTGAAACAAGTGTTACTAGTTTTCCCATTTTAAATTCTCCTTATGAATAACCTCCTTAGTATTAAAAATAATGCTAACATCGTTGATAATATCGCTATTCCGTATTGTCTTGAAAATTGTGAGATTCCAACTTCAGAAGTTGTTGAAGGATTATTTAACCATCCAACAATGCTAAATGCCCATAATATCAATGTCACTACTATTACTTTACTTTCGCTAGTTTCTATAACTTCGTTGGAACTCATAAATAAAATTACCCCGATTATTGTGAGAAGAATTATTAAAAGTCTAATGAAATCACCAAATCCATATTCTGTGAAAAAACTGAACTGTCTAAATAATGAATATTCTCCTTCAAATTCTGTACCCACAATCCACATCTTTGTTTCGACTATTGTTTCATTTGGGGTTTGTATTGTGTATGTTCCAATTAATCGGGTATTATTTCCTGTGTTATTTGTTATTGTTATGAACCCCTCCCCTGAATTACTATTATATCCCAATGAAGTTCCAGAAGAGTTTGTTATATTCATTGTGATTAGATTTAGTTCGACATTTGTCCCTGATACATTAAACCCAAATGTAATCTCTGTTTGATTTGGAAGGCTACTATTCGAAGGAGTTATTATCGATATGATGTTTTCTGATACTGTTGAACCATTAACTCCTTGTGTTGTTGAACCCATTGTAACTGTTCTTGTATCTGAATTTGGAACAAAGGTAAATTGGTTATTACTAAAACCTGCTTTCTCAAACAATGCGGTATATGTAGCGTCTGGGTTAAAGAAGAATGTTAAGAATCCAGAATCATCTGTAAAGTCAGAAGTTACAGATATTGTACTTCCACTAATCACTCTTGTTATTGTTGCTTTAACTAGAGAGATACTATTTCCAAGACTATCTTGGGTAACAAAAGGACTAAATATTCCTAGAACAGTCGGCAGTAAGTATAGAACTTGATTATTTGTAGTGTTTGATAAGGAGAGGGTAGGACTAAATGTTCTTTGTTGACTTGCAGTATTAGTGTAAGACATATCAAGTAAAGTAGTCATAGGAAAATAACTTGGAGTAAAACAAAAAGCATAACTTGGATTTTCTGTGGCGTTTGTCAAGGATAAAGTTTTATTATGACTTGCATTTGTTCCAACATAATAAACCCATGAAGAACTAACAGAAGCGTTTAGAAATTCCTCTGACAATGTTTCATTCTTAAATGTGAAATTTATGTAAGGAACATTTAATGTAGTGTTACATAATCCAAAAAGCATAATTTCAACACTTTGGTTATTGGATGTAGCGTTAAACTTATTTATACCATTACTATCTTCTAATAGAACTTCCCACTGAACCTCGTTTGTAAGGTTTCCAAAAGGAACTTCAAGGTCATATTGGAACAAGGCATTGTCTCCACTACCGACGAGGTTTGCTAATTTGGGTGTTCCACTATAATAAAAGTTTGCTGTGACAGAACTAAACGCACTTGAATTATATGTGAAATTTAAAATAAATCTTTCACTATTTCCTTCAAATGTTGTTGAGTTAAAAGTTTGGGAAATCTCCAAGAAACCAACAGTTAAACTCCTGGTTGGAGGTTGGTCTCCCCTATTGTCACTATCAGTGGCATTACAAGTCCAAGTATGATTTCCATAAGGCATTGTTACTATCTTCTCCAACGATAATGTTTTGGATGAACCTGTAATAGTTGTGTTGGCAACGCCATCAATAATCAGTGTTAAGTTATCAACCTGAACCCCATCTTTTCTGACCCTCGTAGCAGAACAATTGAAAGTTACACTATTACTCTTTGTGAAATTATTGTCGTCTGGGTTGTTAAGGTTTACTGTTGGAGCGCCCCCAGTAAATTCTATACCTGCACTACCATTCCATAAGTCAGTTACTTCAGAAGAATTAAGACTTCTATTCCAAATTGCAAATTCATCTATCCCTCCCTCAAATTTATTATTATATGCAATTCCAATATCTCCAAGAACTAAATGAGGATTACTCCCCCATCTTGCAGAGAAGTCGTCGGTGGCAGCAATAAAATCTGCAAATGTTCCATTGACATAATAGTATAATGTTGTTCCATTATAGACTAAAACAATATGTTGCCAGTCTCCTGCACTCAATGGGTCTGTTGACCTCTTTGAATATTCAGCAGTGTCAGTCCATACATTACATTCCATATCATTATCTGTATGTGAAAAGCATCTTAAGGTATAGTCGTCGGTGTTTCCTGTGTCTTTCCTCATAATACTGAACATGAATCCAGAATCGCTTCCACTAGTGACATTAGCCCAAAAAGATACTGTAACATTTTGGTGGAATTTTATTAAATCATTAGTAGTAGAATTTAAGAATTGTTGCCCACTAAAATTAAAATACCCTTGCATCTTCCCCCCTGTTGTGAAATTAGTTGCATCCCCTGACAAATCTATTCTTGCCAAAGAACCTCCTCCATCGTCGTCTAAATTAAAATACTCAATCAACTGGTCACTTAAATAATCACTCCAAATATCCCACTCTTCAATCCAGATTCCCTGCGATTTAATTTGCCAGTCAACAGTTTGGTAAGGTCTTAATTTTCCCAATAATCTTAATTTGTAATTTCCCTTCTTTAATTTCTGATGGTTATATGTTTCCCATTTATTCCCATTCCATATCTGAAACTGATAGTCAACTATATCTGTTTCTTTCCCAGTATTCATATCAATGAAACGCACATCATCGACGAGAACTCCATTTTGGTGCATTACAACTTCTTTTTCTGCAATACATTGCCCCTTACAAATTCTCGTGTTAGATTTAAGTTCTATTTCTTCCAAATCTAATAATCCAAACCAATCCTTTAGTTTAATCTTCCCATACTTCCCAACACTTTTATCAAATGATTTTGTATTATCAAAGTTTGCTGCAGAGATATTTCCAATTAAGAAAATCATGCACACAATTAATATTGTTATTTTATACTTCACTTTATTTTCCTCCATTTAGCAATAGTCCAAACAGCAACGGCAATCAAGAAAGAACCTATGAAATAAATCATTGTAATCCCTGTAATAAAACAGGTTGGTCTTCTTGTAAGTCTTGCAATTGAATTATCATCATCCTCGTCGTATGCAGTCTGATTAAAATCAACTGTTCCCTTGCAGTTTAAATCTTTTGAACCTCTAGCAGTATCTAAAAACTCCTTCATTGGTTCTATTGTTGCAAAGGCTGTGATGATTAATATGAAAGCCACAAGTAGAAAAGCGAAACCTAGTGTTGCTTTTTGTCCTCGATTATTCATATTTTTTTTCTCCTAATCTTTTCAAATTTTCTGACCCTCTTGATTAAACTAAGGTCTTTTTCTCTCCTGAATTTTAATTCTGGATTCTTAACATTCTTTCTTGCAACTTTTACCTGGTCTTTTAGTGTTGCAAATCTAACTCCTCTCTTTGACACACTTGGAACTTTTCTATTGAAGTTTGCTAAGTCCACAAAGTTTTCTCCTGTGACAGTTGAATTAACTTTAAAGACATTAACTCCTGGAGAACCCTTTCCTTTCTTAACAACAAAGAAATCCCCTCTAAATCTTTTATCTAATAATCTCTCTACTTGGTTTGCTCTTACCTTTGGCTTCTTTACAAACACATCCCAATCTCTTGTGTCTTTCTTCAAAAATCTTGGGAGTTGGGCATTAGTTGCTCTTGTTCCATGAACCACTCCAACCTTATTTTTAGCGAGGAAGCCTCTAACAAAACGATTAACTAACTTCTCATTTCTCTTAAAAAATTTTTCCTTTGTCATTTTTCTATTGGTTTGATTGGGCATCTCCATTTCCTTCTTGATTGATAATTTGGAGAATCTTTTTTTCTTGCTTTTGGAAATTTCTTTGCAATTCCCAAACTTCTTGCACAATAACTTTTCCACTTAGGAGAACCTACCTTTCCTATTCTTGCTCCTTTTTGTCCGTGCTTTACAACCTTTCCCTTAACAGTAGTTTTCCATTTCTTTTTCATTTCTTTTTCCTCCTTGATTTTTTCTTTAATTTGGCTAATTGTGAAAGTAAAGTAATTTTTTTCTTCTCATCTCTTGTGTCAAGTAAAGGCTTACCTTTCTTCTCTATCCACTTATTTTTCAATGGAACTTTCTTTCCCTTAACCTTTCTAAAGTCCCTGAACTTTGGTTTTGTCTTCGAGAAATAACTCTTAGGGACTTTTAATTTTGGATTCTTAGCAGTCTTATTTACTTTCTGTATCTTAAAAGTTCTTGCTAAAGAATGGTCTGCTAACCATGCCCCTAAATCTTTTGCCTTTGCATTTGTTAATGGGACTCTGTTTAACTTTATAAACTTCTTTTGTTTCAAAGGTTTACCCAGAACATTATATCCTTGTTTTGAAGGAGGAATCATTGGAACAGTCTTTAGTTTCTTTTTCTTTTTACCTTTTTTTTCTATTTTTGGTATTGGTATATTTGGAAAGAAAGGTCTTCTTGGAGGTGTTCTCTTTGTAGGTCTTGGAGTTGTCTTTCTAATTAATTTTTGTTTTTGTTTTTGAGATAGACCAGGTCTAAGTAAATTGACTAACTTTGTAGTTTTCCTCTGTCTTTGTTCTTGTAATATCTTCTGCCTTTTTCTTTGTAATTCAAATGTTTTTTTTCTTTGTAATTCAGATGTTTTTTGTTTTTCAGAAGTGGTTGATGCCTTTGCCTGTTTGTATTTTTCTCCTAGTGTTAATTTTGATTTTTCTATTCTTTTTTGATTTCTTACCTTTGCTTGTTGTACTCTTTGGATATTTCTTTGTCTAGCAGGAGTTAATACCTCAATTTTTTTAGACTTTACTTGAGCAAATTTTATTCCTTTTTTAGTTATCTTAATTAGAGGTAGTTTTATTATCTCATTTTCTATAAGACCTTTTACAAATTCATCAAAGTTTGCTTTTTGTTCTGGAGTTTTAAGTTTCTTCTTTAAGTCACTCAATATCTTTAATTGATTTCTAAAAACCTCTTCTCTTGTTTTGCCTTCGACATTAAGCAATCTTTTTTCTACTTCTCCTTTAACAACTCTTGCTCTCTCAACATTCTTTTTATCAAGTTGTTTTAACTTTTCAAATCTATTCTTACTTATCTTTTTCTTCAAACTAACCTGTGCTTTCTTCCCTCTTGGAATAGTTTTCTTTAATAGTCTTGCAAATTCTTCAAACTCTTTTCTGGATTGTAGGGAAGTCTTTAACCCAGTTCTTGCGAATCCTGCTCCAAAGGAAACAATCCCAATCAATTGTAACAATGCTGCATCCTCTCCACTTGTCTCAAATGTTTTTCTCACCCTATTAAGTTGTACTGCTGTAAGTCCCAACCCTGCTCCAATACGAATTATCTTCTTTGCTTTTGTTGCCTTAAGTGTCGTCGGTAAAACCTTTGCTACTGCTCCTCTTCCTACCGTTACAACCTTCCCCGTGCCTGCACCTATTGCTGCGTTTATGACTATCTGCTCACCCAAGTCAGTAATCTTTCTAGCCTGAGCATCTGTAAATAATCTATTTCCTTCAACATCTCTTGCTCCTGTAAGTTTCCCAATTGCTTTTTCTTTACCAAAGGAAACTGTTCCTGTAATATCTCCAATTAAACTTCTAATAAAGTCTGCCCTTTGAGATTTTCCTAAGAGTTTTAGTTCTGGAGTATTCCTTTCTATTTGCGTTTTTAATTGTTCCTTTCTTGTTGGAGGTATTTTAACTTCAAGTCTTCCCTTTAATTCTTGAGTTGTTGGTAACCCTTCTCTAAACCTTGTAGCAATACTTTGAAATGTTGCAGGGTCTCTTGAACTTCCATCTTCCCTCCTTATAGATGCAGCAATCGCCCTTAATTCTGGAACAGATTTCTTTATTAATCCTGGAATAGATTTTTGTCTTGCTGTTTGGATTTTTTTTATTAGTTCAGATTTAGATGTTATCCCTAAGAGTGAAGGAGTCTTAACAACCTTTCCTGGTTTTGCTCTTTCTCTTGCTTTTATCTCTGCTGCCTTTAGTTCTTTCTCTGTTTTTACCCTTTCCTTTTCAAATGCTAATGAACTTGTAAGAGGTCTTCTTAATTCTTCAAACCTCGCTAAAGCGAGTGGGTCTCTACCAGAAAACGAGGGTAATCTACCTCCCTTCCTTATAAAACTTTGAAGTAATTCCTGTGCTGTTCTTTCTTGTTGAGGGGTTATATCAACCTTTTGCCCTCTGAATGTTGTGGTTACCATCTTTCTTTCTCAAAAGTAATTGAAAAAGGAATGCTAAAATTAGAACCATTACCCATGTTAAAGGAAGCCATAATAAGAACTCTCCAAAGTCAAAGGAAAACCTATCGTGTTGTTTAGCATATATTATCAATGCTCCTATTGAAGTAATCACACAAGATATTAGGTATTTGTAAAACCATTTCATTTCTTTCTCCTAGATATTTTTATTTCTACAAATAAATCTTCTCCAAATTTAATTGTTGGGTCTATCTTCTTAAATTCTTTTTTAGGAATAGTAACTGACAACTGCTTTGTTTTCTTGTTTATACTTGCTTTCCTAATTACCTTTTTACCCATAAGAGTAACTCCTCAAAATTACTAGTAAAAAGTATTATATAAACTTAACGAGTTTTCATATTTGATGCAAAAGGAGAAATAATCCTTCCATCTTTATCCCTTGTGAAAGCATCTTTCTTTTGTCTTTCTTCTTTGTCTCCGTTTAATCTTTCAACTTCTTTTTTAAAGTTATTCTTGTGTTCCATATCACTTATATTAAAGTTCTGTTTAATTAAGTCAATCATCCTAATTCCTTTTAGTTTTTCATTTACAAGTGCCTTAATTGTGTAAATAGGTTTCTCTGCAAAACCCTCGTCAAAACTAAGTCTGGCTCTCATAGGAACTTTCTTCATCATTCTTTCTCTTTTGTTTTTTAAATCTCTATTCATAAATAACTCATAATAATGGCGAATACAATTATGCCTACAATGGCAAGGACAATTATTGTTTTAGCATTCAACTTCATTCCTTCTCTCTCTCCCATCCGAACTCTTTCTGCATGACGAATACCTTTCATCACATGGTCTTGAAGGATTGCACATTTTTCTTGTATATCTTTTTCCTGCCAATAGTTAGTTCCTTTTGGAGTTACACTCCATTCCTCTATAATTGCTAAGGGATACCTCTCTTTACCGACAGTATAAGTACAATCCTTTCTTTCGTGATATGTCTTCCCTTCAATGTTGAACATCCCTTGTTTAGAAGGGACTACCATTGGGTCTGCATTACCATTCTCTCTTAGATAAATCACTGCAACATTATTTCCTTTATCAAGTTTCTTGTCCTTGAAAAACTTCTCCCAAATATCCTTCTTCTCTCCAACTTTCTTTTTTTCTGCTTCTTTCTTTTTTTCTGTTGGTTTTTTCTGCTCTTTCTTTTTCATCTTACCTCCTTTCAGCCTATTCTATTTTTCTTCTGAAGATTTAAATTTTTGATTCTCTGACGAGTAGCCTCCATCTTTCTTGTTACATTTAGGTTTTGAACAAAACCCTTTTTACTCATTCCACTCTCACTAATATTGTTTATCTTGTCCCTAAAATAACCTGCGATTTTATTATCCAATTTATACTTCTTACAGATTGCATCTAAATAATAATGTGATATGTCCTCTATATCTAATAAGAATCTTAGATTAAATAAAGGTCTTCCAAGTTCCCATTCATCTAAGAATGTTACTTTTTCTGGAGAAGCGAAGTGAAGAGAATCTGCAAGGAAAGTATGTTGATTATGATTCTTTACTTCTTCTGGTGCACCATATGCTTCCTGCCACTCCATTTGGTCTAGTAAACTTTCTTCTTGTGAATCCTGTGCCTTGTCTTGTTGCATCTCTTCCATCTCATCAAGCATATCTGGTGAAATTTCTTTTGTTGTATGTTCTTCTTGTATTTCCATTTTACATCATTGTTCTTTTCTCGTCGTAAACCTGCTGCAATTTATCCAGGTTTTCTTTTGCAGATTCTTTTTTGTATATGCCCCCTGAAAATAATCCCTTAATCCACTCTAGCTTATTTGGGCTTCTCTCGTTTATTCTTGCAAGTATGACATATCCAAGTCCTGTAAAAACCCCTAAGACGACAAGAACATCTGTGAGACCCATTTTTCATGTTATGTTAAACATCCTCCAACCACTTCTCTGAAAATCTTTCTTAATATCTTTTGCCTTTTCCTCTTCAGTGTTTAATAATCTTATCTTGTCAAGTAATTCCTTTTCCTCCTCTGTTAACTTATCAAATTGTGGTGTATCCTTGATTTTGTCTAAATCTATTTGTAAAGGAGGTATCCCATGAAACTCTGGTTTGAACATTACTATCCTGTCTCTAACTATAACTTCTCTCATTCTTGAACCATTTACAAAATTCATCTTTATCATCACCATTTCCTTCCTAGAGGAGTAACCCCTTTGATACTTTTTCCTATTAACGCCAAGTAAACACCTAGAGGAACAGCAATTAATCCAAATAATAGTTTCCATTTTAATGTAGGTGCGAACATAAACATTACGATTGATAAAGGTACAACTAATATTCCAAATTTTATCCAAAATGCTACTGGAGAATCGTCAAACATTCAAACTCACCTCCTTTCATTATTGAAAAACCCCCTCGCTTTCTGCATCATAAGTTTCTGTCTGTCTATCTCTTGAAAAACTATCCTCAACCATAAAATAAAATCCCATTCCTACAAAAATTGCTCCTAATGACTGTCCCATAAGGTTGGAATAGTTAATATAAGAGAATCCTGGATACAATGTTATAACTCCCATTATCATTATAAAGATAGAACCTAAATGTTTCATTAATCTTAATCTATCCTTTAATGAACCAATCACAATAAAGAAAACTCCAAAGATAACCAATGTGAATTGCAGGGGGAATTGCTGTCTTGGGAATCCATCTGCAGTAATATCAATCTCAAAGGTATCTGCTCCTGATAAACTTCCATCAGTACAACTTATAATAGTTGGGTGTTCTCCTAATTCATTATTAAAAACCTGCCCAACAGTATAATTCCAATAAGACCCTGCAAAAGACATTGCCTGGTTATCTACCATTACCCCATCAACTCCATCTGGATAAATTATTGTAAGGTTACAACTAGAACTAGATGCACAAAAAGTTCCATTATTAAAGCAGGGTCTTTTCAAGTCAAACTTTGTGTTATACCTGAAGTTCTCCTCTACTTCTGCATGAATAAAAGGCACAGCTATAAAAGTTAAAACTGCCAAAATTAAAATAAAATTGAGAGATTTCATTTTAATCAAAACCTCCCATAAGTATTGATTCAAGAAGGGACTTAGATAAGTCCAACATCTTGAAGACCTCCTATTGCAATGTTAACACCAGCAATCATTATTCCTAATGCAAAGAACAATGTAACTAGCCCAAGAATTGTGGATGATGAACCTGTAACATTTCCTGATTGTGCAGCAACAACTTGGTCAGCAACACTTGGGATTAAGTTAACACCAACAAGAATGGTAATAAACCCTTCCATTAGTCTTCCTAACGCCATATTAAATTATAAACTCCTCACGAATACAAAGATTGTTCATTATTTAAACATAACGATTATCATAACCTTCTATCTTTAAACCATTCGGGGTCATATTTTTCTCTTATCCTTTTTAATGCACGGTGGATAGTTGCTATATCCATCTTTAAACCCTCTGGCATTAATTCATTTATCTCTCTATAAGTAACCCCTACCTTTTCTGTCAAATAGGCAAATAAAAAATCTCTCTGCAACATTTTCTTTGGGATTGACATGGTTCTTTTTGTTCTCATATCTTTGATTGCCTTACTTTTCTCTTCTTCATATGTTTCTTCATCGAGTAGGAATGCCTTTGGAAAGTTGCCCTTGTAATTTGCCCTAACATAACCATAACTATAAGTCTTTTTTCCCTTAATATATAACTCCTTCATCTTTTTATCGTCGAATACCAAATAATTTCCCCTGTCTCCAAAGTATTCGCCATAAAGATTAAATAAAATGTTGGCTAAGTTCATAGTTATTGCTCTATCTAAATCAAAGAAGGAGGGAATGTTTAATATTACATAAATTTGTTTACTTCTTATTGTTGAGAGTAGTAAAATCATATCTTTATTGTATTGGGACATTGCGGCACGAGAATTAAATATCACAGATTCATCAAAAACCCAAACATCTCCCTTTTTAGAATTTGCAACCTTATCAAACGAAGGTTCTGGGTCATAGAGGACATGAGATTGATTAAATCTATCTGTGTTCCCCCTTGCAAAAAAGAATGCTTGTTGAAAAGAGAAGGTTGTTTTACCTAAACCTGTCTTACCATCATTTACTATTATCAAAGACTGCTTTTTTTTCTCTACAACTTCTCTAGCATCCTTTAAATTCTCATGAGTATAATCGTTCATAAAATATTTTGGGAGATTCCCATAAGTTAGTACAACCATGTTACTTTTTCTTGAATAAGAAACGAGGGTCTTCTGATGTGGGTATCAGTAATCCAAGTTCATTTAATTTTTTACCGAGATAACTTATCATCTTTTCAAGATTCTTGCTTATTAACCACCTATCCTTATTAGTTTTAATTGAATTAAGCCTTTCATCTATCTTATCAAAACATTTCTCTATAACCTTATTCTCATCATCCTCTAAAAAAGGACTCATCTTATGCCATACATTCCTTAAAGAATACAAAGAACCTCTTAAGTTCCCCCTAGCCCATTTAGTTTCTACCTCATGTAAATACTCAGCAATCTTAGAATTATAATCAACAGCCATGTTGAAGGAGAGTTTGCTTTTTTCATTGTTAAAGTTATTTTGTTCCATGATTGATTCCTCTTATTACACTTCCTCATTTATTCTACACATTTTAGTTACTTAAACTTTACCTTTCCCTCTCAAATACCCCGTAAAACCCCCAATATTTGCGTTTTGAGGGTTGCGATATATTTATATTTTATATGTAAGTATTAAATTTTTTTAATTGTCGTCAAGCATTTGTTTTTTTACCTTAATTATTAGAGAGGCATGGTTATTAAACTCAACCCATCCATTAGATTGCATCTCTCTTATGATGTCATAGTAATTTTTATTACCCATTCTAAATATCCTACTCAGTATTAGTTTTGATTTCCTTATTGTTATCTCCCCAAAACAAGATTCACTAATTATCTTATCAAGTATAATCCTGTAAGGGATAGGTATATGTTGACACATTGTTCACCTCTAATCCCATTTTATCGTCGGTAAGACCAGATAAAACATTCTCACAAAAAGCAATAGGGTTTTGTGCATAACTATTATAGAACTCCCTGTATGCTCCTGTATCATGAAGATAAGACCATGCAATAAATAAAATAATTGAAATAGTAATTAAAGTTCTCCAACTAAAAATACTTCTTAGTTGTTCTTTTTTTCTGAACTTCCCTTCCCAAACTAAAGGTTCAATTTGTCTATACCCTAAAGCCTCCCTACCGATTACATTCCCCTGCCCATCATCAATATTTCTATATCTAGTTTGGATAAATAAACCAGGCTTAATTTCTTCTGTGTCCGACGGTGTTAGTATTTTTTTCCAGTTCATTTTTTGTTTTCCTTTCTTTTAAATACCCTATCTAAATAATAGGAACATCTATATCCATTATACAATACTAAAGTAGCCCATACAACAGTATTAAAAATGATTTCGTGTTTACTACCTCCTTTAAAAATCATATCAGTTAAACCATATTTTCCTCCATATATGATTAAAAAAAAGGTTATAAATCCGTGTATTATAATATTGAGGATACAAAAAAATTTCTCTTTCATTTTCCCTCTCCCTTCAATAAAATCTTTCGAAGTTTATCTCTTTGTTTTTTATATTCTGGATTTTCTTCTACTTGTTTTTTCAATCTTTTCAATGCACCCCAATTAGCAAAGTGATAAACATTAGCCATAGAATACATCCCAAGAAGAAATACTAAATAGTAATCTGGTAAAAGCCTCGTCGATATAATTAAAATTGTCAATATAATTGTTCCCCCAAAAATAATTCCTTTCCCAAGACCCATGTGTTTCATACTTGTTCTCAAAATAGGATTTGCTTCTGCTAACCACCATTTATTTTTGGGATACATTTTCTTATATGCCTTAACATATCTATAAGTCAAGGTCATATCTACAAGAAAAAGTCCGACGACAAGAAAGTAAATTATGTTAGTCATTTTTTCTCTCCTCCATGTAATCACTTAAGTATCTTGCAGAGACTAATGTTACTGCAGTAAAGTAAAACGCAACAACAATATAATCTCCAATTCCAAACCAACTAGATTTTATTATGTTCCATGAATTAACTGATGAACCAAAATAATATAGTCCTAGAAATAATACCCAACCAAGTACCCATGAAAAAATCATTGAAAAGATGTTTTTATTCATTATCATTACCCCCTTTTAGCCTATTTTTATAAATTGGATATGCTAACCAGTAAAACATATAGAAATAAGAAAGAACAAAGATACCCAATATACTTAAAGGGTAAAGGAAACTTAATATTAACCTTGAATGATTAATTCCAATGAGATAATAACTTCCAACAACCGCCAAGGCTATTGAGATAAACTTTGGGTAACTCCTCATCACTGAAGTTATTATCTTACTTCTTCTTCTCGTAGGTGAGATGTCATTTTGAAAGTCTTCCATTTTTTCTGGGGTTTTAAATTGCATGATTGTTTGATACCTTTGATGTGCAGCCATTCCCTGTGAATAACTTATTCCTATACCGAAGATAAAAGCAAATATCACATACCAAAAACCCTTCCAGATTAATAAGGTGCAGACAAATGCAATCCCAAATGCCTGGTATAAATGGCTTTTATATTCTATCTTCGCCAACCTCTCTGGAGGAGGATTTTTTATTGCTTGTTTTATTTTCTGTATCTTTTTCATTATATTTCCATATGATAAGGAAAATTGACACCCCTGCGATAATGTATGCCATACCTACAATCCTCGGAGGAATTGAGAGAAAGTGCATTAGTGAGAACCCAAACCCAAGTGAAAAACAAATCAGATAAAAATTTTCAAGTGGCTCATACTTTCTATTTGCAAATTCTTTTAGTAACTTTTTCATTTTGATTTTTTATTTTTAAAACCTTTCTCCGATTGACTATGATTTTTTATTTTTTTCCTTCTCTCTAAATTCACATCTCTCACAAACAATATTACAATTTACATACATTATTCCTTTATCTTTTGGAAGTTTATCTCCACAAAGTTCACAGTATTTTGGTTTTTTCATTTTCTCTTCGGACTCCTGAGAATAACATCTCCATTTTCATTAAATACAATTATCAAATCCTCTCCTTTCCCCCATCCCTTATTTTGAACAATGTTTTTGGGAATTGATAAAAAATATCTTCCTTTTGTCTCCTGTAACTTTACCATATCTTAAAGTATATATTTAGTATATTTAAACCTTACTATTTTGTTAAACCTCAATTTTGTGAACTTAGTTACCCTTTAGTTTATGATAATTTTTGATTTTCCTCTTTAACGCATATTATCTGCTCCGTAGGACAAACCTGAAAGGTTTGAGTTTCAAAAACCCCCGTCATCTTTTACCCCCTCGTTTTTT
>Ga0180433_10002181_pt1 | contig 30872 bp, 31 predicted proteins | sample SS_ome_8_FD_132980 | JGI IMG/M metagenome (GOLD analysis project Ga0180433, IMG submission 132980) | Hypersaline lake sediment archaeal communities from the Salton Sea, California, USA - SS_1_D_1 metaG | ecosystem: Environmental > Aquatic > Non-marine Saline and Alkaline > Hypersaline >... | reverse complement strand
TGGTGGGGTCCCATTGCTGGTTGACGGTGAGCTGTTGCGTTCGCTTTCGGCGGGTCATTCGTCGGGCTCTGTGATGTTCGGGGCAGGGAGGGCGTCGCCGCCGCGGGAGGGAGCGCGGGACGAGAGTTGCCCGTCGCCGTAGGCAATCGGCACCCACACCGGGTGCGGGTTGTTGTTGTCGACCGTCGTGAGCACCCACGCCCGGTCGCCGTGTTCCTCGACGCGGTGCCAGGCGTCCGCGAGCGAGCTGTGCATGCGGCCCATCGGTAGAAGGCCCGGCAGCTCGCCCTTGTTGAAGACCTTGCGCCATTCGGGGATTCGCATCGACACGTCGTCGGCGCCCGCGGTGAAGTACCCGCGCACATAGTCCAGATCGAGCGGGGTGCGAACGACGTGTCCGTCGTCGTTCACGAAGTAACTGGTGATCATGCCTGCTCCTACCTACACGCCGCGGGGATAGTCGTCGTCAATTTCCGCCGAGTACTGCTCCAAGAAGCGCCTGCATTCGGACAGGGTGTCGGGTTCGGGGCCGACTGAGCCGTCGGCGCCCGCAATGACCGCCCGCAGGCCGGCGGGCTCGTGCGTCACGGGCTCGTCACCGGCACCGTCGGCGAGGCGGACGGCCGGACCATACACGCGTTCCAGGAGCGCGCGCACCCGATCCAGCGCCTCTTCGTGCGTGAGGGGCCGCGCCTCGTCGGAGGCGCTATCGTCCTCGGCGAACCACCGGGTCGCGTGCGTGCCCTCGCCCCGAACGTCGCCGCGTTCGGCGAGGTGGGTGAGCACCTGCCGCGCGGCGTACTCACTCACGCGGGCGGCGGCGGCGACCTCGGAGGCGCGGGCGCCCTCGCGATACTCGGCGCGATGCGCCAGATAACAGAGAACGCGGTGAACCACCGCGGGCGGCGGGGAGTAGCCGTCGGTTGCCATGTTCGTCCGGGGTCGGCGGTTTTGTGTCGGCAACCGATCCGGCGATATTGACGCTGCACCCTCGCATGCCCGCGCCGCGCCTGCAACCGCGTTTCGGCGCTGGCGTTCCCGGTGCGCGCTTACGGCGCCAAATGGTGCCGCGAGCGCCGGGACTGCCCGACGCGCGCAAAAGCGAGCGGGCGTTTCGCCTGCTGCGCTCCATGCGGGCAGTTCGCGCCGCTCGGCGCGAATCGTTGGCGATTGCGCTTGACGTGCCTGAAACGCGTCTGATATGTCGCATTATCGGACGCCGGGCGCCGCTTGTAGTCGCAGGTGGGAGGTTCGAGCACATAACCCCACGCTCGGCGTCCGTGTACGGCCTAAACGCACATGGTGTTACATGAGCGACACAGAAGAAGAGCGCGGTCAGGGAGGCGGAGTCGCACGCAGGCCGACGTGTGCGCGTCGCTCCACTCGGGGCGGCGCGCACCACGGCGGCCTGCGCGCCGTCAACAAGCCACCCCCTTGCGTTGTAATGCCAGCCTCGCCAAGCCGCCCTCGCCGCGCAGCGCAACGCGTACTCGTCGCCTCACGGGGCGGCGAGTACCACGGTGCTCTGCGCCACTTGTCCCAGGCCACGCCTTCGCTTCGCATGCCAGACCGTCCCAAAGCGCACGCAGGCCGACGCGTGCGCGTCGCTCCATTCGGGGCGGCGCGCACCACGGCGCCCTGCGCGCCGTCCACACCGCATGGCAGGCTATCGCTGCCCAGGCCAAACCACGACCGCCCGTTGCAGACCAACGCGCACCCGTCGCCCTACCGGGCGGCGGGTGCCACGGTGCTCTGCGCCGACCCGCCCTCTGCATCGCCAACCCTGGCATCGCACACCGAACCGCACGCAGACCGGCGCGTGCGCGTCGCCCTATCCGGGGCGGCGCGCACCACGGCGCTCTGCGCGCCACCGTCGCATCGTGAACGCGACGCTCACACCACCGCGGCACCGCCGCACGCCCCGAGGTTGCCATGACCGTCACGACCCCCCGCATGATGTTCGCCAACGTCGTGCCGCCGCCCAATGACCGGCACACCCTGCATGTTCAGATCGTCGGCACCGCGCCGTTGATCATGGATCGGTACAGCGACGACGCCGCCGCAAAGGGCGCCGCGAAGTCGCGCAAGGTCAACCGCGGCGACGACGATCCGGTGTGGGAGAAGGCCCGGCTGACCGCCTATCTCACCGAGGACGGGCGCCTCTATTTGCCGGGATCGAACTTTCTCGCCTGCGTCGTCGAAGCGGGGCGGTTTTTCAAGCTCGGCAAGCGCCAGCTCACGACGGCCAAAAGCTCGCAGCTCACTGGCATGCTCAAGTGCCGCACCGAGTGCGCCATCATCGCGGGAGATGACTGGCGCCCCGACGAGCGCGCCATCGTGAACTCGTCGGACAACCGCGTGGCGAAGGTCCGTGCGCGCATCGATCAGTGGACGTGTGCGTTCGAGCTGGAGGTCAACACCGAGGAAATCCCGCTCCAGCTCGTGATCGACGTGATCGCGAAGGCTGGCACGTCGGTGGGCCTCGGGAGCATGCGACCCGCCCGAAAGGGCACCTACGGCACGTTCCGGGTCGCCTCGTGGCAGGTGGACGACCCCGACGCGGACGAGCCCGCGACCGACCCCGCACCCTCGAAGTCCAGCACGCGAAAGCGTGCGAAGAAGTAGCGCAGCGAGCGCCACGCATGCCCCGTACCGGTAGGCCGGACGGGGCTTTCGCGGTATCCCCACACCCCGAGGGACGCATGGGGACGGTGAAGCGGAACAAAACGATGCGGCCATTCTGGAGGTACTACGGCGGAAAATGGATGATTGCGCGGCGCTACCCTGCACCGCTTCCGCACGTCCCGATCATCGAACCGTTCGCGGGGGCCGCAGGATACTCGACAAGGATGGGCGCGGATCGAGAAGTGATCTTGATTGAGCGCGACCCGAAGATCGCAGCGATCTGGCGGTGGCTTATCGACGCGTCGCCGGCTGAGGTGCTGTCGCTGCCCGACATACCGGACGGCGGCACCGTTGACGCTCTAGACGTGCCCGATGCCGCGCGATGGTTGATCGGATTTTGGTGCAATAATGGCGCCGCGCAGCCGTGCAAGTCTCCATCGAAACGGGCGCGCAACGTCGGTCGATGGTTCGGGTGGGGCGACCGGGCACGCACACGCATCGCCGCACAGGTGCCCCGAATCCGATCATGGTCAGTGATCGAGGGCGACTACACAGACGCGCCCGACATTCGTGCAACGTGGTTTATCGACCCCCCATACTCGACGCCAGCCGGGCGGCACTATCGCTTTGACGATGTAGACTTCGGCGCGCTCGGTGCTTGGTGCCGCACGCGCGACGGCCTCACAATCGTTTGTGAGCAGATGGGCGCCGATTGGCTCCCGTTCAAGCACCTGGTGGACGCAAAGTCATCGCGCGTCGGGAGGCCGTCACGAGAGGCCATATGGATCGGAATGACCGCTTGAACTGGACACTCGCCCGAAGCGTCCGCCCCGTACCGGCTTGCCGGACGGGGCTTTCGCGGTATCCCCCTAACCCCGAGGGACGCATGGGAACGGTGAAGCGGAACGAACTGGTGGACGAAATGGGCGCCCTGTACGCGTCGACGAGCAAGCCGGTGCTGGCCGCTGTGCTGATGTCGGTGCTGCGCGAGCTGGTGGACGCCGGCAGCATCGAGGACGAACGCACAGAGATCGTGCGCGTGTGGGCCGACCTGCACGTCCGCGGCATCGTGCCGCAGCGGCCCCCGAACGCTGAGCGGTACGAGGACGAGGCCCGCGCCCTCTTCGAGCGCGAAGAGCGGCTGACGGCCATCGCTTCGGCGGCCGGTGGCGACGACCCAATGGAGATCGAGGCCGCGCTGGACGCGCGCGTTCGCGAGGGGCACGAGGATCTGCGCTGGTTCCGGTTCTCGCATTTGCATCCCCACGTCGCGGCGGTGTCGGCCCGCTTTGCGGGGGTCGCTGTGACGTTGCCCGCGCTCGCCGCCGGGCGGCAGCGCGACGAGGCGGTCCAGCGGTTGATCGAGGCGAAGGATGCCGCCGTGCGGGCTGCGCTCGACACGCCGCCGCAGGAAAGCGGGGAGGACGCGTGAACACCCTCGGCTTGCATTCCACGGTGCGCGCCGCGCTGATTGAGTACGTCATGGGTGCGGCGGAAACGGTCGACCTCGACGTGGTGGCCATTTTCGTGCATGGCGCGGTGGTGTCGACGCCGGCGGGCGTGGTGTTTGCGCCCTTCCCGCAATTCGTCACCGAATGGGCGCTGCACGAGTCGCGGCGACGCGGTATGTCGGACGGGTTCATTTTGCGGAGAGAGGATTGGTGACATCGGACGACAAAACGGCGCTGGAGCGCCCGGCATCGCCCGCCGTGGCGACCATGACCTCGGCGACGACCGACGTGCAGCTCGCCCGCGCTTGGCTGCACGACAAGTCCATCCACACCGTGCGCTCCTACGGGCGCGCCGCCATGCACCTGCTGGACAGCATCGCCCCGCGCGGTCTGCGCGACCTGCGGTACGAGGATCTGGTCGCGTTCGACACGGCGATGCGCGAGCGGGGGCTGTCGGCCAGCTCGCGCGCGGCCTACCTGACAGCGATCAAGTCGCTCTTGGCGTTTGCCCGGCGGGTGGGCTACGTCCCGCACGACATCGGCGCGCTCGTTCGACTACCGAAGGCGCCCGACACGCTCCACGAACGCATCCTGCCCGAATCCGAAGTGCAGGCGATGCTTCGGTCCGCGCGTGCGCGGCCGCTGCGATACGCCGCGCTGTGCCTCGGCTATTACGGCGGCCTGCGGGTCGCAGAGATTGTCGGGCTGCGCTGGCGCGACGTGCAGGCTCGCGATGCGGGGCAGATCCAGCTCGCGGTCCACGGTAAGGGCGGGCGCACGCGGCGGGTGCTGCTGTCTCGCGTGGCATCGCAGGCCGTCGCGGCGGTCCAGCCGGACGAGCGCCCGCCCGACGCCCACGTCGTGCCGCGCACGGCGCGCACTGTCTCGCGGTGGGTGCGCGAGGCGGCCCGCGAGGCTGGCGTCGACGGCAACGTGTCGCCTCACTGGCTACGTCACTGTCACGCGTCGCACGCCCTCGACCGGGGGGCGCCCGCCCACCTGGTGCGCCAAACCCTCGGCCACGCGAGCCTCGACACCACGTCGAGGTACAGTCACGCCCGCCCGAACGAATCGAGCGCAACGTACCTTCCCGAGTGATCCCGCGATGCCCCGCAAAGGCAAAAAGCTAATGATTCCGCCGCCCATGCAGGCAATGGTCCCGCTTTCAGACCATTTCTCTCCGGGGCGGCCCGAAGCCGGGGCGTATCCTGTCGCCACGCCCGGCGGACACCCTCTCGGCGCGTGGTCGACGCGGGCCGCGCAGGCGCGCGGGCTCGATTGCGCATTGTGCGCAGACCTGCCGCAACGAGCGGCGGTGTGGCGCGAGCGATTCGATAGCCCGACGTGGCGCTATCGCTTGCTAGCGTGGGCGCATTCGGCCGGACGGTACGCGGAAGCGCGCGCTCTATTCGACGACCACGCCGGGCGTTTCGGGCAGGAAGTCGAGCGGCGAGAAGCGACCCCACCCGTAGATCAACCGGCGCTGTGCCGGGTCCGCGAGGTCGACCGGGCGGCGGATCACAGCGTCGCGAACGCGGCGCCCGCCACGGTCGCCGCTCGCGTTGCCTTCGAGGGTCACGAGCGTTCGCCCGTCGAACGATTCGACCATTGCGATATGGTCCGCGCCGTCTCGGCGACCGGACCAATCGAACAGGAGCACGTCGCCGGGCTGCGCGTCCCATTCCGAATAAGGACGGTCTAGGTCGGCGCCCTCGTACCAGACGCGCGGCTTGCCCTCTGCACGGTGCCAGTCCTCGATGCGGCGCCTTGCGCCGCGCACCACGGCGTGCGTGGCGGTGCGGTGATGGACGTTCCCGGCCTTACCGTAGGAGAAAAACGACCGGACGTTCTGCGTGTGCCAGAAGCTGCGCCTGTGGCGGGGGTGCATGCCCGAGCGAGCGGCCCACGCCGCGACCGTCATGCCGCACCAGTCATGGATGGTGCCGCCGCCGAGCCGGGTCACGCCGCGCGCCCACCCGCTGTCTCGGAAAATCTCGTGCAGGCCGCCCCCCGGCGCGTCGTTGGCCTCTGATACGCCGGCGGCGAGGTCGGCGTGCGCTTTGGCGAGCCGGTCCTTGACGTGTCGCGGCGACCGGTTGAACAGGCGCGTGAGGGCGAACAGGGCGCCCACCCCGAGTGCGATGCGTGCGATCATGCAGTGGTCCTGGGCGTGAAGGTGTTGGGGCTGCGCTTTACCTGGGGCGCAACCTCGTCGAAGAAGCGGGCAGCGTACCCATTCGGGCGCGGGCCGGCGATGTGCTTCCAAGACCACCATCGGACCTCTTGGACGCTCGGGCGCGCCGTGAGTGCAGCGCCGAGTGCGGCGGCCATGTACTGCTCGGCGGTGTAGCCGGGCACGCCGTCCTGTTGATACGCCGCGAGGCCCATAATGAGAGGCATCCCGCGCTCTGCGGTCCGTTGCGCGATCCGGTGCTGCATCGGGCCGGGCCGGAACCGCGGGGTAGAGTGCCATTCGCGCTTTGAGTACCCCTGGATCGCGAACGCATCCACGGCGCCGGCCCAATCGCGTTGGCTTGCGCCGTCGCCGGGGAACGTGGTCATTTCGAGCGACGTACCGCGCAGACCGGACGCCGCCGCGCGGGTGCGGGTCATGCTGGCGATTGCGTGCGCCGCCGCGCGCTTGGACGCCCACCCGCGAACCGGCTCGTCATACCATTCCTGCTCTGTGTCGAAGCCGATTTCTTTGACGCCCGCCTCGGCCATCGCAACCCATTGTGGCGACGCAAGCCACGCCTCCAGCCAGTCGGCTTGCGGGCGCACCCACGTCGACACGCCGATGTGCCGGATGCCCTCCGCGCGGAGCGCGTCGGCGAACGTCACGAGCTGGTCCGGGGACCAATAGCGTGTAGCATCGTCCGGGTGATGGTGATCGTTGAGCATGATGTTGACGCGCGAGAATCCGAGCCCGCGGAGCAAGCCCGCCTGCTCGGCGGCTCGGCGCGTCGCCCACCCACCGCTCACGTCGTACCACACCCCGAAGGGGACACCTGCCATGAGGCGCCGCCAGAGAGCGAGTGCGCCGCCAAACATCACGGCCTCCTTGATCATCGTCTCACCAGTAGGTCGAGGGCCGGGCGGCACACGACGAGGGGGTCGTCGACGCGCACGACGGTTTCTCCAGACCGCGACAGCGGCACCCATTGCGAGCCGCTGTGTTCCCGCGATAGCTGCGGATTGAAACGGCGATCCACGCGTAGCAGAAACGCGGCGGTCGGCCCACGCTCGTCGTCGAGCGTCCCGATGTCGACGAGCGACGCCGGCGACGTGCGAACGCCCGTCTCTTCGGCCAGCTCGCGGACCGCGGTTTCGCGCGCCGTTTCGCCTCGCTTGCGGAAGCCGCCGGGCGACGCCCACGCCGCACCGCGCCGAAGTAGCAGCACCCGGTCACGGTGCGCGACCACCACGACGGCGGCGCGATGGGTCGGGCGGCGCACGTCACCCTCGCCCGAGCACGAAAAACAGCACGCCGGCGGCGAGAGCCACTGGCAGCCACGAACGCCGCGGATTCGGCACGTCAATCTCGACGAGCTGGTTGTGCTCGCGCATGAGCGCGAGCGCGGCGTCCGCGTGACCGTCGCGGTCGATGTACGCGCGAAAGACCTGGTTGAGCATCTGCTCGACGCGCGCCCGATCGAGGCTTGGCGCGCCCTGCGGCCCCTCGTCCAGTAGGGCTCGATACACGCGTCCGCGGTAGCGAAAGATCACGGCCTGGGGTTCGTCGAACGAAACGCCCATGACCTCAACGGGATTGCTACTCGCCATGCTGGTTTCTCCATCGGCGGAAGGCCTGGAACAGAGGCGACGACGGGTTGTCCGCGTCGTGCCCCCAATTACGGAGCGCGATCACACGCGCGGGGAGGCGTGGCCGACGGCCCTGGGCGGGGCGCGGAGCGCCGAGGGTGGGCTGTGCGGTGTGACGGGCAACGAACGCGCTCACCTTTCGGGCGTGCGCCCGGTCAGCGTCGGTCCACTGTGACCGCGGCGTTTCGAGCATGCGAATGATGCGCGAGAGAGAGCGCCAACCGACCGGCCCCGACGCCTGCTTGTGGCGCGGGTCGCGGCGCCACGCACGCAGCTCTTCGGCGGTCATGTTGACACCGGGGATCATGGCGCGGAGCCGCTGCCCTCTGCGGCGTCGTCGGCGCACTCGCAGGGCGGGCAGACCTCGCCGAGTACGTCGTCGATGGGCTCGGCGGTATCGGGGAACGCGGACGCCACGAAGTGAATCACGGTGCCGACCACGGCGCCGATGATGGTCCAGGTGGCACGGGTGCGAATCGTCGGGGTGGTCATGCGTTGGCTCGGGATCGGATGTATGCCGCCCGGTCGCCCGCGATGCGAGAGCCCAGGAGCTGGCGGAAGGCGAGGGTGTCAGTGAGGCGCACGTTGATTCGTGCGAGCGCCGCGGCGCCGGCGGCCACATTGTCGAGGCCGGTCTGTGTCTGCTGGTCGACGGCGCGCCAGTCGAGGCCGGGCAGCACGACGCCATATCGCACGCCGCCGGGGCCGCCGATCTGACGAATGAACGCCCGCGCGAGGTCGTAGGAGTTCCGGGTCCGTGCGCCGGCGTCGCCGTCGACCCGTAGCTCGCTGAACGGCATCCCGGCAGGGGGCGCGTACCGGACGAGGCGCGCGGCGTCGTTGCGCACGCTGGCCGGCAGACCGGTTGCGGCATACTCGACGACACCCTGCCTCGCCAGGAAGAGAAACCGGTTGAGCGCGGTCTGCAAGCGGCGCGCCTCGCGGCGCATATCCGCGTTCGCGACACGGGCGCCGCCGCCGGTCCGGCGCTCGGTCCACCCCGGCACGTCCGTCGACACAAGCCGTTCGTCGGGCGCGACGTTCGGCGCCCATGCCGCCGTTCGCCCGCGGCTCGAAGCGCGGCGGTTCGCGTACAGAAGCGCGCCAGCGGCGGCAGCGAGGCCGACGAGGATCGTGGTGTTGTCGGTCACAGCCGCGACCCTGCGGACGCGACCTCTGCGACGCGCTCCATGCGCCCGACGGCCCACGCCGCCTTCGCCGAGTCGCCGTTGCGTAGGGCCGTCACGGCGACGTTGCGCAGTCCGGCAACGGCGGTTCGCGTCTTGCGTGCGGCCGTCGGGTCGACGAGGGACAGCTTGGCGGCGGCGCCGGCGGCCCGCGCGGCGCTCCGATTGACCGCGACAGCGACGGCGCGAACGTCCGGCGTCCGCGGCTGCCGCTGCTGCCGCACCGCTACGGCCTGATACAGTTCGGCGGCTTCGGGCTCCGCGCGGGTCGGGCCACGGTTGATCGCGGCGAGCTGCGCGCTCACGTCGGCGCGCGGGTCCGTGGCCGGGACAACCGGCGTGGGAGGCTGGATGTACGACGGGACGCCGGCGCCCACCGCCGCGCCCTTGATCCGGCTCGTCAACCCGCGCTCACCGACGCGCGCCGCCAGAGCGTCCAGCTCTGCCTGGGCGGACGCGACGGACGACCCGCCGACCACCTGCCCCTGGGGCACCCGAAGGATCGCACCTTCGGGCAGCCGAACATGGACGTGATTGGCGTCGACACGCACGACTTGGCTGGCAGCCGGCGCCAGGCCGGGCTGGACGCGAGCGACCGGCGCGCCGATGATCTCTTCCTCCGCGTCGACCTCGACCTCGGGCGCCTCGCGGCGCCGGGCGAACATGGCGGCGGCTGCAAGGCCAGCGGCGATAAGGATTGGCTCCATGACAGATCCTGGTCAGACAGTGCGTGCGCCCGATGGGCTGGTTCCCACGCTGCGGCGCATGCGGCTGGCGTGGCGAGAACAGGGTAGATGGTACACCACGCGCGACGCAATTGCCCGCGCCAGAAAGGAAGTTCGCCCACCGGGCCGGGTCACGTTCCCTTCCACAGCGCGGACGGCGCGGCGCACAGTCGTCGGTCCGCTCGACCTCGGCGACCCGGCACACCGCGCCAGCGATGGACGGTGGCAGATCGACCTGTCCCGCGCGCCCGTCACGGCGTTCGATGCACCGTTGCGCGAGCTGTGCGACGCGTCGGGATGGTCGATGCGCGTGGCGCGCCGGCTTGCGCGGTACGGCCTGATACCGGCGCTCAATCGCGGTCCGTGCCCGCCGCGGTACTTTCTGCCGCGCGCCGAGATCCCGCGCATTGTCGACGGCACGCACCTTGTGCGTGTCGAGTCCGGCATCGGGCGCGCATCGCGCGTACTGCTGTCCACCGGCGAGGTCGTATTCCTGCGGATCGACGCCATGCTCACCCCGACCGTGACAGAAGCAGCGCCGTAACGCCGAACGCGCCGGCGGCGATGGCGGCCTTCATCCATCCCGAGAGCCCGAAGCGGTCCTGGGCGTCCTCCAGCCCCTCGATGAACGCGCTGGCCGCTTCTTCGGTGCAGCGCGCGCGCTCGGCGGGCGGCAGCCGCTCGCAGTCTCGACGTTGCGCGTCGTACGCGTCGCGAAGCGCGTCCTCGGCCATGCGGAGCGCCCGCGCGTTGTGCCCGAACATGGCGAACACGCCGTCGAGCGCATAGGTCGCAACCCCGTACACGACGGCGCCAATCGCGGCGGCGCCAACGAGGTACACCACCCACAGCGCCGGAAGCGCCCCCATTGGCCCGTCAGAGGCTCCGAAACGCTCCAGGCCACCGGGGGCAGGGGGTAGCCCTTCGATGAACGCAGCGGCCTGTCTGCGCAGCCTACGGCCCGCGTTGCGCCAGTCTGCCGGGGTGCGCCACCGTTCGATCCACCGATCACGGTGCTGGTCGTACTCGCCGATCAACGGTCGGGCGCGTAGGCTGGCGGGTTGGTCGTCGACGTGCATGCCGTGCCGCTCGTACAGTTCGCCCGCGACCTCCAGGGCGATCCCGAGATACTGCTGAATCCCGGCCAGTACCGCGGTGTACTCCAGCGCGAGCTTGTCCGACACGCCGGCCTGGATCGCGGCGGCGCGCGCCGCATAGACGCGTTCGTTCACGTCGCGGAAGTGCCCGGCCCATTCGAGCGCCGCATACGCCGCTGCGCGGCTGTCCGGGTCGACAAGCCGTCCGCCCATCGTCGTGATGCGACCCGCGGCTCGGCGTTCGAGCGCGGCGGGGACGGGGCTGAAAAAGGCACGAATGCTCACTTTTTGCCTCCCAGGGCAGCGGCGGCCTGCCGCAGACTATGCGCGCCGAGGATGGCCTGCGCCAGCGGCACGAGCGCCGTCGGGTTTGGCGTGCGGGCCGCCTTTTCGGCGGTCATGGGCATCGCGACCACCGCCGGCGGGTTGCGCAGCGCAAGCGCGCCGTTCTCGCGCACGCCGTTCGGAATGCCACGCGCAAAGTAGGATCGCGCGACGCGGCGCGCTGCCTTCCAATCGATCTTCTCGCGCCCTCGCAGCGCCTCGCAGAACGCGGCAAAGCCCGCAAGGTCGGGCCGGAACCATTCCACCGCAGCCAGATCGACCTGCACGTATGGGTTAGCGTCGCCAGCGCGCTCGCCCGTCAGCCAATTCGCGCCGTCCGCATCGTATGCCGTCCGAATCAGCTCGCCGTTGTAGAGAGCGGGCGTTTCATGCGGCAACATGCCGCGTGTCCTCTGATACCTGTTCTTGGGCGATGGATCGACGGTACTGAGCGCCAGCCGGAACACCAGATCCGCCTCGGCGGCTGGCGCGAACGCGATGCCGGAATACCAATTGTACGGAAGCGCGCTAGCGCCCTCGATCACCAACGGCTCGGCGGGCTGGTCGGCGCGCTGGATCGCGTCGAGCACCGGAATGTGCTGCACGAGGTCGGCAATCGAGCGCGACGGATTCCCGCGAACGCGCTCGCCCTCGTGCATCCATCGGGGCATTACGTGCATCTCGTCCAGGGTCCGATAAAGGCGATATTCGGCCCCTTCGGGCTTCTCGGCCCGGAACACGATGCTGTCGGCGTTGCCATCTTCCAGCGCGCCGACGACGAGCTGGATGCGCTTCCCAGGGTCTTTCTTCGTTGCGTGCGGTACATGGATCACGTCGCCCGAAAACACCGGGGGCAGGCCCGCGACTCGCACGACGACGCACGGCTCGTCCATGACGCGTCGCAGGCGCTCGCGGTACGGGACGACGCTGGCCGGGAGCGCGAGCAATTCGTCTCGCAGGCGCTCGGCAGTCCGGCGCCCCTGTGCCGCCAGCTCGGCCGTTTTCGCGTGTCGAGCGCCCTCGGCGGCGCGCGCGTACCGCATGAGTAGGTTTTGCGCCGCGGCCCGCTTTTCTTGCAACGCCTTGCGCTCGCTGTCCGCTTGAAACTCCTCGTAGAGCCGTCGGGCCTCTTCCTCGTTCTCGCTCGTGAGAAGTAGGAGCGCCAGCGGGTCCTGGCGCACGTCGCCCGCTTCGGCGGGGTTGCCCGTCTGCGTGTTGGTCCCGCTGATGATCTCGCCGAGCCAATTCGCCTTCACGTCGAGCATGTTCATCCAATACCCGTCAGCCGAGCGGCGTGCGGCGTAGTATCGCAGGACCACGGTGCTGTTTTCGTTACCCTGGCGCAGCCCGCGCCCGTTCCGTTGCTGGATCGCCGAAGGGGTCCACGGAAGGTCCAGGTGATGAATCGCCACCGTGCGCGTTTGCAGGTCAATTCCCTGCTCTGCGATCTTGTTCGCGATCACCACGTCGTATTCGGGGGCGATGTCCTGGTCGGGATCGCCATTGAACTTGTCTGCGATGATTGACCGGTCCATCGGCGTCGGCGACGCAATTCCGTTCATCGTGGCGATCCGATTCTCGGGGATGCCGGCCTCAACCAGACACGCCTTGATGATCGGGTGGGCCGGCACCACGTCGGCAAACACGATGTGACCGCCAGTTCGGTTGCTGGCGATCCACTCCGCACACGCCTGGGCCTTCGGTGCTTCGGACAGGTCGATCAGGCCCCTCTCCACCTTCTTCTTCACGTCTTGGTAGGAGGCCGTTTCGTACTCGACCGACAAATCTTCGACCGGATAGACAGTCAGGTCGGGGTGGTGCGCCACGATTCGCTGGTGAATCAGCGTCAGCATCTGCGCGGCCTTCCCCTGGTCCTGTTCGTCGTCGGTCAGGTTCTTGTTCGTCGCCAATTCCTCGCGCGCCCACGCGGCCCACGCTCGCCACGCGGTCATGAGGCCGCTCTGCTCGTGCGTCAGGTCGACCTCGACGAAATCCGACGAGGCATCGGGCACCTTGAGGTTCACGTCCTCGGCGTTCAAAAAGACCGACCACCGCAATACCAGCCGCCGCAGATCGTCGAGCTGCTTGAACCCTGCCACAACCACCACCTGCTTGGCGGTGCCCTTTGGCGTGGCCTGCACCTTCGTACCCAGCTCGATGAACGCCCTGCAAAACTCGTCCGGCGTCTCGATCCCGCGAGCGGCGAACCAGTCCGGGTCGATGTACTGGAGAAGGTTGTATAGCTCCAACGGGCTATTCGTCGCCGGGGTAGCAGTCAGTAGGACGACGGCGCCCCCGTTTTCGCGACAGTCGAACGCCCGAAGATCGAACGCGGGCGCGATCGCGTTCCCTTTGCCGCCCGACGACCCCATGCCACGCACGTTGCCGAAATCGGTGTCGGTGGGCGCGAATAGCGCCTTGTACGCGTGCGCCTCGTCGGCCACCAAAAGGTCGACGCGCGCTTGTGTCCACGTCACACCCGACACCATCTTCTTCGCAGGTAGACGGATGCGGTCCTGGATCTGGCGCTCGTACTTGAGCCGTTCTTTCGTTTCGTCGCGGCCCGTGGCGCCCTTCGGGCTCGGGGCGAGGCCGGACTTTCGGAACGCCGCATCGAGCGAGCCCGTGAGCGTGCCGCTCGCGATGACGGCTCGCGTTTCGGGGGATTCGCGCCACTCCTTGAATGCCTCGTCATAGGCGTTTTCGAACGCTTGGGACGCGGCCCGCTGCTTGCGCCCCATTTGCTGGCCGACGTAGCGCGCGACGTAGCGCCGCGCCTGCGCTTCGGTCATGCCGATGTAGGGGAACCACGGGATCGTGACGATGCACGCGTCGTACAGCCCTGCGGCGAAATCTCGCCATTTCTGCGCGCGCTCCGATCCCTTGTCGGTGCGGCTTCGGATGTTGCCATCCCGCCCCTCGTAGATCTCCAAGCCGACCAACGCGACCCGGTACTCGGGCAGATTGCGGGCGAAGTCCTTGCGCCACTTGACCGCCAGCGGGAGCGGCACGATCAAGGCTGGGCGGCGCGCCCGCAACTCCGCACGCGACCGGGCGATCACCCCTAGCGCCGTGTGAGTCTTGCCGACGCCCACGTCGAAGGCCAGGAGCGCGCCCCTTTCCTCGACGGCCCGGTTGGCGCCCTCGGCCTGGTGCGGGCGTAGCGTGTCCGGCCCCTGCCATCGTTCGAGCCACGGGAGGGTTTCGTCGTAGTGCGTGCGCGTGATGTAGCCCCGTCGCGCCCGGTTGTACGCCTCCGCGACCACGGCGCCCCACTCGGGAGCACCAAGCAACCATTCCTGGAACGAGCGCGCCCACATTGCCGAAACCGTAAAGCGGAGCTTCGCCATATCGGCGCGAGCATCCTTCGGTCGATACGGCTGAAATGCCGCGGTGTTGCCGTTGCACCACGCGAGGAACAGTCGGAGCCCGTCCGTGATGTCCAGCTTTTTGAGCGTCTGACGTAGGTTGACGAAATCGACCGGGGCGGCTTTCAGCAACCGCCACGCCACAAGCGAGCCGTCGACGCGGCGAAGCTCGACGCCGCTTTTGCCACTGCGCTCGTATCGCTCGTCCGGGTATGGCCATTCCCATTCGGCCCCCGTCGCTTTCCACCATGCGTTCAGCGCCTCGACGGGCATCCACGATGCGTCCGGCGACACGTCGGCGAGGTCGCCGCCCGTCACCAGGTCCATTCGTTGTGTCAGCTCGGCGAGCTGCCGGGTGAGGGTTTGCCGCATGGCGCCAACGGTCGCGTCCTTCCGCTCCAGCAACGCCGTGATCGCGTCATACTCGGGCCACACGTTCCCGACGTAGTAGTCGGATTGGGGCACCCACCCGGCGCCGGCAAAGCGCGTTGCGGTGACACGAAGGCACCAACCATTCGCGGCGAGCGAAGCAATCGCCTTCTCGGCGTCCCACGGTTCCGTGCTCGTGGCTTCGGCCTCTTCCCGCAGCATGTTCATTGTCACGGCGTCGCGCGTCGCGCTGTGGATGCGCTCCGCGATGTCGGGGATGGTCCGAGCGACCCGCGACGGTGGTGCTTCGACGATCCGCTGCCATGCTCGATTGCGCGCTGCGTCAATCCAGGACGCCGCCCCTTCGCACCCCTCTTCGGCGAGTAGTGCGAAATCCGCGTCGTCGGCGAGGTCCGGGGCCGCTTCGTGTAGGTCGCGGGCGTCGGCTGCCAGCTCGGGCCATGCCATTGCGGCCTGCCGTGCGGCTTCGGGCTGCGCGCTCTTCATGCGCTGGCGATGCCGGACGAACCGGTCGCCGATCTGAATCGCACGGGCGGTCGCGCTCGAAACGGCGATGTCAATCGGATCGCCTTCCGTTCCGAGCACGAGCCGGTCGCCTGCGGCCAGCGGCGTGCGCGGATTGAACGGCTTGGTGTCCGCGGTGCCGGCGGGCACGTTGTGCCGCGGGCGAAGCTCGAAGTCAGGGATGCCGTTGAAGGGGCCGACGACCATCATCTTGCCGTAGCGCCCGCCCTCTTTCAGCTCGCCGAGGACGTGCGCCGGGTACTGCTCGAAGTAGTCGCCCGCTGCGACGCTCGCATCGCTGCGCAGCACGTCGTCGAGGATGGCGCCCCGCGCCGAAGCGAACACCACGTCGATCTCGGGCACCGACGCGCCAGGGAAAATGTCGGACGGGAGGCGGACGGCACCCCACAGGTGCCACCTGCGCAGCATCTCGCGCCGGAGTCCCGTGTACTCGGCGCCTGTGCCCGACAAAAGGCCGCCGGGAATCACGAGCACCACCAGTCCGTCCTCGGCGGCGAGGTCGAAGAGGCGTTCCACAAAGTAGCTGTGCGCGCGGCGGTGCTTCGTCGAAATCTCGTCCGGGTCATCATAGACCGTCTCGCCGCGCTCGCCATACGGCGGGTTGGCGAGAATCAGGTCGAACGAGCGGAACCAGCCGCCGTAATTCTGATACACCGCCGCCTCGAACGACCCGTGAAAGCGGTTGGCCGCGGGATACAGGTGGTCAAGCATCAACGCGCTGATTTTGCTGTACTCCACCGTCGTCCAGTGCAGCCCTTCGTCGGCCAGCGGCTCGATGAAACGTCCGATGCCCGCGCTCGGTTCGAGCGCGCGCGCTCCGTCGAGCTTGACGCCGATCTTTGCGGCGATGCGCCTCACCTGCGCGGACACCGACCGCGTGACCTCCCACGGCGTATAGAACTCGTTGATCAACCCAAGCGGGTCATAGTCGGGGAACGTCGCCGGGATCTGCGCTTTGAGGTCGGGCGATAGGCCGACGTGCGGGATCGGGCCGTCCGTTTTCTGGACGGTGATCCACGGGTCACGGATGCCGCCAAACCCGCTGTATTGCAGGACGGCGCGCCGGTCGGCGCCCGTGAGCGGCTGCGACGTATCCCGCGACGCGATCAGGTTGATCGCCTCGACGTTGCGCTTGACCCGCTCGCGTGGCTTTGAGGGCGTCGTCAGGTCGTCCGCCTCGCCCGCAATGCGAAGGCCGGACGCGGGTGCCTCGTCGGGCTCGAACGCGGCCCGCACCGCGATCCGCATCGTCTCGCGCACCTGCTCGGCGACCTCTTCAACGGCCTTGCCGATCTGCGACGCCGGCAGCGTGCCGAGCGACACGAGCGCCGCGCGCAGCTTCGCGAGGCGTTGGTCGGCGAGCGCCGATGCAATCGCTTCGGCGAGCGCAGCGTCGTTGCCGCCGGGGTTACGGCGGCGCGGCGACCGGTTCGGGCAGCCGCACGAGCTGCGCACGGGCACGCCGTAGTGCGCAGCCACGCCACGCCGCGTCTCGGCGTCCGCATCGCACTCGACGACGCCCTGCCGGATGCGGGTGGTGCCGTCCGGGTTGGCGCGTCGGATAGCGCGGTTCGCCGCGATAGCCCGACGGATTCGGTCGTCGTAGAGGGTCATTCTATGCCCGGATCTCTGACGTGTGCTTGACCAGCGAACGGTGCAGGCGTTCCAGCTCTCGGCGCACCACAGCCGCCTCGCGCGGTGTGAAGCCGTCGAGATATTTCGACGCGTCCTGTCCCTTTGCGTGCAGCTCCAACGCGGCGTCGAGGCCGTTGGCTCGCGACAAGACGTACGCGGTGAACCCGTCCAGGTGCGCCGGCGGGACGTGAATGACGGCACGGTCGCCCGGCTGCGGCTCGAACCGCGTGTTCAGCAGCGCGAAATCCATTGCGTCCTCGACGAACGCGCCCTCTTCCAAGAGCCCCAAAGACGCTTCAAAATCTGACGCGACGAGCGCGGGCAGAAGGGCGCGAAACGTTTGAGGGTCGTCGTCGGCCGGTTCGCGCTTCGTACCGGTCGCAAGCCCTCCCGGTCGCAGGGCCGCGCGGAGCTTACGCAGCCCTCGCGCGATAGCCTTCGCTGCGCGCGGCGTCCTTCCGCTCGGCAGCATCTCGTGCGGGTGAGCGGCGCCCAGGGTGCGACTGGCGAGGTCGCGCTCAACATCGGCGATGTACTCGTCCAAGTACGCGAGGAATTGCCCCCGGCGCGCGGTCGGGACGGTCACGGTGAAGCCCTGCTTACGCGTTCCCGAAAGCGTCAAATCGAGCAAGAGCAAATCGTCCTTCCCGGTCCCATCCCGCCTTTTCGCCTCGTCAATGCGCAGTCCGAGATCGGCGTATGTCTCGGGGCCGATCTTCATCGTGAAGGGCTTGTCGGTGCCCTTCTCGATCAGCGCGTTGCGGCGCTTGTTCGCGTCGGCAGCGATCCGCTCGAACTCGGGTTGGAGCCATCCCCACCGCGCATTTGCCGTGTCAAGCAGCTCGTCCCGGTACTTGCGGGCCTTCGCCATCGCGTCGTCGAAGAACGCGGGGTCAACCTCGGTTTTCGCGCGGTCGTCGTAGGTGTCGAGAAGCGCCCACCAGGTTTGCGCATGTTCAACGGCATCCTGCGTCTCTGCGCGAAACCTCGCGAGGGCGCGGGCGATCTTCGGGCGCTGCCAATTTGCCGGGGTCAACTGAGAGCCGTCGATGGTGTCGCCCACTTCGAGGTAGCCACCATGCTTGCCGATGTAGACGCGCGACACCCGCTTACGCTTCCCGACCCAGGCGCGGGCGCCCGACACGCCCTCTGCGCGAATCAGCTCGGCGATGCGGTGCGCGTCCTTTTGGCTCTGCGCAAACCGGTCCGCGAGATGCTGCCGGTTCTGCTCGGTGTGTACCGCCGCGCGGGCCACCGGGAGAAACCGCTGGACGATGCCGGGGCGCATCGCTTGCAGCTCTTCGATCAGCTCGTCCCGAAAGCGGTAGCGGCCCGAAAGGCTCGCCGTGACGCGCTTGATGCGGGCGTCTGCCAGCGCCTCGGCGACCTTGATCACGACCGGATGGTCGTCGGACGGGTTGGCTCTGCGGCGCGTGAACGTCCGCAGGTAGGCCAGCGCCGGGTACGCCGCCGCGTCGCCGCGCACGACGGCCTGCTCCAGCTCGGCGCGCCTCGTTGCGCGCCGCTTCGCCGTACCGGGCGCCTTCGGCTTGATCAGCGCCTTCGGCACCGGCACGCCGTGGTCGGCGAGCACACGCGCCCGGCGCACGGCGTCGACCTCGCGGGCGTAGACCTCGGCATCCAGCCCGTCCGTGAACGCCAGATCCTCGTCGGTGTAGGAACGCCCGCGGACGATGATCGCCCGATTACCGCCCCGTAGAACGGCCACCGGTTCGCACACGTCCCGCTGGCACGACGCAATGGCGTCGCCCGTCCATGCGGTGTCGTCGAAGAGGCCGGGCACCCGCGTAAAGCCCGACGGCGGGGGGTTCGGTACGCGGCCCCCGAAAAGACCCCCTTGCGGCGTCGTCGGGTCGACCCCGGACAGGTAGGCGCGCACGCCCACGGACTGCACCGCCGATGCGCTCGGCACGCCGAGTGTGCGAACGCGCACCCCGTCCGGGTCGTCACCGTCGGCGGCGAGCTGTTCGGGGGTGCGGGCGAAAAGGTCGCCCCCCGGCTTGAACTGTGCGGGGATCGCGGCGTAGTAGTCCGCCGCGGCGCGCCCGAGCTTCGCGGGGCTCTTGTACCCGTTGAAGAGCCACCGCAGGACAATCGCGGGCAGCGGGTCCTGGTCGTTCAGCACCTGGGGCTCTGACTCGGCAAAGAGGCCCATGTTGGCGAAATGCCGGTTGAACTCCTGGACGGTTCGCCCCTGCACCGACGCCATCGCTGGCAAAGCAACCCGCAGCGCGGGCAAAAGGTCGTAGCCGTTGGTGTTGTCGGGGTCGTAGACGTGGGCGGCGAGAAGCGGCGGCGCGATCCGTTCGAGCGCGTTCATGAGCCGTCCGCCAACCGAAGCGAGCACGGCTTTGTCGCCGACGAGCGCGCCAACCAGTGCGCCCTCGATCCGGTCCCGTGCGGCGGTCGTGAGACGCCCCGTGCGGGCGTCGAGCCAGTCCGCGGTGTTGGCCGCTCGGATGATGCCGACGCGCCGCAGCGCCTCGACGACGCGCCGCTCGGATGCGCGCAGCGCGCCGCGAAGACTGCCCGCCTCTTCGATCTCTTCGGCCAGGGCTTCCATGAGGTCGACCGGGAGCTGCCGCCCCAGGCTCACGCTGCCAGCCGCCTGCCCGATGGTCTGCGTCATGGCCCGGTTCAGCGCCGCTGAAATCGTCGCGGCGTCGTAGGAGCCCGTCAGAAGCCTTACAAGCACCAACCCGCGGGTATCCTCCTCGGACACGTCACCGAAGCCTAGAGCGGGGCCGTGAGCGCGAATCAGGCGCCATAGCGGGGCATCGTACCGCTTCGGGTCGTCGTGCAGTACGCGCAGGATGGACATTGCGCGGCTGTTACCGCCGAGCACCTGCCCGTCGGGCGCGACAATCGGCGGCCCATTCACGGCATCCGGGTTGGTGTTGATCACGAGGGCCGGCACGAGGTTCTGTGCGTTTCGCACCACCTTGAGCTGTTCGCCGGGGTCGTTCGTGTAGTCCCGTTCTTGCAGCTCTTCGTCGTACCCCTCGGTAGGCGAAAACGTCACCGGGTCGTGCGACGGCTTGAGCCACGCCGCGGGAACGAGCGCGTAGCGGGCGGCGATGCGCTCGATGCCCTCGGGAGACGGGACTAGTACCTCTGTGTCGGCGCCCGCGAAGCCTCGCGCGCCGTCGAAATCCTCGGGGACCGGCGCCGACCGTTGCTCGCACGCCGAAGCCAGCGCGGCGCGCATCGCCTCGCGCGCGCGCTCCCGGCTCTCGTCGGCGACCGTCTGCCACTCGGCATCCGACAGGGCCGGGAACCGAGCGCGCACGTCGCCGAGCCGGACGCGAACGAGCGCGTCCAGCAGGTCGCCGAGCCGGACGCGAACGAGCGCGTCCAGCAGGTCGCCTTTCGGCTTCGGCGGCGAGGGGCCGATCACGACTTTAGCGCCGCCTTCACCGCAGCGGCCACCGCGGCAATCTCTTCCGGCGACGGCGGCGCCATAGCAGCCTTCATCGCCTCGGCGATGCTGGCCGCGGCGTCGTCGGAGGCGGGCGGCGTCGGCGGACTCGGCTCAACGACGATCAGGTCGCGGATCTCTTCCCACTTCTCGGGCGTCATGGCCCCGTGGTTGCCGCTCGAATAGCGCATGGTCTGCCAATCGTAGTGATCGGGGTCGATTCGCACCTTGCGCACCGGTCCCTTCTTCGTGCGGTCGGCCAGCAGTTCGACGGTTTCGGTGCCGAATCCGTCGTAGTCGACCGGAGCGTCCGTGTACGCGATGCGCCACCGCTTCTTCCGAGCCTCGTTTTCGGCAGCTACGGCGCGCGCCTCAGCAGCCCGAACCGCCGCGGACAGCCCCTTTTGCTTACCTCCGAGCCATTGGAGGAACCTCTTATTGCTGCGCAGGCGACGGATGTGAGGCACAAGGTCGGGGTCGTACCCCTGCGAACCGCCGTGCATCATGATCTCTTGCAGTACCGTGTTCGGTGCCTTGCCCTTGAACTTGTAACGGAAGGCCCACGGATAGCCCACCGCCGCAAGCTGCTCGTCGGTAAGGCCGAGGTCGGCGAGGTCGGACGCGCCCTTCTTCGGCGCGGCCTTCTTCTTCGGCGCGGCCTTCTTCGGCGCGGCCTTCTTCGGCGCGCCGCCGGCTTTCGCGATCTCTTCGATTCCGTCGTCGTAGGCGCCCCCCTTCATATTGGCGAGCCGCAAAAGCTGCGTATCAGTGAGGTCGTACACCCCCACGGTCGTCACACCGCCAGGGCCGCCGAGGATGGACGAATCGACCATGATGCTCTGCGCTTTGCCGCGCCCGCTTTTGTAGTCGGAGTCGGTGTGCCTGGCGACATAGCGCCGAGCGACCGTGCGCTGCTTGGCTGTCAGGGGCAGCGTGATCCCGGCTCGCTCGGCCCGCTCCAGCACTTCTGCCGTCCGCTCGGCGTTTTTCTCCGCGTCGGTCTTACGGCCTTTGCCCTGCTTGGCCAGCCACGCATCTTTTGCCCACGCCTTTGCCGCCGGCACCAGCTCGACCGCGATGCCCTCGGGCGCCAGCTCTTCCTTGAGCCGCATGTAGAGGTCGCGGAGCGCCAGCGGGTCTTTCGCGCCGCCCCGCGGGAACGACGCGCCACCCTTGCCGCCCGCGCGCGCGGCCTTCGCCCATTCCGCCGCCGGCGCGCCGGCATCGTCGCCGAACATGCTGGCCGGATACCCGTCGCTCGCAACCTTCTGCAAATCGGAAAAATCGCGACCGATCCACAGCGTGCGCTTCTCGGCGCTTTCGCGGCCCGGTGCCGGGGTTGGCGGGCTGTCTTCGGCTGGCGTGACCGCGGTGATGTTGCCGTAACGGTCGACGATCTCACGCTGATCGCGGAACTTGGCGTAGTCCAGCGCGGCGGCTTTCGATTCACCCTTGAACGCCTCGGCCGTGGTGCGGTTCCGGGTGAGCACATAGAACGTCGGGTCGAAATCGACCGGGCGCAGAATCTGCACGCCGCCGCCGGCGACGTTTCGGAACGGAATAGTGCGCCAGTCAATGCCGACCGATTCGAGCACGTCGGGAATCAGGAAGGTGGCGTCGAGGAACTTGCCGCGATCCTTGCCATAGCTTGCGGCGACAAAATCGCTCCCGATCCGCTGAATCGGAGCGTCGAGGGACGCACCCTCCAGTCTCGCCGCGATCGTCAGGGCCGCGAGGTAGCGGGATTCAATGTCCCGGCGCGTTCTGTCTTTCAGAGGCGCCCCGCCCATGCTCAACCCTTCCAATGCGTAGTCCGCCAGATCCGCAATGTCCTGTGCGAGTGAGCCTTGCCGGTCCGCCCTGGAGTCGGCGAGCCTCTGCGCCTCGGCTTTGAGCGCTCGCGCGCGCCGCTTTGCCAGCGCGACGGGGGTTTCGGCGTCCTGTTCGATGCCGTCAATCAGGCGCTTGAAAGCGGCAAGCCCTTCGCCGACGTTGCCGACGCTGCGAGCGTTGCCGAGCGTGAAGGGCTTGGGGCCTTCGTCGAGGTAGATCGGCCCCTTGTTGCTCTTGTTGGGCTTGAAATAGATACGAACCGCGTCGTTGTAGGTCGCATGCGGATTCTTGAGCGTCGCCGACGACGGGAGCCAGCCCTTGCGCCGGTTGAGGACCGCCAGCGCGCCGTCCACGGTGAACGGGCCGCTCGGGCTTTTCGGCTCGGCCTTCTTCGGCTCGGCCTTTTCGGCCTTGCGCTCTTTCGGACGCTGGATAATCAACTCCACGTTGTCAACCCACGACCCGCTGCCGTCGTACTGGTCGGCGAGGAACTGGTGAATGGTTCCGGTGCCAACCTTCGTTTCGTCGCCGAAGAACGTCTCGCCGAAAAAGTCGTATTCGGCGTCGGTGGGCGTGTGCCGGTCGCGCCAAAAATAGCTGTTCACGGACAGACCGTCATATCGGCGCGGACCCCCGTTGGCGTCGTTGAAGTCGCCGACCACCATCGGCGCCGTTCCGGCGCGCTGCATTTCGTCGATCGCAACGGCCAGCGCGTCAATCTTGTCCGGCGCGAACGCCTCGGCCCCATCGAGGAAAAGAACGCCGCCCGATGCCTTTGCGGCTTGATCGACGAGCACTTCTGCGGACGCCTCGGGAGTCACCGCCCTGACTGCTTTCTTGCTCGGGATCGCCTTGGCCAGCTGCTTTGCCTGCTCCAGCGTCAAACGCAGCACGTCCAGCTTCGGCGCCGGGGCCTTCTTCGGGGCCTTCTTCGACGCGGCCTTGGGCGTGATCGGCGCGCCTGCAAGGATCTTCTTGCACGCCTTCTCGACGAGGGGCCGGCAGAACTCTTCGGCCAGCTTCTCGAAATGCACCGCGGCGGCCTCGTTGAACGCGTCGTCGGTCGCCGACGCTAGCGGGGGCAGCTCGATTGCGATTGCGCTCTTGAATCCATCGACCTTGCGCCCCTCGGCTTCGAGCTTTGCGGGGTTGGCGCCGGTCGCGAAGATGAACCGCCCCGAATTGCTCACCAAGACGACCGTGCTACGCGTCGGCGCCTTGACCCGCGCGACCGTCACCTGCTCCGCGGCCTCGCTGGCCGCGGCGGCGGACAGCTTGCACTTCTTCATCGTCGGCGCGACGTGCGCCTCGGTGTCGACCTGAACGCCTTCGAGCGGCCCCGGAATCGGCACCGCGGCCTTCGGCTCGGGCGCCTTCTTCGGGCGCTTGCGGCGCCGAACGGCGGCCTTCGCGAGCTGGTCCACGGTGCAATCCAGCTCTTTGGCGACGGGCTCGATTGCCTTGCGCGCCTGCTCTTTCGTCGGGTCGCACTTGTCGGCGCCCTTCTTCTTCGGCGCGGCCTTCTTCGATGCAGGATTCGCGCGCCGTTCCGGCTCGATGCGGGCCTGCAAGCCCTTGATCGTCCGCTCGGCCATCGCCCGCTGGTACGGGGTGAGGTCCACGCCGCCGCGAGCGCCCGCGAGAGCGCCCTGGGCGGCGGACACGGCACGAGGCACCACCACGAGCTTGGAGCCCTTCACGTCGGCAATGGGGAGCTTGTAGGCGTGCACGTCGTTCTGTGCGTCGTCGGGCGACGGCGCCGCGAACGCTTCCGAGTACACTTTCCACGCCTTGCCGCGCCCGGCGCGCTTCGCCAGCTTCTCGATCCGACCACGCGCCTCGTCGGCGTCCCACGGCGTGTCGACCGGCGCAATCGCCATCGTGGCCGGGTTGGGTCGGCGCGCGGCGGACTCGGGAATCGCTGCGGTCCAGAACTCGCGGATCTTGCTACGCCCGTCGAGCTGGACGATTGCCGCCACGACCGGAAGCCGCTGCGCCGCCACGTCGGCAAACTCGGCTTCGATCTCGGCCTGGGCTTCGGCGAGGTCGCCGAACGTGCGGCCCTCGACGTGCAACGTCGACCCGACGCGGAGGGTGTCCCGCGCCTCGGCGGTCGGAATCAGTAGGGCAGCAAAGCGAGCCATGTGCGTGTCTCCATGCGAAGCGGGCGCCCACCGGTATACCAGCGGGCGCCCGACGCGTCAGCGTTCCGATTGTCGGGCAGAACGGCCGATCAGGTGTTCGACTCGTAGATCCCGATCACGTATCCGATGGTGCCGGCGCCGTCGTCGATGATGTTGCCCGCGTCGCGGATCGCGGCGGTGTAGGACACCGAATCGAGGATGATCGGGGCGTAGATCACGCCGGTCGCCGGGTCCGAGAACTTGTTCGGGCCGTAGATCACGCCCGACTGGAACCCGGCCAGCAGCCGCATCGCGGGCGTGTGCGCGGGACCGCCGTTCGCCACGTCCCATCCGGGGGTCGGGATCTGGAGCGTGGCCAGGAAGCCATCGACCGTGATGTTCTGCGCCGCGAGAGCGACCGTGCAGTCACGCCCGGCGGACGGCGGCACCACGAGCGTCAGGTCGGCCGGAAATCCGGCGAGAGCCGCCGAGGGCACCGGGTCGGCGGGCAGCGTCAGGCCACCCTGCGAAAGCTGCGTAAAACCAAAGAACACGTCGTTGGGGTACTCGAAGATTCCGGTCAGCGCGCACGGCGTGTCGTTGCCGAAGAGCACGAGGTTGACGAAAGTGCCGGCAGCCAGCGCGCTCGGGAACCACTTGCCTCCTGCTTCGTTCGCCAAGACGGCGTAGGTGAGGCTGTTCGGCGCGTTGCCGCGCGCGGTGCGCTGCGGGATCGGCGTCTGTCGGAGCGCGGTGGGTCGCAGGCTGTTGTCGTTGGTCGATGCGGACATTGTGGTGCCTCGGGGTGTGCGTCGGTCGGTCAGTGACCAACGAGGGGTTCACCTGCGGCTACGCAGGTTTGGAGTGATCCGAGCAGGTTGACCGTGCCGTTCACCTGGTCGACCGGCGTTGCGCGGAGGCGCAGAAAGGCCACGTCGCCCAGGTGGGAGGGGCTGGACACGTAATCGAAGAAGAAGAAGCCGAGCGCGTTGGCGGGCACGACCACGGGGGTACTCCGCGCGATCACCGCCTGCGTGCCGTTCATCTGCGACACCAGCTCGGCCACGAGGGATGCGTCACCGACGCCGTTGTTGGCCTCGATCTGCGCCGTCATCCACCCGCCGACGAGCCGGTATTGCGCATGGATTTCGTCGGGCGACCCGGCGGGGTTGCTTACCAGGTGACACTCCGCGGACACGCCTACCTGCACACCCTCCTGCCCGACGCCCGTGATGATGCGCAGGTTCGACGGCGCTTCGCGGTAGATCCGCGGCGGGTGGTACGAGGTGTGCATCAGGGCGACACCTGCGTCCCGACCGGCAGCATCAGGTAGTGGATGGTGACAGCGATGTCGGACACCGACTTGACCGTCCCTTCGAGCTGCCCGTTGAGGATCACGCTTTCCGCGCGCTGCGCGAACATGATCAGGTCGAAATGGTACGGCCACGATCCATCGCCCATCCAATTCGCCGCCGGCGCGAAGCCGTCGCCGTCGCCGACCGTGAACGTCTCGCTGTTCTGCCGGACGAGGCGAAAGTCGACGTACTTGAGCGCCTTGAAGTCGTTGTACGTCTGGACGGTGTTGTCGGGCAGGTCGAGGCCGACGACGGACGCCGTGATGCGCGTGATGTACGACGCGTACGGGAAGTAATAGCGCAGTACGAAATTGCGCTGCGCGGGGTTGTTCTCAGGGGCGAGGTCGCCGCTGCGAGCCGTGATGATCTTGCTCTGGAGCGGGAGACTCCAATTGAGCTGCAACCCCTTCGCCTTCGCGTAGGCTTCGATCCGCGCGATTGCTGCCGGGTCGGCCTGCATGGACAGCTCGCGCGCGTACACGTCGCCCGGCGAGGCGAGCTGCGCGTTCGCGTTGGCGGGGCCGCCAAAGGCCGGCTGGGCCTGCATCTGGTGGGGGTGGCCGTAGGGGCCAGGCGTCGGGTGCATGGTTCCGTCTCGCGTGTGATTCGGTCAGGGGTGAAAGCGACAACGCCGCGCCGCTTTGCGCGACGCGGCGTTGCGCGCAGCTCGCCGGATCTCGGATCAGCCGGGCAGCGAGAAGCGGTATCCCCACGCCATGAAGCCGACGATCCCGCAGACCTCGCGCTGGAAGCTGTCGATCAGCGGACCAGTGACGGTCTGCCCGGTGTTGTCGATCGGCGTGCCGCCGAGCGCGACGCTGTTGCCAGTGTCCGTCGAGAAGAACGCTGAACGAACGTTCAGTGCGAACTCGATGGGCTGCTTCGCGGGCAGGGCGATCAGCGCGCCGTCGCGCAGCGTGCGGCCCATGACGCGACCGTTGACCGACTGGTTGATCGTCGTGTTGGCGACGGTCGTGGCGGCGCTGGACGACTGGAGCCCCACGTCGGCGCGGCCCCAGGCGAACGTCGGGCCGAACTCGTAGGTCGTCGCGTGGCGCTTCTGGCGAAGGACGGAATAGTAGGCGATTGCCTCCTTGATCCACGTCGGCGCTTCGGGGTTCACGTAGACGCCCAGATCGAACAGGACGACCTCCTGGCCACCCGGCATCACGGCCTCACCGGCGCGAAGCGCGGTGTCAGCCTCGGTGAGCGTGCGATTGAAGCCCTGGGCGACCTGCCCCTGGACGCCGGCGAAGAAGCGGAGCGTGGACCCGGCGACGACCTCGCCGTTGGCGTTCGCGAAGCCCGTCGTGTGGACGCGGCTGTGCCACGGAATCCACTCGACGTACTGTCCGCCCTGGGCCTGCGCCTCCAGGACCTGCGACATCACCTTCTTCGCGCTGATTGCGGTCGGCTGCATGGTGGTTCTCTCTCTCTCGTGAGGTTGCGCCGCGTGGCGGCAGAGGTCGCCCGCACGCGGGCGTTACGCGCCATTCAGCGCGCGAAGGGGAAGATCAGTGCGCGACGGGATCGGCGCCCTGCATGTGGAAGTGATCCGGGGCCGACACGCCGAGCTGCGCGTTCGACGAGAACTGCCCCTGCATGTGGCTCCCGGCCCGCATCGAATCGGCGCCGTACGCGCCGTGACGCCCGAAGAGCGACCCGCCGTGCTCGTTGCCGAGCATGCGCGTCGCACCCATCGTGGCCCGCGATTCGAGGGCTTCGGCCTGCGAGGGCGTCAGGTAGCCCTGCATGTGGTAGCCCTGCATGTCGTAGGTGGGATACATCGTGTCCCACCCCTCCAGCTCTTCATCGGCGAACTCGTCGCCGTAGGACGCCGACACGTCGCCGCCGAGCAGGCCCGCGATTGCGTCGCGGCCAATGGACGCCAGCACACCGTCCACCGCGTATCCGAGATACGCCTTGTTCTTCGCGCCGACCATCGGCGCGAGGAAGTGATCCGAAGCACCGGCGATCAGGGCGCCCGCGGCGAGCTGAAGCGCGGAGCGCAGCGGGCCGTCCGCCGAGAAGCGGTCGAGGATCTGGTCCTCGATGAAGTCGTTGACGGTGCCGGCGACCATCGCGCCACCGCCCGTGAGCCCGACGCGGACGGCGCCGTGCGTCAGGTACGACACGATGCGCTTCGTCGTGAGCTTCGCCGGGTTGCGGCGACGCGTCGAGCTGTGACGCTTGGTGGTCTTGCGCTTGGTGGTCTTGCGCTTGCGCTTCGTGGCCATCTTCCGTCCGGGGTTCGTGACGCGGCCTTTGACCCAGGTAGCCATCGGGCCTCGGGGGGGCGTTGGGTGGTTGGCGTGCTCGGTGCCCGAGCGATTCCACGTTCGAGATTACGGAGCGGGTGCCACGGTTTCAACGCCGTTGAAGCCCGAAAACCGAGCGTTTACGGGGTGTTACGGGCCGAACCGGGCCGGTTTGGGGTCGAAAGGATCATCCTTCGATCCCGTGGCGCGTGATGAACGGGTATCGCTGCCCGTCGACGACCCGGTGCTCGATTGCGATGGTCGGCCCGAAGCGGCTGGCGAGGATCACCGGGTGCCCTTCCGAGGGCGCATCGGCGGTGGTGGCGACCCATAGAAACGGCGTGTGAATGACGCGCCCGTCTGCCATGCCCAACTCGATGACCCGTCCGAGGGCGACAAGCGGGCCGCGAGCGGACGTGATGCGCGCCGCGCCTGCGCCGTTGCGGAGCAAGTAGGGGTACACCGACCCTTCCGCGTCCGGGGGCGTCACGCCGCGCTGCACGTCGCCAAACTTGTGGTCGTACACCACGCTTTCGTCCTTGCGCGTGACGTAGGCGAGTGACCGGATTCGACCTGCGCGGCGCGCCGAACCGGGCGCGAGCCATTCCATCGCCTCGTCGCCCGTGGGTGGCGTACCCCAGTGCAGATCGGTGTAGTCGAGAAGCATCTACCCCTCGGTCGAGTGAGGCGGCGCGGGCGGGGCGGGGTTTCGTCGCCGTGACTCCGACTGCCCGCTTGTCAGCGCGACGCCGATGAAGAGCGCGGCGAACGCGCCGGCGTAGAGCAGCGTGTCGGCGGCAAGACGGCGCGTCTCACGGCGAGCCGCGTCCTGGCGCGCGCCCGCCATGAGGGTGTCCGCGTGCCGGGCTTCTGCTGCTGCGTGGGCCTGCACCGGGCGAATAGGAACCTCGACAACAGGCGCGTTCGCGTCCCGAGCAAGCGCGACGGCGCGATGAACGTGCGGCACGGCATCCCGGTATGGGTGCGACCCCGGCGGGATCTCGGCGTAGCGGGGCGGAACCATGACCCACCCGAGACACGCCGCGTGCGGCGACGCGGCCCGCGGCGCCCACACGGCCATTTGACGCATCGGTCCGTGCGTGCCGTCCTGCACGTCCTCCACCTGTATCCAGGCGCCCATCATCATCCCACCGTGGCCTGCGTGACCGGTTGCGACTCCATCGGGAGGGGCGGCGCCTGCGGGGTTCCCTCTGCATCGGTCGGGACCATAAAGATCCGCTCGAACCGGTCGGACCCGAGCCGCGCGAGCAGCACAATCCCGCCCTCCACGCGCTCCTGAATGACCTCACGGCCCGCTTCGAGCAGACCGTCGACGTACTCCGCGACGCCAGGGGGCAGGAACGATTCGACCTGCGCAACATCTGTCACGCGCCCTTCGAGCAGCCGGCGCCGCGTCATGGTGCGCTCGTACCGCTTGCCGATGGCGAAGCCGACCAAGCCCGCGCCCGCGACGAGGATCACCGCGCCAGTGCCGTCGATCTTCACAGCCGCACCATCGGGGCGGTCGCGCGACGGGCTCGCCGCGCTGCGACTGCGGCACGCATGCGGTCAGCGTACACGCGGACGTACACCGGGCGATTCGCCTGGACCTGCGCCTGGATCGCGCGCCCGACCTCGATGATGCCGTCGCGCGACGCGACTACACCCTCGAAGCGGGTGATTGCGCGACCGGGGCCGGTGTTCTCGCAAACGATGGTGGCGACCGGGCCAGCGGCGCCCGCGGCGAATACCTGGATCTCGGCCTGGTGACGCTGCTGTGTGACGCGAAGCGCCGAAGCGAACGTGGTCCAGATCGCGGGGTCGTGCAGTAGCTCGTAACGCGCTTCGCGCTCGAAACTGGAATCCCTCCGCGCCTGGCGAACGGTACGTCCTCGGCGCATCATGCCGCGACGCCGACGTGCGGGGCGCCCGCCATAGACCGCACGCAGGCGGCGACGCTTCCGTGCGGGCCGTCCGCCACGTCGCATACGAGCGAGCAGCCGCATGCCGCGACGACGCCGACGACGCCGGCGACGACGGCGAGCGTAGGGGCCGGCCATGCCGGACGCGGTGGGTTCGAGGATCAGAACATCGTCGGATTCCTCGACCAGATCCGACGCATCGGCGTCGGCCTGTCCCTTGTCGTATCCGAGCCGGTAGCCCGCCCAAATGGCGGCAATGAGGCGAAGCATGGTCACTCCGTGAGCAGGGCGCGCCCGAGGCGCGCGGCGGTGGTTACGCGGACGGGTTCGCCGTCAGCCAGCGGTTGCAGCTCGGGCCGCAAGCGCGTGAGGACATCATCGAGGCGCACAAGTGCCTGGGCCGTAGAGCGGACGCCGCCGCCTCGCTCGCACCCGGACGCGTACCGCTGCCCTCGCCGGATGCCGGCGGTGTATCCGAGCAGGCCCGCAGCGACTGCCAGTGCGAACATGAGGGCGTTGTCACTCACGTCAGACTCGGGGGCGGTTGGCGAGAAAAGCGTTGAGCCCTTCGATGCGGCGCAATGCGACCTGGCGGGGCATGGAGAGGGTGACGCGTCGCGGGCCGACGCCGCGGCTACTCGACACGACCCGCGCGCCGCTGGTGCTGGCTCCAGAGCGAAGCGGGCTGCGCCGCGCATAGAGCAGGTACAGCGCCGCGACTGCAGCGGTGGCGAGGGCGACGTACCCGATGGCCTTTCGGCTGCGAGCGTTCATCGGTTCATCCCAGGAGAGT
>Ga0180433_10002180_pt1 | contig 30884 bp, 39 predicted proteins | sample SS_ome_8_FD_132980 | JGI IMG/M metagenome (GOLD analysis project Ga0180433, IMG submission 132980) | Hypersaline lake sediment archaeal communities from the Salton Sea, California, USA - SS_1_D_1 metaG | ecosystem: Environmental > Aquatic > Non-marine Saline and Alkaline > Hypersaline >... | reverse complement strand
CCCCTTTTTTTGCACAACTTTGTGAAATTCCTAGGGAATTACACGGTGAAATACACCACCGCGTTTCTAGGCGCCTGAAATCATTTAACACTAGATGGAGAAAAATGGGCCGTCACAAGGCTACGGTTATCAAGGGAATCAGCACATCGGGGAACAGGATAAACGTACAGATCCCAGATGTTATTTTAAAAGAGATGGATCCTGGCAAAATTTCCAAGCTGGCAGTAGACGAGCACATAAGGGCAATTCGGGAATTACTCTGGCAGGGCAAGGATGCCCGTGGCGTCAAGCTGAAGATCAAGAGATCAACGGAGCTGCGCCGCGAAAAAAACACAAAACCCCCAGATAAGCCCTACGGGAAACGGGCCACGCAGAAACAGAAAGAACGCGCAGCCATAAGGGCTGCGAAAAATGCAGAAAGGGTCAAGGCTGGGAAAAAACCGCTGAAGGCCAGGAAAAGCACGCGGAAAAAAGCTGCCAAGTCTGCATTTGCCAAGCGATATCCAGACCCAGGGCACCCTAAAAGTTTAAACAACAAAATAGGCTTTGTCGATTCTGGTAGCCTTGTCGATAGTATGCATGCGGTTGTTGATCAAAGCCAGCCGACCAAGGCCTGGATAGACATTCATCCAAGCCGCATCAAGGTTATCAACATCATGAAAAAAGGCGCCTATTGCAAAGGTGGAAAACAGTATTTTCCACTTGGCGTCATTGAGTCTGAGCTAGATACAGCGACGCGAAAAACATTGGAAAAACAGGCAAGGGAACTGTGAAACATCTACTGAAAGAATTAGCAGCTGTCACATTTTATAACCTGGCCGTGTTTTGCAATGAAGTGTCAAAGCTACTCAACACAGATCCCGCAGAAACAAAAATATTAGAAACAACAACAAGTGAATTCGTTTCGGACTTAACCGAACAGTTCGAAAATTCCATTTTGAAACGAGGCGAAAACTAATGCTGTTTACTCCGGTTCAGGATTTTCTTGTTGTTTGTTTGGACCCGGAAACAGAAGAATCAGACGGCGGAATATTTATCCCCGAGGAAAACCGCGTCAGATCTGTTTGGGGCACAGTGCTTGCCAATGGCCCTGGCCGCGTTTCAAAAAAAGGCGCATTTATTCCAACAACACTGGGGCCAGATGACAGAGTATGTATTCCCTGGAAGTCCGGCCAAGACCTCTTTGCAGATGGCGCAGAGTGGAAAATTGTTCGCGAGTCTGACGTGATGGCGATAGAGGACAATGGAAAAACGCGGTAGAGGCAGGCCGCCCATGCCCAAAACGCGGGTTGGCAGCGTATTCCCGCGAAAACATGGCCCAGGCTGGCAGGTCTCATATTATGTAGACGGGAAAAAGAAACAGTCATACAGGGAAGATGAAGAATCTGCGCGCAATTTGGCGGCAGAACTAGAACGCAAGTTTGCAGGCGAAAACGCAAACGACCAACCCACAGCAATCGACACTCAGCAAGACGGCACACAGGCCACACACTGGCTGCAAATGCTTTGGCACCTGGCACAAAAGGTCAAAGCCCAGCCGGCACTGGATGAGCACCAAAGGGCATTGAAGGCCATCAGTGCTGCTGCACAGGCAGCCAAGCAATATCTTGACATTGGCGAGATAGAGAAAAAGCTGGCTTACGAAACAGAGTGGAGGGAAAGATTGCAAAAACAGCAAAACTATGGCGCAGATTCGAAAGTTACAAGGATCCATCCACTGGCTGGAAAATAACCGCCTTGGTAATGAGTATGACATAGCCATAAGACTAAGATGCAAAGAAACTGGCGAGTATTCGAGGATATTCGGCGGACGCTGGAACAAGTGGGAAAAAAGGTATCTATCAGATGAGGAAATAGCCCATCAGATAGAAACGGCGCCGCATGACCTGGCAAGGGAACGCGCCAAGTTGAGAGTGCATACGCTAGATGTACACAGGCGCCAATTCAAATTTATAATGGACTTTGAGTCCAGGCTGATCATGGTCATATCTGGTCGGCGCGGTGGAAAGTCACGCGGATCTGGATACAAGGGTCTGGTTAACCTTGTTGAGAAACCAGGGATAGGTGGGCAGATAGTTTGCCCATCATTTCCAAAATCCAAAATTATGTGGGCCTATATGTTGAAAGGCCTTCCATATGAATGGATAGACTACATAAACACAACCGAAAAATTCATTAGGCTACACAATGGAGCAAGTGTGCAGTTCATGTCTGCACACAAACCAGATAGCTTGATAGGTGAGGGCATAGGCTGGCAGGCCTTTGATGAAAGCCAAAGCATATCAGATCAGGCTATTGAGTTGGCCATGCCAGCCCTGTCAGACGGCGGTGAAGAATTCCAGGTCTGGCACACAGGAACACCAAGGCTTGGCGTATTCAGAACGCGGTGTGAGCGTTTCAGGGTAGAGGGCAAAGCACAATTCTATAGGTTTCCTTCGGAAGAAAACCCATTTATTGAAACTGGAGAAGGAACAGCATTTGCCCTGGCCAAGTCAATTATGGATCCCGGCAGATATGCCAGAGAAATTCAGGCAAAGTGGGAGTCAGAAGAAGGCCTAGTTTACTACCTATTTGACAGGGAAACCCATTGTGAAAGCTGGCCAAAAGCAAAATCGGCGGGCTGGGCCAAGGATATCACCAAGGAATTCATGTTAGCCGAATTGGACTATGAATGCGATTTTGTCATTGGTGTTGACTATGGCACCAATAGAAATTTTGCAACGGTTTTGAAAGTGGTAGAGGTCAATGGGAAAACCGGCGTGTTTGCCATTGATGAAATTGCACTTCACAGGGACAGCGACGTGCACACACTTGGCACCATGTTGAACAACCGAGGATATAGTGGTGCCGCTGTTTTTGATGATGCAACGGGACAACACTCAAAGGGTGGTCCAAGCGCATCAAAACGTCTTGAAAAATTAGGCTTTGAAATGTTTCACAGGCGGAAAAACCCGCCAGTGATGGCCAGAATTGACGCAATTAACGGGCTAATGCGAAACGCAGACGGCGCGCCACGGTTTTTTGTTGATGCCGACAAGTGCCCAGAGCTGTGTCTGGCACTTGAAAACCAAGAGCTGGTTAACGGAAAACCGGACAAGTCCGCAGATCTTGATCACATGCCTGATAGTGCTGGCTACCCAATATTTGCACTATTCAAGCCAACGATAGGATTCGAGCAAATGGAACAAAGGGCTGCATAATGGCACTATCTGTTGCCTATGACATACCCGAAAACGATGTTATCTATCCGCGAACGCGCATAGAAGAAATCGTACTAGAAACAAAGCTCCGCAGTGTCAAAGACTTTGTTGACGTTGCCCGAGATCTTATTACCTTTTCGGAAACAAACGGAGAGAAAACCAGGCGCGACAGAATAGCGCGGCGAAGATCTATACTGTGGGACAGCTGGCAATATCTACTCAGGGAAGACCTGAAAAATAGGCTATCATGGTCCATATATCAGGCTGTTTGTGGATCCACGGGCAACCTTGTAGACATCTCAAGGAACCCATGCCGCGACATATGGCAAGAGATGGCCACCCTGTACCGCTCCCATGCGCGCAGATTCACAGAACCGCCAGAGAGTGGTCAAAAATATATTGATCTAACCAACGGCACCAAGTTTGGGACATTTTGGCAGACAGTTGAAACGGCACTGCAGGCATTCAACGATGTTGTTGTCTGGCCCACTATTATTGAACGCAACGGAAAAAAGGTTGTGCGTCACAGGTGGACGGCTGGCGATGCTGTTTGTGTTTCATTTTCAAATTCAGACACAAGTGAACCAGAGTCTGTTTTGCTTATTGATGAATTCACAACGATAGAGGGTGAAGACAAAACCCACTATCATTTTTGGACAGATAACTGGCGTGGTCTATTTGATGAAAAACATAGACGGCTTGATCCTGCAACGGGCATTGAGATACCAGATGATGCAGAAGGTTGGGAAAACCCCATTGGGGAATTGCCATTTGTATTCATTCATAAAAGCCCACATCATCCACATTTCTGGGACCAGTCAACCGGGGAAGACTTAATTCAGCTCACATTGAAAACTGGTCGGCAGCAGACATACATGAATTACCTTTTGAAGATGTCCAGCCATAAGCAGCTTGTTGTTGCAGGTGAAGACATTCCTAAGGTTGAAAGCCAGCTATTAGATCCTGGCGCCATTGTAAAAATACGCGCAGCAACTCCCAGCTTTCAGCTTGTTGACTGGCAGGTGGACTTTACAAAGCTGCAGTCTGTTATTGACGCAGATGAGATCCGCGCCGCTGCTAGCCGAGGCATTAATGCTGAAAAGTTACGTAAAACGTCATATCAGACAAGTAGTGTAGCGGAGCTGTCAGAGCGGGGCCTTGTTGAACGTCGTGAAAGAAATGAAGAGATATTCAAAGAGGCTGAAGCGGAATATTATAGGAAATTTTGCTTGATAGCAAAGATGCACAATATTCCAAATGCGCCAGATCCAAACGTGCAGCTTGAAGTTATCCATGCCCCGATAACATACCCGACAGATCCGATGGCAAACCTTGAATTTGCCAAACAAAAAGCCAGCGTTGGGGCCAGCTCATTGCTTGACTTGATCTTGCAAGACCATCCAACGTGGAGCGAGGACAGGGCACTTGACTATCTAACGCGCAACATTGAGCAATTATCAGAAATTCAAAATATAAAGTCTGCAAGGAATATTCCTGCAGATCTTTCTAATGAATCCATGACAGCCGAGCAAAATGGTGCCATGGGCCCCGTGGTTAGGGACAGCAAACCAACAGAGCCAGGCGCTGAATAAGCCTGGAATAAAGGAAAACTCAAATGGACGATGCAGTCTATCCGGAAACCGAGCAACCGGAAAAACAAACTGGCTCGCAAAACGAGGCTGTAGAAAATGAAGTAATGACCAAGGCAGAAGCGGAAGCATACGCCAAGCAAGTTGCCGAAGAATTTGCTTTAAAAAAATTGCGTGGATCTGGAAAAAGGATCAAACAGCTAGAAGCCGAGCTTGAAAAAATTGCGGAAGAAAAACGCTTGGAAGAAAGATCCAAGATGGAAGAACAGGGAAAATTCAAAGAATTGAATGAAACAATTTCCCAAGAGCGCAACCAATTCAAGGAAAAGGCAGAGGGCCTAGCGGCCAAGCTGGCAGAGTATGAGGAAAGAGAAAAAGCCCGCATTGAAAGAATTGAAGCGGGCAACGCTGAAATGATGGAAAAACTTCCAGAGCATATCAGGGACCTTGTACCAGCAAACCTAGACCCGGAATCCAAAAAAGACCACATTGCCAAGCTAATTTCCACAATGGGACAGGCTGAGCACAAAGGCAATGATGGCTTTTTATCTGGCGCAATACGTCCACCGCAGCCGGCGCAAAATTTGACGCCAGAGCAAAGGAAAGAGCAGCTCATCAAAAGATCTTTCGAGCACATGATGGGCAAAAAAGGAAAAGGCAAATGAAAAAAACAACAGTCAATATCGGGGAAAAATCCATAACAACGGGACATGACTGGACCCGAAAAGATCGCACGGCACTGGCCAACAAGGAACCAGGCAAACGATATAGGCATGTCTGGCAAGCCAATGTTGAATTAAAAAAAATGATGGGATGGGTTGTTGATGAAACACAAACAAGCAACCTGCCTGGCCATGTTGTGATGTACATGCCTGAAGAAATGGCAATTTCCAGAAATGAATTTTTCCTTGAAAAGGACAGAATCAACCGGGAGTCATCCATTGTAGATGGACACCCCCACATCAAAAACCATTCAAAGAGGTAGAAAATGGGACAAGCAGAAAACAGGAAGGGTTTTTTCCCTGCAGATCCTGAGGCCCGTATGAACTATTACCCTATTGCCGCGTCACAAACCCTTGCGGCTGGCGACGCAGTTATTCTCACAAGCAACCTTGTTGACGTTGCACTTGATTCCAGTGCAGCACTGCTGGGCGTTATAGCACGCGACTGTTCCGGCCTGGCTGCCAGTACAATGGTCCCGGTCTGGGACGATCCCGACACCGTTTTTATTGGCACTGCCAATGCAGATTCAAGTGGTGTTGGCGCCGGAGATGAGGTTGATCTCGTTGGTACAACCGGAATCATGCAAATTGATGAAGATGCGAGCAGCACTGACGTTTTCAAGTTGATCGCAGCCCTTCCAGATGACGCGCCAGCAACGGCAAATTGCCGCTGGAAATTCAAAATCAACAAGCACCTCTTGGCGCAAATTGACTAGAAAGAGGTAACAATATGTCAATGATCGAAGCAAATTTTTCCAACGTTTATGACAAAAACGTTGAAGAGCACATCTTCGAATCTTTCGAAGCAGTGCCACTTCCCTACCAGCTGTATTTCAACCTTGAAACGGCGGACAAGCCAACCAAAAAGTATGCTGTTTATGCTGGACTTGGCACCATGGACCAAAAAGCCGAGGGTGATGTTTACCCGTCGGATGATGCCCTTCAGCAGTACAGCTATGAGTTGACCATGGTTTCCTATGGCAAGTCCTTTGCCGTGACTAAGGAAATGGAAGAGGATGACATGGTTGGCGTTGTGGCCGACACTGCCGCAGATCTCGGTCGCGCCGCAGCTGAACGGCTTGCCATCAACCACGCATCCATTCTCAACACTGGTTTCACCACCACGTATGGTGACGAAAAGGCCCTTTTGGCCCTTGACCACCCGCTTGTTTCCGGAACGGAACAAAATGAATTGACTGTCTCCAGTGACCTGTCTGTGTCCTCCCTGACGGAATGCATGTACACCATGATGCGAACCGTTGATCACCGTGGCCGCGTTTCTCCTCTTCGCCCTGTGCGAATGATTGTGCCGCCCGAACTAGAAAAAACCGCCAGCCAGATCATTGGTTCAGATCTCGAATACGGCACCACTGACAACCAAGTGAACTGGTTCAAGAACAAAATGGAGCTGGTCACAGATCCATGGCTAACCGACGATGACGCATTTTTCCTTCAAGCCATGAATCACGGCCTTGTGTCTGTCGTGCGGCGCCCGTTTGTTACCGGTTCCTATGTCGACGGACCAACAGGGAACATGGTTTACACTGCGGACATGCGTTTTGCAGCTGGCGCCAAAATTTGGCGTGGTATTTTCGGTTCCCCTGGAGCATAAGCCGATCTGGGTTTTTGCTTTTTCTTTCCTGGATCGTTTTAGCCAGGCCCTGAAGTTTGGGGCCTGGCATTTTCGGAGAAACAATGTATACGAAAGATAATATTTCAACAGATGGCACTGTCACAGCCACTGGCGCTGTTAGCGGCGCTGCACTGTCCGTCGACTCTGTGACCTCTGCCGGCGCAATCTCTGGCACAACTGGCACGTTCAGTGGTGACGTTTCCGCGTCTGGCGGCTTTGAGTGTCGGTTTTCGTTTTCTCAGGCTGATTGCGCAGAATCGCAATCTGCGGTTGCACTGGCTGTCAATTCTGCGGGCGATGCTGCAATTCTCGGTTTTCCAACGGACAAGCCTGGCTCAATAACCGGTATTGCCGTATGGGCCGAGTCTGCAAGAACGGCTGGTACCTGCACTGTTGATGCAACGGTTGATGGCAGTGTCACTGGCCTTCAGGCTGTTTTGGATGATACAGACACGCAGATTGCATTTGGCAGGCAAGACAAAGACACAGACACGTTTACAGCCGGCCAGCTAATTGGCGTGAAAGTAACCACAAGCGCAGACTGGGACACCGCCTCTGCAACGCCATCTCTGCATTGTGTTGTCACCATCGAAGCATAAGGGGATAACCCATGGCTGAATTCACGGAAGTATTGGGTCAGGCAAAATTTATTCAAGACCTGTCAGACCAGGCCACGGCGCAGGAGCCACCGAGCACAACATCTGATGGCGTCGCCATTCCAGATGGGCGCGGCAATGTTTTAAAAACCCAGGTCGCCGTATATTCTGCGGCTGACTCTGGCACAAGATCTCACCATGTTCGCGTGTTTGGCCTCATTGAAGATGCGGAAACAGCTGCAGGCGCAGCCGTTACGGTTGACAAATGGTTCATGCTCGAAGACCTCACGGAAAAAACAGACACAGACGTTAGGCAAACAGCCGGAGACTTCGGCGTGTGTTATCAGATCAACGTGGGCAGAGTATTCAACAGGGTGGCAACCAAGCTGGCAGCATTGCCAGGCGGAACAAACCCGGTTGTTGATACATTCATTGGATTCAGCTAATGGCGGTTAGGCCTGAATTGATCAAAGATCAAGCCGGCCAGTCTTTGGTTTTTGAATCGCTGGAAGGCCGGCCAACGAGCACGCCAGAGGTTGGCACTAAGACCAAACACGGCGTTGAACTATCTGCCGCAGCTGACACGAATGTGACGATAGACAATGTTAGCACTACAATTTCCGCGTCTGCGTCAATCGGCGACGAGTCTGTTACTGTTGCAGACGAAACGGGCATATCTGTTGGTTCAACATATTTGATCACAAATTCCCTGGGCCAGTCTGAAAGGGTGCGCGTAGTCGGCGTTAACTCATCCACAAAAGAAATTCTTTTGGATGAGCCAATAGAGTATGACTACGCAAATTCTGATACATTTGTTGGGACCCGTTTCTATTATGCCTTGCAGACGGCAGATATAGACACGCTAAGGGATACCAACGTTGCCACCGCCACATATGCAACAGACAGCGGCAACTATACCGTTACGCAGGTTTTTGATGTTGTGCTGCACCCATTGGTGAATCCGCTTTCAGTTGCCGGGATCAAGCGCCGTTGGCCAGATCTTATGCGCCAAGAATTTGAAGAACAACAAGGCGAAGATTATAGGCGGCAAAGAGGTCTGGCATGGGAGCAAATAAAAAGGGAGCTAAGGCATTTGGGGAAAAGGCCTGCCCTTGTTGTTAGCCCGGAAGATCTGGAAGACTGGGCTTACTGGGAGCTGGCGCTTTTGCTTCAGGAGTCTGGCACCAAAATCATGCGCAACCTTGATCAGGCTGAAGCGCTTGATCGCATTGAAAGCAGAATTGACGAGTCAAAGGAAACGGCAATAGCCACCCTTAGCTGGCATGACACAGATCAAGACGAGTCATCTTCTGCAGACGAAACAGACAACAGAGTTCTGGACTTGGTGAGATAATGTCTACCAATGCGCATAGGGTGGCAGACAATATAGCGTGGAACCTTCAGATCATGGTGCCAACTCTGGCAAACAGAAAGCGCTTTAGGCAATATGATCCATGGGACCTAGAGCCAGGCGACCAGAGCGGGGAAATTCGCGCATTCTATGTTGAATGGTCTGGCTCTTCAGAAGATGTGGAGCCAACAGATCTTTTTGATCGCGTTTCTGATCATGAATATGAGATCAGGATAAAATACCCAACAATAGATTCAAGCTATCAAAACCTGCAGCGGGTTATTCTGCAAGACAGGCATGATATAAACAACACACTGAGAAACCCAGACCTATGGGTTGGATATTCAAAAACACAAACCACAGCTGACATTGGCCTATGGAATAGAAAAAGGATAGGTGACGAGATCGTCAGAGATGATGACTCTTGGGAATTTGTTAGTAGATGGCTGTGTGTTATTCAAGAGGTAGAATAAAATGCCAGGACCAAGTGCAATTAGAGAACTGCGCTATAAAGCCGGATCGTCAATAACGTCCGCCTTTACAGATCTGGACCAGGCCGCTTGGGCGCCTGGTACTGCAACAAAATTGAGAATCACTGGCTTTGATGCCAGCGGTTTGACATATGAAGCGGCTGAAGATGCAACACTTCAAGATCGCATGTATGGCGCGCCGAATAACATCCCAACACTCCAGAAGGGCGAGATCAAATTCAACACATACCTTGGATCTGGCTCATCTGACACAGACGAAAACCCAATTTGTACGCTCATGGGCGCTGTCATTGGGGATACTGAAAGCCCAACAACAAACAAAACCGTCGATCTTGATTCCAGTGGGGTGCACACAGCAACGCGGCTATACTCAAGTGGCGTTGAAGCATACTGCGAGCCGGGAATGGCCGTGCTTGTTGGCGTTCGCGGTGACGGCAGAGGCGATGGCCGGGTTGGCGTCATTGAAGATACAGGATCTGATTACATTGATCTCAAGTTTGGCCTGCCTGGCGCGCCATCAGACGGCGACGCCATTGTCATCAGTCACACAGCATACCTCACAGATCAGTCAACACAAAAATTCTTGGACTTTGCGGCCATTGGTTACAATGAGGCATCAGATCAGCTGAATGTAATTGGCTGCCAGGGAACATTTACACTTTCGGGCCTGGCGCCAGGCGAGTTACCACAATGCGAATGGATTTTTATGGCCAGAGATTACCGCGAAGAATCCAGCCAGGGAAGTGTTGATCAACTAGAGCCAACAAGCGCAGCGCTCGGGAACCGCCCGCCCGTCAACAAGGGTGTTGGGTGTTTTCAATTTAATGATGCATCTGGCTCCACAATGAAAACGTTTCACATTTCAGATCTTGGAATTGAGCCAAACGTTACCTATGAGCCGGTTCCAAGCCCATGTGGCGCCAATGGAATTGCAACATGGCAACGCGTTCCAGGAAGGCCAGGCGCGAGCTTTAACGTAACACTCGATGATAGTGACTCCGACGTGATGCCAGGCCTACATGATGACTTTCTAAACGGAACTGCAAAATGGCTTGTTGCCCAGTTTGGACACACCGCAGAGCGATGTTGCGCCATTGAAATGCAGAACTTCTATTTGGATGCAGCGCCAACCCGCGTGGACATTGGCTCATTGGCCGGGATCAATGTGACAGGTCACGCAGACTGGGGCACAAATGACGTGACCACGGAATTGCGCGGTTCCAGCTTCAAGGTTCACTGGTTCTAAACAAAACAAAAAGGAAAAAGGAAAAAGCAAAATGGCACTAAAGCAAAGGCGCACGCCAAAGATCCGTTTCGTTTCTGAAACAGACAGCGCGATAGATCTGGAAAAGTCAGACTGGATCAAATATTTTGAAAACGGCTGTGATATGTCGTTTTTATCATTTGTTGAAAACGAAAAGCCAACCATTTTCGAGCTTGGCCGTCTAAGCTATCGGCAAAGGCAAAACGCCAAGGGCATGGATGATGCTAGCGTGGAAAGGGCTGAATACATTGTACGCTGCAGCCTCAAACACGTTGAAAACATGCCCATCGAAGATGAAAACGATGAAATAGTTGACTGGATAAATGAGGTAGAATTAGAGCGCACACAGGACGGCTTTTTGGTAACAAAAGCATGGTTAAGAAACGCAGACTTTCCCATGGTTCTAATTGACCAGTTGGCATCTGCGGCTTGGATTTTGTCGGAGGGTGGCTTCCCTTTATTCAAAAGATCCGGGGTGCGATCTGGCGCTACCGGATCAAAGTCACAAAGCAAACAAAAAAGCCAAGCAAAATAAACACCATACCATTCCCAAATGAATGTGATGGCTGCCCAGACCATACAAAAAAAATGTTTGGCTGTGGCTATGTTGACGAATATCGCGGCAATGCCACCGTTGGATACACAGACGGAAACCCGCTAATAGAAACAAAAACATGCCCACAGTGGCTATACAAAGAAGATGAGTTTGTGCAGTGGATTCTTTTTAATATAGAAGAATATGCGCGCGGAAACCTGGGCCAGCTGTGGGACATGGACGCAGACCTTGTTGACTACTTTCAAGCCGCAGAAAACGAAACAAACCGCTGGAATGCGGCAATGCAGGAGCAAATAAGTAGTGGCGACTAAGAGAAAAGGCGTTATTGAGATCAACACTGTCATAAAAGGCAGGGAGTCAATAGACAAAGCCAACAAGTCTATGACCAAAATGAAGTCCAGTGTCACTGGTCTTGGATCGGCTATGGCCAAAAGCATTGTTACATCTGGCCTTTTCCTTGGTGCGGTAAACAAGATAGTTGGCGGGATGAAGGATGCCATCAGAGTTGGGCGCGACTGGCAAGACTGGATGGGCAGCAACGCCAGCGCAATAGATGGGGCCAGGCGCGCAGTAAACGGAATTATCTCACCACTTGAATTGATGAAGGCCAGAACCCAGCTGGTCAACAACGAATTCAACGTTTCAGAAAAGCAATTCCAGGCTTTATCAAAAGCCGCAATTATCTATTCCAGGATCAACAAAACAGAGGTTTCTGACAGTCTGCAAAAACTTGTCCGTGGCGCCAGATCTGCATCTGACAGGGCACTTCGGGAGCTCGGCATTAATGTTGAGTTAGTTGGTACCAAGTCAGAAAAAACGGCCCACTTTGTCAGGCTGCTAGAAGAGCGTTTCGGTAGTGCCAAAATTGAAGTGGAAAACTTCAATGAAGAAATGAGCAAGATGGACGCCAGCATGGAAAGCGCAATGGGCCGGCTTGGCGCGGCAATTCTTGACTCTGATGCATTCAAGGATGCAACCAAGGCTGTTACATCGCGAGTCAATGAGCTGGCCAGTGCCATTGAATTTCTTGACGGTGAAAGAAAAAGAGAAAAGGAAACCATAGACGAGGTTGCAGAGTCAATTAAGGCCCAGATCGAAGGGCTAGAGCGGCAAAAAAATGCAGTGTTTAACGCTGGTACGGCAATGGGAAACTATTCCGTTGGTATGGCCCTTGCGTCAAGAAACAGCGGCAAGCTAAACGAAAGAATTAAGGAGCTGAACGCCCAGCTTGATGCGCACAACAAGAAGATGGCGCAGCAAAGAAAGGCAGAGCAAGAAGGGCTAGCCTTTCTTGGTGGTCGCATGGGACCAGGAAAAACAGGCGGTGGAAAGCCCTTCAAAAAGAAAGAAACCGGGCGCCTTGGCGGCAAGAAAAAGGGCGCCAAAAAAGAAAGCGTGCCAGATCTTGAGGACATTATAAAAGACAGCAGCAGACTGTTAGATGAGTCAGCCCTAGAATACAAAGAATTCCAGCGTGAAATGTGGCTTGAGGGCATGGAAAACCTTCAGCTGGAATTGCAAAGAAACGCAACGCGCGAACGCGCCCTTGAATTGATGGCTGCAGAACAGGACGCATGGCAGGATAAAATTCAGGCCATGAAAGATGCGACCAAGCAAGAACGTGTGGCGCAGTCTGTTTCTGGCCAATTTTTAAATGCAATAAAAGCCCAAGACATGGGAATGCAAAACGCAGCCAACACTGTCATGGATATGGGTGTTGGCGCCATGGATATGTTTGCGCAGGGCATGTGGGGCGCCATTGAAGCCGCAGTAGAGGGTGAAATGAGCATTGGCCAGGCAATGGCCAAGCTGACGGCATCTGTGCTTAAGTCAATAGCCCAACAGGCCCTTGTTAGAGCCATTTTTGAGCTGGCAGCCGGTTTTGCTATGTTGTTTACCAACCCAGGCGAGGCGGGAAGCCACTTCATTGCAGCGGGCCTGTTTGCTGCAGCCGGCGCTGTTGCCGGCGCCGCAGGTATGGCCCTTGGCAAGGCTGGCGGTGCAAAAAAGGGCGGAGGTACGGCCAGGACAAGTGCGGCCAGGCCACAAGAAGAAAAAAAGCCAGACTTTGGCACAAAAAAGAAAAAGGATGAAAAGCCCATTGTAATAAAGGTATTCCTTGGAAACCAAACAGATCCGAGCGCGGTCCTTCACGCACAAAAACAAATTCAAGCCCAGCTGGCTAGCTAATGACAACATATCAACAATACCTTGGTCGTTTCTACATAGCAGAACAGCAAATATATGTTGAAAACAATGTGCCAAACACAGCTACCATTACCATTCCAGCCGGCTATTACTACATCACGGGCTATACCTCAGAGTCAACAGAGCAACTCTGCGAAAAAATAACATCATTGCTGCAGGCTGAAACTGGTTTTACGTCAGCAACATGCACGTTTGACGCATCCACCGGAAAGGTTGTTATCAATAACCCCACAGTGCAAATATCTTTGACATGGATCAACACCGAGATAAGGGACATTCTTGGCTTTTCTGGAAACAGATCTCTTTCTGCCACCCAAACCGCAAATTATGGCGCCAGATATACCTGGCAGCCAACATTGCCGCCAAGTGACTTTCCTGTAGACTTGCAACAATTTTGGGTCACTGGCAGCTCTAGCTACACTGGGCGCAGCAAAGATGGCCAAAGCTGGGCCCTGGCAGGAAACACGTACAGGCAGGCGGAAATTGAATATCAGTTGCTCCCGAAAGAAGATGTGATAAGGGAGTCAAGCGGAGCACCCTATAACGTGCTTGAACATTTCTGGCAAGATGTATGTCACGAAACGCAGCCCATTAGAATTTACCCAGACAAAACACTAAGCGCATCATCTGACATACGGACAGGTATTCTGTATTCAGAGGGTGAAGATCTGGCCACATTTGAGGAATACATAGACAGATCTGTCCGTTTTTACCAGGGCCTCTGGGATGTTGTTTTGCCGTTTGTTGAACACACTCCGGGTGAGGTTGCCGCACTGTCAGAGGACATAGGCCAAAGGATAGTTTGGTGGGAATGGAACGGCGAAGATCTAAGCCAGTTTGGCGATCTTGTTGATGGCAGCAACGTCACATCTAGCAGCGCCCAGGTTGTTACATACGGTGGCATAAAATGGATTGAGTTGGACGTGACAGCCACATCTGGAAACATGACCAGCTCTGGAAGCATTCTACCAATTTTGGCAAACCCGCCATCTGCCAATTATGGCATCATGGCTGACGTGTTAAGCAAGCAAGCCGCAACAAGTGGCAGAATAGGCGCCTGCGTCGCAACCCGCTTTGACGGCGATGAAACATATTATTCCTTTGGTCCAAATTTGCGTGGATCTAGCCTTTTGAAAATAAGGAAAGCGGTTGCCGGACCAACAGCGCCAGTGGTTGGCGTTGAAATGGGCGACCCAGACATCGACGCAAACAACCTGGGCACCCATATAGAGCTGGAAACCATTGGTGAATCTGTTGTAACGGCAATAGCCGGCGAACAACAAATATACTATGATACTAGTTCTCCAATTACCGAGGCTGGCGCGCCTGCCATTCTTACCAGCACAATAGATGTGTCAGGAAACGCCATCAACCTATTTAGAAACATTCGCTGCTTTGTGGTTACATAATGACAGCGTTCACTTCTTTTCAGTATGTAACCCCATTTTGGGAATGGAATGGGGAAAACCTGGACCAGTTTGAAAGCCCGGACATTGGCAGCAGCGTAACATCTAATAGTGAAAGTGTTGTCACCGAGGGTGGCATTTCTTGGATCAAAATGGAAATAACCACCAATGGGACAGGGAATGGTATTCTCAACGGTGTTTATTTGCCTATAGACACAACGCCATCAAATGCAAACTATGGCATTATGGCAGACTGCCTCAACCTAAGCACTGGAAACAGTGACATTGGGATGATAGTTGCTTGCAGGTATTCAAGCAATGCACTCCACTACCTGTTTCGCCTAGAAGATCGCGGTGGCGGTGGTCTGCGATGTCAAAAGGCCACAGCTGGGCCATCTCTTTCAACCCAAGGCGTTACAATGGGCGAGCCATCTCTGGACAATGTTAACCAGGGCGTCCAGCAGCTATCCGTTGAATGCAATGGTCAAACATTCATCAGATGCAAATGCGGCGAAGAACAAATTATTTATGACAGCTCTCCCATTACATCTACTGGCACTGGCGCAATAGGCATCACAACGACTGGCACGGCAACAACCATTGTTAACCTCTATCGAAACATAAAAATGTTTTATGTGAGTTAATGACTACGCGCATCGAAGAACTGCTTTCCCAGGATGCTGGAATACATAGGCGCGTTTATCTCATGATAGATGGCGTTGAACCCATTTTCTGGCAATATTCTGACAAGGCAATTCCAACATATGGTTATGATAGATCTGGAATTGAATGCCTGGACCCGCCAGAAGTAGAATGGAGCAATGGGCTGGCGCTGGATTCAATGACTGTTGATCCAAGTGCCGTTACTGTAAAGTTGAAAAACGTCAAAGACCCGGATGACGAAACGGCCTGGTATTTTTCCAAGCTGTTTGCGCCTGGCAGATGGGCCAGAAGCAATAGCAAATATGCCCTTGTTGCCATAGAAGATCCAGACACTGACTTTGATGATGCCATTTTAGCCAGCGATGCAATTGAAATATTTGTTGATAGAGATCTATCATCTTGGGATGTGAGCGGAATAGCCTATCTTGGATCTGAGGCGTTCAGCTATGGTGGCGTTGCATCTGTTGGCGGAAGTCCCACGGCAAAATACAAATTCACAGGTGTGCAGCGCGGCATATATCCATGCATTGGTGATGGGTTTGCGCAGACTTTCAGGCTTACAAAGTCAGATGAACAACCCGGCGTTGATGGGATAGTGGCGTCCAGCGTTCCCATGTCCATGTTGGGCCGTCGCATGGCGTTATATGTTACAGCATGGGACCCATATCTTGGCAGATATCTTGGCCATGATGACTCATTGTTGATCTGGACGGGTAGAATAAACAATGAAATTTCATTCGCCCCAGCGGAGCAAAATTGGGTTATTTCAGGGGAAAGCTGCCTAAAAGACCTAGAAAAAAAGGTTGTAAAAAACCTTCCAGAGTCAGCATTCGCTGGCGTTAGACAAGAAGGCTTTCAGGTTTTATATGGGTTTATAAACCTGCAAGGCGCCAGAGGTAGAACATTCAGGCTTGAATGTTGGCCAACGTGGGATGTTGATGGCAGTGGGGATCTGTATGACACAGAAATTGCCTATACGTACATCACCGTAGATGAGGGAGAATACACAAATTGCAGCGCACTCGCAGACGAGATCAATAAAAAAATAGCTGACACGTTCAACGTTACACTTGGCGTGACTGAGCTGGATTTTACGTACTGGACGAAGGTTGACTCTTCCGCGCCAACCCCAACGGCCATCAACGGAGTGCCGTGGTTCGGCGGTGGCGGATCTAACAAGTTTGTATTCACTTCTGACTGGACAGATCAGGGCCTTGCCAGCGTTGTAAAAAAGGCTACATGGAAAATTAGGCCATGGGATGGCCAGTTTCCGTGTCATGCGCTTATTGCGCTCGGTTTCAAGCCATGGGAACCGTTTGAGTGCACACTGGACATTGAGTCAGACTCGCCAACGGAAAAAACAGCAGATGACCAGCCAGCCCACGCCTATCACCCGCTTTCACCGGCTTGTAACGGCGGGAAGATGACCCTTTCAAGGGATGCCCTTGAAAATTGGTGGCGAGATCAAGGCGATTCAGATGATGCCACAGATTACAGCTATTTAATGGTTGAAGATGCGATCTTGCAGTCTGGCGGAAGTGAGATCAAGGGAAACTATATTGTTGCATTTGATGACATATCAGAGCATTCAAGATATGAGTGGATGGCAGAGATAGACCTGGCATCAAACAATACCTTTTCATTTGAATATAAATATGGTTTTGACTCATATGTGGTCCACAGGCGAGAAACAGAAGAGGCGCCAAGGGCAAAGTTGATCTATGGAGTAAATACTAGGAGCTCGCAGATCACACTTGAAACAGAGCGTGGCCCATTTGAAATGCTTCTATATCCAATGCTAAGCACTGGAAGCCAAAGTGGCTATAATGATGCAACCTATGACAGGATGCCAGTTGAATTATCTGCAGGAATTGACTCTTCCATTGTTGATGTGGATTCATTTTTACGCGCAGACGCCTATGCGCTAACCATTGCCCCAGATCTGGCAAAACGGGCTTATCCCATTTTTGAAAGCATATCCCTGAAAGACATGCTTTCTAGGGAATGCCAGCTATTTGGCCATTTTTTAGCCTGGGACAGGGGTAAAATTAGGCTAAAGCCGGCGTTTCAACATTCAGATGATAGCGCACTGGACTCCATTGATAATGGCACCAATGCGGAGTTGATAGAATATCCAAATGCAACATTGAGTGCGGGGACAGTTATCAACCACTGGTCCATAATGACATACAACCATGCCAACAAAAAAACGCGCAAGGTTGAAGTGTCAGACATGAATAGCATCTCTGCGCTAGTTGAAACAAAGACCGTTGAAATAGATCACCCAGGGCTAGCTGCCAATAGGCTGAGCGTGGATAACCTCACCCAGATGTTGCGCACATTGCTATTTGAAAAGCGGGAAATGATGCGCTTCCCCTGGTACGTTGTCAGGACAACGCTAAAGCCGTCCATGATCAACAAGGTCCAGATAGGCGACATTGTGCGTTTTCAAAGTGAAACATTTCCAGATCCATATGGGTTTGGTGGCTTTGATGTGGATGCAAAAGGCATTGTGTTGGACAGAACACAGTCTCTTTCAGACTACACTGGGACGGCAATGGTCCTTCTGTATAGCATTTACGAGGCATCGCTGAAACACGCCATTGGTGCCGCTGCAGCCATTGATCACAGTGCGGCAAATGGTGGCTGGGACAATGTTAACAAAAGGCTAACTCTTGTTTCCAAGGAATTTGACGGCGACTATGCATCTGATGAGCCAGACGATGGTGCCAGGTTCTATGCCCTGGATAAGATAAACATCATTGAACGCGCGCCATCAGACCCAACAAGTCCAACAACATGGACCAATGTAACAGTGCTGTCAGACTATGAAACAGACGGCGCTGAACTCCTGACACTGGCGCCTGGCACCACGCTAACTGCATTCGACACAACAGGAAACACAAAATACATTATTGTTGCGGCTGACGTTGATAATGTTCCGGCAGCACAGGCCCAGAGAAACACATTCTTGGCTGAAGATGCCAGCAAGGAACTAGATGGTGAATTTGCAAATAGGTACAGCTAATGCCCTTCGATCTATTTGAAAAACAATATGAGCCAGTATCGACAGCCGAAACAGGGCACAAAAACTGCCTATCATCTAGATACATGGTTGACATGGCACAAAACATTGGCAACGCCAAGATGTGGGTACAGGCGCCAATTTTGATCAATGAGCTGTTTCCGGCCAATGTTTGCACAAGTGTTGACAATGATGCTGATGAGCAAATTATCAGAATGTTTACATTCAGGTATATTCCTCCTGAGTATAGATATGCATATGTTGAATATGGGGGGGCACACAACACAGGAACAGGATCTACCCTTTGGCGCCTATACGTGACAGATATTGCATACAGTGGGCCCAGGACAATAGACCAGGATGCAAGGGACTCAATGGGACCCAAGATGACTTACTTTTCCCTTGGGTCACTGAGCAGCAACTCACATTCACAAATTGGCGCGCCATTGCTTCCGATGCTCACAAGTGATGTGACGCGCGCCATGTTTATTTTGACAGCAGAAAACAACACTGCAGCTGTGAATAATTATTCATATTTGAGCAATTTCACACTGTCCATGTTCGGGTTTGCAACATAATGGGGAATGAAACCGTAAAACCGCCAAATGTTTTCAAGCCTGTTGTCATTGAAAACATTGCCAGTAGCCACAAGTTGGAGTCTGATGGTACGTACACGCCAACACCCTGCAAGTCATCTGTAATGGCTGCGTTGGCCAATGGCGCAAACCACATGGCATCGAACACTTGTCGCGTTATCTTCAGCCAAAGCCAGGACCCATGGGACCTGGACCAGGTTGGCGCAGATCCATTGTACCGGTGGCGATATGATGACGGGATAACCAACGCAAGGGCCTATCGCGCTGGCATTCTAACAGGACAGGGCACAACGTCTGGCGGGCTTAGATATGCTGCAAGGTATGGTGGGGGCGCCACAGAGCAAACCGGAAAGAGCTGGTCACTGAGTAGCACAACGCTAGGTCAATTTTTCCCACAAAAGGCATGGCACTATGACTATCTACATACGAGAACAGGCGCAGCGCCAGGGGAACAGGAAGAAGGGCTGAGCACATTCAATGGCTTTCTTGCATGTGACGTTTGTATTCAAGACGTTCCAAGAAATATGCTTATCCCTGGCCTGGATGACTATGTGCCTGTCCCTGGGCCATCCATTGGCGCCGAAGTGATAGAAGCGTATCCTGAAACCATCCGTGATGTTGTCCATGAGTCAAGGACAACAAACCTGCCCATCATTATGTCTTGGGGGGCCCAGCTAACCGGCACAGGTGGATATGCTTACCCTTCATCGCAAAGCACAAGGCAGGGTTTCAGAATTATTGGCGCGTCATATACGTCAATGGCCAACATTCTAGATCCAAGTTTTTCAAGCAATACGTCAAACAGCCCTGGCACATCAATAGTCACACACAAAAAGGGCAGGGCTAACGTTACAAGCAACGACCACAGGCTAAAAGTGCAGTGTCGCGTGCTGGCTGAATGTGTTGGCGCTGCAAGTGGAACCATACGGTTTGAGGGCCAAACAACAACAGACCTCACGATACCGGTAACAGGATCTCCTGCATGGTACGGTACGGGTGGAAGCAACTACGTATATCTGCAAACCAACACGGGCAGTTTTATCTCTGGAACGCCAACAGACAAATTGGATGTGTTGGCTCAAATAGCAAACCCAACAGATATCATTTACATCTGGGGCATTATGGCCTGGGCTGAGTATTCATAAGGAAAAAAAAATGCCAGGATATTTGACAAACTACTCCGGCGGTGGCGGCATCTCCCTGTCCGATGTTACCTACCAAAATGCCTACAATGGCGGCAGACAGGTATACCAGGAAGAAGATGGCCACGTTGTCTATATAAATAACTACACAAACCCATCAAAGCAGCAAGCCGGCATCATTTTAAAAACAGAAACAGAGTCGTCGAGCGGAAATACCCCACATTACTGGCCCTATATTCAATTCTCTGGCACTGAATACTATGGCGGTGCAAATGAGGAAATTTCTTACAGGATGACCCTTGCAGGCATCTTCGGCGAATGGGCCCTTGCATTTGGATGCAAGTCCCAGGGCGCGTCTGACTTTGCCAACCTGTGGGGCATCACACAAACCGGAAAGCTGGCATCAATTAACGACTGGCAATATGGCGCGGAGCCACAAGTTGGGTTTGTACAGTCAACAACAACGGCAGCAACAGCCCTGGCGCCAGTGCAAGTGCCACCGCTTTCAGCGTTTTTCGGGAATGCATGGGACGGCTCACAGTCTATTGGTGGCTTTTTCGGGCAGGTAATGTTTCCCATCGAGGGAACAGGGTCAATAAATACATCAATGATATTTATTGGGGTGCCAGATGCAGAAACCCCTATCTTTCTTGTCACAATGTCAGACACAGACGATCCAACGCTGGAAATTGCCGGCAATGTTGGAATAGCATCAGACGCATTGCCATCCAGCTACGCAGCCAACGGAGCATGGGCCCTTGGCGCCACAACAGACACAGCTTTTGAATGCATCAACACAACAGAGGCGGAGTCTGGCGCACAACAATGGAGCCCGGCGCGTGTTCTTGGTGGGCAAGGCTGGAAGACCAACGCCACGGCAGAGTCACAAGAAGTATTGTTTCAGGACTACTTGGTTCCAGTTGAAGGCGCAGCAAACCCAACAGGCAAATGGGTTGCGGCTTTCAACATAAACGGCGCCGGATATTCAACCGCTGCAGAGCTGTATTCAAGCGGGCTGTTTCGCGCTTCTGGTAGTTTGCGAGCAGCCGGCGACAGTGGCGGAGAGGCCTCGACTGTAACGCTCACGAATGCTACGGCTGCAGCTGACTCTAATTCTGTTTCACATATTGCTACTCCAACGGGTGTCAGCGGCACGCAGGCTGGATGGCTGAAGATCTATGTGGCTGGCACTGCCAGCTATGTTCCATTTTTCCAATAAAAGGATCACAACATGCCTTTGAAATTCAACAATGATGGCACAGTAGCCCAAAACCCAACAGCTGAAGATATCAAATATTGGAAGATAGTCACATCCAGGGGCCTGGGGTTTGGAGATAACCCGCCAGCAAAGGGCGATATTGTCTACATGGTTTGTGGTATTGAGGCCATCAATTATCGCGGTGGCAAAATATTTGAATTGAAAATTCCTCTCACAGAACAGGAAAAAACAACATTCCAAAATGTGTTGAGGACCAAAACGGTCAATGCAGCAAAGGCCAAGCTGGGCATAGAATAGTAAACCTTTTTGCATTACTATGCATTGAGTGGTTTACAAAAAAAGGAAAAGCAAATGAGAAACCCAGACAAAAGTGAAATTGAAACAGTCAACAAGCTGGAATTTGCCAAGGAAAGGGCGCGGCTTGAATTGAAACAAAAGGGCATTGAAATTGCCAGATCACACGGAAAAATTCCAGAAGAGATGACCGTTTCGGACATGGATGAAACGCAACGGCTAGACATGCTTGCATGTCGGGCCCAGGCGGATGACTCCCTGTCCGCATTTGAAACATACCTTCTGGACCTGAAAGAAGCGTGTGAGGTGCCTATTAGGGCCAGGCTGGATGATAGCAACCATTGGGTGATGCCTGGCGGACAACCATGCCAGACAAAAAAATAGAAGGGTAACAACATGCCAGGATATCTATCAAGCTATTTGGGTGGAAGTGGTAGCGGTGGTGGCGGAATAGCTGCATCAAATGAGGTTACGCGGACACTGCGATGTGATCCAAACTACGCCGGCGGTGACTCTGACGGAAGCCTGGCTAAGCCATTTACAACCATTGCGGCAGCCATAGCTGAAACAGATGGATCAAATATATATGAAATTCATTTGGCAGCCGGGAACTATGTTGAAGAAAACTTAACCCCCAAAAAATTCTGTCACATCATTGGCGACAGCAAAGCAGTGGTATTAATTAGCCACCTAACCGGCGACATATTTACGCCAGCATCAAATACAACCTTTACGCTTCAGAACATAGCCTGCGATGCCTCTGGCTCTGGAAAGTCCTGCATTGTCGCAGACACAAAAACCAATTTGAATATATCTGCAATTGACTGCTCATTTACAGAACAACCATCAGATGGCTATTGCCTTTACATAAAAGACTGTTCGTCTGGCTGTTCATTTACGTTTGACAGATGCAAATGCAATGGAGCCACATATATTGACAATGTGGCTGACGTGCAATTCACCAATGACACAGAATTCAACACGAATGCCAATTCTCCGACCCAGGGGTGTTTGCTTTATATCAAAAACCAAGGTGCAGCGCAGCCCGTAACCGTTGTCAATGCGCGCTGGCTTGCGCTCGACGGAACCACATCGGCGGCAATATTTGAAAACTCGACGGTTCAGGCGGATGGCATTATCTGTGGCGCCTATGCTGCAAATGCAATGGAGATCAAGGACGGCGCTGGCGCATCAAACGTGACCTTGTTTACGGGCCTGGTACAAAGTATTGCCAGCGGAACGTCATTGACTGTTGAGGCAGGATCAACGCTGAACGTACAAGAAGCCTACTTCCCAGATAGCAGTATTTCTGGCACGGTAAACTACCTGGCCGCGTCTGGCGTTTCTGGCACACTTGTTTTGGATGATGGCAGCACAGAGCGCGTCACCCTTGTTTTTTCTGGCGGCAAACTTATTAGCAGAACAGTTGCTGCATCTTCTGGCTCACTAATAGACTGGACGGATTAATGTCAGTTGAAACAGCAGGCATAACAGCTGGGTTGGTTGGCGTTTTGTTTGTTTTGGTAAGGGTTGTCGAAAGCCTGATATCAAAGAAAAAGCCAACAGGCTGCAATGTTGCCAAAGATGAGATCACAACGTTGGTCTATTCACAGCAACGTGTCATGGATCGCATTGAGTTGCTATTAGACTCAACCAATAAGCTGATAGATCGCTTTGATAGGTTTCGGAATGGAAACTGAAATTATCTTTGAATGCATCATATTTGGTTTGTGGCTAGCTGCAAACATTGTCAACATGGCCACAGATCATTATTCAACCCATCTTGGCTGGAAAAGGGCCTTGTTGTTTGCAACGGAAGTCCTATCTATCATGGCGTCCAAGAATGTCTTTGGCCGTTTCAAATTGCCTATCATGCCTGGCCCAAAGCCAGACAGGATAGAGCAAATAAGGAAACTTGAACAGCGTTACAGAAAAAGAAAACAGGAGTGGTGGAAGTGAAAAAACTATGCATTTTGGTTGTTTTTATGTGCTTGCCAGGCTGTGTGCATTTTGGCTGGCAAGATAACACAAGGAATGCACTAGAAGCCGTCCACAAAACGGCCAAGCGGGCCATGAATGTTACGGAACGGCTGTGTGAGCCAACGCTGCAACGCTGCATTGACAACAAACAGAACCCTTGCATAGATCTGATGATATGTCAACAGCGCAGAGACCCTGTTTTCCGCGTCATTGAGTCATTGCAACATGCTGTGAAAATGGGACTTTCGGCGGTAGAGATACAAGAGCAAGACCACGCAAACCAGAAGCTGTTGAAGGCCTTTGAAATATTAGCTGAGCTGCGCGTCATTCTTCATATGTGGGGGGTCCAATTATGAACCATGAAACGCTAGATAAAATTGCATTGATCTCTGCTGCTGTGGGTGAGGGGATATCCCTGGTTTCTGAATTGGTTGGTTTGTTTAAAAAGGCGTCAACTCTTTCCATTGGAGAAGTAGAAATTGAAATTCAACGGATCCAAAAAATTAGAACAACAATCTCCGACGCAGAACAGGCCAGACTTGATCAAGCCGTGCCAAGAGCGGATAACGGACCTAAACTATAAGTTGATATCCGCGCAGGAAGACACAGACAAAGCCAAGGACTTGATACTGAGGGCCACATTTAACCTGGATGCCGCCATCAAAAAAATAAGACACATCGAGTCTGAAATTGAGAATTTAAATGCCAATTCTGGAACATAGCCAAGAGCCGTCAATGTGTGCCATTGTGCGGTTTGGCGGAAGGGACATTGATCCCTATTCCTTTCACCCAGAAGACTTTCAGAGATATCTTGACAGGGTTGGCGTGCGGTTTTTCACTGCAAGGGAATTAGTTGCGCCACATAACCAAAAGGTGGCTGCAGATATGGGGTTAACTTATCTCATGCCACCTCAAAAATGGTGGCCTAGAGGGGCTGCCATTTGTCTCATTGGCGACATTTTCAGAAAGAAAATAGACTATCCAGTCTATCTGAGAAATTGGTATAGACCTACCTGTCCAAATTACAATGCTGCCGTGGGTGGCGTTGAAAATTCAGCCCATATTACCGCCAGCGCGATAGACTTTGACTTCAGGACCAAGAACCACAGACGCATCGCCGAAACAGTGGTTAGGCGGCTGTGGACTTCAGATCCATGGCTAAAAATTGGGCTTGGCCTTGGTGCCAAGACAATTCATTTAGACATACTGCAACGCAGAAGGATCTGGGAATATCCCAGTTATAGCAAATGAGAGACTGGCTCTGGACCCTATTCATTGTGCTGCTTGTCTATTTTTATGCAGTGCTAGCAGCATCATGCTCGGGTGAAATTTCATACACTACAAAACACGGAATAGCCGTCGTTGAATGTAACAAAAACCAGCCGACACAGGATGAAATAGAGCAAACAACAGAGAACGTGGTAGCCTGGTTTTTGCCCTATTTCAAAGAAGATAGACTGAAAGATGCAGTGTGGGGCACTGTTGTTGAATTCTATTCTGTTGAACAAATAGATGGCGGTGTGTCTTGGGCCTATCCGAATAAAACAATAAAAATTTCCACAATGGCAGATGTGCCGCCTGTTGCTTTGTTGTGGCATGAGCTGGGCCACATTGTCTTGTGGCACGCACCGCAAGAGCCACTTGCCAACAAAGATCATCACCCCTGGATGTGTGCGACCGGTTTTGAACCAGCGGCTTGTGACTGGCCTGAGTAGATGTAGCCATTGGCTGGTTTCATTGTACAGTGAAACAGGCCAACCGAGTAAAAGCCACCGCCCTTTCTTGCATCCCCGTCCCAGGTTAACATTGCGGGCGGTGGCCGGCTAACAACCAACACAAAATGCCCCCTCTGTGAGCCAGCGTGGTTGTTTGCGTGTGGGTATCACGCGCAAAGATCTGCGTCAAGCCTTTTTGAGCTGGTCCCATGATGGGCCAATTTGGCCTGCGTCTGGTACTTGTTGCCCTATCAGCCATCGGCGCACTATGTAGCCGACAGCTGCATTTTTTGAAAACGCCAGCCCGGTCTCGTTTTCGGCTTGACGGATCCATTCTTCCAGCAATGCCAAAGTTGAATTTGGCAGATCAATACTAAAACGCTTTTTCATTTTAACCCCTTTTTCTCTCCAACAAATTCAAACCAGGCCATTTCCATTGCGAATTTCTTGGCACTGTCAAGTCTGCGCAATGGCCCTCCTGCCAAACATCTTGTGATAAAATTGGGATCTTTCTTGTGACGAATGCAAAACCGTACAAATTTTCGGTTTAACTGGCTAATTTCCTGCTGAGAAAACCCACTTGTGTTTTCTTTTGTGAATGGTCCCATTATTGCCAACACCCCCTACCTCAATTGTAACCGAATTGGTTACATCAACAACCCCCAAACCACAATTAGGGGGAATTTTTTCTAGTATTTTTTTCATGTCTGTGAGATATGGGTTTTGCCGGTAGGCAATGCCTAAAGCCCAACATGCTGAGATTTTGGTCCCCATGCCAAAAAGTCCTCCGATTTCAGTGTGTTGGGCTGGCCGGCCCAACGGAGGTAATTTGGAGGACATATGCTGTCAACATCTGACAGTATTCGGAGGAAAACATGGCGAGAATTTCAGAGCTGGCGCGTGCTCCGCAGTGGCTATTGAATGCCACGGTGAAAAATGAAAATGTTGAAATGGATGGTAGCTGCGTTATTTGGCATGATGGCGTTTGGCGTGATGGCGTTTGGCGTGGTGGCATTTGGCATGGTGGCGATTGGCGTGGTGGCGATTGGCATAGTGGCGTTTGGCGTGGTGGCATTTGGCGTGGTGGCGTTTGGTGTGGTGGCGATTGGCATAGTGGCGTTTGGCGTGATGGCATTTGGCATGATGGCGTTTGGCGTGGTGGCGATTGGCGTGGTGGCGTTTGGCATGATGGCGTTTGGCGTGATGGCGTTTGGCGTGATGGCGTTTGGCGTGGTGGCGATTGGTGTGGTGGCGATTGGCATAGTGGCGTTTGGCGTGGTGGCGATTGGTGTGGTGGCGATTGGCATAGTGGCGTTTGGCGTGGTGGCATTTGGCATGGTGGCGATTGGTGTGACAAAAACATCAGAGATCGCGTTTTGTTTCATGCAAGTTTTATTGGGATATTCTTTGATGCGGATGGCGAAGCAAAAGCATATCGGGCCGTCCGGGACAATTTAACAGGAAAATGGAATAGCCGGTTTGAACAGCCCATTGGTGAATGGTACGATCCGGATGCGTGTCCAGCCGGCTGTGGAACGTGCTGTCCGGGAATTCACGTTACATCTGCCGCCAACGCGTTCACATATTTTAAACATCACCCAACAGACGTGCTGATAGAAGCAAGGTTTAAAAGGGAAGACCTGCTTGACTGTGATGGGGAAAAAGCAAGGATCAGAGGTGGTTTTTTTAGAAAGGTGGATTGGCCATGGAAATAAAACCATTCCCCTGGGACATTGATCCCAATTACAAACCCACAATTAGGGCCAGCAGTATCAACAATGGTACTATATGCCCTGGGCGCGTTTTCTTGCAAGACGCGCTAAACATGCAAAATGTAGATCTGGGCACGTCAGCAACAAACCTGGGCACACTTGGCCATGAATATCTTGAAATAATGATGATGGGTGGCGATGGCGATGTGTTTTTATCTGAAAGCGACGCAACAGAAGACTTTGCGCTGACACTGCGCGAGGCATGGGCCTGGTTTGAAAAAACAGATGTGGCGCCACTGCCTGGCGATCATTTTGGCGTTGAAGTGCCAGTAGAATGCAGCGTTGCAGATATTTTATTAACAGGCCACATAGATCTTTATTGGTATGGCCACGAAAACCCAGGGCATATCAATGTTATTGATTACAAATTTTACACAGATCCAAGCCAATGGGAAAAAACAGCAAATGACCTGCAAATGATAGCCTATGCTGTAACTATCACAAAACAGCTGAAACATTTTGATGCTGTCACAGTGGCCAAAGTCTATCCGGCAAAAATGGATATGGATGCTGTTGTTGTTGATGCAAAACAGCTGGCAAAAATGGCTGACATGCTGGCTGAAAAATTGCTTTTCATCTGGGACAATAGAGAAAAATTCAATGTTGGCGCACATTGTTCAATGTGCTTAGCAAGATCTCACTGCAATGACTTCAAACAAAAATACAAGGACATTGAAGTCCATGTTATGGCGCCATATGTGGGTGGAGAATTTCTTGCCCAAAAAGATGTATTCAAATTCCTTGTGGCACTACCAGCACTCGAACAACGTCTCAATGAAGCCAAGGATGCTGCAAAGAGATGGGTGTTAGAAAATGGCCCCATTGTTGATGTGAAAGCAGGCCTCGAATGGAAGGGCAGACCATCTTCAAGGGATGAAATACGAGATCACACAGCAGTGCTAAACAGCCTGGCTTTTGAAACAGATGTTGAAACTGCAATGAATGCAGCCAAAACAACAAAAGGCGCCATAGAAACAGCATTAAAAAAGCACAAGAAAAAGCCGGCTGACAGAAGGGCCTTTTTTGATGGCATCAGAGAGATGGGCTTGCTTGAAAAAAAGCAAATGGCTGCACGATGGGGATGGAGGAAATTGAAATGAAAGCATGGCATTTTTTGAGAAAAGATCGTTGTCTTGGCTACGGCGATAACCGCGAAGTTATCGCTGGCGAAACATACACGGTCGATGGGCCTTCTGAGCTGTGTGTGCGTGGCTTACATGGAAGCAAGCGCCCGCTGGATGCGTTGAAATATGCCCCCGGGCCCGTTGTGTGTCGCGTTGAAATAGGCGGTGATGTTGTTGAGGGGGACGATAAGATGGCCGGCACAACGCGCGAGGTGTTGTGGATGTACGACGCAACGGAGGTGCTGCGCGAATTTGTACGGTTTTGCGCATTAGATGTTGTGCCGTACTGGGACCCCCCAGACGTTGTTTTAGCGTGGCTACAAACTGGCGATGAGTCATTGTGCAATGATGCGTATAGTGCGGCGTATGCTGCGGCGGATGCGGCGTATTATGCGGCGCGTGCGGCGTATGCTGCGGCGGATGCGGCGTATGCTGCGGCGGATGCGGCGTATTATGCGGCGCGTGCGGCGTATTATGCGGCGCGTGCGGCGTATCGTGGGGCGGATGCGGCGCGTGCGGCGTATCGTGCGGCGCGTGCTGCGTATGCTGCGGCGCGTGCTGCGTATTGTACGGCGCACGCGGCGTATTATACGCCGCGTGCGGCAGATATGGCGTATTGTGCGACGGATGTGGCGCAAAACACGCGGCTGAGCAAGATGTTGATGGAAGGCAGGCCAAAATGAATGACATATACGCTGAACGAGCTATGCAAAATGGCATTGATGCAATATCGCAAGCCTGCAAGGGTCAGCGCAGTGACACAATAAACAAAATAGCCTATGGCCTTGGGCGTCTTATTGGCGCCAGCAGACTATCAGAAAAAAAAACAGCTGATGAAATTTGTGCAGCTGCAGCCCATCTCATAGATAAAACATTTTCAGAAAGGGAATTGAATTACATTGTTTCTAGATCTCTGGGACAAGGTAAGTCAAACCCCAATTATGACGGCCAGCCATCTGTGGATCCACAGTGCCATTTTCCGCCAGCTGATGAAATAGCCACATTTTGGGACAGTTGCAGGCCACTTAATGAAAAACACAGTGATAAGATATATTTAGACACTATCAAATATCTGAGATCTCGAAAATTTGACGTGTCGCGGATATCTCCGGACATTGCTCGCGCATTGCCCAGCGGCAACAATATCATGACCGGCGGTAACAATATTGTGCCCAACAATACCCAAATTGGGACAAAAACCCCATCAGATAGTCACAAATATCGACATTTTGTTGCACCTAGCTGGTTTCCGGCGCCGTGGCTGAAGGCCTATGGCCTTGTGGCGCCAGCATATGACGCAACGGGCAAACTAGTGACATTGCAAGCTAGGGCTATTTACTCAGATAAAAAACCTAAAACAGTCTGGCCCAAGGGATATGGCTGTAAAAACAGCATGTTTGCCAATGATCGCGGCAGGGCTTTATTGCGGGGCAAATGGCAGGCCAATTTGGCCGGCGTTGTTATTGTTGAGGGACTCACAGACTACATATCTGCAAGTGTGTGGGCATGTAGGAAAGAGTCAGATCGCAGGAGCGCCGGAACGGGCCTGTGCGAGGCTTTTGGGGTGTTGGGTATATACCAGGGTGGCATAAACGCTCTTAGGGGCATACAGTGGCCTGCAGGAACAAATGTAATAATATCAACAGACAACGACGCGCAGGGGGATAAATATGCCGGGGAAATAAGAAAATGTTTGCCGGCCACTGTCTGTGTCAAGATGAGGAGGTCCCAGTGAAAGCATGGCATTTTTTGAGAGAAGATCGTTGTCTTGGCTACGGTGATAACCGCGAAGTTATCGCTGGCGAAACATACACGGTCGATGGGCCTTCTGAGCTGTGTGTGCGTGGCTTACATGGAAGCAAGCGCCCGCTGGATGCGTTGAGATACGCTCCTGGGCCCGTTGTGTGTCGCGTTGAAATAGGCGGTGATGTTGTTGAGGGGGACGATAAGATAGTCGGCACAACGCGCGAGGTGTTGTGGATGTACGACGCAACGGAGGTGCTGCGCGAATTTGCACGGTTTTGCGCATTGGATGTTGTGCCGTACTGGGACCCCCCAGACGTTGTTTTAGCGTGGCTACAAACTGGCGATGAGTCATTGTGCAATGATGCGCATCATGCGGCGCATGCTGCGGCGCGTGCGGCGGATGCTGCGGCGGATGTGGCGTATTATGCGGCGGATGCGGCGTATTATGCGGCGCATGCTGTGGCGCATGCTGCGGCGGATGCTGCGGCGGATGCTGCGGCGGATGCTGCGGCGGATGCGGCGGATGCTGCGGCGCGTGCGGCGTATCGTGCGGCGGATGCGGCGTATTATGCGGCGTGTCATGCGGCGCGTG
>Ga0180433_10002179_pt1 | contig 30893 bp, 28 predicted proteins | sample SS_ome_8_FD_132980 | JGI IMG/M metagenome (GOLD analysis project Ga0180433, IMG submission 132980) | Hypersaline lake sediment archaeal communities from the Salton Sea, California, USA - SS_1_D_1 metaG | ecosystem: Environmental > Aquatic > Non-marine Saline and Alkaline > Hypersaline >... | reverse complement strand
GAGGTGGGAGGGCCCGACGCCCCCATCACCGTGGTCATCCGCGATGAGGCCTCCGGGACCAGGGAGGTCTTCGACGAAAAGGCCCTCGAGGATGATGCGGAACTGGTGGATGGCGCTATCGAGAGCAACTCCAACGGCATCGTGAGGCAGACCGTCGCCTCCACCCCCGATTCCATAGGGTATATCTCCCTCGGTTATCTGGATAGCTCCGTGACCGCTGTGAGTTACGATGGTGTCGAGGCCAGTGCCGAGACCGCCGTGGATGGTACCTATCCCCTGGCCCGTTACCTGCACATGTTCACCAAGGGCCAGCCTTCCGGACTGGCCGAGGCCTACATCGATTTCGTTCTCTCGGACGAGTTCCAGAGCGAGATAGTGGCCGAGGATTATATCCCGGTGACGGAGATTTAATCCGCGGCTGATAAAAACCATAAAGCAGAACGAAAGGAACAGGGCCGGCTTTGACGGCGATAGATAGAGAATGGATAGTCAAGAAGACGCTCTTTGTCCTGGCCATGATCACCGTGCTGGGCGTGCTGCTCATCGTCTTCTTCGTGGCCAGGGAATCGATACAGGCCTTCACTGAAGCCGGCCCCGCTAACCTTTTCGGGGCTGAATGGAAGCCCAAAGACGGCCAGTATGGGATGCTGGTCTTCATCGTAGGAACTCTTACGACCACCGCCGGGGGGCTCCTCTTGGGGACCCCCCTAGCCATCGGCTCGGCTATATTCCTCACCCAGATGGCCCCCCGGCGGACTCGGTCCATCGTCACCCGGGGGGTGGAGCTTCTGGCCGGCATCCCCTCAATAGTTCTCGGTTGGCTGGGCCTTACGGTACTGGTGCCGTGGATCCGGAACTTCTCCAACAGTGCCGGTACGGGGATATTGGCAGCTTCCATTATCCTGGCCATCATGGTCATACCCACCATCACCACCATATCCATAGACGCCCTGGAGGCCGTGCCGAGATCGCATAAAGAAGCCTCCCTGGCCATGGGGGCCACGAGGTGGCAGACCATTCGCCGCGTGCTCATCCCGGCGGCCAAGCCGGGATTGATAGTGGCGGTGATCCTGGGCATGGGCAGGGCCATCGGGGAGACCATGGCCGTGGCCCTGGTCATCGGTCCCGCCTCTACTTTCGCCACTTCCCTGACCAGTCCCACCCACACCATGACCACTAAAATACTTATCGAGATGGGGGAATCCACGGGCGTGCAGCGCTCCGCCCTTTTCGCCATGGGCGTGGTGCTGTTGTTGATATCCATGGCTCTGATCCTGGCCGTCAGGATGGTGACGCGTGAAAGGAAGACAGCCTGATGAGAGTCGATGTGGAAACGGATAACATCGCAACGGGCCGTACGGACATGGAGAGTCCCCAGGTCGAGATAGCCGGTGATACCTGTGAGGCGGTCGATGCCGGGATAAACGGGATCATCAAAGAGAGTATCGAGAAACATAAACGGCGTACGGCTTTTTGGGACCGCGCAGCCACTATCGCTATATGGTCTCTGGCCTTCATTGGGATGGGTATCCTCTTCTTCATCATCGGTACCATCTTATGGAGAGGATTAGCCATGGCCATACAGCCCGGTTTCATATTTGGGAAGCCCGAGGCCATCAAAGAGGGTGGCGGCATAGGGCCCATGGTGGTCTCCTCTTTCTACCTGGCTTTCCTCACGGTTATCATCGTCTTACCCATTGGGGTTGGAGCGGCCATATACATGTCGGAGTTCGCCAAGGAGGGATGGGCGACCAGGGCGGCACGTTTCGGCGCGGATTCCCTTGCCACCGTCCCTTCCGTGATATTCGGTATCTTCGGCATGGTCCTCTTTGTCATCTACTTCGGATTGGGCTGGTGCCTGCTGGCGGGAGCCCTTACCCTGGCCCTGTTGAACCTCCCCACAGTCATGCGTACCACCGAGGAAGCTTTGAAGGCGGTGCCTTCCTCCTACCGCGAGGCCTCGATGGGCCTGGGGGCGACCCGCTGGGAGACGGTCAAGAGGGTGGTACTGCCAAGCGCCATGCCCGGTATCACTACCGGAGCGGTCCTGACTATCGGCAGGGCCATCGGAGAGAGCGCCGTGGTGATATTCACCGTCGGCATCTTCATCGGATGGATACCCAGAACGCCCTTGTCGCCCGCCGCCCCCATGGCCGCGAATATCTGGCACTGGTACACAGAAGGAGCCCTGAAAGCGGACGCTATGGCCATAGCCAATGGCGAGGCCGCCCTCTTATTGCTGGTGGTATTGCTATTGAACGTAGCGGCGAGGGTGTTAGCCAGGTTCTATCAGAAGAGACTCGGAACGGTGAGATAAGATGTCGGAGAACAATCTCAAGCTGAAATTCAGGGAATTAGACCTATATTACGGCGATTTCAAGGCCCTGGAGGATATCGACCTCGATATCAAGAGCTGCGCTATTACGGCTATCATCGGACCTTCAGGATGCGGTAAGTCCTCGGCGCTGCGCTGTCTCAACCGCATGAACGACCTGGTAGAGGGCGCCAGGGTTAAGGGAGAGGTCATTCTCGATGGTGAGAACATATACGATAAGAACTATAACGTGGTGGAGTTGAGGAAGAGAGTGGGGATGGTGTTTCAGAAGCCCAATCCCTTCCCCAAGACCATCTATGACAACGTAGCCTACGGGCCGAGATTATTCGGCATCAAGAACAAAGAGGTCTTAGAAGGCATCGTGGAGGACAGCCTGAAGAGAGCCGCCTTATGGGACGAGGTAAAAGAGAAGTTGAAGAGCTCCGCCCTGTCCCTCTCCGGCGGCCAGCAGCAGCGGTTGTGCATTGCCCGCGTCCTGGCGGTCCAGCCGGAGGTCATCCTCCTGGACGAGCCCTGCTCGGCCTTGGACCCCATCGCCACCCAGAGGATCGAGGACCTGCTGTCGGAGCTGAAGAACACTTACACTATTGTTATAGTAACCCACAATATGCAGCAGGCCGCCCGGTTGAGCGATTACACCGCCTTTTTCATGATCGAGGAACAGGGGGATCCCGGAAAGATCGTTGAATTCGGCGAGACCGATGCCGTTTTTACCAGGCCTGAGGATGAAAGGACCGAACGCTATATAACCGGCAGGTTCGGGTAGATATGATGAGGTGATCGCTTGGAATTGAGGAAGGATTTTCACGAGCAGCTTGACGAGCTCTATACGGAATTATTGCGAATGGGAAGCGACCTCATGGAGACTATCGAGAAGACGCGTCTCTGCTTCCTAGGGCTCGATAATGACATGGCTGATGAGATCATCGCGGGAGACGACGTCTTCGATGAGTATCGTGATCACCTGGAGGAGGGCGGTCTGGAGCTCATTGCTCGCCAGGCTCCGGTGGCTATAGACCTGCGGCTGATTATCATCATCATGCGCATCGCCTCACATTTCGAGCGCATGGCCGACCTCTGCGAGGATATCTCTACCGTTGTTAAGAGCATGCAATCGGATCAAATCCCCACGTGGATGCGGGATAGCATAGATGAGATGGCGCGTAGGGCCAACAGCATGGTGGAACGCTCCATCGATTGCTTCAAGGAGAGGAACCTGGAGTTGGCCGCGGAGCTGGATATCATGGACGATGCTGTTGACAGGCTTAACCGCGGTTTCTTCAAGGAGTTCGACCGCGGCCGTGAGGAGGAGCTGGACGTGGCCATCCGCGTCATAATGATCAGCAGGTTCTTCGAGCGCATCGCGGACCATGCAGTAGACATCGGCGAGCATGTCCGCTTCATGGTCGAGGGCACCATCACCCCCGAATAATGGGGCCTGACCCCATTTATGAACGGTGGGTCATAAGGTAAAATACCACTATATTGACATCATTCTTGCATCATATTAGAATCAAAATGTACCGACGTTCATCATTAATACTCCATTTCCGGGGGGTGAGAGATGCGGTAGATAATCCTGATAAGAATCCCTTTTATTTCTATGATGGAGGTGAATCGATGGCTGAAAAAGTAGCTATCGTAGGTGTCAAAGAATACAAGCCCAGCGAGGCGTACCTTGACACCTTTTATACCCAGCTCATCGTGGACACGGTGATGCCCCTCCTGGAGGAGATCGACATGCCCTGGGAGGAGATGGAGAGCTTGGTAGGGGCTGGCTGCGATATGCAGGACGGACGCTCCATCTCCAACGTTTTCACCGTGGATGCCATGGGTGGGTTCATGAAAGAGGAATCCAAGGTGGAGGAAGACCTGGTTGTGGCCCTCATGTATGCCTACATGCGAGTGGCCTCCGGGCGTTTTAAAACCTGCCTGGTCTGCGGCTACGGCAAGGGCTCGGAACTCCACTCCCACTTCTTTACCGGCCTGCAATCCGAGCCGGTCTTCATGAAGCCGATGGGCCTGGACGGGCTGTCGGTCAGCGCTCTCCAGGCCACAGCCTATATGAGCGAATACGGAGTCAGCAGGGAGGCGGGAGCGGCCATGGCCGTGCTGGACCTGCGCAACGCGATGAAGAATCCCAATGCGCAGCGGGCCATGGACGCTACCGTTGACGATGTTCTCAAGGCGAAGGAACTGGCCTACCCTATCACCGAGCTGGAGTACGTACCCATCTCCGACGGGTGCGCGGCGGTTATGTTGGCCTCCGAAGAAGTGGCCGGAAAGTACACGGACAAACCGGTATGGATCGAGGGAATAGGCAACAGCAACGACCTCTTCTATCCAGGCTTTCGCGACCTGTCGGATACCCGCTGTGTTAAAAAGGCGGCCGAGCGGGCTTATGGGATGGCCGGCGTTACCGCGGCGGATATAGGCCTGGCGGAGGTCTACGGCTACAGTTCCTGGCAGGAATTGATGGTACTGGAGGGGTTGGGGTTCGCCGAGGACGGAGGAGCTCCCGATGCCCTGGAGGCCGGGAGGTTCCGTCCCGATGGCGAGCTGCCCGTAAACACCTCGGGAGGAGCCCTTTCGGCGAATGTCTGGATGGCCTGCGGCGGTTACCGCGTCGCCGAGTGCTTCCGGCAGCTGCGGGGCGAGGCCGGCGAACGCCAGGTTGAAGGCGTAGAGAAGGCGGTGGCCCATGCCACCACCGGGCTGGCCCTGCAATCCAACACCGTCGCGGTACTGGGGAGGTAGATAATATGCCTAGAAAAGTAGCGGTAATCGGCACCGGCCAGACCAAGACCAAAATGCGGCGTACCGATGTGGACTTCCCCGGACTGGTGCGTGAAGCGGTGACGGCGGCACTGGAGGATGCCGGGATCACCATGAAGGACGTGGACGCGGTGGTCTTCGGCAGTTCTCCCGAATACTTCGAGGGAGTGAACAATCCCGAGAAGTGGTGCCTGGACGCCTCGGGCGGATTCATGAAGCCGCAGTTCCGCATCCACACCGGGGGCACGGTGGGAGCCTCCACCGGCATCGGGGGCTATTATCATGTGGCCTCGGGCATGTATGACGTGGTGCTGGCGATAACCGGGGACAAGCTCTCCGAGGGAGAGGTGCAGTACAATCTCTCCACCGTATACGACCCCATTTTCGGTAGGGACATGGCGGCCGGCGCACCCAGCGCGGTGGCCATCCAGGCCTCCCGTTACATGCACAAATACGGAGTCACCGAGGAGCAAACGGCCATCGTGGCCGTCCAGGACCGCAAGCACGCGCAGAACAATCCCTATGCCCAGCTGCAGCTGGACATCACGGTGGAAGATGTCATGAAATCACCGCCCCTGTGCACGCCGATCAAACTTCTGGACGCCTGTCCGGCCTCGGATGGCGCGGCGGCCATGGTATTCGCCTCGGAGGAGAGGGCCCAGAAGCTCTGTCCAAGGCCGGCCTGGGTACGGGCGGTTTCCGCCATCGCGGAATCCGCCAACTATACCTATCGTGATTGGGCGGAGAACATCGCCCTTATCAAGGCGGCGAAGAAATGCTACACCGAGTGTGGGATAAGCAACCCTCGCAAAGAGCTGGACGCCTGCGAGGTATACGACGCCTTCAGCCCCCAGCTGCTCATCTGGGCGGAGTGCCTGGGTATATGTGAGCGCGGCGAAGGGGGCAAGCTGGTGGAATCCGGAGCCACCTCCATGCAGGGAGACATCCCCTTCAATCCCTCCGGCGGCGTTCTCTCCGCCAACACTATCGGGGCCACGGCCATGGTGCGCCAGGTGGAGGCCTGCCTCCAGGTCATGAATAAAGCGGACCAGCGCCAGGTCGAGGGCGCCAAATGGGCCCTGGCTCACGGCTGGGGAGGCGGGATCCAGTTCCACACGGTGATGGTCGTCAGCAGCGAGAAACCCTGAGGTAGAGGTGGTGATAGACATGGCTGAAAGTAAATTCGGCGTCATGAAAGGTCACATCGGTGACGCGCCCTATAACTGGACCACCGGGAGGACCGCGGGCCGGTTGCTTGAGGAATTCCGGGACAACCAGAGATTCGTGGGATTCAAGTGCCCCAGCTGCGGGAAGGTCTATGTTCCCGCCAAGGATATCTGCGGCGAATGCTTCATCGAACTGTCCGAGGAGGCGCTGGAGGTAGGTCCCGAGGGCGAGGTGCTATCCTATACCGTCGTGCGCGAGGCCAATCCGGAGTCACCCGCCGAGGCGCCCTATGCCCTGGGCATGGTGAAAATGGACGGGGCGGACACGAGTATAGTCGCCCTGCTTCTCGCGGATGAGAAAGATATCGCCGTAGGCATGCGAGTGAAGCCGCGGTGGAACCAGGAACGGGTGGGCCATATGAACGACCTCGAGGGTTTCACGCCTGCGTGATCGCCGCATGAGAGCAAAGGAGTGATGATATGTCCGAGGATGTAGTCGAATTCCAGGGACAGATACAAGTTCCTTATGAATGGGCCTACGGCGAGGATCTGACCAGGTTTTTCGAGGGTACCAAGCAGAAGAAGATCTACGGTTCGCGCTGTCCTTCCTGCAAGGGAGTGATGGTACCTCCCACCTCTTACTGCGCGCGCTGTTACGTGCGCATGGAAGAGGAATGGATCGAGCTGCCGCACACCGCGAAGATAGACTCCTTTACGGTGGTGTATCTTCCCTTCGTCGGGCAGCCGACCGAGCCCCCCTACGCCTACGCCACCATAATCGTGGATGGAAGCGATGGGTATTACCTCCATGTTATCGGGGAGTGCGACTTCGATGAGCTGCACTGCGACATGAAGGTGGAGGCGGTCTGGAATCCCGAGCCCAAGGGGGACCTGTACGATATCCTCTACTGGAGACCCATAAAGGAAGATAAGTAATCGCATAGTCGGGGGTGGGGCGTCAGTCCCACCCCTTACATCTCCGGAGGGCGGAAAGGAGGCGGTCTTGGCGGCCAAGAAGGAGAGCTCCAGCCGTCGGGGTGACCGCAAAGAACAGATCCTCGAGGCGGCCAGTGAGGTCTTCTCCCACAAGGGTTATAACGAGGTCACCGTGGCGGATATAACCTCGGGGGCGGGGATCGCCAAAGGCACACTCTACCTGTATTTTCACGGCAAGGAGGACCTTTTCCTGGAGGTTATCCGCAATGCCGTGCACAGGCTGCGGCTCGCCCTGGGCGAGGCGGTGGGTGAGGTGGATGACCCCCTGGAGAGAGTCAGGGTGTCGGTCCCGGTGATCTTCGACTTCTGCCGCCGGGAGGCCGGTCTTTACCTGGCCATTTTTCAGCAGGCCTCTTTTCTGCAGAGCGAGCGGCAGAAGGAATACAATGCCCTTTACGAACCTCTGGCCAAGGATTTCCAGAGGACCATCGAGGAGGGCATGCGGCGCGGCATCTTCAAGGCCGGCGACCCCGAGGTCATCTCCCACGGGGTCTTCGGTTTTCTGGCCAGCCTCATCTACCAGTGGCTTTTACTGGAATCGGCAGATGGAGCCCCCGAAGGTTATGCGGAGGAGATGCCGGACACTATCGCCCGATTTTTCTGCTACGGCCTGGTGGGAGAGGCCATTATCGGACCGGGAGAGCTCAGCGAGGGCCTGCGCGCCCAGTGCCGCCATCAGCTGGAGGAGATCCGTGATTGGCAGCAGGAGCTGGTCCGCCTGGAGAAGATATTGAAGCCTTATACCTGAGATCGTGTTATCCATCCTGTTTTGCCGGGTTTTAAGGGGTTTTCTGCAATATAAACGAGTTCTTACTGCCCAAGGATGCGGCAAACCGCATCCCTTACTTTTATCTCAAGGCTTCCACAGGTAAAGGAATGGGTGGAAAAGGGCGAAAAATGTAACGAGGTGGAGGTATCCTGGACTGGCGGACTTCCAGTATTGCCAGTGATTGTACCTTGTCCGAAGATCGATGGAGGAATCGAATAATGCCCGATACCGAGATATGTCCGGAATGCAGGGTCCCTAAACATATCACCAGTGAACATGTCTGGCTCGAAAACGGCGTGATCGGGTCTCAGAGAGACGAGACCCACCGCCTGGTCTTCTTCGAGAGCGGTATCCTCGATCCCATCTTTGACGGTATCGCCGAGATCACGGGCAAGCCCATCGAGGACCTGGTCATCAACGCCTCTCGCCTGTCTACCCGCGAATATGTCGCTCGCATGCTGCCCGAAGATGTCAGGTCTCTGGTTAATAGAGATGAACTGGACGTGCAGATGGTGATCGACTCGGCATTTATGATGTGGCAGATCATGGGGTACGGGAGGGTAACCACCACGGAAGTGCGCTATAAGCAAGACGAAAACGATTTTATAACCGCATTATTGGAGAGACTATATTCCGCACCGCTCTGCCTGGGTAATTTCGCGGGCTCGATAGAGGCCTGGACCGAGGCAAGGCCTGAAATCGATTGTAAAAAGATCTCCCCATACGCGTACGAGGTGACTATAACTCATGACCTGAATCCACCCGAGACTAAAAAAAGACTGGGATGGAAGGAGTATAAGAAAAAGTACAAGCCTGGCGATATTCAACTGGAGAAATGCGCGACCTGCGGAGGTCCCAAGGGCCTCTTTGAGTTCCAATGGGACCTGGACCCGGGCGTTATCAGGAGCACATACAGCGGCAGGAGGATGGTCATGATCGGCCCCTCCATGATCGATCCCATCCTGGATGAACTGGAGGCGGAGCTGGGAGAGACCATTCCTCAGGTAGTGATCGAGGCGGAGAGGAGGTTCGTAAGGACCGGTTTCGTTCCCGTCGAGGACCTCGTCAACGAGGACATTCTGCGCTCCCGGATCGCCTTAAGGGGCTTTGGCAACCTGAGAGAGGTGAAGATGGGGAAGAAGGGAGTGCGCCTGCTCATTGAGAACGCCACCCAGCACCTGATCGGAGTGGGTATGGCTCAGGGCCTCTTCGAACTGGCCTTCAACGTGGAGAGCTATGTGGACTGGGAGTTCTCAGAGGACGGGGACCTGGAGCTCGAGGTGTATCCCAAGAACATCAAAAAGGCCGTGGGAGGTTAATGCCGCATGCCCGATATCGAGATCTGTCCGGAATGCAGGGTTCCAAAACATATCACCAGCGAGCATGTCTGGCTCGAAAACGGTGTAATCGGGTCTCAGAGAGACGAGACCCACCGCCTGGTCTTCTTCGAGAGCGGAATCCTCGATCCCGTTTTCGAGGGTATAGGTAAGGCCACGGGCAGGCCCGTCGAAGACTATGTTATCAATGCCTCTCGCCTGTCTACCCGCGAATATGTCGCTCGCATGCTGCCCGAAGATGTCAGGTCTCTGGTTAAAAACGACGAACTGGATGTGCAGTTGGTGATCAACTCAGCTTTCCTGCTGTGGCAGATCATGGGGTATGGGAAGATAACCACCAAGGAAGTACGCTTGAATTACGACGAAAACGATTTCATTACCGCTTTGATCGAGAAACCCTACTCCGCACCGCTTTCCATGGGCAACTTCGCGGGCTCCATAGAGGCCTGGGTAAAAGCGGCGCCTTTGATCGATTACAAAAAAGTCTCCCCGATCACGTACGAAGTCACTATTTCCCGTGACCCCGATCCACTGGAGCACCACAAGAAGCTGGGGTGGAAAGGATATAAGCAGGAACTCAAACCGGGCGATATCCAACTGGAGAGATGCGCGACCTGCGGAGGCCCCAAATATCTCTCCGAGTTTCAATGGGACCTGGAATCGGGGGTGATAAGGAGCACATCCAGCGGCAGGAGGATGGTCATGATCGGCCCCTCCATGATCGATCCCATCCTGGATGAACTGGAGGCGGAGCTGGGAGAGACCATTCGCCACGTGGTGATCGAGGCGGAAAGAGAGTTCGTGCAAACCGGCTTCGTCTCCATCGATGAGGTAATAGACGAAAGATATATCCGAAAGCGGATCGCCCTGCGCGGGTTGGGCAACATCAGCAATATTGATATCGACGAGAAATGCGTGCGCGTACGCCTGGAGAACTCCGCCCTGCATCTCATGGGAGTTGGCATAGCCCAGGGCTTCTTCGAGCTGGCCTTTAACGTGGAGAGCGAGGTAGACTGGGAGCTCTCCGATGACGGGGTCCTGGAGATCGAGGTGCGTCCAAGGATTATCAGAAAGGTCGTCGGAGGTTAAAACAAATGCCCGATATAGAGCTCTGTCCGGAATGTGGGGTCCCCAGGTATATCACCGAGGAACTCCGTTGGCTGGACAGCGGCGTCATCGTCCAGAGCAGAGACGAGAAACACCGCGTCGTCTTCATCGAGTGTGAGAACCTGGACTCGCTTTTCGAGGGTGTGGGTGAGATCATCGATAAACCCGTGGAGAACATCGTCATCGAGGGCAGGCGCAAAGGGGCCCGCGATTACGTAGACCGTTTTATCCCTATGGAGTTGAAGGAGCTGGTAGAGAAGGGGCAAGTGGACCTGGAGCCTATAATCAGCTCCCAGATGGATGCCACCCGGGTCATGGGATTCGGCAAATCCGTGCTGAAGAACTTCCAGTTTGAGCGGGGCCCTGAAGACCATATCACTATCCAGGTCAAAGAGCCTTTCTCCGTACTCCTCTGGTGTGCGAGCATCGCTGGTGCCTGCGATGCCATCGTCGGGGGGGATTGGGACGTTTCCTATGAGAGACTGTCCCCCGATGAGATAGAGGTAACAGCATTTCAAGCCGGTGATTCGAGGGGATCAAGGGAGAAGTATACGAGGAAGGAGTACCGGCACAAGGGAAGTGACATCGAGCTGGAAAGATGCAGGACATGCGGGGGTCCCGCGGTCCTCTCCGAGTTCAGGTGGTATCTGGACAGGGGCATTATCGGAAGCGCTTATACCGATAGACGCATGGCCATCAACGGCGAGACGGGAATGCAGGACGTGTTCGAGGAACTGGAGAAGGAGCTGGGCAGCGTGATTCCCAACGCGGTTATCGAGGCACAGAGGCGTTTTATCAAGAGCGGGTTCTTTTCCATCGAGGGCATCTTCAGCGAGGGCGATTTTCGTACCCAGTTCGCTTACAGGGGGCTTGGAGACCTCAAGGAGTTCATGATGGGGAGCACCGGCCTGCGCCTACGGCTGGAGAACTCCACCTTGTACTTGCTGGTGGTTGGTATAGCCCAGGCCCTGTTCGAGCTGGCCTTCGGCAGGGATTCCGAGGTGGAGTGGGAACTCTCGGAGGATGGCGTACTGCAGGTAGAGGTCACACCAAAAGCCCGATCGGCTGTGCTCAACCCATCAACTTGAATAAAGCAGTCATTTATTGAATATAAGGGCTTCTGTAATTTGGCCCAATACAAGACAAGCTTTCACTGCTCTCCATATTTCCGTTGAGAATACCCGATTGTAGTTATGATAAAATCCCTTCGTAGACAGGAAAAACGCCTAGCAGGACAGGGATAAGGCATGATCAGGGTTCGCTTCGCTCCATCACCTACCGGAAACCTCCACCTGGGCTCGGCGAGGACGGCGCTCTTCAACTGGCTTTTCGCCAGGGGTCAGGGCGGTGAGATGGTCCTGCGCGTGGAGGACACCGATCCCAAGCGCTCCAGCCGCGAGCTGGAGGACGCCATCCTTGAGGACCTGCGATGGCTGGGCCTGGACTGGGACGAGGGTCCGGATATCGGAGGTCCTCACCAATCTTATCGCCAGAGCGAGAGAGGTGAGATATACAGGGGGCACGCCGAAAGGCTGCTGGAAGCCGGCAGGGCTTATCCTTGTTACTGCACCCAGGAGGAGCTGGAGGAGAAGAAGAAAAAAGCGCAGGCAGAGGGACATACCCCCGTTTATGACGGTACCTGCCGCGACCTCACTGCCGAGGAGAGAAAGGCGAAAGAGGCGGAGGGAAGAAGGTCCGCCCTGCGCTTCCGGGTGCCGGATAAAGAGATAACCTTCGAGGACCTCCTGCACGGCTTTATGCGCTTTTCCTCGGATGTCATCGGGGATTTCCTGATCGTGCGCTCAGACGGCAGCGCCGGCTTCAATTTCTCGGTGGTGGTGGACGACGCAACCATGGGCATCACCCACGTTATCAGGGGAGAGGACCACCTCACCAACACCGCCCGGCACGTCCTGCTCTTCGATGCCCTGGGCTATCCCCTGCCTATCTATCTCCACCATTCCCTGCTCATGGGGCCGGATGGGGCCAAGATGAGCAAGCGGCACGGCGCCACGGCGGTACGGGAATACCGGGACATGGGATACCTGCCGCAGGCCCTCACCAATTATCTGGCTTTGCTCTCCTGGTCGCCTCCGGAAGGCAGGGAGGTCCTACAGCTGGAGGAACTGGTGAAGCTCTTCGACATCGACGACCTCTCCTCCAGCCCGGCCGTGTTCGACCTGGACAGGCTGGACTGGCTGAATGGCCGGCATTTACGCGGTATGAACCTGGAGGACTTGACGGAGATAGCCCGTCCTTACGCGCCCGAATGGTCGCAGCATCCCCACTTCCCCATCATGGTGGATTCGGTCCTGGACAACCTGACAACCATGCGGGAGCTGCTGCAATACCTGGAGGTTTACGGTGAGTGGGTGCAGCCCGATGAGAAGGTGGCGAAATGGCTGCAGGGGGACACGGCGGAAAAAGTCATACAGAGGGCCATTCTTGCCCTGGAATCCCCGGAGATGGAGGGCCTGGAAGGTGCCCGCGAGATAATCGGTGGGTTTAAGCAGGACTTCCTGGAGAAAGGCTTGAAGCCCAAGGAGGTCCTCATGCCCCTGAGGGTGGCCTTGACGGGAAGGGACAGGGGCCCCGCCCTTCCCTACCTTATCGCCGTGCTGGGTAGGGAGGAGTGCATAAATCGTTTGAGGAAGGTTCGAGAAAACATCTAAGGAGGTCGGGGATAGAAGTTCAACCGGTACAGGAATGGTGTGAGTTGCCGTCTTGGGCCATCGCCGTGGAGTCGGCGGCCGGCCTGGCCGCCATCGCCGCCGCTGGATACAATATGGCCCGTTATCGCAGAAAGCTGTTCCCGGTGTGGGCGGCCGCAACGGTTTCCTGGTTCGTACTCTGCAAGTACCTCATCTGCACCCGCTGCGAACATTACGGCAAGCGCTGCGAGTTCTATAACCTGGGTAAATGGGCCGCCTTTCTATTTGAGGCCCAGCCGGACCGCACCCTGACCCAGGTGGGCTACGCGGCAGAGGGCCTTTCGGTGGGCGGCATGCTCATCCTTCCCTTTACCGCAGCCTGGGGAGACAAGAAACGACTCCTGAGGTACTCTCTTCTGTTCGCCGCCCAGTGGAGCACCCAGATGCTGGTCGCATGCCGCCACTGTGCCCGCACCGCCGCTACTCCCTGGAAGGCTCGTTGTCCCTCATACCGCCTGGCGCGGCGTATTTGGGTGAGAGAAGACTGACGACCTGATAAGCCTTCTTAAAAGTGGCCATAGTTACCTATATAATGAAAAAGCCCTGTAAAAACTGTCAGGGAGGATGTCATGTTCGAAAATATTTTTGATGACCTCGAGGCCGCGCGGGACAGGGACCCGGCGGCCAGGAGCACCCTGGAGATAGTCCTGGCTTACCCCGGCCTGCATGCCCTGTGGATGCACCGTTTGGCCCATTGGCTCTGGCAGCAGGGGATGCCGGTCCTGCCCCGTCTCGTCTCCCATTTTAACCGCTTGTTGACCGGCATCGAGATCCATCCCGGAGCGAAGATAGGGAAGGGAGTCTTCATCGATCATGGCATGGGCGTGGTCATCGGGGAGACCTCGGAGGTGGGGGATTACGTCACCTTGTACCAGGGCGTTACCCTGGGCGGAACGGGTAAGGAGACGGGAAAACGCCATCCCACCGTAGGCGCAAACGTGGTCATCGCCGCCGGGGCAAAGGTACTCGGGCCCATCGTCATCGGCGACAACTCCAAGGTGGGAGCCGGGGCGGTGGTCATCCGCGACGTGTCCCCTAACTGCACCGTGGTGGGAGTGCCAGGAAGGGTGGTAATGCAGGAGGGTGAGCCTGTGGTGGACCTCCATCACGAGGCTATCCCCGACCCGGTCATGGACAGGATCGAGGACTTGGGTAAGCTTATCAAAAAGATGGAGGACCGCATGGTCAGCACCCAGCTGGAACTGGAGATGACCGAGGAGAAACTGCGCAAGACCGTGAACGAGCTGCAGAAGGTGGAGGATTGCCTGGAGGAGGTCGACCGCACCAGGGGTAAGCTGGAGAAAGAGGGTGAGAATCCGAGCCTATGAGCCTCAAGATCTATAACACCCTTACCCGCACAAAGGAGGACTTCCACCCTCGCGATGAGGGCAAGGTCTCCATGTATGTCTGCGGCCCCACCGTTTACAACTACATCCACGTGGGAAACGGCCGGGCTTACTTGGTCTTCGATATCATAAGGCGCTACCTGACCTATAAGGGATACGATGTTTTCTGCGTCCAGAACTTCACCGACGTCGATGATAAGATCATCAACCGGGCTCGAGAAGAGGACAAGCCGCCTGAGGAGATAGCGCGTATCTACGAGAGGGCTTTTATCGAGGATATGCGGTCCCTTAACATCCTACCCCCCGACGTCGCTCCCAGGGCCACCGAGACCATCCCCCAGATGATAGAGATGATCCAGGGCCTGGTGGACAAGGAGTACGCATACGCCGTGGACGGCGACGTCTACTTCCGGGTGGGGAACTTCGAGGGCTACGGCAAACTGTCCAGGCGCACCCTGGACGAGATGCGCGCCGGCGAGAGGGTGGAGGTGGATGAGAGAAAAGAGCATCCCATGGACTTCGCCTTGTGGAAGGCCTCCAAGCCGGGCGAGCCGGCTTGGGATTCTCCCTGGGGAAAGGGACGGCCGGGATGGCACATCGAATGTTCGGCCATGTCCCTGCAGCATCTGGGGATGGGTTTCGATATCCACGGAGGGGGCCAGGACCTGGTCTTCCCCCACCACGAGAACGAGATAGCCCAGTCGGAGGCCTTCTCGGGCACCGAACCCTTCGCGCGTTTCTGGGTTCACAACGGTTTTGTGAACATCCAGGAGGAGAAGATGTCCAAGTCCATCGGCAACATCATCCTGGTACGGGAGATACTCAAGAGATATCAGCCTGACGTGGTCAGGCTCCTGGCTCTCCAGACCCACTACCGCAACCCCATCGATTTCGGTCCCGAGGCGCTGGAGGAAGCCAAGCGCGCTTACGAGCGCATCGAGAACTGCCTTTTCGCCCTGGGGGAGTTCCTGGATAAGAGCCGGGCCAGGTCGGCCCCGGCCCGCACACAAAAGGAAGTGGCGCTAACCGACTCTTTCTTCGATTACGAGAGGCGTTTCGAGGAGGCCATGGACGATGATTTCAATACCGCCAGGGCCCTGGGCGTTATATTCGAGCTGGTCAAGGAGCTCAATACCTACCTGGATGAGCAGGAGACCTTCACCACCCCCGCCTCGGCCATGATAGTGAACCAGGGAAGGGACCTCCTTCTAAAGCTGTGCCGGGTGTTGGGGATGTTCTCCCCCGAGGCCGGTGAAGCGGAGAAGATAATCACAGGGGAGGCCGGAGAGCACCGGGAAGGCTTACCCACCCCTGATAACCTCATCGAGCTCCTCCTTGATGTGAGGACCAAGGCCAGGGCGAGGAAGGATTGGGAGACCGCCGATTACATCCGCTCCCGCCTGCAGGATATAGGCATTCGCGTGGATGACCTGCGGGAGGGTGAGCGCTGGAAGTACGTGGGACCACCCTCCGAGTCGTAAAATCATCCTTTTTTCTACCAACGGTTTTCGTGCCGTAAAGGAGGCTTCGACAGTCCATTGAGATTCGAGCAGGTTGAGGGCAAGCGCGCCGTCCTGGAGACCCTGCGGGGGAACAGGAGGGCCTACGAACTCCTGATAGCCGAGGGAATGAGATCGGGAGGCGCGCTGGAGGAGATATTGAGCGAGGCCCATAGAAAGCGCCTGCCCGTCAATTTCCTGCCCCGTAAAGAGATAGACCGCCTGGCCCATTCCGACAACCACCAGGGAGTGATCATCCGAGTCGAGCCATATCGCTACAGCAACCTAAAGCGTATCCGGCACTCCCTGGAGGAAATGGAGCAGGACCCCCTGATGGTTATGCTGGACGGTGTAACCGATCCGCGCAACCTGGGCAGCGTGGTCCGTACCAGTGAAGCGGCCGGAGTGGACGCCCTTCTCCTGCCCAGAAGCCGGTCGGCGCCGGTCACGCCGGTGGTTTTCCATACCTCGGCGGGAGCGGTGGAGAACCTGGCCATAGCCACCGTGCCCAACCTGGTAAGCGTGATGAAGGAGCTCAAGAAGATGGGGATATGGGTGGTGGGAGCGGATGTGAGGGCGGAGAAGTCTTGTTTTCAAACCGATCTCACCGGCCCCCTGGCCCTGGTGATGGGCTCGGAGGGAGGGGGGTTGCACCGCCTGGTGCGGGAGACCTGCGATATCCTGGTCAACATCCCCATGTTCGGCCAGGTCGCCTCCCTCAATGTCTCCGTGGCGGCGGCGGTTATCTTGTTCGAGGTGCTTCGCCAGAGGCAGAAAGTGTAGACGGGTCCATGAGGGTGCTCTTGATCGACGGATACAACCTCATCCATTCTCACCAACGCCTCTCCGGCCTTGTGGAACAGGATGTAGATTCCGCGCGGGAGGGACTTTTAAGGGAGCTCTCGTCCCTGGCGTCTCCTGATTATTATGGCCTGGTGATAGTGGTTTTCGATGCCGCGGGTTCTCGCCAGACTGAGCCGGTGATAGAGAAAAGGGAGGCCATACAGGTGGTTTTCACCCGCAGGGGGCAGACGGCTGACTCCTTTATCGAGGCGGCGGTGGGGCATCTGGTCCCGGAGTGCGAAGTCCATGTGGCCACCTCCGACCGTATGCTGGCCAGCGTGACATCCGGTTTCGGTGCCATAGGCATTGATGGTACATCGCTGCTGCAAAGCGCCGAGGAGGCTCAACAGGAGACCCGCGAGGAGATGCAGAGGATGTCGCAGCAGAGCCGGTCTCCTCTTGAGGAGCGGGTAAGCGAGGAGACCCGCCGTCTCCTGAACAAGCTCCGCTTCCAGTAGCATCACCAAAAATGGGGTCAAAGCTTCATTCTTCAATTCCTCGAATGAAAAAGACGGATGGGATACCTCTTACGTTTGGATTGAAGAATGAAGCTTTGACCCCATCTTGATATGAAGCTTTGACCCCATCTTGATAGACGAAAATTGACCATATGTCTCTTTATTTAATCCGAAAAAAAGGATGTTTAGGCCTGGGTATAATTAATATGAATCCCGTTGCCGAGACCGGTTTAAAGCTGAGCCAAAAGGCGGTTTAGGGTGGGCGAAAAAGGCTTCGTCACAGAACAAGAATCCGGTGCCGTCTTACTTTTCGTAGATTTGATCAGCCTTTCCGATGAGCGCGTCATGGAATTGGCGCGGCAAGGCTTCTCCTATGCTCTCGATGTTCTCATGGCCAGGTACAGGGACCTGGTGAAGAGGAAGGTCCGGTCCTACTTCATGGTGGGCGCGGACGAGGAGGACCTCATCCAGGAGGGTATGATCGGACTTTACAAGGCGGTCCGGGATTATCGCCGCGAGCGCTGTGACTCCTTCCAGGCCTTCGCCGACCTGTGTATCACCCGCCAGATCATCACCGCCATAAAGACCGCATCCCGCCTTAAACACCAGCCTCTCAACACCTATATCAGCCTGAACCGGCCCATATATCTGCAGGAAGACCCGGACCGGAATCTCATGGACCTTTTATGCGAATCCAATATGCGGGACCCCGTGGAGATGGTGATAGGTCAGGAGGAGATGCAGGGACTGTTGGAGTGCGTACAGAGCGAGCTCTCATCTCTGGAGACCGCGGTACTGCACCTGTACATGGACGGTAAAACCTATCAGGAGATAGCCGATATCCTCAATCGACAGGTCAAGTCGGTGGACAACGCCCTGCAGCGAGTCAAGCGCAAGATAGACTATCACCTGAGCGTCAGAGACGCAGTGTAACGCTTCTTTTTGCCCCTACCTTGGACTATACTCGTACAAGGAAAACAGATAAATCGGAGCCGGTGTAGCTCAATGGTAGAGCGACCGCCTTGTAAGCGGTTAGTTGGGGGTTCGATTCCTCTCACCGGCTCCAGTATTATTACCGGACTCGAGCTTACACGCCCTCAGCGATCGGTTCTTTGGGGGTCTCCTTACGCAGGGACAAGATTATTGCTCCTCCGATAATGAAGACGAAGCTGCCGATACGCAGGAAGAGCATCCCTCCCGAGGTAGGGAGGGGCTCATGCATGGCCACGATGCCGATGATGATGGGGATGAGGTTGGACATGCCGGTGGTTATGGGGACCACCACGATGGCCTTTCCCCTCTGCATGGCCACCTGGTCCAGCACCAGGGTCACGATGGGCAGGAGTATCACCAGCCAGATATAGGGTGATAGCAGGGCGTGGCGGAAGCCGTGCTCCCAGAAGCGGGCTCCGAAGTCATTCCAACCAAGCTTGATGATGACCGCGGTGAGCCCGATAAGCACCCCCGAGGCAACGGCGATGAGGTTGGGGGCCTGCTCATCCCTCCTCTTAATGCCGTTGTAAAGAGAAACTCCGGCCACGGTGAAGAACAGGAGGACGAAGAACCACAGGATGAGGGGATTGTAGGAAAAGGCCTTGGTCTCTACCCCGATAAGGCTTCGACCCAGCATCAACAGCCCGACGATGATGGTCCCTATACCCACCCAATCGGAGGTAGTGGGTTTCTCTCCCAGCTTGGTTATGGCCAGCACCGCCAGCAGGGCGATACCCGCGGTGTTGATGGGCTGGATGATGGAGAGAGGGGCCAGGCCCAGGGCCAGACCCTTGATTAGAGTGCCTCCGAGCTGCAGAAACTGTGCCTCCAACCAAGGGCGGCACTTGAAGAAGGTCTTGACCGTCTCCCAGGGCTTCTGGGAGCCGATCAGAGGGAGTTTGTCCAGTTCTCGCTTCTGCATGTAACCGCTGTAGTTGATCATGCAGGTAGCTACAACAGCCAGGATGACAGCCAGACCTAAGAGCATACCCACCTCCTGGCGGTATTATATCTTCGTAGGTGGTAGATGATATGTAACAAATATAGGTTCCGATTACTCTTCCACAGAGTAATAATATGTACCTTCCCGCACCTTCCGGACCACCCTGTCCTCCTCCTCCAGGATGACAGTATGCCCAAGGATCTCCCGCATGGCCAGGAAGATGTTGGTGGGATGCATCTCCGCCGCCACGAACTCGATGAGGTCCAGGCCCAGCTCCAGGATGGTCATCTCCCGTCCTCTCAGGGTAGCCACGATATAGCGCTTGCGCTGCTCGTGGTGGGAGAGGATCTCGTCGATCCTCGTATGGAAGTTGGGGATGCAGTTGCCGTGGCCGGGCAGGGCCTGGAGCACCTTGAGCTCCCTGAGCTTGGTGATGGAGTCCAGGTAATCGGGGAGGCCGCTCAACTTACCGTCGGCCCGGTTGGTATAGACCTCCGGATTGGGGGTTATCTTATCCAGCAGCAGGTCCCCGGTGGCGATCAAATGGTATTCCGGCAGGTAGAGGACGATATGGTCGATACAGTGGCCGGGGGTGTATATGACCTCCAGGTCGAAGGGGTCGCCCTCCAACAACTCCCCGCCCTCGACCACCAGGTCCACCTCCGTCGATTCCGCCACGTCCAGCCATCCTCTCATCAGGGACTGGTTGGTGCGCATGAGGTCGGGGGAGAGGCCCAGGGTCTGGCTGAACTCGATGAGCTCCTCCATCTCCTCGAGGACAGCATAGCGGTAATCCCTCACCTTGGGGACGGCCAGGCGGTGGCACACCAGCTCCGCCCCGCTGATGTGCTTGAGACGGGCCGCGAAACCCATGTGGTCGGGATGGGTATGGGTGATGATTATCCTCTCCAGCTCGGAGGGCTCATGCCCGGTCTGCGCCAGGGCCCCGCACAGGTCCTCCCAGATGCCGTCCATGATGGGGCCGGTGTCGATGAGGGTCAGGGGCTTCCCCTCCAGCAGGTAGACGTTGACCTGGTCCATGCGGAAGGGCATGGAGAGCTGTATTTTGTATATACCGGGGATGATCCGCTTTATAAAGGCCACAGCGCGACTCCGTTCATAGCGACTTGAAATCGAAAAACAAGTTCAGCTCGCCCGTGATAGATACCACGATTATAGCCGAACCGGCCTGCTCCGTATCGCGGCCCTTACCTTCTCGGGTCACTCCCGATCGGGCAGGGGCTTGGATTCTGCTGCAGTTGCCGGAAGGGCCTCGGTCTTTTTCTTCTCGCGGTTGGCGATGATGGCCAGCAGGCTGGGCAGCACCAGGACGGCCCCGAAAAGGGCGCCTAACAGGGCCACGGCGGTGGTGAATCCGAACCTCTGCAGCGGCACCATGCTGGATATGCCCAGGATGGCGAAGACCCCGCAGGTGGTGAAGGCCGCGGCCACCAGGGCCCTTCCAACGTGCAGGACGGTGTTTTTGATGGATTCGTCCAGGGGGGTATCGCCGTGATGCCACTCCTCCCGGAAGCGGTGGGTGATATGGATGCCGAAGTCTATCCCCGCCCCGATGACCAGGGAGGAGACCATCACCGTCATCAGGTCAAGGGGCCAGCCAAGGGCGAGAAGGAAGATAAGCTCCACTATAATGCCGCAGACCACCACAATAAGGGTGGCCAGCCCGTAGAACAGGGACCTGAACACGATGATCAGCACCAGGGCGCAGAGCAGCAGGGCCAGCGCCGAGGTCTTGAGCTGGGTGGGCAGGATATTGCCCAGCAGGTCCGCCACCAGGAAGGAGGTGCCGGTGGAGTTGAGGGTCATCTCCGTCGACTCCTCGACGGCGTCGGACTGGTCCCGCATGATGTTCGCCTTGACCTTGAACTCGTCCTCGGTCTCCGGGAATCCGGAGGTGACCATGACCATGGCCGATGTCCCGTCCTCGGTTATAAAGGCACTCACGGGCATCAGTGTACTCAAATCCCCTACGATGGCCTCTACCTCCTCCCGCGATTCCGGAAGCTCTCCATCATTTCTGTCTTTGACGATATCTGCGATGGACTGGATGCGCTCGCGGGCGAAGTAGTCATCGCTGTCGGGATAGTTGCGCTCATCATTTTCCAGGGCGTCCTCCATGGCCAGGATGGCGGCCAGGTTCTCCGGTTCGTATATATCCCCCTCCACCAGGATTACGTCTGATTCCTGGGGCCCGAAGATGTCCGTGATCATCTCGCTGGCCTTCCGGCTGGGCATGTCCTCGGGCATCATCTTGCGCACGTCCGCCCCGGTCTTGACGTTGAACATGGCGAAGACGGCGAAGCCCGCCAGGATGAGGGTGACCAGGGCCACCGTCCAGTGATGGCGCTCCGACACCAGGGCCATGCGTACAAGGGAGCCGTCGATGAGCTTGCCGTAAATTGAGTCGCGCCGCTTTCCGCGCATCTTCTCCAGGTGGGCCTCCAGCTTCTCGTCCTTCTTCCTGCGGTCCCTGATGACGGTGATGGCCGGCAGAAGGGTCACCGACAGGATGAAGCTGAAGGCGATGCCCAGCACGCAGAGCAGCCCGAAGTCCCGCATGGGGGGCATGTCGGTGATCATGAAGGAGGAGAACCCGATCATGGTGGTGATGGCGGTGAGGAAAACGGCCACCCCCACCGTCTTGATGGAGGTGGTGGCAGAGAAATCCACTCCCTCGCCGCTCTCCCGCTCCTCGTAGTAGCGGCTGAGGATATGGATGACGTAGGCTATGTTGATGCCCAGCATCAGTGGCATGATGGCCACGCTCATGGTTGTGTAGGTGATGCCCGCCCATCCCATTACGCCGACAATCCAGCCGATGGCCACGAAGATGACCAGCAGGGGCAGGCCGATATCCGAGAGACGGCGGAAGGTGAGGTAGAGGATAAGCATGATGAAAAGGAGGGCGGCCAGCATGAGTTTGCTGGTCTCACGCTGCATGAACTCCTGGGAGTCCTTCTGCATGGAGGCGAAGCCGGCCACGTAGACCTCGGCGCCCTCGATAGTGCTGAACTCCTCGTCGACGAAACCCTCGAGCTTCCTGGCCACGTCGGCCTCCTCGTTCTGGTCGAGGTCGGGGCTGAGCTGGAACGAGATGAGGGTGGCATCCAGGTCACTGTCTTCCTGTTCTTCGGCTAATCTGATGCTTCCCTCGATACGCTCGCGGTTATCCACAAGGCCGGGTATGAGCTGCTCTGTCTGTTCCGGCGGCATCTCGCCCGCTATGACATCCACGAAAGGCGAATCGGGGTCGGGATTCATGTAGAAATCCAGCACCATCGCCAGGGCATTATCATCTGTAGGGATATCCCTGCCCGCTTGTTCGAACATCTGCTTAAGGAAATCGAGGTAGGTCTCCGCCTTGAGGATGTGCCCCTCCTCGAAGCCATCCTCCTGAATCTTCTCGACATCCAGCGCCAGGAGCATCCTCGCTATCTCTGGATCGGTCACATCCTCCGCCGTGAGCAGTACCCTCTCGACGGAGAGGCCGCCGAATTTCTCGTTTACCTCGTCCAGGGCCTGCACCGATTCATAGTGCTTGGGCATCATGGCCTCCTGGCTCAGCTCGGTGCTAACGCGCGGAAAGCCGGCGGCCATGAATATGGTGATCGCCGCCACGATGATCACCACCAGCCAGGGCCTCTTCTCCGATATGCTGGCGAAAAACCCGAATACCTTGCTCACTGTGACGAACCTCCGTCCTTTACATGCAGTTGGCTTCCGTTATTAAAGTCCTTTTAACCTCATTACCTGTCTATTCCAGTTCGAACTGCTGCTCCAGATCCTTCAAGACCTTCAGAAAGTCCTCTCTCTCCTTTTTGGGGACAGCCGTGAAAAGCTCTTTGATCTTCATCTTGTTGGTTCTCTCCATTTCTCCCGCCAGCTCCTGACCCTTTTGCGACGTTGCCACCAGGACCACCCGGCGGTCCACCTTGTCCCTCTCGCGCTCCACCATGCCCTTCTCCAGCAGCCGGTCCATCATACGGGTGGCCACGCCCTGGGTTACCTTGAGTCTCCGGGAGAGCTCGCTCATACTGATGGTTCCCGCCTCGTTCAGTTCAAGGAGCAGAAGGGCCTGGGGCAGCGATAACTCGATGTCCTCCCTCAGGACACTGCCCGAGCGGAAGCTATGGATGATGCGCATTATGGTGTTCCATAAATCGCGCGTATATTGTTCCAGCTCATCATCGATAGTTTTTGCCATAGTTAATATTTGCTCTATACATGCTATTTAATAAATGAACATATTGCTTTGTTTCTGTCTTGTCAAGATAAAAAACGATCAATATTGTTTCGACAATCTATGGGCCGGCCTTAAAGGCCATAAATAATGTAAGTAAACATCCAAAATCTAAGACATCCCTAGGCCTGTCGAGGTTCCTCCCTTCAGCATTATAAAAGGGGTCAGCCCTCCAAAATCGAAGAAATTGAAGAGAGGTCTTTCCTCCAAAAATCGAAAACAAGTAATAAGGGCTGTATCAACTTTCTTCGATAATCATTGCGAAGCAGGTCAGGATAAATCGGTAACGATGGAAAAGCTGTAAGGGGGCCTATGACCACCGCATCCAAAAAGGATGTAAAGAGGAAGACGCGGGGCAAGGACAGCATTGGCCTGCCGGAGGCGGTGGCCATCGGCATCGGCGGCATGGTGGGCGGCGGCATATTCTCAGTGTTGGGACTCTCCGTCCAGATATCCGGTTCGGGCGCCTATCTGTCCTTTATCCTCGGAGGCATCATCTCCCTGTTGACCGGATACTCCTACGCCAAGCTGGCCGTTAAGTTTCCCTACCGTGGAGGAACGGTGGAATACCTCAACCGGGCCTTCGGCGTCAATACCCTGACCGGCACCTTGAACATGCTGTTGTGGATCGGGTATATCGTCACCCTCTCCCTGTATGCCTACAGCTTCGGGTCCTATGCCGCCTCCCTGATGCCCGGCGCCTTCGGCCTCTGGAGGCACGTCTTCAGCTCCCTGGTGATCATCACCTTCACCGGCCTGAACGTCATGGGGGCGGCCATAGTAGGCAGGGCAGAGGATATCATGGTCTATACCAAGCTGCTTATCCTGGCCGTTTTCTGCGTTATCGGCCTCTTCACCCTTAACGCCAGTTCCGTCGCTCCCTCCAACCTTCCTGATTTCCCCACCATCGTCCTGGCCGGGGCGGTGATATACGTGGCCTACGAGGGGTTCGAGCTCATCGCCAACGCCGCCGCCGACCTCAGGGAGCCGAAGAAGAACCTGCCGAGGGCCTTCTATATATCCATCGGCCTGGTGACCGTCCTCTACATCGTCGTGGCTTTAGTGGCGGTGGGGAACCTCACCGTCTCGCAGTTGACCAAGGACGCCGAGTTCGCCCTGGCCGCGGCCGCCAAACCCTTTATGGGGCAAGCCGGCTTCGTGCTCATAGCCTTCGCGGCCATCATCTCGACGGCATCGGCCATTAACGCCACCCTTTACGGAGCGGCCAAGAACGCCTACGTCATGGCCAAGGAGAAGGAGCTGCCGAAGCAGTTCGAGAAACTCATCTGGGACCGGCCTATCGAGGGCCTGCTCCTGACCGGCGCAACCACCCTGCTCATCGTCAATGCCGTTAACCTGGAGAACATCTCCACAATGAGCAGTTCCGCTTTCCTGATAATCTTCGCCTTCGTCAACCTCTCCAACATCAAGCTGCGCAAGGACACCGATGCCAGGGCATGGCTTTCCTTCCTCGGTTTTCTCGGCTGCGCTGCAAGTTTTGTGACCATCTTCGTATACTCCCTCTACCACAACATCAGCGGGGTCTTCTTCCTGGTGGGTATGGTCATCGCCTCCTTTTTAATGGAGGTTACCTACGATATATATCGTAAAAAGGAGTCATCGAGCGGCTCATGAGACCCGGCGGCTGTATATCTCCTCGAGCGGCTCATGATACCAGGCGGCTGTATATGTAGTATGGTTTACATATCAACAATCCGCATGAGTTGGGGATGAGAGGATATGGCTGACGGCAAGGGCGGCGTGGTGGTGGCCATGAGCGGAGGGGTGGATTCCTCCGCGGCGGCCGCCCTGCTGCTCGCCCAGGGTTACCAGGTAAGAGGGGTGACCTTCCGCTTGTGGGAGGACGAGGCCCTGTCCTCCCTCGGACCGGCTCCCCACCGCCCCCCGGACTATGTGGAGGCGGCGAGAGAAACGGCCGGTAGATTGGGCATCGAACACACCGTAATCGAACTACGCCAGCGCTTTTTCTCGCGGGTTATCGAGCCTTTCGTGGAGGAATACATGGGAGGTCGCACCCCCAATCCCTGCGTGGAGTGCAACCGCAGGGTCAAGTTCCCCTCCCTGTTGGAGGCGGCAGAAGAGGCGGGTGTGGCCTATATCGCCACTGGGCACTACGCCCGCGTGACGCGGGATGAAAAGGGCCTCTATCTTCTCCGTAGGACATCATATAAGTCGAAGGACCAATCCTATACCCTCTATATATTGGGGCAGGATACGCTGAGCCGCTGCCTGCTCCCAAACGGTGATATGAGCAAGGAAGAGGTCATGGAGGTGGTCTCCTCTCGCGGCCTTTCGCTGCAGGAGAGGAGGGAGAGCCAGGAGATATGTTTCCTGTGCGGTGTAGACTATCGAGATTTCATCACCCTACATTATCCCGAGGCCCTCGCGCCCGGTCCCATACTGGGTACCTCCGGGGAGGTGATGGGTGAACACAGCGGCGTCGCCTTCTATACCGTAGGCCAGAGGAGGGGCCTGGGGGTCTCGGCACCCCATCCCCTGTACGTGGTGGCCGTTCATCCCTCTCGACGGGAGATCGTCCTGGGACGCAGGGATGAGGTGCCAGGAGTCTATCTCGAGGCCGAGGCGGTGCACTGGACCGGGGGCTCGCCGCCGGCCGCCTCCTTCGAGGCTGAGGCCATGGTCAGATACAATTCACCGCCCGCGCCCTGCAGGGTGGAGGTAGGGGAGGACCGCTTCGCGCTTCATTTCGAACAGCATGTCTGGGCCCTGACGCCGGGACAGCACGCCGTGGTCTTCGAGGGAGACCGGGTCCTGGGCGGAGGTGTCATCTCCTCTGTGCGGTGAATTCCTATCACCTGAAGGAGAGGGTCTCAAGCAGCTGGCTCGAGATGAAGCGGTTTGTTAAAAAGGGCTCATCCTTATCAGGAAACCAGCTCCACCCTGGGTTTTTTCAAGAATTTCCGCTCAGTGCTCAGCCAGTAGATGGAGTTATATAGCTCCACGTGAAAGGTGCCTGGCAGGCTCTCCGGCACTTTCCCTCCGGCATCGGCGGCTCTCTCTCCGGCCAGCCCGAAAAGGGCCAGGGCGGCGGCGGTGGCCTCGAGATAGGGCTCGCCGCCGGCCAGGAACACGGCGATGACGGTGGTGGCCATGCAGCCCGTACCGGTCACTTTTCCCAGCAGCGGGTGCCCGTTGCTGACCCTGACGATACTCTTTCCGTCTCCCGCCGTATCCACCACACCGGTGACGGCCGCGACGCAGTCGAGCTGGGTAGCGATGTGCTGCGCAATACTCTCCACGTCCCCCTTCACGGAAAGGGATTCGACGCCGCGTATCTCGGCCGACTCTCCCGCCAGCACGGCCATCTCCGCCGCGTTCCCCCTGATGACCGTGAAGCTCACCTCCTCCGCCAGCCGGTGTACCAGGCGGGTGCGGTAAGCAGTAGCTCCGGCGCCCACGGGGTCCAGCACCACGGGGACCCCGGCCCGGTTGGCCACCCGTCCCGCCGCCAGCATGCTCTCCTCCAGGGCCGGATAGGGAGTGCCCATGTTTAAGACCAGAGCCTGGGCCTGAGCCGCCATCTCCTCCACCTCCTCGCGGGCATGGGCCATCACCGGCAGCGCTCCCAGGCAGAGGGTCAGGTTGGCGGTCTCGTTCATGACCACCATGTTAGTGATATGGTGGATTAAAGGCCGCCTTTCGCTTATGTGCTCCAAGCGCTGCTTGAGAAAGTCCTCGAAGTCCATGTCGTTATGCATGGTCGCACCCTTAGACACTTATCAGTTGTCGGCGCCGATAAGGGAGGCGATGGTGTCCAGGAGTTCGTCGGGCTCCACCGGTTTCTCCATATAGGAGGCGTAGTTCATCTTCACCCCGGTCTCCAGCTCATAGCGGCGGTTGCTGACCTCTTCGCGCACCGAGGTCAGGATGATCACGGGTATCTTGGACCATCGCTCGTAGCGCTCATCCCGCAGCATGTTAAAGACCTCAAAGCCGTCCACATGGGGCATAAGCAAGTCCAGGATGATCAGGTCGGGATTCTCCAGCTTTATCTTCTCCAGGGCCTCGGCCCCGTCTTTGGCGACGACCAGCTCGTATCCCTCGTCCTCCAGGAGCATAGAGATAACCTCTACTATGTCCGGATCGTCGTCCGCCAGCAAGATCTTTTCAGGCATGATCAACCTCCAAATCAACTCTACGTGATCTGCGAATCCTCTCCTATCGCCTCCGCCGTTTTGACACCTCGGCCTCCCTCCAACATCCATCGGTCCTCCAGGCGGCAGGTTACCCCCACGGGAATGGAGAAAGTGACCCTGGTCCCCTTGCCCGTCTCCGGGACGGGGCTCTCCGCCCATATGTCCCCGTTGTGCATATCGACGATGCGCTTACATATGGACAACCCCAGGCCGGTTCCCTCCGGGTCATCCGGGTCGCCCTTATAGAACTCCTCGAATACGTGGGGGAGTTTGTCCGTCTCTATACCCGCTCCCTCGTCCTCTACGCTTACAATCACCTCGTCGTTTTCCTGGTGACCGCGGATAGTGATGGTGGCGCCGCGGGGGGTGAAACGCACGGAGTTGGAGGCCAGGTTGAGGATGAGCTGCTGCAGCCGGATCTCCGAGGCGAAGACCTCCGGCAGGGGATAGCCTATCTCCGTGGCAACCTTTATCCCCCGGGGTTCAGCCAGCTCGTGGGTCATGTCCACGGCCGCGCCCAGGACCTCGTTCCAGGACACGGTCTTCAATTCGGATAGTACCTGCCCGCTCTCTATCCTCGACAGCTCCAACAGGTCACTGATGAGCTCCATCATCCCGTCTATTCGCTGGATGCTGCGGTGGACGCCCTTGACCATGCGCTCATCCAGTTTATCCGCGTTCTTGCGCAGAAGCATCGTAAGATAGCCCTGCACGGCCACCAGAGGTGATTTCAGGTCGTGGGTGACCATGGATAGGAAGCTGAGGAAGTGCTCCCGCTCATCCCTGACACGAGCCATTTCGAGCCGGGCCTCCTCGGCGTCCCTGGCCAACTGCTCCTTGGTCTCGGCGCCCTCCAGGATAATGGCTCCCAGCTCGGCGATGGAGTCCAGGAAATCGAGTTCCTCTCGGTCGAACTTCCTCTTCTCGGAGAAATAAAGACGCATTATGCCCCGCAGTTTTTCCTGGTGGTGGATGGGCAGAAAGGCGATGGACACTATCCCTTCCTTGAGAGCTTCTTCCTTGTGTAGAATGCGAGGGTCGGAGGCCACATCCCAGGCGAGAAGGGGATTCCCCTTCAGGACCTGTTCCATGGCCCCCTTCTCCAGAAGCTGTTCCTGGTAGGGGTAATCCTTGCTCAGGCCGTAACTTATACGGTGGACTAGAACGGGTTCGTCATCCTTTAAAATGAGGATTGAGCAGCCCTTGGCCTCGGTGCCCCTGGTAGTGGATTCCACCAGGGCCTGGACAATGTTATCCACGCCCCCAGCCGCCACCACCGAGCTGGCTATCTCCTGGATTATCCTATGCCGCAATGGACGCAGACCTCCTCGATGATAAAAGTATCCCCAAGTGCTGTGAATATCAATGATGGATTGAATAGTATTATATACCCCGAAAGTAGTTATTTTCAGCGCTTTCGGCCGACAACCTCCAACGTTTATGCTGTAGTTGGAAAACCTGATACTGATATTGCTCAGCAAACTCATGACCCGTGACGAATAACATAGAGGAAAAGACAGACACATATCTTCCCGGTGGGGAAAGGAGCAGGCAGGATGTTCTCGTCGAAGTCTCGAAAGGACCATCTCCGGAGAGCACAGGAAGAGGTTTTCGATGTCCTGATCGTGGGAGGTGGGATAACCGGGGCCTGCGCGGCAAGGGACGCCGCCAGGAGGGGCCTTTCCACCGCCCTGGTGGAGAAGAACGACTGGGCTTTCGGGACCAGCTCCCGTTCCTCCAAGCTAGTCCACGGCGGCCTGCGCTACCTCGAGCTGTACGACTTCAAGCTGGTTTTCGAGGCCTGCCGTGAGAGGAGGCGCCTGCTGCTCAATGCCCCTCACGTGGTCTGGCCGCAATCATTCATATTTCCCGTCTATAAAGGGGACAAGAACCCTGCCATCATCATCGATATGGGGTTGTGGATGTACGATTTCCTGGCCCTTTTCCGCAACGTGCAGCCCCACCAGTTTCATGGTGCGAAGCGCATCCTGGAGGTGGAGCCGGGTCTTGACCGGGAGCGACTGAGGGCTGGAGGCCAGTTCTACGACTGCTCCACCGATGACGCCAGGCTTACCTTGTCTTACGTGCAGTCGGCATACCTGGAGGGGGCCTGCTGCCTGAACTACGCTCAGGTGACCGATTTTCTGGGCCGCGACGGAATGGCCAGCGGTGCTAATGTGAAAGACGTAGTCAGCGGCAAGGAGTTCGAAGTGGAGGCCCGGGTGGTGCTCAACTGCACCGGTCCCTGGACGGATATGGTCTGCTTATTGGACGATCCCGATACCGAGCCCAAACTGCGCCCCACCAAGGGTTCCCATATTATCGTGCCCTGGGAGAGGATAAAGGCCTATAACGCTATGCCGATCATCGCCCCCGATGACGAGCGCATGCTCTTCGTGATCCCCTGGAAGGATTACGTCCTTATCGGGACCACGGATACGGATTACGATGGCGATTACGATACCATACATGCCTCAACCCAGGACGTTGACTACATCCTGGGGGCAGCCAACCGCGCCATGCCTGAGGCGGGCCTGACCTACGACGATGTCATCAGCACCTATGCCGGCCTGCGCCCCCTTATATGGGAAAGCGGAGGTGGGGACGTCAAGGAATCCAAGGTCTCCAGGGAGCACAGCATCTACGAGAGCCATTCCGGTCTTATCTCCATCGCGGGAGGGAAACTGACCACAGCCCGTTCCATGGCCGAGGAGCTTGTAGACCTCGGCGCCAAGCGCCTGGAGGAGCGCTACGGCCTTTCCCCTGGGGGCTGTACCACCAAGTATGCCCCGGTCTACGGCAAGGACGGGATCGACTTCGGCCGCAGGCTGGAGAGGCTGGCCGGGGAGATGCGACTGGACGACGATGTCATCGAAAAGCTGCAGCTCCTGGGGACGGGGGCCATGCGGGTACTGACCATGTTGGAGGAGGACGCCTCCCTGGCCGAGAGGTTGGGAGATGAGATCCCCTATCTCGAAGCCTCGGTCATCTATTCGGCTCGCAACGAGATGGTGGTGACCCTCACCGATTTCATGATCCGACGCAGTCTTATCTACTACGAGGACTGGGAGCAGGGCCTGGGCTGTATGGACAAGGTGGCCGACCTTCTGGCAAAGGAACTGGGCTGGGACAAGAAAGAGAAGGCCCGCCAGATCAAGGACTACCGCCAGGTAGTC
>Ga0180433_10002178_pt1 | contig 30906 bp, 31 predicted proteins | sample SS_ome_8_FD_132980 | JGI IMG/M metagenome (GOLD analysis project Ga0180433, IMG submission 132980) | Hypersaline lake sediment archaeal communities from the Salton Sea, California, USA - SS_1_D_1 metaG | ecosystem: Environmental > Aquatic > Non-marine Saline and Alkaline > Hypersaline >... | reverse complement strand
ATGAATCCAATTAATGCGTTCATTTTTGTGAAGACACCTTGTTTATCATTTTTTAAAGTAGATAATAATACAATAAAGTAATATAAGTTTCGATATAAATGTGATCAATAGAGCAATATCACGATTTATTTTCAAGAGATAATAATTAATAATGAAACTATCCTAGACAATAATGGTGAGGTTATAACGAGTAACATATCAAAAGAAGTATTAGATAAGGTTCCAAAAGAGTGTGAAGAATGTTATAGCACTCGAATCGAATACTGGGAGGATATAGGCGATGATCACGTGTTTCGGTGCATTGATTGCGGGATGTATTATCCCATTCCATCAAAAGCTGATAAAATTTTGGAATATCCCCAACATTAGATTAAGATTTGAATGCGAACAATTACATGGATGAGACAACCATGAATGAATCAGATTTAGAACAATCACTAGGTAAAGAAATAACATTACATGGTACAGCGAGGGACGCAAAAGGTGGTGCAGTGTTATTAACTGACGATAATATCCCAATTTACATCAAGGGACTTAGTACGTGGACTTCGGGAATAGAAGGTTCGCGTGTATCGGCCAGTGGAGTGCTCAAGAAAGAAAAATATATCCCTGACCCTACAATAGACGAAGACGGTGGTATAAGTCAAGGAGCAATTGGAATGCAATATGTTTTAACTAATGCAAAGGATGAAGGAGATTCCTAAGATCCTTTTTTTCATTCTATTTTTCTCTATGAAGTAAACCAAGCAAATCCTAATGTTCATTAAACATAGCTCATGACTATCTATTAAACCATTACTTCATGAGATATGAATAGTAAATATGCCAGTAAAAGGGATTGACGAAGAAAAATGTTCAGGTTGTGGGCAATGCTTAAATGAATGTCCCACTTTAAATTTTAGAATGGACGAGAGTAAAAAAAAAGCAGTTTTTTCACCTCTCGCTTGCATGGGATGTGGTCATTGTATCGCTATTTGCCCAGAAGATGCAATTATTTATAAGAGCATGAAAGACGAAGCTTTATCTTTTGGAGGCGTTCTAGATCCTAGCACGCTCATCCCAGCTGAAACGATGTACCGTTTCATGCGCGCTAAAAGGTCTGTTCGACAATATAAAAAGAAGAAGATTCCAAAAGAAGAGCTGGAAAAAATCATAGATATAATGAGATATGCCCCAACAGGGAGTAATATTCGACAAATGAAGTGCCTCGTGATCTCTGACGATGAGAAGATAAAAAAATTGGGAGACGCCGTCAGTAACGCGTTAAAGACATCAATGCCAGCAGCTTACACGGGCATGTTTGATAGAAAAAAGGAGCTGGGAGTTGAACCGATCTTTTTTGGAGCACCACACGTGTTAATTCTCCATTCAGGCAATTTAGGAGATAACATGAATGCTGCCATAGCAATCACGTATGGAATGCTTTATGCTGAGACCTTGGGCATAAGCTCTTGCTGGAATGGCTTATCTTATGCAGTATTAGCGTCAAATCCAGAGGTACGAAAAAATATTGCGGGAATTAACGATAAGGTTTTAGCCGTCATGACCATTGGCTATCCTGCTGTCAAATACGTTCGGGCACCTCCTCGCCCACCCATTAGAACTAAGGGAGTGAAAGAATTAAGATAACATCAAACCATTAATTATAATACTTTCGGTTGTTCGGGAGGTTCTCCAAGCATTTCTAACATCATTTGTTGAAAGTTATCGAAGTGTCCGGGAAGCGTTTTCTGAACATAGAATGGCTCTGCTGCTTTTAGCTTGACCTTTTTCCCAACCTTCTTTGCCATGAAGCGCATTAGAAACTCTGCGTGTTTAAATAGTTCCTTGAGTTCTTCCGGAGAAACATCAGCAGGATCTATGTCGGGCGCGAATAGATCCGCCAAGAGAGTGACCGTGGCTTCGAACTTCATTGCTGAATCAATTTTTTTTTCGAGCGTTGAAGAGATATCTACATATACATTAGGAGGATGTCCTAATAATCCCGTTAGCCACACTTCAGAACAAGAATATGGTTCTACGCCGTCCTTAAGTTGTTCAGGATATAATAAGGGAAAAGCAGCAAAAGCTGCAGCTTCTGAGGCCATCCGTGCGACCATGATGTGATCTGGATGGACCTCATATGTTACCCATGGATCAAATGTAACCACTCGATCAGCTTTTAATTTCCGTACTTGATATACTAGTTTTTCTCTCAACTCTGAACCATTGATAAATCCCGCATCAGGATACCCCAACATTATCGTTTCTTTCACGCCAAGTACATCATTAGCAGCACGCAGTTCCTTTTCTCTCATCGCTCCAACCTGCTCCATTGTCAAGTCAGTTCTCAAGGTCCCCACGTTTCCGCTTGTACAACAAATCGCGTATAGAGTATGGCCTTGTTCAGCCCATTTTGCTAGTGTTCCAGCGCAAGATATCGAGCAATCGTCGGGATGGGCAAAAATTGCTACGATTTTTAAGAATTTTTCATCCATTATAACCACTATTTTTTAAAAAAATCATTACTATATAATTATTTTTTACTGATTCATTATTACTAATGTCAAATAATAAGTATTAATTTATCAAATTAATTATTAAAATTGGTGGAAATAAATTGGAATTAAAAATTGAAGATGTGAAGGATGAGGATAGAGGAAAACTTGCCCCGTGTGGAATTCTCTGTCTAGGATGTGATTCCTATATAGGAGATGGTGTACAAGCTGCCAAAACCATCGTAGAAATATGGGAAGGGTGGAATATGAAGGATGTCGGTCCAATCCTTGGATTAAATCCCAAGGGAATAGAAACGACATTAAAAACATTAAAAACATACATAAAGTCAGCAAAGAAAGGTCCATGCCCGGGATGTTCTAAAGGTGCGCCTGCTTCAAAGATATGTGGGATCGCTTTATGCGTCAAAACAAAAGGTTTCTGGACTTGTGCAGAATGTGAGGATTATGATCCAGAATCAGAAACGCCATGCCCTTACGACGAAAAGAGTCCCATACCAGTAGGAAACAAAAAAAACATGATGAAGATGATTTGCACCCGGTATAGCAGAAACCCTATAGAGAATCTGAAAAGGTGCCTCGAAATCGGATACGATGCGTTTCTCAAGGAAGCTGAAGAGAAGGTTGCAGACGGCTGGAGAACCTGGAAAATCATTAGCGACGAGATGGTTTTTACTGACGCCATGAAGAAATAATTACTTAATTTTAGAAAGAAAGCATGGTAAAATGTCGAAAGAATTTCCCAAAGATACGAAAGGGTTTCATCCCTTCGGAGATTTAATCGGATTCCAATTTACTAAGGTGCGTAAAGGATACTCTCAATGCAGCCTTTATGTGGATGAAAAATTGTTTAATCCACATAGAGTATTACACGGAGGAGTATTATATGCTATGGCAGATACAGGTATGGGTGGCGCACTGTATGGTCTGTTAGACAAGGATGAGCTGTGTGCAACGATTGAAGTTAAAATTAACTACATTAAGGCTGTAAAATCTGGGAGCATCACGTGTGAAACTAAAGTAATCAATAAAGGAAAGAAAGTTGCAGTAATTGAATCGGAGTTATTCAACGATGGTGTTTTGGTAGCAAAAGCATTAGGGACCTATTCAATTTTTATTGTTAATAATCAATGAAATTATATTCTTCTCAATGGTATTCCAGACTTTGAGCCTGTAAACTCTCCATTTTTCATTGCAATGATCCCATTTACGATGACATGTACCACGCCCTCAGATAACAACCTCGGATTGTCGTAGGTTGCTTTATCAATGATTTTATCCTTGTCAAATATAGTAATATCTGCCCAAAATCCTTCTTTAATCAAGCCGCGATCAGTTAAACCTAATTTTTGCGCAGGAAAAGATGTCATTCTCCTGATTGCGTCGTGGAGTGTGAGTAATTTATCCTCCCTCACGTGTTTTCCCAACACTCGAGTGAAAGTACCATTGCAATAAGGATTTGGAAATGTGTCTTTATCATACTCAGGAATGACTCTTCCATCAGATCCAAACATTGAAGCCGGATGAATAATGGTCACTATGTTGTCTTCTTCGGTTATTGAAAGATAAGTTCCACTCACGGCACCCTCTAAATCAATCAAGATGTCAATGAGTACATCTCTTGGGTCCATGTTCTTTTCAGAAGCAATCCTATATATGTGTTTTCCGTTATATTCCTGGCTTTGAGGAGCGTTTATGTATACCTTATTCCAGTCCTCTAGTTCTTTTATATTTAAAAAGCTATCGACAATCATGTTTATTTCTCTGTGCATTCTCTCCTTAAAATCCTCGTCAGTCTTCGTCTTTTTTAATATCTCTATGGCTCTCGGAACATCCACCTTATCTTTTGAAAGGTATACCCAGGGGGGAACTAATGCGAAGAGAAACGTTGAATTTGAAGCTTGGGGAAATACATCCATTGTAACATCTAATCCTTCATCTCGAGCTCTCTCTATCAACTTGCATGATTTTCTTATATCCCCTATCCAGAAACCAAATGGTTTTAAATGCGATAATTGAACTGAGATTCCCGATTTCGCTATTTTTATTGCTTCTTTAGTTGCCTTACTCAAACCAAATGCTAGTCCACGAAAATGTGAGGCGTAAATACCGTTATACTTGCTCGCAACCTTGCATAACTCAATAATCTCATCGGTTTTTGCGAAGGATCCCGGAGGGTAGTCTAATCCCGTTGATAATCCAAATGCCCCCTGTTTCATTTCTACTTCTAGAAGTTCTTTCATTTCCTGCAATTCTTCAGAAGTTGGTTCTCTATTATCCAACCCCATCACATTAACCCTTAAAATAGAATGCCCTATTAACGGTACCATATTTATAGGAATTCCCTCTTTCTGAGCCGTATCTAAATACTCGCCCAAATTGGAAAAAATTTCAGTATTATCTTTAAAACCGAGGACTTGTTTGAATAAATCAATATCTTCGCTTTCAAATACTTCTGGGTTTATTGGAGTCATTGAAAATCCACAATTTCCAACCACGTGAGTCGTTACACCTTGCGTTAGCACGTTATCACCACGGGATTTTAAGATTGAAAGATCTGAATGAGTGTGAATGTCAATAAATCCTGGAGAAACTATCAGTCCAGAAGCGTCGAGGACCTCTTCAGCTCTTACACCTTCAATTCTGGGAGATATCTTCGAGATTTTACTACCGTCAATTAACAGATCTGCTTTATACCACGGATTTCCCGTGCCGTCAATTATTTTCCCATTCTTTATTAATATTGATGTCAAATATTATCACGCTTAAATGATCCATATTACAATACTTTAAAACACCAATCTTCCATCATATATATATTTATTTCAATTTCTAGAGAGATGAAATAAGAAATCGTCAATACCATGAAAAGATCGAAAAAGCAGAGAAAAAAGTAGAGAAAAAGAATTAGTACTTGAAATAACGGCAGTCCTCGTCCATTTTCCTAAAAATATTCCAATACCACACATTCCTGTTCTGAGGAAGAACCTTGTTGTTAAGGAATTTTTCTTTATCAGGCAATTTGGAAAATTCTTTTAGGTACTCAAGTCGAGTTATTTCTTCAGTTTTAAGAATTCTTACGCTTTCAAGACTATTATTTTCAGCATTTATTTGTATCATTTTTTAACCTCCTTTTGATAGTCCTTATTTTTTTTCTAAAACCAAGATTTTTGATAGAGCTAGTAATTTACCAATATTCCAACCAGTTGTACCCTTGCTAAAGCGTAGTTTTCTCCGACCAAACCGGTTTTTCTTGGTCATCATGTGAACAACACCGTTTTCACCGTTACAGAAAAATAACAAATCTTCTGGAGCGGATAGTAAAATTAAATCGTAATTGTCATCCAGTGCACCTCTTCCTAACTGAAAAACACCCTCTTCTGCACAGAGGTTTACCCAATATACGAAATCTTCAGTAATTTCAAGCCCTAAATTTACTTTTGCTTTAAATTTTTTAAGTTTTTTCTGATTATTTGGATTTTCTAATTTTTCAGCTATGATACTGTTAACTACAGCTTCAAAGGTTGCGAATAAGTTATCTTTTTCATATTCTAACATGTTTTACACGGATTTTTTTAGATAATACTTATGATAGTGTTAAAGGTATAGGAAAAGTTACTTATCTTCAACACTATTAATAATATGTAACTTTACATATATAAACCTTATTAATAAAGAATGAAGATTAAGGACTAATTTGCGATTATTGTCATTTTTGTAATTCTAAAATTTGAACGAAAAGTTCGTGAAACAAGCAAAGATAAATGGAACATTTAAATATAACATTCACGAAATTATTTTAGACATTCGTGTCGATTAAAAACCTTTTGAATTTCATTTAAAACTTTTAATAAATATACCGGCACGAATGTCGCTTTAATTTATAAAGAAATAATGCTATAAACTTTTAATTAACCTGTAAATAAATTCAATACCGTAAGAAATGTTGGGGATCCACATCCTTTCGTTTTTTCCGTGTGCCATTTCAAGCATTTCAGAGTAGGGCACATTCGGATCTAAACGCATTGGAGTGAAACCTAAAACATAACTTCCCCGTTCTCTGAAAAATTTTGCATCTGTAGATCCAGCGCTTAGCATTGGTATTAACGTGGCATCTTCGTGCATGTCGTTCATTATACCTTCTACCAATTCCCAAAATGGATTTTCAACTGAGTTGATGGTTGCATGTTGCGTGGGTTCAATTGGAATCATCTCGATCTCCTTGTATAGCTTGCCTAAAGCGTCTCTAAAATATTCTTTTACTGTTTCTCTATCATGTCCAGGTAATAACCGACAATCATATGTCATTTCGGTATATTGAGGAATATTGTTCACTTTAGCACTTCCTTTTAAGCCTGTAGGATTTATTATGTCTATATAAAATGGTAGCAATAGACTTGAAATGCTATCACCCATAAATTTTTCAAGGAGACTTATTAAAGGACGGATCATGCGCTTTGATGTCATTATTTTTTTTGCAATTCCGGGAATTGGCATTTTTGCAGCCGTTTCCCTTACAGGTTGAGTTATTTCTATTGGATATTTGTATTCAATGATTCTTTGCGTGATTTTTGATATTTTATACATTGCACTATCTTTTCTCTTAATTGGCATGGAGCCGTGTCCACCCTTGCCCCTGACACGAATCGTAGTCCTAAAAACGCCCTTTTCTCCAGTTTGCACGATATAGCTTTTAGGATTTTTACCCATCGGTATGAGGAATCCACCACCCTCGTTAATAATGAATTCTGCATTAACATCATCCCAATGATTTTTCGTTAGATATCCTACTCCCATTACTCCACCATCTTCTTCATCAGCTGTAAACGCAAGTATCACGTCCCCTTTAGGTTGGAAACCCTCACGTTTAAGAATGATGCACGCCATTGCTTCTGTTGTAACTAATCCCTTGCAATCTAAACTCCCTCTACCCCAGACATACTCTCCTTCAATATCTCCGCAGAACGGATCTCTATCCCAGTTTGAAGCGTCTGCGGGAACGACATCCAAATGTGCTAGTAATAGCAATTTTTTAGCTTGAGGATCAGAACCCTTCCACCTGCATACAACGCTTCCTCTTCCCTTTTCTGATTCAATGACCTCAACATGGCTGAAACCTTCCTTTTCTAACAGTTCTTTACAATATTTTGCTGCAATGACTTCGTTTCCAGGGGGATTTGTCGTGTTAAGTTTTATTAAATCAGATAAAATCTCACAAGCTTCCTTTATTTCTTTGCTATCGACTGGGAACATTTCTGGTTTCCAAGCTTTTTCTAAATCGTTTTTCTTTTTTGTCACAAAACCACTTTATCCTCATCTTGAATAATTAGATAGAAGTATTTTCAAATTAATATTAGTTTTTGGAAAAAAAAGAATTCTAAATAGGAAAGGATTCAAGCGCAGCAAAAGGATTAACTCACAAACCTGCTCGGTGCATCATCACGCGAGCGATTTCATCGAATATCTCCTCAACATTTTCCCCTGTTTTTGCTGAACATTCTATATATGAATAAAGTCCATTAGCTTTTGCTAAGTCTAAGGCATCTTGAGAGGATACTGCCCGTCGCTCATTGAGATCTAATTTACTCCCCACCATGATGACTGGAATCCTCTCTGGTTCTCCAATTGAACCTTTATCAACAACATCTAACCATTCTTGAAAATTTTTCAAGCTAGAATATCTTGTTATGTCGTACATGAATATTCCGCCAGAAGAGCCCATTATATAGCTAGGTAGAAGAAATCGAAATCGATCTTCTCCTGCAAAATCCCAAATTTGTAATGAGAGTTTTTTTCCTTCTATTTCTAACTTTTTTAGGTGAAAATCAACTCCTATGGTAATTCCACTGTCATCCTTGAACAATCCCGTTAAATAGCGATTTAAAAGCGTGGTTTTCCCTACACCACCATCTCCGAAAATACATATTTTAAATAGGATGTCGCTTCCTCGCATTGTGTTGCCAAGCTCGTTAGAATTAATAATAATAACTTTTTAAATATGATGTTATGTATTGATTTTTAATATCTCTTTACCAATTTAAGTATTCAATGAATAAAAAATTTCTTTATTTTTTAATAGCAATTTTGTAATTTAATTGTTTTTATTCTACTTTATAAAACTGTTTTCATTTAATATGCTTTTATAATTCAAAAAAGTTATAAATGAATTGAAATTTTATTTGATTTTTGTTTTTTCCAAATAACTTGAATAATACTTCAGAAAGTAATAGTATGATAATCTTGCGTTTATGATAGAATCTAGTTGAACAAACTCATTTGGAGCGTGAGCAAAACCTCCAATTCCTAATCCTCCAACAATAAAATTTAATCCTATTATTCTTTGAATTTCACTCAGAGGTGCTGCTGCCGCACTTAATGGCCAAATCTTAGTATTATATTTGAGAGCTTGGGCGCTGTTAACGAGACTCTGAACCAAATATGAATCCCGTTTAATCCTAGAACTATTATAACCAATGTTTTTTATTAATTGAACTTGAGATTTTAATTTCTTGGATACTTCATCTACTTTTTCTTGGATCTCCTTATAGACTTGATCGATTGACACATCGTGAGCAAACCTAATGTCGATATTGCATTGAGCTTTATTAGCGACCATGTTTTTTGTGCCTTCCTCTAAAAATCCAGATTTTAGAGTTGAAATATTAAATGTAGGTTTAAATAAGTAATCAGTAAATGCTTTTTTCGGATCCTTTTCTATAGTTTCTACAATGCCTGCTTTTTTTTTAATCTCATCAAGATTCAAATCGTTATATAATTCATTTATCAATGATTTTTCCTCTTCTTTAAGTCTATAGGTTTCTTTTAAGCTCTTGATATGAAATTCTGAGTTTGAGTATATCTCGTGAATTATTGATATCAAGTCATTTGCGGGATTTGGAATCATTGCGCTGAAAGCTGAATGCGATTCTTTATTTTTAGAGGATACTATAACGGTCATAGATAAAATTCCTTTATATCCTAATTTCAATATAGAATTTCCACTAAGATCTTGCTTAATTGAGGGGTAATAAGCATCATTACATCGCTTGAACTTTGCTTTATTATTTTTAAGAAATTGAATTAAATCAGGTGACCCAATCTCCTCACTACCATCAAAAAGAAGAAGAAGCGATACAGGCAGCGAATCATTATTCTTTAAACATTTAAGGACATTTAGGAAGCATAATAAGGGAGTTTTTGAATTATAAGCGCCCCTTGCAATAATACAATCACCTAATTCCTCTAAGGGAGGCGGTAATGTACCAATATCAGCTCCAAACGGAGGTTTAATCCATTCTTTTTCCTTATTAATTGGTTGAGTATCGTACATCATGTATATTAATAGACTCTCTCGAAGTCTTCCATTTACTTTAGCTATTATTATCGGGTTTATCTCTCCAGGATGTTCATTAATTTCCTCGCAAAAGTCAGAAATATACGAGATAATAAAGTTTTTTGCTTTGATGATACCATCCTGGTTAAGTGTAGCAGAAGGAATCTTTAAAAACGGTTGTAATTCAGTTTCGATGAATTCTTGATTTGTTTTTTCCAATAAATTAATTATTTTTTCATGAGAATTTTCACTTTCCATGTGATTAAATATAGTAAAATTGATTAATAACTTTTAATTTGAACTAATTGAACAAAATGAACGATAATGAGCCTATAAGTCCGTATTCTCACAAAAACATGGATTCTCTTTTAGGTGAAATAAAAGAAAAAGGAAATTTGCATGGTATTCTACTCGCTTTCAGAGATGGAGGTTTGATTTCAGAAGTCGGGGAAGATGGACTTAACAGTATCCAATTCTCCGCCATGTGTGCTTCGGTCTTAGAGAGCGCAGAAGGCTTAGGAAAAACAATTGGAGAAGGAAAAGTAGGTAAAATTATAACTGAATTAGAGGAACAATCAATTATAATCGTGAAGTGTAGTAAAAAAACATATTTAGTATTATTTTTTAAAGACGATTCAAAAGTTGAATTTATAAAGAAAAATTTAGATAGATATATTCAGCAACTAATAACCGCTTTAGATAAATGAGAATTTTGTTCGAATAATCTAAATCTTTATCAATTTTCTCTTATTATTCTTTTTGTGAAGCTTTAATATCAAAAAAACGAGTAATTGTCATGAATAAGATAGTAGAATGGGATGAGAGAATAATTGTTAAGTATAATGGATTTGGAGGTAAAAATTTTACTATTTTCTTAAAGTGTGTTTCTTTTTTTGGGAGAGAAACAATATGGTTAACATTGATTGCATTCTATTTATTTATATGGTACGACCCACTTTCTTTATCCTATATCGGAACAACTTTTCTATTTGGTGTATTATTTGTCTTGTTTATTAAAAACACGGTTAAAAGAAAAAGGCCATTTGAGACAATAGAAACACTTAATATTCTAGAGCGAAATCCAACATCAAGAAGTTTTCCATCTTGGCACGCCTACAATGTTGCATCACAGGGAATTATTATAGGAATATTAGTGGGTTCTTTCTTTATCATGATCATTTTGTTAATTTTTGCTGCTTTAGTTGCATTTTCAAGAATTCAACTTGGAGTACATTATCCTTCTGATGTTGTAATGGGATATTTTTTAGGCATTTTTGGTGGAATTTTAACCGTTTTTTTGATCGGTCCTTTCATGCATTTGATAATTACCTACTTAGAACAATTTGCTATTCATGAAATCGAGTATAAACGTTTAAATTCAATGCTAAGTGAAGGATGGTTTATTCTAATTTGTATAGCTGTTTTTGGAATAATCTTTCTGTCAGCTTTTCGTAAGATATTGATGGCACAGTATAAAAAAATGAGAAATTAGAGCTCCAGTCTCTTTTGTTTCTGGAAGAGGTCTTTCAACTCATCTAATACAGTCGCTCTTTTCCTGTCTTCAGCCCCTTCTATTACTTGATCAGGATTTTGTATTTCAATAGCAACCCCACTTTGAGCAATCTGAAATGCTCCACTTTCTATTGCCCTGAGACGATGGTCAATTTCGCTTATTTGGAGTGAAATGCTTTCTGATAAGCGAATAACAGCATTCATAGTATCCTCCAATATCTTACCCATGCCTTCTACTTTTCTAAGGGTAGGATCAGTGAGTGATTGGGCAGATTTCATGACATCTTTTATATACTTTGAAAACTTGGGTTCATTGGATATTAGTGAAAAGATCGAGGTCAGAAAAATCTCGTAGTCGTATAATAAATTCTTTTCTTGAAAGAGTACTGATAATTTCTCCTTTAAGAGCTCGATATTAAGCAATACTTCAGGGTCATGTTTTATATCAGGATCGAATTTATGTATGTAAACGATGATATATGGATTTTCCTCTAAAAGGTGGAGGATATCAAGTATTTGCCCGAAGTATTCCATTGAGTCGTCAAACCTTTCAGGATCTTGGACATCGATCACATACATGAGCAAGTTCATTTGAAGAAAATACTGTTCTGGACTTGCTAAATATTTTTTCCTATACTCTTGTTGTCCACCAAAATCCCAAATAATTAACTCCAAATCGTCGCTTATTATTTGTTGTCTATTAATACCCTTAGTTGGCTTTAATTCCGCTAAATCACCTATTCCCAATCGATTTCCGAACTTGGTTAATAAAGCAGTTTTACCTGCATTATCTAATCCAACAACGACTACTTTTTGTTCAGTTTTTTCTAATTCGTGCTTTCCATCTGAGAGAGATGCGATTATTGAGCTTATAGTTATAGTTTTTTTTAAATGTTTTTCAAAATCGGGATATTTTTTATGAAGTAATTCAACTTTTTTAATGAGTTCTTGCTTTAACTGATCTTTACTTTTACTCATCTTTACTATTTTTTTGAAAGGATCGTCCTTATCTAGCTTGGCAGCTTCACTAATATCATTAACATCTAATAGTTCTCCCAACATTGTTGACTCGTTTTTATCCAAAAACTTGTAGGAGTGAGTAGGTAACTTTAATACGTCCTCAATTGTTTTTATTTTTCCTTTTTTAATGATTCCGTCGTCCAGAAACTTAGAGAAAACTTTCAGAACATCGTTAAATTTCGTTGACATTCAAACACCCATTTTTTCATGTAAATATTTTTTCTTATAATCATATAATGGTATGAGTTTTTATTATTATTTATTACTCTAAAACAGACGTCTTAAACATTTCATTTCCTAAAAAACATTTATATAGTTAAAACACTTTATGTTTTTACTAGTAATAAAATAATAATTCCACTGATTTTTGACACAGTAATCATGCCATCTAATTCAGAAGATGATATTTTCTTTAAAGAAAATAGTGATGAGGAGGAATGTTGCGATTCTCCGAAAGTTTCGCAAGAAGATGGCTTTTATGTGTGCTTGAATTGCGGTAACGTGTTTTCTCGCGTATTAGATGACTCGCCACGACGAGCTTTTACTCAAGAAGAAATCCAAAAAAGGAAAAGTAACGAGCGAGTTTATAGCCCTATTGGGCCTCGCACGATAATTCGAGGGAGTCGTGATGCAAGGGGCACTTTGTTAAGTCCAAAATACAAGTCAAAGTTTAATAGGCTAGCAAAGATACACAGGTCTTTAACAACAAGTTATGAGCGAAATCTTTGGATTGCTTTACCAAATTTACAGCGCCTGCAGAAGAGATTAGGAATTCCAGACATCGTAGCTGACGATGCGCTTAGAATATACACTCAGACAGTAAAAAAGAAATTAACCATGGGAAGAAGTATTGATACATTATTAGCAGCTTCGATATTTTGTGCTTTAAGAGTTCATGGTATTCCTCGAACTATTGAAGAGATAACGGTTGTCGCACAAATACCAAAAAAAAAGGTTATAAAGAGTTATAGACTAATTTTTAACGAGGTTTTACCATTTTTAAATTTAAAAGTGCAAAGATTTACGCCAGATCGATATGTAGATAAATTTAACGACGAGTTACATTTATCCATGCAATGTCGAAATATTGCGGTTAAAATTATTGAAGATGCGAATAAAAGTGGATTTAATTCTGCAGGAAAGGATCCCAAGGGTATAGCATCCGCAGCTATTTATATCGCATCAAAAATTTGCAATGAGAACCGTACTCAAAAAGATATTAGTAAGCTTGCACAAGTAACTGAAGTAACGCTCCGGATGAGAGTAAAAGATCTCCAGAAATACGCAAACATTAGTTAAAAGCGATTAAATCTCGATTAATTCTTTTTCTTCGTCAAAAAAAGGTAATATCTCTAAAATTTTCACGATTTTTGATGTAAATTGATCCAGGTCGTTCATTTTAATGTCAATAATAAAAAGAATTAGCATTATTTCGAATGTATCTTTAACCACGGTCTTATTTAATCCTAAAGAATCTAAAAATCCATTTATATTGCTTTCTATTTCTGTGAAAGGGATTCCGGCTTTCATTGCACTCAAACCGTACAGAAGTACGAGAAAACTACTCGTTTTAAAATCTTTTCTTTTTGAGATTGTAGTTGCTAATTCTAAATATTTTTCTCCAGCTTTATTAAAAGAATTGTTATTAAGAAGATTTAACACTTCATCATAGTAATGCCTTCTCATGGCTTTACGCTTGGTAAAGAATTTTTTCGAATCTTCATCTCTCAATTTTTGTTCAAGCGTACCAAATGTTTGATCTAATTCTACTACATGCTTGGATAATTCTGCGCGTTCCCGTCTTGATAAAGCCTCTTTTTGTTCTTTCTCGTCCGATTCTTCTTCTAAAAAAGATTTTAAAAAATTGATTTCCGGATCGAATAGAATTAATTTATCAGCGAGATGATTTAAAGACAATTCAATGAGTCCGCTCTCTTTGCTTACCAAGGCTAAATATGCCTGTTCCATGAGTTTTACTTCTGGTAAAGCTTTCAATTTATCCCTTTTATCTTGGTTTAAGTCGTTTAAGTTATTTTCAAATGTTTGTTTACTAATTTCTACATCTTTTTCTTTAACTAAAGCGAGTGAGCCTAAAATTAAACCAATTGCAGCGTGTTTATAGAGGTTTTTATCAGCGAGCGGGGGTACCGCATTTAGATAAGCTAGAGAAGCATTCATCATGCTTTTTTGTGATAATCCGTTTAATGCTTCGTCCCAGTATTGTTTTTTCATTAATTTTCTTTTGCTAACATCGCTTTTTTCTTTCTGGATAACTCTTCCTATTTCGTTAATTCTTCCAATGATCTTTTCGATATCTACAATATCTTTTGTGGATTTTTTGGATTTATCTTCTTTCTGATATTCTTTACCTAAGTAATCGTAAAGTTCTTCCATTTCTTCTTCAAATAAAGGTAAATTTTCTAAAAATGATAATGCTTGGTTTAGTTTTAAATCGTCTTGTAGTTTTTGTATGTCCATGATATATTTTATTAATGTCACCGGAAAGGTGTCAAAGAACGACTTTTCTGAGCTAACAAGATCTTTATCTTTTAATAATGCAACCATCTCTTGGAGTTTACTTTCTTTCATAAGAAGTAGGCATGTTATGGCTAACGATACACCAGCTAAATTGTATTTCTTAATTTTATTTAATCTTGTTATGCTTTCTTTATATTTTTCTACTGCTTTTTCGAATTCACCGTTTTTGATGAATTCCAAAGCTTCTTTAAAATAAACCCTTTTATACCCCCTTCTTTGCTTTAGCTCGCTTTCTTTATCATGTAACGCATCGCGAGCTTTTTGCTTGATAATTGAAAGTTTCTCTACTAAAATTTCTTCCCTCAAAGAATCCTTCGCAGCAGCGACAGCTATAGCACTTTGGCTAGTTTCAATATCTACTATTTTTTTATGAAGCTCCGCTTTAAGGGTTTTTTCTTCGATTTTATCGTTATACGCATAAGCTGACGAGAGATCTCCAATTTGATATAAGTAGAGTTCAGTAATTTTTCCATAAATCTCGTCCAAATCTATTCTAGCATTATCTAAATAGGAAGAAGATATCTGTGAAATATTTTTAATCAAATCTACTGCTTTATTTACTCCGGTTAAATTTTCTTCGCTTTCTACTATTCTTATTATTTCCTTTTTAATCACATCAACATACAATTCGCTGATATTTTTGGAATATTCGTAAAGCTCTAAATCCCTAAAAATCACGTTGAAATTTTGAAAAACACTCTTGGAATTTTCATAACTTTCGGAGTCTTTTAGATCCTTCAATTTTTCTATAATTACAGGATAACTACGAGTAAGATAATTATTTTTCATCTCCACAGTTAAACTCTGATAGTAATTAAAGAACGGATCGAAGACCTTTCCATCTAACAGTATATCTAAGGATTTTGTTAAGATTTGATTCTCAATCTCTTCTTTTCCAATCTCTTTAAGGAATTCTGCTTGAGTTTTAATATGATCTGCTGCTTGCAACCAATCTTTTTGTTTAACTAATACATCTGCTTGCTTGATTTTTTCCTTATTCATTTCTGCTACAATTTCTTGTTCGGCATTAATGAATTCTTTCAGAATCTCGATTCCTTTTTGAATATTAGATTCAACTTCTTTTTTCAATAGTTCTTTATTATCGTCTTCTACTTTAGAACTATATTCTGTTAATTCTTTTTTCAATTCGTATGAATTTAACTTGTTAATTAAAATGGTTGCCATGCTAAAGTTCAATTCATCTAAAAATAATTTAATTAGTACCTCTAATGAAGAATCCAAATCAATTGTTTCAACTTTAAAGCTTTCCCACATGTTTTCGATTTCATCATAGATTGATTTTGCGTGATATATTTCCTTGTTTTTGATGGAATTTTTAAATATCGTAGTTAACACGATAGTTAACTTTTGAGTTAATTTTTTTACTGTTTCAGAGAGACCCTCTCGTTGGTATGTATTGACTGAATAATATAATTGTTCTCTTGCGGAATTAAAATTTTCAATTGACATTAGATAGTCAGCAGCAGCAATAATTTTATCGACAATATCAGTTAAGATTGGTTTTATTTCTTCATGAGGCAATCTTTCAAGAATAAGAAAAGATTTTTCACATTTACACGCAGATATCCAGGAATTTATTGCTAATTTAAAAGATTTATTAATTATAGCCTTGTCTTTTAACTCGATTGAAGCCCATTGTCCAGCACTCTCATATTGTAAGGCAGCCATTTCAAATTTATTTTTATTGAACAAAATATTTCCTTCGCGGATTATGGCGTCTGCGTACATTTTTTTAAAGTCTTTGGATTTTTTTCCATCAATATTTTCTAAAATTTTACTTGCTTCTAAAAATAAGTTCAATTTTGCATATAGATAAGCTGCTTGTTCACTAAATATGAAATATTCTTGTTTTTCGTAAATATTCGCAATAAGAGCCATTTTTTTTAAAGCTTGAGCGGCATAAAACAAATTCTGGTTTTGAAAATAATTATTTGCTAATTTAATAAATACTGGAAATCTCATCCATGCGTTTTCAATATTTAAAGGCGTATCTCCTGTAATCATGGCTATGCATAGACATTCAAGTACTTGTTGGAATTCTGATGGTAAAATATTTACAAAAGCTTCTAAATCGGGATAATTTATCCAAATGTTTTCAAGCAATGTGTTAATAGAAACGGGTAAAAAACACATTTCATCGTATATAACGATTATTGTAGGAATATCGCGCTTAACGGAATATATAATAGGTAAGATCATTTCAAAAAAATCTGCTTCGCCTTTTCTGAGCGGATTTAAAAAGTATATAATTCCATCAATACTGGCAATTGTTTCATCAAAATCGGTGTTTATCACATCTGTAATAACATTTAACTCTAAATCACAAATGTCATCTAGCACATTTATTTCATTATACCATTCACTATATGTTGCATTGTCTTCACCCACTTCTCCAAAAGCTTTTGAAATATACGATATTGCATTTGATGGTTCGCTCGATAGAGCAAGAATTTTGAAAACGTATCTCATATTGGTAGTAATTAATTTTATTTTTATAATTCTATTCTTAATTCTATTATTACTTTCTCATTTAACCTTAAATCTTATTCTACATGTAAAATAAGATAAAATATTTATCTTAATTATTATTATCTTATTTATTATTTATTTTTCTTCATCGAGATTTTAATATTTAAAATTAACAAAACACGAGGCTTTGACGCTGGATTATCTTGAAAGAAATTATCGCATTCTTGAGCAAAAAATGATCGATTTGATGAACAATTCCTTAGAATTTGGAAAATCATTGATTGATTCAGAATTAGACACGGGACTCTTAGATATAATTATTAAACCAATCATTAAAACATTTTATAATTATTGGAGTTCCAACGATGCGAAAGTTGGAACTTTAGAACAAATATCCTTAACATTGGGATGTGGAAAAAAGTTAGTTAGTAATGGTCTTGATTCTACTATTACTTTAGATAAATTAGTTGATGAAAATTTCCCAAAATATTTAGCGAGTGATCAGGTCGGAAGACAATGCCATCATAAACATAAAAATTTTAAACAATTAAGAGAAATCGTGAGAGAGACTTTTATAACTCAAATTAAGGAATCCATGATACTTTTAAGCGTTAAGAACGATGTAGAAAGCTACGACGATTTGGTCAGGGCCGCATTTAAAACTAAGGAAGAAGCATATGCGACTTTAGTTAAACAATTGAACTTTACAGACGAATGTATTAAGATAATTGAAAAGGATACAGCCATCTTGAAGATACCAACAGGAAAAAAGATATTGATAAAAACCCTTAGAAAGGGATTCGATGAAACACGAAAGAACCTCGAAAGTAATATAAATAATATTTATTAACTGCTCTTCTTTTGATAAAGAATAAAGAATACTTATTTGCTACTCATGGAAAAATTTGAAGATTTTGATTCCAATGTTCAAAAGTTAGAAATGGAACAAAAGAGAAGTTTGATTAGTACTATTTTTCTAAATTTATTAATGATATTTTTCATAGTATTAGGTTATTTTTACATTTCCGAGATTTTTGGAGCTGTATCTTCCTTTTATATAGAAGCTAATGGATTTTCAATCCATTTTGGAGCGAGTTTATTGCTATTCTCCTTTTTAGTGATATTAGCAGGTCCATTTGTTGGATTTATTTCGGGTTTTCTTGGTGAATTCCTTTTTCAATTAGCCAATTACAGCACGATGTATATTGAATGGTGCATAATTCTTGGGATTTTTGGTTTTTTATGCGGTTATTACAAATACAAGCCACTAAAGTATTCCGATATGAAAAATGTATACTTAACATTTATAGCTCTATTTCTTTCTTTTATGTTGACTACTTTTTTAATCATATCTTATTACTCTATTTTATATTTTAATCAAATGATTCTCTATACGATCTTCGTGAATTATGGTTTTAAATTCCTCCTGCAGGCTATAATATCTGTTTTACTTATAGTACCAATATTATTATGGCTTTACGATAAATATCTTGCTACTAATAAACGATTTGTCTACATTGACATTTTGACGCATCATCCTTCTACAGAAGAAGGTATCACGCATACTTTTCATTTGACATTCGGGCGAACTAGTGTATATTTCTGTTCGAGATGCTCAGGGGCGATTCTAGGAGGTCTTTTCATGCTATTTATTGCACATATCTATGAAGAAATTACGGGTAATGTGATTAGTGCTGAATTTGCGATTATGCTATGTATAATTGCTCCAATTCCAGGATTAACAGATTGGGGCACTCAAAGATTATTATATAGATCCAGCACAACGGAAATGAGGTTATTCACTGGTTTTGTCATTGGAATGGCTTTATTTTCTATATCATACGCTGTGAAATACTATTTTTTTGTATTATTTCTATTAGTATTATATCTTGGTATATTTTTTGTGTTAATGTATTTTGGACAGAAGAAAGCGATGAGGTTATTCAATGAAGAATTGGAACAAGCCTCGAAGGATGATCCAGAATTATAATAAATTATAAACATTTTACAATAAAGAAGATTTCTTAATAACATGTCAAACATAATTTTCATTCATGGGCTTGAAAGCTCCGGAAGTGGCTTTAAGGGACGATTGTTTAAGAAAGAAATTCCTGGAATCATTACTCCTGACTTTAAGGGCTCATTAGAAAAAAGAATGGAGTTAATGGAAGATATTCTGGAAGGAGCTCAACCATGGATTATCATTGGTTCTTCTTGGGGTGGCTTGATGTCAGCAATTTATACTCGTGATCATCCTGATAAAGTATCTTTATTAATATTGCTTGCACCTGTCTTGGTTCATCCTGAATTAGATTCAATAAATCAAGCAATAGATGTTCCAGTCATTGTTTATCATGGTAAAAATGACACTGTTGTCCCCTTAAAAAGGACTAAGGAAAGAGCAAAAATATTATTTTCGCATTTACAATATAATACCGTGGAAGACGATCACATGCTACATCCTACCGTAGAAGCAATTAATTGGCAAGGGATACTTAACTATAAAAGAAGCGTGTAAAAAATGGCATGAGAATGAATTAAAGAACCTCATCTTTTCGCTAAACTATTAAAAATTGGACTACTCAACTTTTTAAAGTGAAAAATAACATCTTTTTATTAAATAAAATGATAATTAAAAATATATGAGAAAAGAATTAATAATATTATAGGAATTGTGAAAGAACTCATGCCTAAAAAAAAATATAATTGTAATGAATGCGGTTTCATGTTTCCTGATGAGCTTTCTGAGCTCATCGAAAATAAAACTCAAGTTTATTGTGAGAAGTGCGGGAAACCTTTTTCAATGAAGGGTGTGGTTTTTAAGCAGGCTAAAATTCAGCCTCCATCTCCAACCCCAACTCCTTCCTGGGATAGAAAAACCCCCACAAAAAAAAAGCCTTCACAACGCAAAACAACTCATAAGTTTGCGGAAAGAGACCGTGAAAGGTTTGATAATGCAATTCGACATTTACATAGATATTCCTCTATTCCAATTCTAATAGTATCGGTTATAGTGCTTGTGTTTGCTTCATTAACTATCATGAGTCTTGTATCTTCTATTGGTTTAACACCTCAAATCTACAATTATAATATCAATCTAATAGTTCAAAATATCATATTAGGAATATCTGGACTTTCAATAACCATTTACGACATAAAATTTATATCGCCAAAGATAAAGGAAAAAAAGTATAATGAGATCGTAGTTGATTCCTTCTGTTGGGGAATAGTTGGATGTATTATATATGGTGCGGGAGTACTACTTATCATTAAAGGAATTGCGATATTGATTTATAACATGTTAGATAATAAACATTTTGGATATAACCTAAAGAATTCATTAAATAATTTTTCAGCAAGTTTAGGGGCTGTAATTGTGTTACTTTCAGTGAATATACTATTCAATAGGTTATCTACAGGATTTATAGTAGGATTTATATCAACATTTATTTTCTTATCATTAGCTGTATTTGCCCTATTTATAGATTATAGATATAAAAAAGAGATCTATGAAAAAAAGGAATTCTTTGTAAACGATGCGGTATTATTTTTTATCTTAGGACTTATTGGAGTAATCTATTCAGCCGCAGGAATATTTATATTATTGAAGGGAATACTTTTCTTTTTCCTCATTTATATGAAGCCACCTGAAGAGGATAAAGCAGTTAAAACTGCACCTATCGAAGAAATGGCTAAAGAAATAGTTCGCGAAATTAAAATTGAAGAAATAAAAGAAAAGAGAGAAGAATCGATCCCTGCTCCTATCGAAGAACCACAAGAAATGGAATTAACAAAGAAGCAAGTAAAAGAATTAAAAGCACACGCAAAGAAAACGGAAAAGCTTAAAAAAGAACTAGAAAAAAAGCCTACCGTGGAAAAACAAATTGAGTTGAGGCTCCACGAATCTCTATTACCTGTTAAAGACGAAAAAGATAAGGAATTAGTCAAGCATTATTTCACGAGAATTTTTACGGTATTATCTAAAGAATTAAAAAATCAAATTAATGATTTAAACATTTCAAAAAAAGAGAAGAAAGAATTATTGAAAGAACTTGCTTTTCTAACACAAGAAGAACAAATAAAATATATTGAATCAATTGTGGATTTATATCAAGAAATACCCAAAAAATTGATCACTAGGATTAAAAAACTTCCTAATGTGAAACCAAAACATTATGATAAAATAGTTGAACAATTAAAATACTTAGATATTGAAGAACAAGTTAAATTTGTTCAATTCTTAGAAGAAAACGCATGAAATAAAAAGGACTTAAAGGTATTCGTTAAAAATGTCGCTTGAAAGAAGAAGAGAACCTAAAGGAACTAAGGAAGAGAAAAAAATCGAAGAAAGTTCTTTTAGGCAGACAGATTTCACACCTTTAGGTCAAAAAATAGTAGTAAAAGAAAAAAAAGAAGATGTCGAAGAATATATTGATATAAGTATAGTAGATGACTTAACTGAAATTGAATTTGATGTGTTAGATGTAGCTAAAGAAGTATTAAAACTCAAGCGATACGATGCAGAATTTGAGATTGAAGCAGAAAGAGAAAAGATTCAAAAGTACCCCATTATAGAAAAACTGTATGCTCAATGTATAGGCAAGCTCTCTTATAGAAAAGGTTATAGTAAGGAGGACATTTTCCTCGCAATAAGGACATTAGAAGAAAAAAATTGGATAGTGACAAACGAAAGGAGAACCAAGTTAGAAATTCTTACAAACGAGAAGCTAGTAAAGATCCTTGAATTCATAAAGAAAAATCCCGGAGTTCACGCTAGAGATGAAAGGATAGAAAGCGAGTTAAAAATAAGCAGAACTCCATTTTTAAAACATATAATGACATTAGAGCGTTTTAAACTCATTAGATCCAAGAAAATAGGAAAAAGTTTGCACTATTTCACTATAGATGTTCCCGACGATTATGACAAGCTAAAAGTAATTTTTTTAAATCCATTGATTCCTAAAGTAATGGAAGAAATCTTCAAAGACGAGGCAATAACTATAGCTAAAATGGCTGAAGCACTTGATATTTATTCAGGAACAATCCAATATCATGTAAAAAAATTAATAGAATTAAATTTATTGAGAATTACTAAGAATTCTAAGACTAACAAGAAAATCTACCTAGCAAATATAGAACTTCTGAAAGAATATAATAAATATTTTAAAGAACCCGATTTTACTACTCTCTTAAAAGGGATTTAACTTTAGGTAAAGATTGTATCGTAATTTGTATAGCTTTATCAATTCCCCTTATCATGTCAGGATGAATTACATTCGAGTTAAACAGATCATATTTTGAATGCCCGGGTAAATCCGAAATGGAAAGAATCGAAGCAGCCCTTATATTATAATATTTACTAAGTAAGAATATGATCGAGTTTTCCATGTCAATTCCTTGGACATCAATGGATTTCAAGGATTTTATGAACTCTTCAGTTTCGCAAAATAATGCATCGGTGGTCCAGAAATCAACTGCTTTAACTTTATCTGGAAATAATGACACTCCTTCATTAATTAATAAATCTTTTAATTCTTCATCAGGTTTGGTAATAAAAATATTCTGATTCCCTGATTTAAGTTCTTGAATTATTGGAATTGGATTGGATATTGTTTTTAACTTACTTAACTGGTCCGCATATTTCATTATATATTGAGGACTCGTGCCGTCACCGCAGTAAGAAAGATTCGGGATTAATATATCTCCAATTGAAACCGGCATTTTCTCACCTTGAATACCTCCACAAAAATCAACCCGAATGAGGGCTTTTATCCCACAGCGTGTTAAACTTTCTATAACAACTGCCGCATTTGGACACCCAACTAGAGAGCGAACGATGCTTACTTCAATCCCGTTTAATAATCCATTGTAAACTCTCCCGTGTTCTTTTTTATTTTTTAAATGGGAGATTAATTTATTCAGTACTGGCCTAATTGCGGGAAGGATTACTATATCTTTAATCTTAGATGAACTAGTTTCTAAAAACATCCTCACGATTTTATCGTCAATGCTCATTAATTTTAACCCGAAGTTTATCAATTTAAATTTTAACTTGTTTAGCATCAAAAAAGTGTCTCACAATATTTAATCTCAAGACTTATAATAATTATGCATATTTTTTAATTACTATCGAAAAATAATTTACTTAGTATGAAACACTACATCGTGGACAATAAAATAACAAATGAGTTCGTTGAATCCTATACAAAAACAACTTATCGCATCGTTGGAAAAAACAAACATTCTGCCGTTAAACCTTGTCATTGGTTTGAACAACGATTAATGACGGGTCGAGATAACCGTAATTGTTATAAAGGAGTCTTTGGTATTCAAAGTCATCGTTGTCTACAAAATACGCCATCACTTCCCTTTTGTAACCATCAGTGCGTGTTTTGTTGGAGAGATGTAGAGATGGGGGCAATTGGTAGTGAATTTCTAGTTGAACCAGACGATCCTAAAGATCTTATCAATGAGATGCTGCGCCAACAACGAGATATTGTGAAGAATCACCTACCATTAAGGAGATATATTGATAATTACGAAATAATGGTTGATCTCTTATACTTCATGCTCAAAAATAAAGGTAATTACGATGTGAATACTTTATATAACCATTTGCATGTTAGCAAGAATAAAATTGAACGTGCTTTTAACTTGTTAAAGAATCGCGAGTTTTTAAAACCAGTTGATAACTCGCTTCAGTTTTATAGAATTGGGAAGGACATAGAATTCAGTATCCAAACACGTGACGAAGTTGAGGAATTATTAAATAGGGTGTTAACTCACCCTGAAGATATAATGAAAGCTCATAATGAAGCCATAACTCCAAATCATGCTGCAATTTCACTTGATGGAGAACCTCTATTATATCCAGAGTTAGATGGACTAGTAAGAGAATTTAGGAAGCGAGACATGAGCACATTTATCGTCACAAACGGCACGTTACCAAATAAGATCGAAACATTAAATTCATTACCTTCTCAATTATACATTACACTTCCTGCATGTACCCAACAAATGTATAAAAAAATCTGTCGTCCAATGGTAAAAAATGGATGGGAAAGGTTAATGGATTCCTTGAATTTAATTAATTCCTTATCGTGTAGGACTGTAGTAAGATTGACAGCAATTAAAGATTTAAATATTAACGATAATGTCATAAAAGACTATATAAAAATTATTGAGAAAGCAAATCCTAATTTCTTTGAAATTAAAGGATTCACGCTTCAAGCTAAAGCATTATTAATAAAAGAGCGTTTAAAATCCGATAAACAAGTTCAAGATTTCTTTCCAGATTATAAATATCTCGAAGATATTGCTCAAAAATTCGAAGAATTTGGGAATTTTTCACTAATTTATAAGAATAAAGCTTCAAGAGACTTTTTATTTGCAATAAATTGGGATCATGAGAAAGATCCAAAAATTAAGACAGTTTAGTGATGTTTATCGTTATTAAAATGAATAAATTCAAATAAAAGCTGTAATTTTCTTTAATAACCATGTATATTACTTGTTTTGATTTAGAAGGAGTATTTACACCCGAAGTATGGATTAATGTTGCTCTTAAAACAGATATCGAAGAGCTTAAAATAACAACCAGAGACGAGCCTGATTATAATAAATTAATGAAAAGACGCTTGAAACTTCTTAAAGAGCATGGAATAACTTTAAAAGAAATTCAAGAAATAATTGCAGGAATGGAGCTACTTCCAGGAGCAAAAGAATTCATAGACTGGGTTCGTTCTCTTGTTCAAGTTATAGTTGTTACAGATAGTTATATCGAGTTTGCGATGCCTTTATTGGAAAAGCTAGGATATCCAACCTGTTTCTGCCATAATCTCGAAACCAACGGGAATGGAATAATTACTGATTATAAATTGCGCATTGATAACATGAAAAAAGAAACGGTCAGAGCACTTAAACAGATGAATTATACCGTCATTGCTACAGGTGATTCATATAATGATGTTGCGATGTTATTAGAAGCGGACAATGGGATTTTATTCCGTCCTCCTAATAATGTTATTAAGGAATTTCCGCAATTTCCCATTGTTACAGAATATTCAGATTTAAAAAAAATAATAGCCAATCATCTTGGATTGGAGAAATAACTACTTTTTTAATGATTTTTAGAGCAACAATGAGATAGTTATTCTATTAGTTTAATTTTTAATTTATTGATTTCTTATTTGTGCTGATTAAATTCAGATGGAATGTGAGGGAAATAGAATTCAACTAATTTTATTGCTGAATTAAAGCGAGACGCTTCTACAAATTCCTGCATAAGGCTGAGATCCTTATCAAATTCTTGCTCAAAGGCTATAGAAAATTGTTTAAGACATTTCCTTAAATAGTTTGAAGTTTTAGATATTAATAATCCAACTGTTATATGTCTATCTAAAAAAAATAGTAAAGTTCCATTAGTTAATATAATTTCTTTTAATTCTCCCTTTTGTATTACCTCTACACTTATATTTTTAACACCTTGTAATAAACCTCCTAAGAGTACATCTGGGATCTCTGAATCCGCCCACTTGTAATCAAATAAAGTAATACCACTTTTATTTTGTATTACAGTTAACCTATCAACCTTATAAGGTAAAACAAAAAAAATTTTTGGTTCTCTTGCAAATGCTATTGTCATTATTGATGTTCCAATAGCGGCAGTAAATACAGTATCAATAAAAATATAAATAACTACACCTATAACACCTGCTATAAAACTACCACTTAGGAGAATAATTGCATTCTTTTTCAAATAATTAGGACATTTTATATAAGTTATTATCGAAAAATATACTAAAAATAACCCATATAATAAAATAACTATAATACCAAATATCCTTAGCATTCCAGCCCACTCAAAAGAAGGATAACCATACCATAAAGAATCTATGATTGATTCAGGGAGGAAAGTAAGATATACAACTAATGTACCTAATCCTCCAAATAGTAGCATTTTAATAGAGCTAATTCGCTCTCTCATGGCATAATCAATTGCAATTATTAAAAAGAAAAAAGCGAACACTATAAAGAGATATTGAAAGATCACATATGTTTTATTGAGCGTGAAACGAGATAAGCCATAAAATAAAAAATTCAAAGCCCATGAAAGAAAGCTTGCAAAGAAAAAGGTATAGAGATTAACCCTTTTTTTATACCCTTCCCATCCTATAATTAGACTCCCCATTAAGACTATTCCACTGGTTATTAAGGTAATGATGCCTTCTGGGGTATTATTGAAAAAAGTCATATCTCGAATCTGACAATAATTCTATCACACTTATAGATATCTAAAATATAATAAAGTAAGGATTAATAAAATTATTCTTTACATATTCAAAGTTATGAGGTCAATAATAGAAAATCCTGAGAGTTAAATATAATATGTATAGAGCACCTGCTAAGGCAAAAAAAAGTTTTAATTTAGGATACCTGATATTTATTTTACCACGTTTAATTGACTTACTAGGGAATAATTCAGTTGCATGTTCAACATTACATTTGCTACATGTGAATAAATGCTTTACTTCATTATGAATGATTTTTCCTCCACAAAGAAGGCATTTTAAATCATGTTTTTTCATTTTAATATAATAATAATAATACTTATTAAATTAATAATATATCTCATTCAAATTATTAAGAAACATTCTATTAGATTCTTTTGATCCCCTTTTAAGAACATTAAATATTCTTTTTCTTCCCGTAGGAAATGTTAAAATTGATATATCTTTTTCAATAATTCTAAGGCACTCATCGTAAGAATTTAATTGTGTAATTAAAGTTCTATATGCTTCCTCCTTTGTTTTAAATGCAGCTCGAATCAAACCATTATAATCATCTATATCCTCTTTGATTTTAAATAAAATCATTAATTCTTTAATTTGAGAAATGAATACTTTTTTTAGGATTTTTTTTAACATTGGATAATTCTCATGGTTTTTTTTACACATTCCAGATAATTGATCTCCCTTTAAATATTCAGGGAACATTTTTTTAACTTCAGCATTAAATTCTTCCTGATTTTCTTCTTTTGTTATTAACTTATTCCCACATTGTATGGTAATGTCAATTTGTTTTATTATTCCCCTACGCGCGTCTTTGCTATAAAACTCGTAAAAAGCATTCACAATCGGTTTTATGATTATATCAAAAGGACCGGTTTTTAGTTCTGCTTGAATTAATTTTTTTCCAAATGCAAGCCTGTTATCTATAGTTTCAACTAATTGTTTTTTGAAAAGATTGATATTTCTCTCAACATGATCCATAGATGAATAAGCCTCAATATTAATTGTTTTTTTTAATTGTTTTTCAAATAACATTAATTCTTCTTTTCATTAACTCTTTTGCATTTTTTTCAAAATCGACACTATCCACCATTTTATAAAAAGCTTCGAGCCATTTAATCTCAGCATCGTTATGATACTTGGAATGTTTTAGTGGTAATATCATGAAAGGTAGCACATCAAAATTTTCATTGTTTTCTATAAAATTTTCGCCTTCTTCTATTTGATCATAAAGAGTTTTCCTATAGTTGATTTGTTTTTCAATGGAATCTAAAATAACCTGCTTTCCATCTTTTTTAAATACGCCAAAAAGTAAGATAAACGGCGTTGTTGAGTCAATATTGAAGAATAATTCTTGGTTGTGATTTAATAAAGCAGTCATTTGCTCTTGAAATTCTTTTCTGCCTTTAGGCAGTAATTTGTATACCGTTTGATCAGGTCGATTTACGCTTTTTTTGGAGCCAATTTCTTTAATACAATTTTCACGCTCTAATTGTTTTAATGCGTAATAAAATGATGCCTTGGTTGATTTAATGTAATGATCGTAGCGCCACTCCCTTGAGAGTTTTATTAATTCGTAACCGCTGATTTCTTTTTCGTTATATGTGTTCATAACACCTAATATAAAGGTTTTCAACGGAGTAAATCTCTTTCTTGGCACGGATGTCTGTCAACTCTTTACAAGATTCTTTTTATTTAATTTAAAAAAAATGGTTAAATTTAAATATTTAATTTTAAATATATTAAGTAACTAAAAATTTATAAATTTATCGGTAATAAAAATTGTTAGAAAACCAAATTGTTCCAGATAATAAAAATCCAGAAAAGACTCTGTTAAATAAAGGAACAAAAAAGATACATTGGAAAATGAAAGACTTGATCCCTTCAATAATTTATTGGTTCTTGCTCATTACTCAATTGATAATGGTCTTTTTTTATTATAATTATTACAATATCGATTTTCTTGCTTGGTTTGGATGGGGTGTTTTACTTTTGTTTTTTCTCATAGGCTGGTTGCCAAAAAAAGAGTTTATAAAGGAAGGACAAATTGAAGAGGGGCGAAGCTTTGTGTATACCACAAAACTCGTTGACACGGGGATTTATGCGATTATTCGACATCCTCTCTGGTTAACATGGATCCTTTTAAGTCTATCATTAACTTTAATGTCTCAATATTGGATAATGGTATTTATGGGAATTATAGTAATGTTAATTGTCTATTTAGAAACCTTTCGTTTAGATAATTACCTTATCGAAAAATTTGGAATGGAATATAAACAATACAAGAAGAATGTACCGCGCTTAAATATTATATATGGATTAATTAAGTATTTAATGAGAGAGAATAAAAAAAGGAGTGAAAATAATGAGTAATCAAAAAACATGGGCGTCATTTTCAAACCTCTTAAATGCGATACTATTAACTATAACATTAGTTTTGCAGGTAATTTTAATATTTATAGATAAGAGTGGTTTTAACATCGTGATTATCCAAATTATTGGATACATAACATGGATCTTTAGCGTATATTTTGGGCTCGTTCCAATGTGGGTTTTTAAAAAAAAAGGAGAGGTCGTGAAAGGTGAGAATTATACAAAAACAAATAAGTTAGTAGATACTGGAACCTATGCAATAATTCGCCATCCACAATATTTAGCCGGAATCCTGGTATCGCTTAGCATAACTTTTTGGGTTCAATCTTTCTTAAGCATGATTTTAACAGTTATAGTTATTATTCTAATTTACCAATGGAGCTATTCTGAAGATAATATCTTAATAACAAAATTTGGAAACGAGTATATTGAGTATAAAAGAAAGGTTACTCGATTGAATCCTGTGATAGGAATAGCATTATATTTTCTTAGATAGAGGGATTAATAAAAGAAAGAAGTCGACAATTCTTATAAAAAAGATTGAATGGTCTTTCTCAATTTTTCTATATTCGTTTTCTTTAATGCTGAACATTCCAAATAAGAGATAGTACTCCCAGATTTCTGCAAGTTAATAGGAACGAGCGATAAGCCAAATTCACTCGCTGAATCTACGAAGTTTTTTATAGCCTTATTTTTATCAAATTGAGAGAGTTTATCAAATTTATTAAAAACAACTAATATTGATATTTTAAATTCTTTTAGAAATTTAATTAGCTCGAAGCTTAAGGGAATTGTTTCTTTATTCTGAATGAAGAATTTATTGATTTCATCTTCAATTCTTAAGATATTGATGATTACTAAACCAAAGAAGTATTCTTCATGGTGCTTTTCAATGTGAAGGACAATTTGTTTTTTTACATGCTCTTCCCTTCTTCTACTTGAGTGTTTCATGTAGCCGAATCCGGGTAAATCAACGATCTGATAGGGCATTCCCTGTTGTGTGATAGGCTTTATTAACAACGTGCTCCCAGGAGATTTACCAGTTTTGCCTTTAAATTTCTTAGGATTCGGTAATAGTAAACGAGTAATTGTACTTTTTCCAACATTGGAATTTCCTATAATTAACAAAGATGGTTTTTGTTTCATTTTTATAACTTATATAATTAAAATTAGATTTATATTCAGATATCAAGAAAATTGTCTTTAAGGAAGTCAGAATACATCTTTTTCTTCTCCTTTTCTTCAATGACAGGTCTTGTACTTATGGGCTCTCCCGCTTCTTCCAGAATGCTCTTTAAAGAATCAATATTTACATTAATTTTGAATTTTCCTCCGCTCATGTACCGAATTATTTGCTTTTTATTCATGTTTAACCGAAGAATGTACCCAAGTCCAAAATAAAATTGGTGTTCTGGAATGGGATCAATCGGACTCTTGCTCGTGACTTCTTTTAACACGTCAAAAAGGAGAGTTTTAGATGCTATGTGATCGTCAACCTCAAACACTAAATACCAGAGAGCGTGGTACCATATCTTATCCCTTTTACTCTTCACGTATTCTAAGAACTTCTCAGGCGTGATAACTTTTTCTTCTTCCTCTTCTTTTTTCTTCAGCAATTCTTGTTGTATTCTATCCGCAAGATCATCGTGAACCTCTTGAACTTGTGGTACATCACCGTCTTCTTGAGAAGATGCCCTAGATTCTTCTTGCTTGACGCTCTCAATGGCTTTCTGCATTTCTAGTAATTCATCAAAATCAATTTCGCCTAGGTCTGAAAAGTCCATTTCCTCTGTAATTTCTACTTCTGTTTCAGCAACTTCAAGGGTTGCAGGCAATTCTTCAGAATGTACTTCTT
>Ga0180433_10002177_pt1 | contig 30917 bp, 26 predicted proteins | sample SS_ome_8_FD_132980 | JGI IMG/M metagenome (GOLD analysis project Ga0180433, IMG submission 132980) | Hypersaline lake sediment archaeal communities from the Salton Sea, California, USA - SS_1_D_1 metaG | ecosystem: Environmental > Aquatic > Non-marine Saline and Alkaline > Hypersaline >... | reverse complement strand
ATTAATGAATGGAGCTTCGTTGATGATGAATTACCAATACACTATATGCTGCACGCTATATTTATACGCTATCCGCTGCCCGCTGTACGCTAAAAAGGATGTTTTTGCAAACATCCTTTTTATGCAAAACAAACCCAATTTCCCGAACGCCCAAATGAACATAACTTCAGTTAATACAACGAACTATGAACTACGAACTACGAACTATTTTCTGCAAAACAAACCCAATCAAACCCAACCTGTAGTGAGCTTGTCGAACCTATTCCAAACCAGTCCCAATTTTTCTCAAGGCAAAAGTTTATCAAGTTCCCTTCTCGCCCGCTTATGGCCCGGCTCTATTTCAAGTGCCTTTTTGTACTGCTCTATCGCTTCTTCAGTCCTGCCCTGCTCGGCAAGACACATTCCAAAATTGGCATATATGCCCGGCTGGTTCGCATCGATTCTCAGCGATTTTTTATACATCCTGCCCGCCTCCTCGAACCTGCCCATCTCGGCCAATGCGTTTGCACAATTGCCGAGCGTCTCAGCGTCTTCGGGTTTGGCCCGCAGCGACACCCGATAGTATTCAACGGCCTTGTCAGGCCTGCCCCGAAGCGCAAAAACGTTACCGAGGTTATTATTTGATACAGGGTCGTCCGGCTTGAGTTCAACCGCCCTGAAATAATGCTTAAAAGCATCATTTAATCGGCGCAATCGAAAATACACGGTGCCGAGATTATTATGGGCACTGAAGTTATTCGGGTCGATTTGCACGGCCTTTTGATAATGCATCATACCCTCTTTGATTTTACCCTGCCTACAAAGGGCCATCCCCATATCATCCTGCAAAGCTGAATTATCCGGCCTGACCGCCAGAGCGCTGCTGAAATGCTCCAGGGCCTCATCGACCCTGCCGTTATCCACCAGCAGCAGCCCCAAGTTATGGCGCGCCTCGACATAATCGCTTCTTAATCTGACCGCCTGCAGGTACGCCTCTATCGCCTCATCGCGCCGGCCGTGTTTGTTTAACGAATCGCCCAGCCCATAATACAATTCCGGCTCATAATCGAGCTGCTCTTCGTAAAACGGCCCTGCCGCTGCCGATGCAAAACCCACCGCCAAAATCACAGTTGCGACAGCAGCCAGTCTTTTGAACCGCCGCTGATACAAAGACTTCAATATCACCGCACATCCGCCTCCCGCCAGAACACTCATCACCGGCACAACGACAATACGATACCGCGATGTTACAAAGACGATTATCACCACCGCGGGGTAGAAAATTACAAACAGCCATACCGGCACAGGCACATCACGGCGAAGGCACACGGCGCCAATAACAGCCAGCGGCAGCAGCAAACCAAAAGGAAATCCAAATCCACCCGCCTTCCATACCCCGCCGCCAAGCAATACCGACCATTTCCTGAATAAATATATATCAACATTGCGGGGTATCTCCCGCGAACTAAAAAACTGTGCCGTTTTATACATCAATCTCTTAAAGAAAGTCAGCGGCTGGGCAATAATCCCTTCGGCGGCCTTTTTAATGAAGAACTGCTGGGCGCTGTATCTGTCTTTATATCCGTATTTTTTCGGCAGGTCTGTAATCTGCCGCCAGCCCAGTCCCGGTCTTGCCATTATGGTTTCTTTGTAATTCAGGTTGTTGCCGACATAAAAATTGATTCCCCCCGAATATGGTAAAATGCTCGCTTTGCCCATCACTCGGTAATTGAGTATTCCGACAGGTGTGGCGACCAGCAAAAAACCGGCCGCAACGGCCGCAGCGGCAATTGCAAATCTTTTAAGGCCGACTCTTTTTTTGAGCCATACAGCAACCAGCCAGATACAGCCGGCCGCAAAAAAAGGGACAAAAACAGGCCTTATTACAATGCTGACGGCCCCAGAAAAACCCAGGAGAAAACAACCGAACAGTTTGATTTTCTCCGCCGAATTGATTAGACACAGCACCAGCACCACCGAGAAGAAAGCGGCCCAGCCGGGGGCCAAAAGCTCACATTCAAAAAAAACCAAAGGTATGTAAACGGCTGTAATGACGGCGGCCAATATCCCGGCGGCCAGGCCGAAGGCCCTGCTGCCCAGCTTATAGACCAGCACAGATGTAAGCCCGGCCAGTACAACCTGAATTAACTTTACGAGCAAGACGGAGGAATTGCTAAAAGAATAAACCGCCGAGAGGAACAAGGGATAAAACAAAGGCTGCCAGAAAAAGTCGCTCGTTATCGTTTTGTTCTCTAAAAGCTTTTGTGCCATCTGGTCGTAGGTAAGCGAATCAACGACCGGCATATAAAACGTCGGATTGTCACTGCTCTCATAGAGATAAAAGAGCCGTAAAGAAACCGCCAGCAAGAATACCGCCGCTCCAAACCAAAACCGCCTGCTCTTAAAAACCTTTCTTGTCCAGTCTTTTTTCATAACCGGTATTCTTGTTCAGTCGATAAACCTTTTCAGCATTTGTTCGAGAAGTTCCATCGGCAGGCCCATTACGTTTGTCAGACTGCCCTGGATTTTTTCGACAAACTCATCGCCTTTTTCCTGTATGGCATACGCACCGGCCTTGTCCTGCCAGGATTTGCCTTTAATATGTTCGGCGATTTGCTCATCGGTCATCTTCTTCGGATAGACGGTTGTGGTGTTACTTTCGACTAATACGACCGCATCGGTCAATCTGACAACTGCAAGGGCCGTTATTACTTTGTGAGCTGCGCTGAACAGTTTTCTGGTAATCTGCTCGGCGTCTTTTGCATCGGCGGGCTTGCCGATGATGTGCCCGTTAAAATCCACAATTGTATCGGCGCCAATGATAATACAATCAGGATAGTTAACTGCGACGCTTTTTGCCTTTGCCAGGGCCTTTTCTTTTGCATATTCGCAGGGCTCTGCTTGCTCAAGTCCAGAGGCTGACTCGTCAATACTCGGCTCAACAACGGCAAACTTATAGCCGGCCTGTGTCAATAACTCTTTTCGCCGGGGTGAGGCCGAAGCTAAAACGATAGAAGAGCTGCGGTGCATTTTTTCTCCCTATATCTATAAGCTATAAGTGCACGTGATAAACTATCTTTCTGCAAAATATGAGATAGTCCTGCTCTATTTGGTCAAAATCCTCACCAATATAATACTGAAACAACTGCGGTCCGACCCTCCGGTTCCATCTGACGGTCAGCGGAATTTTTCTGTCGGCTGCGATTGTCTTGTCTTCGGCGCTGATTGGCCAATTGCCCCTGACCCCATCCAGGAGGAGTTGACGATAATTTCGCAGCCATTTTCCGTAACTTTCCTCTCGCATAAATCGAACCAGAGCATAAGCCTGCCCGTAAAAAGCTGCAACTGCATCGGACTGGTTCGCAGCAAGGACCTCACCGGGATTTATAGCTACCAATTCCTTCAGTGGTATCATCCTGCCTTTTATAAGGGTCTTCTTCAAAGCTCCCAGGCGATAGACATTTCTGCCCGGTTCAAAAGAAAACAGTCCCCCGTTCTCGGTGCTGTTCTCAAAGAGCATTGCAATACCTTCGTCGAGCCAGCTTGGCAGTCGGAACTTAAAATGGCCGTGATGGAACTGATGCCACCCTTCGTGTCCGAGCACGGAAAAGGTTCGCTCTCTGCCGATATTATATGCCACACAGACGCCGTTAAGAAAGTACGCTCCCGCTTTTATCTTACGGTACATTGGCGCCTGCGGTCCGGCGAAGGCTTTGGTAAAATCATCCCACTGACTGCGCCGGGCAAAAAGATAAACTTTGAACCTGCCGGTTGTCTCGACAGGTTCGCCCAGTTGGTCCTGATAGCCGAGATAGGCAGATTCCATAAATCCGGGGACCTGTGAAAGCATCAGCGGCTCAAGCAGTGTCGTATAAATATCGTAATGCCTTGTATTGATAATCAGGCCGGGGCCGTATTCATTCTCCCAGACCCTCGCCGATTCCATCGCCGGCAGACTCAGTCCCTCTAAATACTCAATCATACCGACAGGTGTATCGATAGCACCAGCGATACTTGTTGATAATCCGCTTTCGGAGCAGCCGGAAAGCAAACCAACTGCAATTGTCAAAATCAGCACAAAATTTCTTGCCACAGTAGTTTCCACCTTTCAGAGGTCTTTGAATTCTGAGCCGAAGACATCTGCGGTGAACAGGTAAACCTCGGTCTTTGGGTCTTTCCAGGCATCGGTGCTCAGGCCTGCTTTGTGTGCGCAGCAGTATGAGAGGAATTCTTCTTTGCTCCAGCCGGTCTCTGCGGCAACCTGGGGCAAAAAGCAGCCCGAGACACAGCCTCGTTTTATATATATCCCGTCGGTTCCCAGCCGCAGACTCAACGGCTTGCTGGTTCGCTGCAGCGGCGAAAGAACCGATATCTCTACATCCAGATGCCCTAATTCATCTTCTCTGAGCGGGTCGGCAAAAAACCGCGGGTCGCCGGCAGCCGAGGCCTTTGCCATCTCAACAACCAGTTCAACCAGCGGCTCGTCGGAGATGAATCGACCGATACAGCCTCTCAATTGCCCCTGGTTCTTTAATGTTACAAAGCAGCCGCAGTGAGCGTTTAATTCGGCGTCATCCGATTTTGGCTGGGGAACAGGTTTGCCGGTGATGACCGCCTTGACAGTATCACGAGCAATCCTGAGTAAAATCCTTTTTTGCTCTTCGTTCATAGACCTTTTGCCAATCACCAATTACCAGTTACCATTTAACCTGTACTCAATGCCGCCATTTTACAAGGAAATAAGGATTTATGGAATTTTAAAACTACTTATAAGCGAACATTATTGCTAAAATACAACAATGAAAAATAAAATTCTGATATTTCTAAAAGGTTTCTTAATGGGAGTTTGTGATTTAATACCCGGCATCTCAGGCGGTACTATTGCTTTTATAACCGGAATTTATACCCGATTAATAGATGCGGTAAAGAGTTTCTCGCCAAAATTATTTTATGATATCCTTACATATCCGGTAAACAGGAAAAAAGACAGCCTGAGAGAGGGCATAAAAAAGTTAGATTTAATTTTCCTGCTGATTCTGGTGCTGGGGATTATCAGCGCCTTTTTAACAGGCTCAAAAATCATCAAGTTCCTTCTGGATGAGTATTTTGCATATACTTTATCTTTCTTTATCGGGCTGATTTTAGCATCTTCAAAAACAATCTTCGAACACATTGAGGAACACAGCATAAAGAATATCTTATTTTGTTTTTTTGGGCTTGTATTAGGCCTTACATTTTCAATACTTGGGCATTTAACTGCAAGGCCAAGTTTAGGATATGTTTTTCTCGGCGGTTTTTGTGCGGTCAGCGCTATGTTTCTGCCGGGCATTTCAGGCGCTTTTATATTATTAATTATGGGTCTGTACGAGTTTATGATTGGTGTCCTGAATGATATTCGAGGTAATATAAGTTATTTCTTAATATTTATTGCGGGTGCTTTATTGGGAGCTTTTAGCATTTCAAGAATTATATCATTTCTTTTTAAGAAGAACAGGTGCAGGACACTTTATGTCCTTCTCGGCCTCGTAATCGGGGCTTTAAGTACCCCCTTAAAAAAGATTGTTGCAACTGCGTCTTTTCGGATATCAGATGTTTTTATTATGTTCTTTTGTTCCCTGTTGGGCGTATCGTTAGTGGTTCTTATGGGAAGCTATCAAAGGGGCTACGAACGGAAACGGCAGGTTAATGCAGAGGAAAAACTGAAAGAAATTAGGGGATAAGAAGATACACACACTATTTTCAGCCGGTCTTGCGAGATGCGAGCAATTATGACTGATAAAAAGCAATTTGAAACTGTCGGTGACGGATTATTAGTGCTGGCGCCGGCGAAAATCAATCTTAGTCTTCTTATAGCCGGCAGGCGCCCTGACGGTTTTCACGAAATAGAAACAGTAATGGCCAAGGTCAATTTCTACGATGAACTACTCATCCAGAAGGGGCAAAGGACCGGCATTGAGGTTGTCAGTAAAGGCCCATACCGGGCACCGCAGGGGGAAAAAAACCTCGTCTATCGTGCCTGCGAAATGCTGCTGGATAGTTACTGCGCAAAGGCCAATATCAAAATCACCCTGACCAAAAACATTCCGGCAGGTTCGGGACTTGGTTCAGCCAGCAGCGATGCTGCGGCGGTCCTTTTAGGTCTCAACAGGCACCTGCAACTGAAGGCCGATAGCCGCCGGCTCAGCGAAATGGCGGCTGCGGTGGGTAGTGACGTAAGTTTCTTTTTGGGCGGACCTCTGGCATTTTGCACGGGAAAAGGCGAAAAAATTAAAAAATTAGAGAAAAAATTTAATTTTTCCGGCCTGCTGCTCCTGCCAAACGTAAATATTTCCACAAAAGAGGTTTATGCAAATTATAAGCACGATTCGGCCCTTTATAACAAGCTCAAAACCCAAATAAAAGCCCATCTTGAAAAAAACAGGATTGATTTGGTCTCAGGAATGTGCGCAAATATGCTTCAAGCAGCTTGTTTGAGTCTATACAGGGAACTTTATGTGTTAAAGGCCCAGGTTGAATCTTTAGGTATCAGGCCTTTGTGCCTTAGTGGTAGCGGTTCGGCTATGTATTGTATTTTCAGTAAGAGGAACGAGAAAAGAATCAGTGAATATCAATGTAAACTCGAAGAAGAGGCTGGTTGCAAAAGTATTATTGTGAGCAACAACAGATGGTAAAGGGTTCCTGCTTCGCGGGGGCCCGACTTTTAAGTGAGGCAAAGAAAATGAAAATCACCGAAGTTAGAGTCAAACTAATAGACAACAAAGACGACAGGCTAAAAGCTTTCTGCTCAATTACGATGGACAATGAGTTTGTGGTTCGCGACATTAAGATTATCGAAGGTACAAACGGCTATTTTGTCGCTATGCCGTCTCGAAAAATGAGCGACCACTGCGAAAAGTGTGGGGGCAAAAACCATCTCAGAGCCAGGTTCTGCAATAACTGTGGGGCCGCCCTTTCCGAAAACCGGGCAAAGAAAGACCTCAAAGGCAGAATGAAGCTGCACGCTGATATAGCACATCCAATTAATGCGGAATGCAGGCAGAAAATTCAGGAAAAAGTTACGGCTGCATTTAAAGAAGAGCTGGAAAGGTCGAAAGAGCCCGACTATAAGCCCGTTGATATGGATGAGCCGGACGATGATGTTCCTGAAGTGGTCTAACCGTTAAAAACAATCAAGGCCGGCAAACCCATTGCAACTAAGGTAAGCGTACTGAAATTACCGCTGAAGCTCTTCTAAATCTGCCCTCTCGAGTCTGCAAGCCTTACAATTCTGCAGCAAACACAGGCAGTTTTGATTTGTGCTTTTAGCTGCTTTTTATGCGGTAAGGTCCTCAAGAACCTTATCAAGAACAACATCTAATCGCCCATTGAGGTCGTATTGGCCATCGGTAAGCTGCCGGCGAACGTCAAGAACTTTTTCACTGCGAATCTCCGGCAGGGCTGCAATCTTCTTTAACAGCTGACCTATGGGCGTAGTATTGATATTTTCAAGAATCTGCTCCATAAGCAAATCCTCCTCCAGAACACCGTTCTCATTGATGGGGCCGAGCTGTTGATTTTCCTCTTCAAAAGGAATCCTGGAATCGAAATCCGACATTTCAAATACCTTGTATGAATAGCTGCGGGCGAAAGCATCCTTGATTCTCGTCCGAAAGCTGAAAACCACTATATATTGTGTGCCCCGCAAATCCCTTCTCAGGTCAAAAACAGTCTTACTGTACTAATATCGACAGGAGCAGCTCAAAAACTTTAGAAAAGTTTGACTTTTACTTAACCTTCATAAAAGAAGGCAGTTAAATAAAATTTAAGGCCAAATATTGCCTTTTCAACATTTTAAAAGCAGTTTTTTAAATATAATTTTTATACAAAAAACAGCTCTAAAAGTCTATTTGGGGGAAATAGGTAATATACTATATATAGTGGTTAGAAAAAATGTTAAGAAACACAAAGCTGGATAGGGCGGTTGCGGGGTTTTTAATAGTAATATCTGAAGTCCAGGTCAATCTTCCACATATCAGGCACACCCTCGCTTGGGGTCAGCGTTACCCGCATACACTGGAGATTTGCCCAGCGAAGCTGAATAGCTGAAAGAAACTGGGCAAATCTTGTTATGCCAATCTGCTTGAGAACTACCTTGGCGCCCTGACTTTTCTGGCCGCCTGAAACCATAACCGGCAGCGAACTTATCGTGTAATCGCTCGACGATATTCTGAACATACCGGCAAACCTGTTAACCTCACTGGTATAATCAAACTCGGTACCGGTCTTATTCGGGTCGGCAGAGTCCAGTCGGCCATCGTCGAGGGCCAGAATTTCGTCTATGGTTTTTTCGGCTCTGATATACTGGTTCTTCTCGTACCGCCACATCTGCTGGGCCTTTGGCGTATATACGGTCCAGGCCAACAACGGCCACAAAGCCACGACCACAGGAACGAGTATGTAATACAAAATCGGGTTTTTATATATATCCTTCATAAAGTTTTTCCTCATTTTGATGCAATCATTATTCGGAAATTATCCCGCCCACCTTTTGACTCGACACTGTCCCTCGAAATCTCCAGTCCGTTTGCTTCGAGCGTTTTGCGCAGCTCAAGAGTTTTTGCCCGGCTTGAGGTGCTGCCCTGGAGGCTGATGTTCTTATCGGTAATCGATATCGAGTCTATTTTCAAATCCGTTCGTTTTGCACATTTATTAAAAGCGTTTAGTACCAGCGTTAATTTTGCCGATATTGTTTTTTCTCCTTTTGCACCGAGCTTTCCGCTCTGAACATTTTTGATGCGTCTTAATTCCCCGCCGAGTTTATCTGCAATAGCCTTGGCCCCGGCCGGCGGTTTTTTGCCTAACATAACCACTGAGTATTGTGTCGCAAGTTTTTCGCGAAGCATCCGGCGTTCTCTGCTTTTCTGCAGCAAAGGTTTTTGAAAATACACCCCCAAGGCAAACAGCAGAACGGTAACTGATATACTCAGAAACTTCAGTGTTTTTTGCATCCGCATTTTTTTGCCTTCATAGGGGCTGAAATCGCTGCGGAAATTTGTAGTTTGCATCTTTTCCAGATAATTCAAAGCCGCCCCATAGGCAATTGCAAAATCAACCGTATCAGGACAATCAGCCAGCATCTCTGAAGAGGCAGCGGCGGCCTCGACCAAATCGATTGCTTCGGCTTTGATGGCCAGCCTTTCAGCAAGCTGAAGATAGTTCACAGAATCCGAAGAGTCAAAAACCATAAGATGGTTTATCGGCTCGTCGGTTTTGGCCAGAGCGGTGGTTACAGGTATTTCTCTTGTGAGAAGTTCGGTTCTGTCCCGGCCCGTGCCGAGAAGGAATGTGCGCATCCTGACAACATCAGCCCAGCCGCCCTGCCGCGAATCAGAAAAAACAAACAAATAACCACTGTGGCCGGAAAGAAAACTAAAAAAAGTCCCACCCTGCTCAGAGCCTGCCGAAGATATATTCTGCCTGATAAATCTCGAGAGACAATGTACATCCGGCTCCATCGTAACAGGGTCTATATTATTACTTTGCAAAGTTCCAAGGGTCTCCGAGAGCATCTTCTTCTGTGCGGTAAAAACCGTCAGCTCCGAGCCGGTCTCGTCACTTGAATTTACTTTAAAAGCTGTCACTACACCGCTTATGTCTATTGCAAGAGCCTCTTCAGTATCGAACCTGATGGTAGCAGAGATTCGTTTGAGGTCGTCAAACTCACTGTGCAAGTTATGCTGCATAAACATCGTACAATCTAAAGCTACCCCAACCTCGGAAAACTTCAATTCCCTCTCAAGACAGCCCTGGGCAATAAGATTGGCCAGGGCGTGTGTTTTTTGCTCTTCACCTTGTTCGACCGAGACGCTAAAGCAGTCCAGAACACTTCGGTCGCGGCCCTGCAAGCCCAGACAGACCACCGTTGCTCTTTCTTTTCCCAGATAAATTCCCAGATAATTCTGACCTTCCACTTTAGCAAACTCCTACATTATATTGCGCCTACTATGATGCGTAATGCGGTAAGCACTTTGTGCTACACGCAACAGGCTCCTTACAATCTTACACTCATCCAAATACTACGGCAATCGGCTTTATTTCGTCGCCTTTTCTTCTTACTGCTATAACTGCCGAGGCCTTTGCCATTCCGCTTACCGCCGTTACTTTTATCGTAAAAAAAGTGCTGTTCGTTACAATATATTTTTCACACTCCTTAATCGAATCAGAATATCTCAGCAGTGTCTGCCTCAGTTCTTCCACATTTTTAAAAGGTTCCAGGCGTCTGAGCTGTATTATTTCTTCCGCAATTTTCCCTGCGTCACCTCCGAAAGTAAAAGCGGCTTCCAGCACCTGCCGAGGCGCAGTGTTGATATTAACCTTGCTCGAGCCCCATATTCCCATATACTTCAGGGCCGATTCCTTTCGGCTTTCGCTCTCTATTGTCGGCCGGGCAAGAGGCTCTGTATCGATTAGAGAACTGTGAAAAAGCTTTGCAAAATCAGTCAGGTGCACCGCAGCAGGTATAACCGTTTTCTTAATATTCCTTGCTCTGGCTGCGCGGGTTCTTCTGCCGACCCTCCTTCTGATAGTTCTTGTTGCTGGTATTCGTTCGGTGAGCGTTACGTCCTTAAATTCAAGTTTGAATTTTTTTATTGAATTGATTTGCTTTAGCTGTTTTTTTAACGAGTTAATTTGCGCTTCGTTGACGTCCATCCATTCGCAGAAGCTCGTGAACCCGGCCACGGCTTCGCGCTCTACTTTCTTATCGTCAAGCAGCATCCATCCGATTGGATATTTTGCGTTTTCGTCTTCAATTTCAATCCTGACGGTGGCTGAACCAATTTCGAATTCCATCGGCTCAACCAACAACGGCCATGGTGGGCCATAAGGGCCTGGCACTGACGTGGGCTGGTTATAATCGGCCACATCGTTAATATCATTAACATCGTCCAAACCGGAAAAATCATTAGCATCATTTACATCATTGATGTCATTGACATCACGTAATTTGTTTCTTTTGTAGGCAGTGGGGTTCCCTAAACGCATTCTTTTGCGTTTTGGGCCCCCGGTCTCATTGTCCGAGAAATCACTTTTAGCCGCCCACTCGGCCAAAAGCTGCTGGTATTCAACATCATCAAGAGCAAATAAATCGGAAAAATCCGGCTCATCTGGGCGATTGATAAGGTTCGGGTCAACCATCTGTAATCTGGTAAGTGAGTATTTCACCGCTGAGTCCCGCCCGTAGCAGGCAATCTGATAATCTATCATATAACGGTTGCGGTGACGCCGGGCAAACAACCGGCTGCTTAAAAGATAACCCAGAGTAGAAAGGACCACCAGCAGCACTAATGTTACCAAGAGTACTATGCCTGAACGGCTTCGACACTTAAACCGGTTTTTCAAACTTTCATCACGCATCATAAGGTTCTTCTACAGGCGTGGTTCCAATTTCGTTTGTATCCTCTATTTTGGGAATTATGAATCTGAGTTTTCTGGTCCTGTCAATAGCTATGCTCCGTGTGATTATTTGCTCCTCAGGCACCTCCAGAGCACCACTGAGCGTTTCAACGGGCTCGGCAAAAGAAATCGTTATCACAACGCCGACAGGCAATTTGTCGGACGTCCATTTATTCAGGAACCTCTGGCCGCTGGGGACCTGTATCCTGAACAAAGTCAGGCCGCTGCAAACAGGTATAAAAGAAAAGGGTTTCTCCTCGCTGGGTCTTTGTTCGTCAAGCAGTTTATCTTCCAGCGTCATCCCTTTATGACTGCGGTACAAAACAAGACCGTCTGTTTCACTTTGAAAGTCATAGCCGCTCTGCCAGACAATTTCTTCGAACGTCTGCTTCCGGTTCTTGTCGTCATAAATAGTTTTTGTAATTCTCATCCTGGCGGATTGGTAACCTTCGGTAACTTTATTCTCGATAGTGATTTTCGTATCTTCGCCGTGTGTAATTACCCTGTCGAGGTCTTCTGCGATGCGCTGGAGGATCTCAGTGGGCGCTCGCAGGCCCTCAAGTTTGTTCGTAATTGCTGCCGCAGCCCGCTCGGAGCGATTATAAATTCCCAGCACTGTAATCAAAATCATCGTCCCTATCACCAGTGCTGCAAGAACTTCAGCTAATGTAAAAGCACTGCTGTGGCCATGCATTTTGTAAGAAATATATTTCATCTCAGTTAAGTAATATCTCTCTTTCCAAACGTTCTTCTATAACGACGACCAACACTCATTTACAAATCTCAGCAATTCTTCCATTTCCATCATCGGCAGCCTGCCATACTGCTCATAATAGCAAAAAGCTCTTTCACAGAACGGCAAACTGTCACAATCTACGAGCGGCTCATCCGGTTTAGTCTCCTCATCCGGTTTAGTCTCATCATCCGGTTTAGTCTCCTCATCCGGTCCTCCTAAAGTCTGCTTGGCCAGAAGCTTTCGCTCTAAAATTTTCGCCAATTCCGCTTTTGTCAAAGCGGTCAGCCAGTGCGTTAATTCGACACTTTGTTCGTTACCTGCAGCGTCTGTATATTCGGCCGAGCAAACCGCCCTTAGCCACATTGCCGAAGTGAGCGGCTCATAAAACGTCTCAACAGTTGTCTGCCATTGAATCGCCGGATACTTCCAGCTGATGCCGAACTCAACCATCTCTTTGGCCGAGTCCTTTGCAAGAAGTTTCTCCATATTATTTCGGGCAACCTCAAAGGCCTGCATCTGCATCACCGAATCCGATGCCGAGGCTATACTGCGGTTGATAATGACCAGCACACTCGTACAGATAAAGGCCAGTATAATCAAAGCCGCCAGGGCCTCAGCCAGGCTAAAAGCCCTGTGATAAGCAGGCGTGCTTTGTGAGTTGCTTCTGCCGAGAAGCCGATTTTTTTTAAAATAAGATTTCATTTTCAGCCTTCGGTACTGTAAAAACAACATCACCCTCTTTAAGCACAACCATTCTATTCATCCGGTTGAGAACTACCGAATACGGCTGCTGCTCCTTATCGAAGAAGACAATTTTGCCGCCATACTGCCAGCCCGAATGCCCCGCCCTGAATTTTGCTATGCCGCTGTCGGTGTAGTCAAGGTCGTCAAACAAGACGTAAACTGCGATGCATTTGTCGCTGAAATCATTTTGAAGGATAATTTCTTCTTCCAGAACTTCCGACAAATCGGGCGAAGTAATCTGGCGCATCAAATAGCTCTGCTCTGTAAAATCGATAACGACTTCGTATCTTCTCTCGCTCTCTGCAGCCGCATTTACGGCCATCTGCATCGCCGAGACAAACTCCTGAATCTGTGCCCGGAACCTGTCTCTGCCGAGCAAACCGAAAAGACGCACCTGCACAAGCAGCACAAACATCGAAACTATCACGATAACCACTATCAACTCGGCTACCGTAAAGGCACGCTCTCTGCTGCCAATTGTCTTTAGCACATAGCGTTTAGCATATCCGGTATGCCTTAGCTTGTATTGGCTATCTGCCATCATCAACCCACCGTCTCTATATGCCGGCTATCATTCTTTTTTAGAAGGCATCCGTGCTGAGCAGGTCTTTATTATAGCCTTCACCACCTTCTTCCTTGTCGGCGCCATAACTTACGATTACAAATTCTTTTCCGCTCGGTGGAAACCGCTCATAGATAAATTCCTGACCCCAGGCATCTTTCGGAATTTCCGTGGTTTCAAGATAACCACCCGGCGGATAATTTATAACATCGCTTGGCTGTTCGATAAGCTCGGCGAGCCCCAGTTCCTCTGAAGGGTATCGGCCGGTGTCCATATAAAACTGGTTGACCAGAGTATGAAGCTCCTTCAGATTGGCCTTGGTGGTTGTTACCCGCGCCTGGTCTATCTTGTCGGATACCTTCTTAGCTACCAGCCCGAAGAGCAGACCAAGGATAATCAGCACAGCCATCAACTCAACCATCGTAAAACCTTTTCCTGTTCTACTTGTCCGTTTTTTCCCCGTCATATCAAAAACTCCCAAATGAAACGTTCAAATTTTTACCGCTGAAATTTCCAGCATCGGCAATATCGTCGCATAGGCAATTGCTCCGACTATTGCGGCCATAATAATTATAATAATCGGCTCAATCGCAGCACTGAGCCGTTCAATGACTATGTCTGTCGATGCCTCAAGGTTGTCGCTGATATTTTTGAGCATTGTCTCCAGCTCCCCGCTTTTTTCTCCAACAGTAACCATATGGGCGATTGCGGGGTCGATTACACCGCTGTCCCGAAGCGGCGTTGCAATATCGGCACCGGCAAGAATTCTTTCTCGCGCCTGACTGACTGCCTGTCTCATAAGAGTGTTGCCGGTTACTTCAGAGACCACCCGAAGAGATTCGGCCATCGAAAGCCCCGAGCCGAGAAGTGTCGAGAGCGTCGAAGCAAAACGTGAAACGACGCGTTGTTTTACAAGAGGCCCGAACAACGGCAGAGACAATAAAATCCTGTCACGTAAATATGCGCCACGAACAGTTCCAAAAAAGCGCTTAATCGCCCATCCCAACCCGCAGATTATCGAAATAACCACCAGCAGCCACCAGCTGCTCAACAGATAGCCGACGTTCATCAGTTTTTGGGTAATCCAGGGCAGCTCCTGGCCGGTCTTTACGATTTGCTCGCCTATCTTTGGGATAACCACAATCGTCAAAATCAGAATGACCGCAAGGCAAAACATAATCAGGATGGCAGGATACACCATTGCCGTGATGACCTTTGATTCAACCCGCTGACGTTTCTCCATAAAGCCCGCTATCGTCGCAAAGTTGGCCCCCAGCGAGCCGGTAACCTCACCCACTCGCACCATACTTACATATATCACGTCAAAATAATCGCTGTAATCCTTTAAGGCATCGGTGAATGATTCGCCGCTGACGACGCGGTCACGAATATCGACAAGTGCATTTTTGAACCGCACGTCAGAACTCTGCAGCGTAAGCACCGAAAGAGCTTCAGTCAGCTTAATGCCCGAATTAAGCAGTGTGGCCATCTGCTTGGTGAAATCTATCATCTGGCTCTTTCTGCCCTTTTTGAAAATCGAAAATAGTGCGGTCGTGCCCGCACCGGCGCTGCCCACCTCCGCAATCGATGTCGGGTGAACACCCCGCACTCTCAACTGTTTTCGTGCGGCATAAGCGCTCTCGGCGGTAACAGTTCCTTTGTTTTTCTTACCGCCTGCTGCTATTGCTGTATAATGATATCGTGGCATTTTTCGTATCTCGTATTTCGCATCTCGCATTTCGTATTTCGTATCCTGTTCGAGATACGCTTCACGATTCACGAGATACGTTTTACATAACGTCTGCCTGCGTAACCCTTAATACTTCAGAGATTGTCGTTGTTCCTGCGAGTACCTTTCTGGCGCCGTCCATTCGCAGTGTCTGCAGTCCCGCATTAAGAGCCGCCTTCTTTATAACGCCGGCGCTCCGCCTCTTGTATATCAGCTCTTGAATTTCTTCGTTAATCAGCATCAGCTCATAAACGCCGGTTCGTCCGCGATAGCCGGTCTGAAAACACCTGTCACATCCGGCACCGGTAAAGAATTTTCCACCCTGCCTGCCTGAAGAGGACAGTACCGCCTCGGGAGCGGCCAATCCAAGCTCCCTCAACTCGCGAGGCGTGGGTTCATACTTCTGCCGACAGTCAGGACAAACCTTTCGAACCAGCCGCTGTGCCATTATCGCAATCAGAGATGAGCTTACCAGATACGGCTCAACTCCTAAATCCAAAAGCCGGCTGACAGCTCCTGCAGCATCGTTGGTGTGCAGTGTACTGAAAACCAGATGCCCCGTCAGCGACGACTGTATCGCCATACGAGCCGTTTCAATATCGCGAACTTCACCAACCATTATTACATCGGGGTCCTGACGAAGAACATGCCGAAGTGACGTGGCAAAAGTCATCCCTTTCTTGCCGGCGACCTGCATCTGGCTTATGCCCTCAAGTTGATACTCGATAGGGTCTTCTATGGTCATAATGTTTTTCTCAGCCGAATTAAGCCGGTTCAGACAGGCGTAAAGAGTGGTGCTTTTGCCGCTTCCGGTCGGGCCGGTAACGAAAATGACTCCGTGCGTACGGCCGAGCAGAGCATCGAACTTTTTTAAGTCGTCCTCCCACAAACCCAGCTCGTTGAGCCCGAAAAGAGCGGTGCTTTTATCCAGCAGTCTCAGGACACTTCGTTCTCCGAAGCTTGTCGGCACCGTGCTGACGCGCAAATCCACTTCACGCTGTCCCAGGCGGACACTGCACCGGCCGTCCTGCGGCATCCGACGCTCGGCAATATCCATACCCGCCATAACCTTGATACGGGAGATAATCAACGGCAGAACGTTCCTGTTCAAACTCAGCGTGTCATATAAAATACCGTCAATGCGATAACGAATCTGAATCTTGGTCTCATACGGATGAACGTGAATATCACTGGCCCGCAGTTGCAACGCCCGAAAAAGAATGTCATTAACCAGCCGAATCACCGGCGGACGATTGACAACATCAAGCAGGTCGTCCGAGGTCGCAACTTCATCGACAAGCTGGTCGAGATTTTGCGAATCGAGCTCTTCAGCCACCTCTTCAATGACGGTTGTCCTCTGCTCATAGGCAATATCTATTGCAGCAGTAATGACTGTGCGTGTTGCGAACGCAGCCTTTACCGGCACCCCGAGCATCTTGGAAACGTTGTCCAGAATATCCACGTCCAGCGGCTTTGATAAAACCACAGTAAGTTCATCATTCTGAGAGTTCTGATTTGTTAAGCCGATAAGATAATGGTGCTGAGCATAGGTTGCCGGAATGGCTTCTATGAACTCGGCGGGGACATCTTTGGCCTGTATGTCAGCCAGAAATTCCTCACCGAGCGCCGTGGCAAAAAGTTTCAAAGCCTCTTCTTCGGTAAAATAAGGACAGCGAAGCAGGGCTTCATCTATCCTGTCTCCGCTCGTGTCGTTTTCGAGAAACTCAGCCAGTTTTGCCGAATCGACAAGAGCGGTGCGTTTAGCAGTTTGTATCAGTAAATCTTTCATTTAAAGTTGCCGGTATTTAATCTGCCACAGGCGGTCGGCTTCTGGTTTATTAACCGCTATTCTTTAAATACTATCGAATAGTTATTTTGTTTCAAGGACTTTCAGCGGGTCCATCGGTTTCGACTTGAAACCGGGCCAGTCCTCATATTGCTGCATCTCAGTTTCGTATTTCTCAAAGGTAGCTCGGTTATCAGCCGACACTACTTCTATGTCTGATAGCCCTGTTACCTCACCGGGCCTTATGATGCTGGCTCTCACAAAGACATAGAGTCTGCTTTGGTCATCCTGGTTGGATGTGGTTCTAAATAGTCCTCCGACAAAGGGGATATCGCCCAGCAGGGGGACTTTTGTTCCGCCTTTGCTCTGTCTGATTCTCTCCAAACCCCCAAGTATTATGGTGGCGCCGTCAGGAACAGTCACATTAGTGGTTACATCACTGGTGAGAAGGTCAGGTGGTGTTGGATATGATGCGGTTTGCTCTTTTTCTTCTTCAACCACCGTGGTTATCTGGGTGGCATCTCTTAGCCGAAAGTCGGTCCGTGTTAACGTGATTGTGAGTCCAAGCTGGTCGCCTTTACTTATATGAGGTGTAATTATAAGCGTAATGCCCGCGGTGTAACTTTGAAAGCCCACATCCTGAGTCGCAGTGGGAGCCGTAGTTGCTGTGCCGGGAATAATCTTGGTTTGTATTTGCGCCACACTTGTTTGCTCCTCTGATTTGATAGTCCCTTCCTCATTATCATTAACGAGCAGCTTTGGTCTTGCAAGTATCCTTCCGTATCCTTTTTCCTGCAACGCTTCTAACAAAACATGAACATCTTCAGCCTTGTAAAAGGCAGTCACTGATTTCCCTCCGATCGCACCAGTTGTTGACGAAAGAGACAGGATAGGCAGCCCTGAGAACACGGTTGCATCCAAGTCCAGGTCGAACTTCTCATCTTTGGTGATTTCGACTAATGTAACATCAAGCAGAACCTGTGGGCGATATTGGTCGAGCTGTTTAATCAGAGAGCTTATCCACTGCTGGTTCTTTTTGCTGGCGTAAACGATAAGCGAATAAGTCTTCGAGTCGGGTATAATTACGATATCCTCTTCTTCGGCCCTCCTCTTTTGTGTTTCGACGATTTTGCCGGCTTTGTCTTCCTTGGTGGTGGTTTTCAGAATAAGCTGGTTCAGTACTCCGGCAAGTTCTTCAGGGTCCTGGTTTTCCAGCGGGTAAACGACGTAGGGAATGGAGGCCTCTTCAGGCTCAATGTCCACATAGCCGATAATCACAGCTATCTGAGCGTGCTGCTCAGCCGTTGCATTAACCAAAAGCGAATTCGTCGATTCAATTAATACTACCTGAGGCTCTTCTGTAAGGGGCTCTTCGTCCGCTGCACCGGTTGTCGGGGCGTCGGGCTTGCCGGGGGTGGTCCTATTTGCACGCCTGGCGGCCGTTGTCGGCGAGCCGCTGATTATGCCAAGTGCTCCGAGCTTGTCTATCACCTCCTCGGCCCCGACATGCTGAATCTCATACAGCCGCAGTGTACGCAGGTCCTGCTGTTCAACATCGAGCACATCTATCAACGCTTCAACAGCATTCAACTGCTCCTCAAGCCCTATCATCAGGATACGGTTTGTCCTCTCGTCCGTATCGAGGTACACTGTGGGCTCCGTGGTGGGCCCGGCAGGGGTCGGCGTGGGCTGCGGTGCGGGTCTGCGGCCCCTCACGGGCTTCGGCGCCGGTTTCGGCGCCGCAGAAACAGTTACCGATACGGTGCCAAGCTCGTCGGCGAGTGTCTTGACTTTCGGAGCGAGCTTTTCTGCAACGGTGTATTTTAACTGCCTGAACCTGAACTGTTTCTTTCTGCCCGGCTTGTCTATCATTTGCAAAAGCTCCTCGATACGCCCCATACGATAGGCAAATTCTGTAACGATAAGTGTCTTCGCCTCGGAAAGTGATGTGTTAATGTTTACGCCGAGCCCCATACCGTCTAAAAGGTTCTTTGCACTGGTTGTATCAATATGCTGCAGCCTGAAAATGCGGGTTATGATTACATCCCCAAGCCGGGGCTGACCTGTTTGGTCGTCCACAAAAGCCGGGTCAATCGCCGCAGCTTTTGCCTCGGGCACGATGGTTACGAGATTGACCTTACGTGTCATCACGAAACCCTTGAACTTCAGCACCGATTCAAGCAGAGGATACAAATCCTTTACCTTGATAGGCCCTCGAAGTTTCAGCGTTACAATGCCTTTGACCTCGGCTGGGTCGTACATATAGTCCAGCTCTAAATACTCACCGACCAAACGCATTAAATCGACGATATTGAGCTGCTCGGGCAAATCCAGGTCAAGCTCAAGGTCTTTCTCTGCGATGCGGCCGTAATTTGGCTCATACGAGCGCGGAGTATAAACCATCTCCGGAACTTCAGCCGGCACCTTTTTTTCAGCGACCGCCGGCTCAGGCTCAACTTCAGCCACTGGCTCAATAATGTCCCTGTCGGGTTCAAAGAGTTCTATTTTGCCGCTCTTGTGTAAAATAGCATCTCCGGCTGCCGGTTTTGCCGGCTCAGCAACCTTTTCGGTCTTTTTTTCCGCCTCGGCCAGCAAATTAAGTAGTTTGCCGAAAGGTTCATTTGTATCAGGCCCGGCAGGTTGTGGTTCGAGCGGCTCAGTCACGGGAGGTTGTTTAACGCCGCTGTGGCGAAGTTTATTAATAGCAGCGACGATTCTTTCAAACTGCCCGGCTGGTGCAACGGCAATAACAGCACCATTGTGAATATCTATAATTGCTTTGGCCTTTTCGCCGTCTTCCGGCACCTCCGAGAATGTCCCAATTGATACATCACCGAGTTCCGCAGCAATTTGCTCATTAGAGGGCATATCCTGCCGTTCAGAACCTGCGTAAATCGTCCTGAAAACGAATGATTCTTCGCTGTCAACAAGCCTCAATATCGCACTTGCTTTGATTAGCTCGCGGTGCTGGGCTGTTACTAAAAGGGCATTACCACCGGGAAGTTGTGAAACTGTGCCGATTTGGGCCTCTGCGAGAAATTCTTTGCCTTTCTCGGCTGTTATGTGCTTTAGCGGAAAGACCCTGTATCGAGCCAGGCCGGATGCCTCAGCCTCCGACCGAATGTCTTCGGCAGCAAAAACATAGCTGCCGTAAAAAAACGTGGTTAACGCTAAAACAGCAATAAAAAGACGGTTGTAATGGCGTTTTTGAAATCGTCCTTCTCCAACCATAATAACTCCACAGTTTCAGATGCCCATACCTCTTATCAGGCGGTTTTTGCCTGAAACTCTAAAAATTTACGTCTAAATCAATAAATTCGACCAAATCAGACGCCTTCTATACTAAATCAGACATAAAAAACGCCCAAAAGTTCCACATTTTCAGGTAAGATTTCGCCTCTTTATTAACAAAAAACCCAAAAAACAACAAAAGCACAATAAAAGCGGACAGATGCCACCTTGATACGCCACAAATAGATACAAAAAGGGGAATAACAGTTGAAAAAATGCGGATTTAGGCGAAATTCAGATATGCCCGGCAAATGTCAAATTTTATGAAAAAGCCCAATATGGTATTTTTGTTATCCTGAACCACCCGGCCTGAGCCAAATCTCTAATTGCCGCCGGATTAATTCTTTTTCGCTTTTGCCCCCTTGCCGGAAGCATTTCTTTGTATCTTGGCGGCGGCTGCTCCGACCCTGTTTGGGTCTGGGCTGCGCCGGGTATCCCGCAACTCTACGCCTAAATCGTCCAGCTTTTTTGCCTCTTCAGGCCCTATTCGTGAAGGCCTGGAACCGGGAAAAGCCGTCCTCTTTATCTCGTCCATTGCCTCATTAAGCTCTTCTAAACCGCTTTTGTCTGGGTCAATGCCAGGCAGGCCGCTACTTAGCTGGTTGAAGAGCATCTCCCTCATTCTCAACATTTCTTCTCTTTCTTCCGGGGTAAGTTGAGATAGCCTGCTTTTGGAAATACCGGTAGTGGGTTCAGGGATGTCTGACGGCGGAGTATCACTTAAAGTGGTCTTTAATAATTCTTCCTTAGTAATTTGCTCGAGAGATTCACTGCTTGCTTCAGCGCTGCCGGGCAACCCTGAAACAGATGAAATTGAGGTTTGACCGGTCTCGGCTGGTGCCGAAGCCCCCTTTAGAAGATTAATATACGTTTTTCTTACCGGTTTAAGTTCAATGCTTTTGTTGCCGTCTTTGACTATCACAAAGCCGTCTTTTACCTGCTCGATAAGCAAGTGCCCCACCTCGCTGTTTTGTCTGACCCAGCGATCGCCGCTGCCGGGCTGATTTATCAAGGCCATCGACCGATTCGGGTCTGATGAATGAAAACTTGTACCGATAAGAGAAAACTTTACCGAAACGCTCCTGGGGCTGGGCTTACTGCTTTTTCGAGCGGTTCCATACCTCTTCGCACGGGGATACTGTGGTGGGGGCGGGTTCAGATACAGCGCAAAGGCCATAGCTTCCTTTGCGAGCGGAGAAACCTGGTCTTTACCGGCTTTTGACCGGGCACGGGTCGAATCCTTAAGAAACTTTTCAACAGCACCGGGAGTATTTAGAAATTTCTCAGTCTCTTCATCACCGCCGGCACCGAAAAATGCCGGAAAGGCGATAACAACCGCCGCCAAAAACGCCGCTATAACACTTGTTATTCGCAATGTCTTTATCATATCTGTATTCCAACTCCCTTTTTATTCGACATCAAAGGGGCTTTTTGGTTCCCAAAAATAAATACATCATTTGAAATAAAACTGTTCTAAAATAAAATTCACACCAAAAAACCTTTTTTCAGCAACAAATATGTCATCATCGCTGCCCCTAAGCCTATCATAAAGATTCCGGTAATCAGATGAAGCCTTTTCAGCCTTAGCTGGCGCCATTGCTCAATCCGTGCCGGCGTGGTAAGCCCGAACCCCACCCCAAGGGTAATGATAACAAAAGGTATAACAAATATGAAGTTGTATAAAACCAGCAGACAAACCGCCTGTACCCGCGTTGCCGTGTCGCTGAGCATACCAATAATCACTATATAAGGCCCGGACGTGCACGGCAGCAGAAAAACGCTCACCAGACACCCGATTATAAAGGCGCTGGGCACCGATGTAACGCCTGAGGTAATTCGTTTCAGATGCGGTCGCCAGGATTGGGGCACCTCGATGTTCGCCCCCACCCCATACCAAAAATAATCTTTTGTATTCCACAGACCTATCAAAATGGCCAAGATACTCACGGCAAAATAAATATATCGCTGCAGGCCGGCTATCCGAATGGCGTAAAAGAGCCCAAAGCCCATCAATAGATAACAGATGAAGGTAGCCGCAGTAAAGGCAAGGCCGGCCTGTATAACATTTTTTCGCTTCGCCGTTTTTGAAATCACCAGCATAGAGCCAAGTAAAAGCGCCAGAACACCGAAGGCACAGGGGTTGACGGCATCCACCGCCGAAGCTCCGATTACCGCAGGAAGAGTTAATCGGTCCTTTATATTTGCAGTTTCATTTCCATTTTCGGAAACGTGATTAAGGGGCGACGGCTTCTGGGAACCAACGGCAGAGCGAACTGCCCGTTCTATTTCATCCATCGTTTTGGAACTGCTTCCCTGAAAGCCCTTATCAGCTACAAATATTGCCGGCGTTCCTTCTTTGCGAATCTCCTCGGCATCGCAGGCCTCCGCAAGGCGCGTAAGCAAATTTGCATTTTCCGGTGAATGTATCTCGTATCGGCTGATTACAACAGGATAATTTTGCTCAATCCGCTCGGCCAAGAAATCTTCAATCTGGCCACAGGAGGGACAGCCCGCTTCATAAAAGTAAAGTATCTCAACATCGGCAGGGGGTTGCCCAAACGCATTATTTCGCGTTTGGGAGGCCCCAGCAAAAACAGGTGCGGCAAACAACGAAAAAAAGAACGATACAGCGACAGCTAATTGAAATGTCGAACCGATGGGATTACTCTGAACCATTTTACAATTTTCCAAATAATACGTCCTCTGCCAACTTCAGTGTAGGTTGCCGATTGCCGATTTGAAATCGAAAATCGTGGATTGAAAATCGTAAATCGGATATGCCCGCTCAGTTCAATGGGCTTAATTCGTTTTCTTTATTTGAATAAAACCCTAAGCATACAATTCTTAGCTCTTCGGCGCCCTTTATCTTAACGTAGAAGACATCTGTAAATTTATTAACATCATCCTTAATGGGCGGCGGTGTAATCTCCAGCTCAAACCCGTAACCATTGCCGCTTTTTTCCCGACTCAAAACCTTTATCATACCGTCTTTTGACCTTGTTGATTCAATCTCAAAATCTTCACTGTAGTTGCTTAATACCGAGAGTTTTTTGGATACCGGCTTTTGGGGTTCAGCTTTTAATATTATAAAAGTCGGCGGGTCAAGCTTAAACTCCGACAGCATGTGATACGAAATACTGACCTCTTTGCACTGGGGATGGCTCAGCTTAATTTCGACATTACCTCGCATGCGTTTTCGAATCTTTTCCATATCAACTTTGGGTTTGAGAACAAACTCCTTCGCCCTCTTTGAACCGTCATAATCAATTGTAATGACGTTGGAAGAGGATTTAATCCCCTGTATCAAAAACAGCCGATTGTCCAGACTTCTGAGCACAATATCAGGACAACCGCCGTTTTCCTCTTTGAGCGAAAGGTTCAGCTTTCTCGGTTTATAATCCACTTTCGGCGCAACCCTGGCTGTTATCGTAAGTTTGGCCCTGGGGTTCTTTTTGTCGTTGCTGTGTATATACAAAGTTTTGCGCGAGACGCCTTTTCTCGCCGGAGCTGAGAATGTAACTTTGACCACACCGGACTCACCCGGGGCGTATTCCTTCTTCTGCAGCTCGGGCACCATACAGCCGCAGGTTGACTGGACTTTCTTGATTTTCAACACGGCTGTGCCAACGTTTGTAAACTTAAACTCATAGGTGTTTTTCGTGCTGGCTCCAACTTCACCAAAATCATGACTTGACTTTTCAATTTCGATTCTTGGCTCCGGTTCGTTGGCTTCCGGTGCAGTTTCGGTTTTTGCCGGACTAATTACCGGCTCAGAAACCGGCGATTCCGATTTAAGCTTTACAACCGCCGGTTTGGCCTCCGACACCATAAGCTTTGAGGCCACTATGGCAGGTTTAGACTCCTGCACAGCCGGCTTAGACTCCGCCAATGCCGCAGTCTCCTCCTGACAATCAAACCACACCAGCAAAACACAGCAGACAATAAAAACACTCAAGGCCGGATACTTGCGTCTCATATTCATATCTCCAAAGCAAGTTTTGATATCTTCTTCGAGTCTATTCAATAAAACCATTCGCCAAGATTTTAACAAAAAGCAACACCTTAAGCAAGGAATTTACTCCGGGAACTACAGCGGTCCAACTTATATCGGTCTCATTAGGCCGCGATTTGACATTTTTAACTACTCAGATATGCCTTTACAGCCGATATTTTAACCGTTAAGATAATACAGCAAAGCTGTTTATAGGGAGCAGACTATGGCCGAACAAAGCCCTGAGGTTTCGGTGGTTGTACCACTGCTGAATGAGCAGGACAATATCGGGCCTCTTTATGAGCAAATCAAACAAAGCTTAGCCGACCAATACGACTATGAAATAATATTCGTTGATGACGGCAGCAGCGATAACAGCTTCGCTATATTAGCCGGCCTGCAAAAGTCCGACACCTGCGTAAAGGTAATTTGCTTTCGCAAAAACTTCGGCCAGACAGCCGCACTCAGCGCCGGTTTCAATCACGCAAAAGGCAAAATCATCGTTGCAATTGACGCTGATTTGCAAAACGACCCCGCAGATATACCGAAAATGATTGACAGACTCAACGAAGGTTTTGACGTTGTAAGCGGATGGAGGAAGAAAAGACACGATAATGCAATTACACGCTGCCTGCCCTCGATTATTGCAAACCGGCTCATAGCGAAAATCACAGGCGTTAAGCTGCACGACTTCGGCTGTACTCTCAAGGCATACCGAAGAGAAGTCCTGGCGGAAACCAAACTCTATGGCGAGATGCACCGATTTATCCCCGCCCTGGCAAGCTGGAGCGGAGCAAGAATCTGCGAAGTAGTGGTAAACCACAGACCCAGGACCGCAGGAGCTGCTAAATACGGCCTCGCAAGAACATTCAAAGTGGTCCTCGACCTGATTACCATCAAGTTCCTCGGTTCATTCTCAACAAAACCAATTTATATCTTCGGCGGTCTCGGACTGGCAACCACACTGGGAGCATTCGTTTCAGGCCTGGCCGTGCTGTACCAGAAATTCTTCTCCTCAAAACCTCTTGCGATGAACAGAAACCCGCTGCTTTTCCTCACCGTCTTGCTCATTACAGCTACTATTCAGTTCATTTTAATGGGCCTGATTGCAGAACTGCTCGTTCGCACATATCACGAATCACAAAATCGACCGACTTATGTCATCAAAGATATTCTTGAGAGTCCTGATAGCGATAGAGATAAAAAATGACCGGAGCTTCCCGAAAGAATATGGCCGCCAAAAAAGAAAAATCACACAAACAAAAAAAAATTCTCTCCGATAAGCGACAAAGTCACCGACGCTCCAAAGCTATGGTGACGCGGCGCAGAAAAAATGTTATTGTTTTAGCTGTAGTGGTAATTCTGGCTGCAATTCCCTTCGGACTCGGTAAATATTTTGAATTCAACTCGCCCGGCCCATTCGATAGTGGTTCGTATGTCTATTCTGCCGCACACATACTCGATGGAGCCGAAATCGGCGTAGAGGAAAAACCCAGCGCTCTGTTGGGCACGTTGCTGGTCAATATTCTCGGCGTATGGCTGTTTGGCTTTAATGAGGTCGGCCCCGAGCTTATTCAGACAATTCTGCAGGCCGCCGCCCTTGTTCTTATGTTTGTTTCTATGCGAAAGCTCTTTGGTAAACCGGCAGCTTCTGTCGGAGTAATTATTGCTTCTGTATATCTGTCTTCGCCGCTAATCGCCAAGTTCGGCAACGTCAAAGAACAATATATGATTGCCTTTATGGTAATGGGAATAAGCTGTTTTGTTCTGTATCAACTTGACGGTAAATGGTTCTGGGCGATTTTGGCGGGGGCCTTCGTAAGCTGGGCGCCGTTGTTTAAGCAGACCGGGCTCTCGGCAGTTGGAGCGATAGGGTTATTTGTCATAGTACAGCCGCTGCTAAAGAACAGAAGCTTCAAACAGACGGGACGTGATATCCTGCTGTTGTTGGTCGGCGCAGCGGCGGCGATTGGGCCATTATATATCTGGATTATTGCCTGGGACGTACAGGCAGCTCTGCCGTATTCGTATGTATTCAACACAATCGCAAAGATGCTGCCGATTGGGGCAGAACCAGCGCAGACAAAAGAGGTACCGAGTTATGTTGCGGCGGGGCGAAAACTCATACCCTTCTCAACACAATGGCCGCGAGTTTTACGATATTACGGCATACTGATACTGCCGATAGCCCTGGCAGCCGGTGCAATTGCAGGCCGGTTAGTCAGAATGATTATTCGGCTGAGACATTCGGCTGAGCTCAGTCGAAGCCCGGGCAAATTAAAACCCCAGAACAAAAAAGATTACGACAGGTTTGTACTGCTCTTTACCGTCTGGTGGTTGCTCGATATGACTTTTGTCTGGATAAGCCCGCGTTCGTATGAACAGTATTATCTGCCGTTGAACGCCTCAGCCGCTATGCTTGGAGGATACTTAATCGCACTCTACACTGATAAACTCGCCGCCGCCAAAATTTATAAAACCAGATGGAGAATAATCGGGCTTGCAGGACTCATTTGTATGATAGTAATGTCGTGGCACATCTTTTTTGGCATTGAAAAAAGCCCGCACTCCGGCATAAACTACGGCGAAAAACGAAGGGGATACGCACAGAAGCTAAACGAAATCTCTTATCGCCGAAAGACCGAATCCAAAGGCCCATGGGAAATAGTCGGCGAATATATCCGGACTAATTCTGAGCCGACAGATAAGATTTACGTTTGGGGCTGGTATCCCGGAATATACGTAAAAGCCCAGAGATTCAGCTCTGCCGCAAAGGCCTTTAGCATGCCCAGGCCGGCCCCGCAAGTAATGGAAAAGATTGTCGAAGGACTTATAGAAGAATTTGAAAAAGAGCCGCCAAAGTTCATCGTTGATTCGCGCAAGCTCCACGTGCCGATGGAAAGACCGCCTTACGAACTATGGCCAATAGCGCCAAAAGGATTTATGAGGGCGAATAAAGGAGGCTTTCTGCCGTTAGAGACAGAAATAATCGAAGCGTATGATAAGGGATGGGCCCAGTTTCTGCGCACAAATTTCGACGAGGACGAAGCCCTAAGATATGAGGCATTGAAACCTTTCAGAAAATACGTAATGCAGAAATACGAGAGAGTCGAACCGGTTCGGCGTTTCTGGCCGCACGTTTTATTCCGCTTAAAAAATACCGCACCAAATTAAGGAGTTGCCTAAGCAGTGTCAAAACTGAATTTACTGATGCTCAATTATGAATTTCCACCCATCGGCGGCGGCGCCGGCAAGGCACATCTCTGTCAATTGAAAGAGTACACAAAAACAAACGAGTTAAAAATCGACATGCTCACTGCTGCGCCGAAACCAGGTTTCACCAAAGAACAATTCTCCGACAACATCACTATCTACAAGGTCGGTCTGCACAAGAAAAAATTGCATTTCTGGCGTAAAATCGAGGTGCTCGAATGGCTGTTCAAGGCCCGACACCATTATCGCAGACTGTTGCGGGAAAATAACTATGATTTGGCGCACGCATTCTTCGGCTTCCCAACGGCTTACCTTTGCTTTAGAACCGCCAACAAACTGCCCTATATAATTTCACTGCGCGGCTCTGATGTGCCGGGAAAACACGCAAGGTTAAAACTTGATTACAAAATTCTTGGTCCGGTCTTCAAGGCCATTTGGAAAAAGGCTTCTGTGCTTATTGCCTGCAGTCAGGGACTGAAAGACCGCGCGCTGCAGTTTATGCCCTCCGCCGCCATCGAAGTAATCACCAATGGTATTGACCTTAATATGTTCCACGGGGTCCCCGAACGCGATAGTTCGCGTTTGGGCAAATCCCGACCCGCCCAAAACCACAAAAGCCGGCAGAAGCTAAAGCTCTTGACCGTCGGCAGATTATCCGTCACCAAAAGGTTTGAAATACTGATTGACGCAGTCGAAATATTGCACAAGGCCGGCCGCAATCTTCATTTGACTATAGCCGGCGGCGGCGCAATGCTGAACGGCCTAAAACAAATCGTCTCACAAAAAAACCTCACCGATATTATCGACGTAAAAGGCAGAATCGACTTCGACCTGATGCCGGATTTATACCGCCAAAACGATATCTTTGTCAGCGCAAGTATGCAGGAAGGGATGAGCAACGCAATGCTCGAGGCGATGGCCTCGGGACTTCCGATTATCACAACACGCTGCGAGGGTGTCGATGAATTAATAGCCGATAACGGGATTGTGGTTGAACAGGCCGCCCCTGAAGCAATCGCCGACGAAATAAAAAAACTCGCTGATGATAAGACCGGCTATGAGTTAATGTGCAAAGCGGCAAGAAAAAAGGCCGAGCAGTTTGGCTGGGCTCACATCGCTGAACAATACCTTAGGTACTACAGGAATATCGCTGACCGGTACAGCTAAAAAAATGTCCGACAAACAAACACAAGATAAAATATTAATCACCGTTGGCATTCTCAATTATAACGGTGCAGAGAAACTAAAAAAAGTAATCCCTGCAATTCTGGCACAGGATTATGAGCCGATAGAAATTATCGTCGCAGATAACGGCTCAACTGACGAGAGCATCGAATACCTCAGGCAATTTAGTGAAATTAAAATCATTGAGAACAAAAGTAATCTCGGATACGGCGCGGGAAAAAATGCTTTAGTTAAAAACGCCGAAGGCAATTACGTTCTCACGCTTGATAACGATATCGAGCTGCCCGAAAGCAATTTCCTCTCGAAACTATTCGAAGAATACAAAACACTAAGCAATCCCGCCTATCTGTCACCGTTATTGCGCGATGTCAACAAAGATTATATCGATACCGGCGGATTATACTTCAACCGGCCCAACAAAAAGATTGAGCTGGCCGACATCCTCGGAACAGGAATAAAAAAAGTGCCGCGCTACCGGGGCGGCGCCTGCTTTTTCAAAAAAGACATATTTGAAAAATTAGGCGGTTTTGATGAGATTTACCCGATGAACATAGACGATTACGATATGAGCGCAAGGGCATACCTGAACGGCTACAGCAATTACAGAACCACAAATCTGCTGGGCATTCATCTCGGCGTCGATACAAGGACAAACATCGACGCTCTGTGCTGGAAAAATCAATATTATCTGTGCGGCTTTACCCGAATGCTCTGGAAGAATTACAGACTGAATAACCTGATTATATGGTGGCCGGCCTCGTCGCTCTGGATTCTTTATAAAATGCTGAAAATGTCGCTCAAATATAAATCGCCCAGGCCGCTCTGGGCTTATACAAAATCGCTCTATTTCTTCCTGCGGGACTTCCCCGATACTCTCAAACAGAGAAAAAAGATTCAGTCGCAAAGAACTGTAAAGGACGACCTGTTCCTGAAAATTTAGCCCGACGGACTTTCGTTAAAATGAAAAAAATATCAGTTGTAATGTCGGTATATAACGAGCCTTTGGACTGGCTGAAAAGCGGTATCGAATCCATACTGAACCAGACCTTCACCGAGTTTGAGTTTATTATCGTCAATGACAACCCGGCCGGAAAAGAGGTCGCCGATGTGCTCAAAAGTTATATGAATAAGGACGAGAGAATCGCAATTATCGAAAACCCTGAAAATCTTGGACTCACCAAATCATTAAACATCGGCATAAAACAGGCAAAAGCCGAATACATAGCAAGAATGGACGCCGATGATATATCACTGCCGGAAAGGCTGAAACTGCAATACCAGTTTCTCGAAAATAACAGCGATGTTTTTTTAATCGGCACTTCCGTCCAAATCTTCGACCTAAACGGCCAAACAAAAGACAGGGTCATTAAAGCACAGGACCACGACCGCCTTGTCAACAACTTACTCGCCGGAAAATTGCCTTTTTATCACCCAACTATTATGTTCAGAAACGAAAATATCTTCTACAGGGAAAAGTTTCAAACCACTCAGGACTACGATTTGTATCTTAATATCCTCTCAAAAGGCGAAAGGTTTGCCAACCTAAAGGACGTCCTTTATTACTACAGGGTATCGAACAAAAGTATTTCAATGAACAAAAGAAGAAGGCAGATTATCTACAAGAAACTGGCCTTCAAATTCTATTATGAAAGATTGCAGAAGGCCGGTGATTCTTATTCGAAGCTTGATTTTAATGACGACCATGCCCTTATCAAATTCCTTGATATAGACACCGACAAACTCGAGTCGGAGGCCTTAAGAGAAACAATAGCTTTTGCACTCGGCGCAGGTGACTATAAAGCCGCCCGCCAGGCATTCGCCGCGTACAAAAGCCGCAGCCCCCAAAAAACAGAAAAATTTATCCTGGGCCTCTTCATCACCTTCCCCCACCTGCACAAACTGTACAGAAAATTAAGATACCAAATCCTGAGAGCATAAAGACCAGGTTTCGAGCGAAATAACTCCCCCGTCCCAAAAAACATACACAAGTGTCAAAACATAGTGTGCTGTTATTTTTCTTGACCCTTACAGTACTTAAAACTAACATAATATTTTCAGGGCCGGCTGGCCGCTGCCGATAAATACAAAATAATTATCTCAACAGGACTGTACGAAGATTCGGTTAAAAAATCTGAAATATTATGACTACTGCACTTTCCAAGAAAATTGACGTTAGTTTAGCTCTTTAACAACTGATACGGTAAACAAAAATGGCTCATCCTTCCGATTTGTCTAATAAAAGACATTTTTGGAAAGGAGAGCCAATGT
>Ga0180433_10002176_pt1 | contig 30920 bp, 46 predicted proteins | sample SS_ome_8_FD_132980 | JGI IMG/M metagenome (GOLD analysis project Ga0180433, IMG submission 132980) | Hypersaline lake sediment archaeal communities from the Salton Sea, California, USA - SS_1_D_1 metaG | ecosystem: Environmental > Aquatic > Non-marine Saline and Alkaline > Hypersaline >... | reverse complement strand
GGACCCACAGGTGTCCAGCTACCTGGCAGCGGAAAGAGCTCTTGGCCAGCCGTGCGTCGGCATGTTGTATGATGTCCTAAAAAAGCCGACGATCAAGCCGCGTAAAAATGACTCTGTAGACGATTACAGAGAGCGACTACGCGCCGAGTATCTATCCAACCTGGACAAGTACTATGCCAGGGTACCGATCCTTCGCAGCAACGATGAGCTGGATGCGCATGAGCAAGACTGCTGGCAAGTGGCAGAAATGATCGATGAGGATGGACAGAACCTTCGCTGTGCCAGGAATACCTCAGCCTGTTACTCGTTTAGCTCAATTTGTGAGTACTTTGACGTCTGCCGTGGCACCAAATCGTTAGATCACGAAGACTTTGAAAGAGCGACTACCGCACATGCTGAATTGGCTGGCGGAGATGGAATGGGATATCTCAAAGCAGGAGCTAAGAAATGAGTACATGGGACAATGCAAAAGACGTGGCAGCAAGCGCTGGCGGAAGTGACTTTGTGAAGCTTGAGAATGATGGCGATTCGATGAGAGTAGCATTTTGTGGGCAGCCATACCCACGGCTGGTGGTTTGGACCGGTGAGGGGTACGAGGCGTTTGATCCCAATGTCCACAGTAAGGCTGATGCGGCATTCAAATGTGCAGCCAATGTCTTCGACCTTGACTCTGGTGAGATGAAAATCTGGGACTTTGGCAAGACGGTCTTGGCCCAGGTCGATAAGCTAAACAAGAAGTATGGCCTGGGTGAGCAGGCGTTTGAGGTCACAAGGAACGGCCGCAAGGGTGATAAAAAGACCACCTATGCTCTGTTGCCGGACGTGAAGATTGACGAGGATTTGGCTGTACGCATTGACAAAACAGCCCTGCATGACCTTGAAGCCGTCCTTGGTGACAAGGACAGTGACTCGGACGTTCCGTTTTGATCTACGGTAAGAAGCACTGGCCCAGGCCCGGGTCTAGGTCTTGGTCTGGGTATTTGTCTAGGTCTAGGTCTTGGTCTGGGTCTTGGTCTTGGTCTGGGTATTTCTCTAGGTCTGGGTCTAGGTCTAGGTCTTGGTCTGTGTCTTGGTCTTGGTCTGGGTCTGGATACTGGTCTATGTCTGTGTCTGGGTCTTAACAAAAACGACAAGAGTGGTTTTTGGTCACCGGAAAGAAGCGTCGGTTTAGGGCTAAGTCCAAGTCTAGGGCTAAGTCCAAGTCTAGGTCTAGGTCTTGGTCTTGGTCTAAGTCTATGTCTTGGTCTTGGCCTTGGTCTAGGTCATAACGAAAACAACAAAGGAATCAGAAATGAAAAAAGTAGTCACAGTGCAAGAGGTTGATGGCGAGGGTCTTGTTGCGTTGCTGGACAAGTACGTAACTGTCTGGTGCGTCAATTACATCTACTCCGGTAAGCTATCTGGGGTCAATGACGCCGACATCCTGCTTACAGACGCGTGCGTCGTGTATGAGACCGGTGGGCTATGTGCTAATAAATTTGAGCGGTCAGAACCACTGCCGAAGCCGCATTACATCAGGACCTCTGCAATCGAAAGCTATGGACAGCGCGGGTTTTGATCTACGGTAAGAGGCGTAAGTCTTGGTCTTGGTCTGGGTCTTGGTCTTGGTATAGGTCTAGGTCTAGGTCTTGGTCTGGGTCTTGGTCTGGGTCTGGGTCTTGGTCTGGGTCTGGGTCTTGGTCTGGGTCTGGGTCTTGGTCTTGGTCTGGGTCTGGGTCTGGGTCTGGGTCTGGAGAAAAATAATGGCAACCCAGCACGGACTCGAACTTGAGCAATGTCGGTTAACAGGAGGTGAGAAATGAGTGACTTGCGAGACTGCGTTGGATGTGTTGCCTATGAAGAGACGCTCGACATGGTTGCCCAGGCGCTAGGCAAAGAGCTTTTTGCTGCACACGACGGATGCCACTACGAGGCGGTTAGGTCGCTGGTTTATTCGCACAAATTGATGTCCGAGGACGTGGAAAGAATGCGCGCTGTCATTGCCGATCAGCAGGCAGAAATCGACGCATGGAAGGGCGCGAGCCAGCTAGAGATTGCTGGAGATCCTGATGGAATTCTTCCGCGACATCTAGCCGCGTACATTGCAGAGCAGGACGCGCTTTGCGCGAGGCTGGCCAATGCGCGCCACGAAGCCGCCAGGCTTGGATATTGTGAGGGACACAACGATACCGTTGAGGGCACATACTCCGATCCGTCTGAGGTGGCAGCATATATCTGCCAACAGATGGATGACGACGAAAGGATGGGAGAGAATGAGTGATCGGCCAAAGCCCGGCTGCTGCATTTCCGGCGCATGTCATCAGAATTATGTTGGGGAGGACAGCGAGACCGAGGGCGATTGCATGCGGCTGCCGTATGGCGTGCGCTGTGAGCACTGCGCGTATGTCGTGCGATGCACGATGATGTTTGGAAAGAAACCAACTGATGACACTTGTGAATGGTTCCCGCGTCGTTTCAGGCGCAAATCACTGTTCGATATCAAGCACGAAGACCCATGTGCTTTAGGAGAAGAGTAATGACGGAAGAAAACGTGCGTCTTGGTAAGCACATGACGGCTTATCCAGTCTCGGGCGGTGCGCGTGAGCCATGGTGCATCAAGGACAGTCATGGTCGGTACATCGCTTATCTGGAGTGGTACGCGCCGTGGAAACAGTACGTCATGAACGCAGAGTCAATGGCGGTGTTTTCTCGTGATTGTCTCGTTTCCGTAGCTAGGTTTTGCGGCAAGCTCACCGCTGTCGCAAAAGATTCAACCCGGTTAACAGACGAGCCGGTTAACAGCGGATCATGCAATGACGGTGACTTAGCTCTGAAGCGTGAGCAGAGTTGAACGGTGAAGAATGCGAAAACGAATAATCAGAGGACCGATCGTTGAAATCACAAAAACGAAATGCGGGATCGGTATAGGGGTCAGCAATGAGGGTGATCCGAGTGGGTGGATCTCGTATTGCTACCCAGAGGGGGCGGGGTTTGATACCTATGAGCTTGGGCAGATTGTTGAGTTCGAACACGGCGAAGACGATTACGCGAATGAGTTTGACGACGAGCCTACCGTGGAATTGGAAACCCCGATAGAGCTAGAGCCATGCCAGGATGCATCGCTCTCAACCGAGGATCTGCAGCGCGTAGATGTATTGTGGGCTGACAATGAGTCGTGATCCGGTTGAACTGTTTTTATGGCTGATGCTAATATCGGCTGGCTGTTATGTAATCTTCATCACAATCCTAGTGGGGGTAATGCTATGGCAGGGATAAATTGGAGACCGGTTGAGTATCGGTATGAGGTAGGCTGCTTTGGGTGTGTTGTTTACGAGGGCTCTGGCGAGGATAGGTGGACTGTGCAGGTCAATGTTGTGATCGATGCGGCGACGCATAAAAACCTGTACACGAACTCCGTGCAGGGGCTTGAGCAGGCTTTTAGCGACGCTATAGCGGCCCTTGTCAGGCTGCAGGGGGTATAATGGCATTATTGGCGCTCCTTGGCATAACCTTTCCAGTGGTCCTTGGTGGAGCCTTCCTTGGGTATGAGACGGGTAGTTATTGGCTTGGGTCATTGACCACGGCGATATTCATGTGGGCATTGCTGTATACGATAGGGAGGGACAGATGAGTGAGGTAGTGTGAGATGAAGACAATCATGTTCAAAAACAAAGACGGATATTCGGTATATGTACGGCTTGCTGATGTAAGGGCCGTAGAGGGACACTCGGAGGGGTGCCTGATCATGATGAACGACGGAACAGGCGAGCTTCTATTGCAGTCATCCGAACCCGCCGTCGAGGTCTGGAAGAAGTGGGTGGAGGCGATGAAGTGACCAACCTTAAGCCATGTCCGTTTTGTGGTGAAGATAAAATAGTCCATGGGTGGCTGGGCGTAAACGACGGCTATTGTCGTGAATGTCTGGCCCAATCAACCGCATGGAATGATCGCGCATGGGGACCTCACGCGTGGGACTGGTGGGAGGCTGTTGGGAGGTTGGAGGCGGCAAGAAGGGATGCGTATGAGCAGCAATGCATCATTGATGGAATGATGGATGCGCTCAACCTTCGGTGTTCTTGCCCTAAGGCAACCGGATGAACCTTATGGCTGCAGCGGCGTGGTGGGACACGCAAAGACATGAACCACGATACTTGCCAGGGGGCCGCCGGAAACGGTGCAAGTGCATACCGCTCGGCGATGTGTGCGAAGGCCGCGGGGTGCGAACTCCCCGCCATTGCCCCAGTTGCTTGAGCACGTTGTTGGATACGTGGAAAGCCAGTTCGAATCCGGCCTGCAGCCCTATGGTAGCCTGACGAACCTAATTAGCCTCGGCTCATCAATCCGGTGCTTGAACTCCGCGACCTTCGCCGGGAACTTACCCTTATTGCCTTCTATGGAGCTAAATGCCAACCCGGACGCAGCACTCACGATTCCTACATGACCTTGCCATGGGAGTTTCCTGGACCAGAGAACAATATCTCCTGGCAATGGCAGCTCCACGCAGGATGCGCCTGCTTCGAGGTACCTGGCCACAAGGCGTCTGGCACTGTGGGTTCTGGCGACTCGAAACCGAGACCCGATATCCCTGCAGCCGTAAAGGACCCACGTATAGACCGCTGCAGCACACCAAGCGCCCTGGCCATGTGGATTGAGATAACCCCTCAGCGAGCGCACGTACGGGCCGCCGTTGTTGTACCCCTGCTCACCCTTGCCTATGTCACCTGCGGCCCTCTGAAGGGCTGCCAGGCCTATTCTTGAGCACATTAGACCAGGTTCCTTACCCGGAAGACGAAAGGATGAATCACGTGCCATACAAGATAGGATACCTCAGACTCAAACGCTATACCAGGAACGAAGACGAGTGCCTATATGGCCACAAGCTCGTGCTCACGAGCGGCGCCAGGTGCTCTATCTGCTATAACCGATACAACCGGCAACGGTACCTTGATGTAGAGCCAAGGGTCAGGCCCAAGATGACCGACAAAGAGTTCCGAATCAAGCGCAGCAAGAAATCACGGGCGTATCGGGAACGAATGAAGCTGCAGGCTGCTATCACGAGCGAGGTGCTCAAGGCAGTTGGGCTGGACAAGTTTGTCGAGGAGTTGATGATGGACTATGGGTATTGACCCTACCATCGCATCCTGAGCCCTAGAAGGCCCTCGTAATCCATTCCAGAGCCGCTAGAATAGCCAGCCCTGCCAGAACCGTAACCAGAGGCCCAATCATTGATTCGGTGCTCGTAGTCGATTCCGGCTCCTGCTGAGAACTCATCCCGATACTCCTTGGCCCAACCGAATAGATCAAGGCGACCGCTGCCAGGCTTCATGCCATCAACGCGGTCAAGTGCATGTTCTATTCGTCTTCGGTAGGGTCCTCTTCTGGCTCCTCTGCCAGCCATTCCATGACATTGGCCTTGGTCTGGGCACCTTCTTTGCCAAAGTCAGCCATCCCGATACCTACCAGGGCAGCAATGTCTGCCCCAGCAATCAGTGCCAGGTCATCTCCTGTAAGGCCAAGGTCCATGACCCGATTCAAGACCACCACGGCAATGCCAATAACCAGGACCCAGAACTTTTTCGATTCAAGTAACGACTTCAAGGTATCCATTTTATCCCCCTATCCAGTTTGCTAGAAACGCTCCGCCGCCGCTTGCACCAGCGCAAAACATGGCGATTTTGAAGATCAAGCCAGACATTCTGTCTTGTTCCTTTTCTACGTGATCCATACGGTTCTCCAGGACTGCTATCTTAGTTGCCATTTCTGTAGCCAGCATTACAAATACTCATACACGCTCGCTGCGTACACTGTCAGCTCGTTGGTTCCATCGCCTGCAAAATGCAGGTCCACTTTGTGCTCGCTCAAATCACCACGTAGATTGACTGCTACAGTCTTCCACTCACCAGCTGTACTAAACGAACTCACAGTACCAAGTGTACCATCCGAATCGACCAAGGCCACAGATCCCCCAGCGCTTGTTGCATTCTTCGCATAGACGGCCAAAACTGCTGGCACGTCCTTGGTGTGGTACGGGTTGTGATTCTTGCAGGCCAGAGCAAAACCAGGCGTGTCTGCTGTTACTGTTGCGAGTGCCTGATCAAACATATTGACCAGCGCATTGGTGGTCCGCTGAGGGGCATCGCCGCCGTTGTCTGGATCCTCATCCGTGCACCAACTGAAGCAGTGAGCCCCGTTGCGCTTCCAGAGGTTATGGCCGTTACCCAATAAATGGACATGCTGAGTATCCGTAATAGGGGCCTGGGCAGCGTTGATTGCAGTCTGATCGCTTACGCCAGTGTCTCCGTCTTCGAATGCCTTGTCGTGCTCTTCATAGATGACGGCAGACACGATGCGGCCATAGTTGTTGAGGTCAAGGTTGATTTCGTAAGCCGTGTCAGCAGCCACATCTAGCTTGTATATACCGTGGGTCAGCTGGGTTGGTCCAATGGTCCCAGTGTTGATACCGAGACCCATTGGCCTGGTGCTGCCTATGCCGCCAGAGACATCCCAAAGCAAGTTTGGGACCCCTGCGCCAGCGTTATCTGCCGGTGCGCCTATACACTCAATGACCAGTCTAATGGCGCCAGAGGCCGCGTATCCAGTCCTGACATAGGCCCTCCATGGTACAACGGTACCGGCCTGGCCTGCTGGAATGTTGTTAAGGTGCAGGCTCTTGCTGAATAGTACCTTACGCCTGTAACCGACAATGTGGTTATAGCCCTTAAGGATCTGCTGACCGAGCTGAGATGTCGGGGACCTGCCATTGCGCGCCCACCTGAGCGGCTCCATTGGTAATGGCGGTATGCCGTATGTCCTCTGCCTTGTCATCTGCGCTCCATCGGGCCCCAGTTCATGCGGGGGATACCCAGAAGTGCTGCAACCTCTGTATTGACCGCCTTGAGCTCAACCGTGACCCAGCACGTGCCTGTAGCGGCATCAAATGGTGGAATTACACTATCAGGGCATTTGCGGACTGGGCTGGTAGCTGATGAGTCCCATTGCAGCTGTTCGATCTCGGCAGGGAATGTGACATCGTCAAATGAGTCACCGGATGGCCTGCGCGCGCTGAATGTGATGCGACAAGACACAGAACCGCTGCCTGTGGCCCTGTAGAAGAGCGGATAGCAGTAGACTCTACGCACCCAATCCCCCCACTGCTGGGCACCTGGGCCGATATTGATAGGCTGCATAATCATCGCGCGCCAGACCGTTGAGCTTGCCGAGGTGTACCTGTACTCGCCGTAGTTGGTCTCCAGACCGCCAAATCGTGTTGGCCACTGGGGAGCGGTCTTGTATGAGACCAGATTGTTCAGGGTGTAAGCCGCATTGGTATGGGCCAGGACGCTTACGGGTTCACCTTCATCGTCCATGACGTCTGAAGGCCACCTGTGCTGTCCTTCGGTGATGGCATATGGGGTAGCAGTCTTGAATCCTACGCTGTCCTGAGCTTCCAGGTCATTGCCATTCGACGTGCTATCTAGGCCATCGCCATCGAACTGCCACAGGGCCTCTAGATCGGTCTCTGTACCGGTCAGCCTGTTCTTGTAGATCCTCTTCATCTCTGGTGCCAGAATGGACCTGGTGAAGAAGAAGACATTAGCCACATCGGCATGAAGGTATGCACTTGAGTTGCCAATGCGACCGATCTTGACGCTTGCGGTACTGGAGCCGGGGCTGTCAGCGGCTATGGCTTCTGAGCCGACAAAGTCGCCGTTAACGTAGAAGTAGCCAGTACCAGTGCCAGTACCACTTCCGTCAGAGATGTATGTGACCGCCAGATGATACCAGTTGCATGTCTCTAGCCAGACATCTACGTCGCATCCGGTGCCGCTGGCCAAGGAAAGTCGGAGTTCACCTGTGTCGTGGTCATACGAGAACAGCCAGCCCTCTTGGAAGTTGGCCCATTTCGATATGAGATAATTGTCGCTGCCAGAATCCCACATGGAGTTGAAGTAGAACCAGCCACCCATGCCGAAGTTCTCTCCGCCATCCAGGCCAGCCGAATGGTCACCATCGTCAATCTTCCAGAACTGAGTGCTGCCAGGCCCGTCAAGGTCCGTCACCTGAGTATTCAGTGTGCTGACCGAGTCCAGGTTTGGGCTCTCAGAGGTCCAAAAATAGGCATTGGCAGCACCAAGGACCTGGTTATCGTCTGCATCGGCGATATAGGCATCTGTCTTCTGAGTGCTAGCAGCCGTAGACCTATCATCGCTGGTGAGAATATAGGTATGGTCGGCGTCAAAGATAGCAGACCCAGTATTCGAGACCGTCGTGATGTTGTTGCCAGAGATGCTGTCGATTTCGTCCACCCATGTCTCTGGAGAAGACGTATCATCTGGGCTCAGCTCTATGAATCTGACCTTGTCCCCGACAGCAAAGTGCGTGACGTCGTCGTCTTCTGAGCTCAAAGAGAACTCATTCTCAGCCACTGTCGCTACCCCTGTACCGGTGTTGTAGGCCGTCACAAGCGCGCTGGGGCTGTATATGCCGTACCTGGTAGAGTCATCCATCGTGGTCAGCAGCAAGCACACCTGGCCTATACCAGTGTGCCAGTCCCTGGAGACAGACTCTACCCATCCGGGATATGCGGTAACGCCGCGTGTGCCGTCTGTTGGATCTCGTACATGGTCATCGGTCAGAGCCACGGTATCTCCGGGCTTAATGTCAAAATGCTTGCGATTGATTGTCCTCCGTACTTCTGTTAGCTCGTGAGAAAACATGCCGAGGGCAAAGCTGGCCAGGTGGCTGATCAGTCCTTCTATTGATGCCCCTCCACCAGCCTTAGCCCCGGTGGTATTTCTTGCCTTGATGGTGATCGGCTTGCCGCCGCCGCCTGAATCGGTGATTGATGCCAGGTTGGCAATTGAGATGTGGTCCCTGTACTTGCCAGCAAGTGACCGGTTGAATTCGACCGTGATCTTGTTTTTCTTTAGCCTTGACGTGCGTCTGCTGCTTGTCCTGTTCGGGTCACCAGCGCCCATCTGTCCAGCCTTGCCGCTTGTGGTAAGCGAATGAGTGGGGCTAGAGCCGGGCGTCGTTGGCATACGAAATCGCAGCTTGCCATCGTCAAGGACCAAATAGGCGTTGCGCAGAACCATCTCCGGCCCGAGCACCTCAATGAACTTGGTTGGCTTGTCTAACATCACGGTCATTTGAGCAGCAGGAGATATCTGGGCCAGAGACTCGATTGACTCCTCAAATGCCGTACCAAGCAGCTCCCACGGAATACCTAGGCTTAGCTGGCTATCAAACGTATCCCAGGTGGCATGGTTGTACGCTGCCGTACCGGTGCTGGCGAACATGCGAATCAGCATCTCTGGCAGGCTGGCCTGAATGATCTGAATCTGGCGTACCTCTATCTCGCCGTCCATGTCAATGTCGATGGTGGTCTGCTGCAGGAGCGGATTGGTTGGGTCTGCCAGGGCAACGCCGAACAGCTCCAAGCCGAACTCTTCAACGTTCTTGATCTCATCAAACTGTGTATCACTGGTATGGACCGCGGCGACGATTGTGTCAGTCCCGATGGCTAGGAATCCGATGTCTGCAGAGGCGTTGTGGGTAAATCCCTGCGGAATAAACTCATCATCCGCCTCCATCCACGTACCGGTAGTTGACTGGAGTTCGAGTCTCCCGATGCCATTCACATCGCCAGTCGCATTTTGAAACGTCTGAAGCCTCTTGGCCTTCGACCTGGAGTATGCCCCACCCTCCGATGAGGGATACTCAAACGATCCATCACTGTCTGCGCCGGGGAATCCTCCCATGAAGGTGTTTGCGTTGACTGGAAGCGTCATGACGCAGTAGACGTTGTCACTGGCCTGGGTAAGGGTGTACTCGACCAGCCACTTGGTCCTGTTGTCTGCCTCAAGGCTAAATGTTATGGTAGATGTTAGGTTGCCTGCGTCCTTTTCCTCAGCCAGGAACTCGTTGATGATTGACAGCATGTCGGAGTGAGTGTAGTAGCCTTCCTGGATCTCGGTATGGTCAGCTGGGGCACCAGATACACATGTCAACTCAACCGTTGATGGGGCAGCAATTGACCCGCCGTCTGTTACCTGCTCTGTGACTGTGAACTTGTGAGCCGGGACGCCAAGAGACCCAGCAGACCAATAGGCGCCTTCCTTGACCTTACCCCTTAATTGGTCGTCTAGCAGGATGCTGTCAGAGATGTACCGATTGATATGCACGCATTCGAGGACCGTATTCCCCATTTCGGAATCTGAAATGTCTTCGATGGTGCCTGCGAACACGGTCTCGCCGGCTGAGAAAACGTCAAGTGTCGTACCCACGACCCTGTGGGCTACTAGGCGGACGAACTTGCCTACCCATGTGCGTGGAAATGAAGTAACCCGCGGCCTGTGGGTGGTGTCTTCCACGTTGGCCAGTTTATGCGGTCGCCCGAAGCGTTGCTCAGTCTCTGTATTGGATTTGAAAGGGGCATACATTCCCCTTGTAACACCAGTAAGCTGTGCACTGCTGGCTCCGGTGTATGAGACTCTTTCGGTACCGATGTAAGCTGCCCCGGACGACCAGTCCGATGAATCATCAATATCGATGGTAGTATCGTTTGAGTCTATATCAGCGTCCAGGAAGCCTTCAACGCCGCTTGTAGAGGCTGTAGCAAAGACGGCTAGGCCGAATGTATCTGCGTCATCCGGGGTCACCACGAAGCGCATAGACGGACTATCGAGCTTGGCACTGAAGATGTCTATCTTCTCTGTCAGCTCGCCAGGGATCTGCAGCCCAGACAGCGATGAGCTCCATTCCGTGGCAGCATAGGCCGTGTTTACTGCGGCAGTATCACCCCATGTGGTCAGGACCTTGTCGTATCCCTCGATTAGTAGGCACCAAGCAACCCTGACGCCATCGTCGGTCGTTATCGCTGTCTTGGTAGTGCCCATTATTCTGTCCGTTAACCCATGTTTATGGCAGGAATAGTGCCCATTATGGGACCTTGACCAGGCGCGGGATGTCTACTCTGTAGTACCCAGTGTAGTCCGGCTGCACCCTCTCATTGGCGTTCTGCTGGCCAACGGGGATCTTGTAGTTGACATAGGTGGCGTCAGTGTCGGCATCTGGATGCCAATTCACCGGGCCTCCGGCATTTGCCCAAGAAGCCGATCCAAAGATGCAGTCGTCATAGAATGACTGGTAGGACTCGTTAGTTGACGACTCATCAGCTGTCCTAACCTTCTTCTTGTTGACCACTTGCCACATAAGGGAGTTAGCCGTTCGCGAATTGTAGGCAGTCGAGACCACGACCCCATTAGGGGACTGTGTTGAAGAACCGTCGTATTCCGTCGTACCCTCATCCGATGTCCCATACGGCGACTCAAAAGGGCAATCCGGTAGCCATAGTCCCTGAACATGTGTACCAGTGGAAGATGATTGGCCGGAGATACTGGCTGTGAAGCCGCACAGCTCCCCCACGGCGCTATTAGTCCACACGATGGTGAAGAGACCAGAACTAACAGCGATAGTAAGAGCGCCTGTACCGTCTTCCGTGGCATCGATGGTTACCGTATAGGTATTGGTGGATACAGCTTCCATTAGGGCCTTAAGCTTGGCCGGGAAATCGACAGAGTCATTGCCTGCAGCAGACCAGTAGTATGTGTTGGTAGCCGGGATGGTGATTAGCTCACTTGACGCTCCACCAGTGGTGTCACTGAGCGTAAAGGTGAATGCCGTCGGTGCCGTGATTAGACTCTCTAGCTTGCCATGGCTCATGCGAACACCACTGCACTTTCTTCACCCTCGAGCTCTCGCCTGCGGTCGAATGCTTGCCCAAGCCTTGCCGCATTAGCCCGCGGATTGTCACCAAAGTCTGAGCCCACGAAGATGGTAGTAGACGTGCCACCCTGACCGGCTGAAGCACCAGCGAAGGCGCCTGCACCACCGGATGGCACTGCACCGCCGCCAGTACTCTGGCCAGCACCCATGAGCTTGGCCAGCCCACCAATCACAAGCGCTGCACCAGCAGCTTCAGCAGCGGCTGCACCATGGGCCTTGGCTGCTTTCCATGCGGCAGGGCTGCCAGTACCTATTCCGAGGGCAACATTTCCTAGGGCAAATACGCCTTGCTGAATGGCCGTAGCAGTCATCTGCATGGCCATTCCAATCATGGAATCGCCTATTGCCTTCTTAAATGCCTTAGCGAATGATTCAGAACCGGTGATTAGAGCACCGAAGGCTTGAGCTCCGGCTATGGCGAATGAGTCAATGGCCTGGGTTGCTGCAAACGATCCATCAATAACCTGGTTGAATGACTTAGAAACCTCTTCGGCTTGGGGCATGGCTCCGGCTACTGCTGGGGCCTCTAATCCGCCAGCCAGTCCAGTACCAAACCCTGGGGCCTGACCAGCGCCAAGGGCGGCAGACGGCCCAGCAAGCGCCCTAGCGGCCCCACCCTGGCTCGCCACGAGCCTATCAATGTATGCCTGTCCACGCTCTGGACCGAGTGTTGGTTTTCTTCCGGGGAGCTTCGTTTCTGCGATCTTACCCAGTGCGGCAAAGATAGCAGCCTGACCCTGTCGCAACGTACCACCAAGTCGCCCACCACCACCAAGCAGCGGGGAGAATCCCTCTTCGCCCCTTGCCTTGAATACAGCCGCACGTCCCTGCCTGAGAAGTCTTCCGGTTAGTCCCTTTCTGCGCTCCATGGCTGCAAAAATGTCCCTACCACCGGATGGCCCAACTATGCCACCTAGGGTTTTTAGGTTTTCAACACCGGCACCGAGGCCCTTTAGTTGCCCGATCAGTAAGAGCTGTTCAACCACGCCAGACAGTAGTGTGAGCACAGGCGCTATTTCTTGGGCTAGCCTACCGAATGCCGTCTCTATCTTGAACAGTGCATTTTCTATATTCTTGCTGGCCACCAACATTTCATCGCCGGCAATCAGTAAGGTATCTCCGGCTTTGTCGTTTTCCTCCCTTATGCGCCTCATAATGGCAAGGTGGGCTTCCATGGTGCCAGTTGAGACATCATCTATAATGACGCCAAACTCTTTCAGCGCCCTAGCGGAACCCTCAACAATGGCCTTTTGGACTCCCCTCTGAACCGTGGCCATATCGTTGCCCTGGTTCCTCAGAACAACCATAAACTTCGAAACCTCTTCCATCTCTCTCTGAGAGAGTTTGAAGTCCGTGTTTAGGGCAGCGGCCGCGAACTCAAGCGCCTCATACTGGGAAATTAGGCCACCGGCTGCTGCGGCAATCTTTTCGATATTCGCACCGGTGGCAGCCAACTGCAGCTGGGCGGTCTTCGCGTACTTCTCGCTTGCGGCTTTAAGTTTTTGGAACGCGACTACGGCTGCGCCAATGCCAACGGCAACCTTGCCCCACATGGCAATTTGAGCGTCAAGACTCTTGTTGGCCTGCTCCTGCTGCTTGATCGTGGCCTTTGCTAGCTTGGCGTTCTCCTTCTCAAGCTGCTTGATCTTGCGCCTGGCATCTTTGTTTTCTACCTTGTAGCGCATTAAGACGGTAGATGTAACTTGGTCAGCCACTGCGCCTCCTGGTTTCCTCTAGGAGATAGTCATTTGCCCCGGAGACTGCCCCGTTGTATACGTCTATTAGCTGCACAAGCAGCGGAGATGGGTCCTGGTGGACGAACTGCAGCTGACCCTTGTCCCTCCACATCCATGCTACGGCCGTCTCATGGACCTGTGGCAGGCTAGCAGAGTAGTAGGGACAGACCGTCTGGGTCTCTGGGTTGGTGCCAGGGAGCCTAGGCTTACGACTTGTACCAAGCCACCTGGACCGCGGAATCAGACCACAAGCGAAATGCAGCCGGAACCTGTATGGGACACTGGACCTGCACTTATCACAATCCATATGGTCGCCAGCTGCGAGCCTTTGGTTGATTGCGATATACGGCAAGGCCTGGCATCCCTCGATTACGTAGGGTTTCCGAATGTTTCCTTGAAGATTCTTAGGCCAAGTTCCGCGATCAAGCTGCCATTGTCTACGCTGTAGAGCGTATCAATGGTGTCGTCGTCAGCCATGCTGAGTCTGGCGTCTTTGACCATCACGGTTTTGACATCAAACTCAGACCCGTCTTCTCTGATGCCGTTATAGATCTTAACCAGGGCAAGGCTCACAGCGTCTGTTAGCGTGCTTGCTCCGCCTACCCCACTAGCCTGTCGGTCAGTCAGATAGGCCTTTGCGCGGCCTCTTAGGTGCCTTAGTTCGAACCTCACCGGCTCTGCACCGGGCCTAAGCGGAAGCCATTTACCGTCACCTGTCTCCGCCCATTTCTCAGGGTCAAAGTCTGGGTGCTTTTGGTCAACCGCTGGGTCATTGCTATAGATGTGCTGATAGTTTTCGCTGCAAGTTGGTTTGAACATGTCCCCTATGCTCCCTTTAGCCCAGGGCCAAGACCCAAGGCGCCTTTCGTAGTTCGTCTGCGCCTGCTGTATCGGTCATGCACTCAAACTCGACAGCAACCCTGTTTAGGCCATCTACCGGGGTCTGAGTAGGCACGTTACCAATCGGCTTGCAGTTGCGGAAGTAGATGCCGATTGCTCGACCGTCTACCACGCTACCAGTCCAAAGGATGTGCTTGGCGACCTGGCTATTCGGGTCTGTGGCGAAATAGTCATGCCATTCAGGGGTGGCAGTCACAGTCTCAGACTCAACGGAGAAGCTCACCGTGGTCCGATTCCGGCCCCTGCGATAGCCAACGATGGTCTGGCCCTCTGTCGTGCCACCCTGGCCAAACAGCGGCAGGATGCCAGTGTCAAAGGTCATGGCAAAGTCTGCTTCCACCTCGGTTGCCCTGGTGGTAGTTCCCTTGGCCTGGAGATAGGTGCTTCCGGCGGTAATCGGCGATCCACACTTACTGGCCGAGGCAGTAGCGTTCGGAAAGGTGGCAGAGACCGGGTTCCAGGCTGCGCATGTCCATTCTATTGTGATACGCGGCAGGTTGCCTACGCCAAGCTCAAAGCTCACTCCAGTGGCTACGCAGCCTCGGCAGACAAAGGCCAGGTTGGCAGTCTGCAACAGGAAGCGCAGGGTGTTATTGGAGGTAGACCCGTCAGACGTGATCTGGCCAGCTGTAGCGGCCGTGGAGACCGGATACAGCATCTGGGGCACGTACACTACGTCTGATGCTACGGGGCTTCCAGGGGCGTCTGTGGCCAGGGTAACGGTATTGGTAGCGACCGTGGTTACTGCCAAATACTGGCCCTCTGCGGCCCCATCTCCAAGCTCACCAATACGAAGCATACCGCCAGATACAAGCCCTGCACCAGACGCTACATCGCCCGTATTGGCATCCCAGCCAGCAGAGCACGTGGTGCCAACCTGAGACACGTCTACGTTGCCAAACACATGCGCAAGAAGCTTGCACAAGTCGGTCTGGGTCAGGCTGCCAGTTGTCACTCCGCCATGGCCATGCAGGTAGAAAGACGTTGAGAATGTGCTGGCGCCGAACGCACCAACTGCATCAAAGTCACCTTCTGCAAGGTATTGGAATGCACCCCCACGATTCATCAGCTCCCTGGTGAGGCCCGAGACATCAATCTGCTCATCCCTGACCTGCATCCTGGTGGTGATGGTATCGTCGTCTGCATCGGCAAAGCTGTCTTCAGCTTCCCATGCAACTGAGCCTAGTGCGCTTGTTTGAGCAACCTGTGCCATATCTTCTCCTAAGATGTTGCGCGGTCAAAGCGCACTGACATTTCGAAGGTCACAAACGTAACCCCCGCACCTTCTTCGTAGGTCCAATCCGCGTCGGTCAAACACTGACCAGACACGTAGCTAGCTGCCCCCTGGATCCCAATTGCCAATCTAATCTGCTCTGCATCTGCCCTGGCTATGTCCAGCATGTCGCGCCGGTTCTCGTAGCCATAGTTCTGGTTATGCGGGTAGGCCAGGATAAGCTCCTGGGTGGCGACCACCTCTTCCAGGTCTTTGTTTGAGACCGTCTCGGATGTGTCATCCCGATCGCCAAGGTCCTCGATATGGAACAGTCGAAAGCATGCCTGCAAGTTGGTCTCAGCCCACTCACGGAAGTCCATATGAGACCGATGTAGACGAAACTTGTCACTGGCCATCTTAGTAGGCGTCAGCGCAAGGATCGTTACCTCCTGCTGGTCTCTAATCGCTTCCAGTGTCGTCGTTGCCATCTGAGTTTATCGCGTCCCTGAGCGCGTCGATTGCGCCAAGGTGTCTAAGTTTGAGCTCGATTAGTTGGCTTAGTTCTGTCTGGGTCTCCAGTATGGACTTTTCAGTCTCCCGGAGTGACTCTTCGTACTCTTTGATCTTGTCTTCCACGTGTCCCCCTAAACGCCTAGTACCCGTTTACGTCCTTGGCTTCGTTGTACAGCTTTAAGAGTAGGGCTCTAAGAGCGGCCGAGTCACCGGGGCTGAATGTCCCAATGCTGTCATCAACATGCGCTCTAAGCATAACCTTGTGGCTGTTCCCATTCCACAAATCATAGAAAACTACATCAGTAAACAGCCTGTCTGCCAACGAGTCACCATTGGCCTGTGGAACAAGGAAGAACCTGATCGTTGGCGTAAGCTCATTGCCGTCAAATCCAACTTCGTTGTGAACTATTGTTTTTGGCATGGTTCCTCGCTCAGCTACATCATTTGGTGAATTTGTGTTAGCCGCTAGCCGGCGATGAAGTAAACATGTGCGCGCTGTTGGCCCTATACCTGACATGCGCATACAGGAATCGAACAGCAGCGACCGGGGTAGTAGTAGTCACGTCGTCTAAGTAGAATCTGAACTTGATGATGTCATCGTCCTGGACAACGTTACTAGCCAAATCATGATCGATCAGGAAGTTCAGTTCGTGGACATCACCGGCAGCATTGAAAGCTCCGATGTTGTGGTCGATGCTTATTGACTGCTCCTTTGGGCTGTCCATGTTTTCATGCTCACCGACATACTCGACATCGAGGGTGGCATGAATCAGGTCATTTGCAGTCTCCGCACCATCCAGTGCAACTACGACCTTTACCGATAGATCGCTACCAGCATCCCAGTCCTCTTCTATATCTGTCCCGAAGTACAAGTACTCATTGACCGCATTAAGCAGCCAGTAAAGTGTTGCGTTATTGGTCCCGCCTCCAACAGTCAACGTGGCACCGCTTGCGCCGGGCGATACGGATTGCGCGTCAACGTGAACCTCTCTCCATAGTCCACCGAGTGAATCAGTCGGGTCAGTAACACCAAGCGTATCAACGTTAAAAGTCGACACACCGTCGGTTATCTCTAGCTGCTTATTTCCACCGGCATAAACATCTAGCTGGGTCCAATATGCCGCCTTCAACACTTCAATTATCGAGCCACCGGTACTTTGACGACTCAGGATCTCGGTGTTCTGAACGTTCAGAATTCCAAGGGCTGCCGTGGAAATGTTGAACGCAGTAGCGCTCGAGCTAACCCCTGTCACGCCGAGTGTACCGCCTATGGTAGCGTTGCCTATAACACTGAGGCTTGGAACTGTCGTTACGGCAACGCCCCAGCGTCTTACTACGCCACTGACACTCATGATGTCACAACGCTGACGACAACCTTGCCGTCTGACTCGCCGGTGTGCTTGATGGCCGAGATTTCATCGCCCGCGCCCGACAGCTTGACCTCAACACCGCTCAGGGCGGGAACAAACACGCAGTCAGCGCCATCCACACTCGCGGTTGCGCTCGGCCCAGCCTTGAACCAGAATGCAACCCCGGTTGACTGTAGCTCGTAGATCTGCATCTCCTTGCCATTGGTAACTAGGTTTGCCGCAGTGCCAGTGACTGCAACGGTTGACCCTGATGCATAGACCGCCATTATCGACTCCATATCCCAGGCGCTTCGGACCTGGCTCCTGCCCCAGATTCGTCGTACCCGATCGAAACCTTGCCCTCAACACGGAACATACGATCGATCAGACTGTCATACTCTTTCCTGGCATCTTCAAGTGGGCCAGGGTCTCCGCCTTGCTCGTAGAACCTTGTCCTGTGCAAGACCACCGCAGCAGCGTGCTTAACGATGTGGTTGACCACTTCAGTATTCCTGATCTGCTGGTCTGGAATGTCAGATGCCAGGAGGTCCATCTTGAACATCCTGTATCCCTCATCAATCAACCCACGGCCCTGGTCTGTTCGGTGATCCATTGGGACCTTGCCACTCCAGTTGCCAACGAATAGTTCCATATCAGCAGGCGTCACGTCGTGCTCGCCACCAACCCTGACAACGTCAAAGAAGGTGTGCCTGACGTAGGTGACGCTATCTACAACATACTCCCAGCGCACCCTCCATCCGCTATTCGGATCAGTGGAGTCTGAGATGTTGTCGCTGTCAGCAACCCATGTATCAAGCAGTGAGATGCTGATACGTGTACCCACGAAGGTGTCTGCGGCTGCGTAGTCGTTGGCCAGTGGCACTCTAGAGGTCACGGATGCCGCTGAAGTAATGCCTGCTACCTCAACCCACTCCTTGGCACCAACGGCATTGGTAGCCAAGTAGCGCCTGTCCTTGACCACGTTCGTGGTAGCCGTAAGGTTCAGGGTATGTTGATTGGCCTGCGAGAAGCCAGAGTCAGCGTCAAAGGTTGTATTGACCGAATCAATGGCCGCGCTACCAGTCGTGGCAGTCTCAGCATTGGCAGTATCATCACCCGTGGTCCACCAGTAGACGTATACCGAGGTAACAGCACTTGGCCTTCCCTCTGGCACGTCAAGGTAGATAGACTGGCTGGCAATGCCGTACAAGATGTCTTGGTGATCAATCATGGAAGTACAGCGGCCTCTCAGCTGGGGGTTTCATCCAGTGGCCAAACTTCTCGTTTGACATCTCGATCACTTTCCAGAGTGCAGCCTGAGCCTCCTTTTGCTTAGCCGGACCAAGCTGGCCAGACGTAGCAATTGGATTGACCGAGGCGATTCTGTCTGCCCACTCTGGATATCCCCTGAGTAGCCTCACACGATCCCTGAGCCTCTTGTGGACAAGACTCAACTTCTTCTCGGTGAAGATGTCTCCACCTGCGACCAGCGGTCTGTGAGTCTTATCAATCTGCCAGTTTCCCTTGGCTAGCTCGATGCCATTGCGCTTGGCATATCTCTCTACCTCGCGCTGAACAGCCCCAGGCCGCCTTGTGCGAGCTTCCTTCTTAGGCTTAGGCTTCTTGGGCTCACGCTTCTTGGCGTCCATACCGTGGAGCGTATCGACGATGAATCGCTCATTGTTGACAACCGTGGGGATCTTGCCCTGGGCTCTCTGCGCGTCACACGCAGACTCTACAAGAGCATCCCTTGTGTCTCGGTCAGGCATTCGTCTTTGGATGCCTTCCGGGCTTGCGCTTATTGATCTGGGTCTGGACCTCAGACTCGGTCACGTCAACCAGACGCTCAAACATCTTGTCTTGAGTGGTCAAGAATGCTCTGGCGAATTCAGCCTGCTTCTCAGCGTGTTCCTTCTGCCGCTCCTCGATTGCTTGCTCAATGTGGGGGCAACAGTGATCCTCAACTAGCCATCCGGGATTCTCGGGGTGCCTGGTCCAGTACATGCCGGGTCGCTCCGGGTCTGGACCATCACAGGGGGTCTCACCCTCGATAGAAACACCATGACGCAGTGGACATTCGCTGTAAATCAACCAGCCCTTTTCGAGTTTCTCGGCTATCTCAAGCGAGCCATACTCATTGCCATGCAGTCCCGCATCTGTCCTTGTGCCAAGCACAACACGCTTTACGCCACCACTCGGGGACACCATCTTACGGTGCCAGCACGCGGGAAGGCTCTCCGTCAGGGTTTTGAACCCTACTTTGATGCGGCGCTTTGGGCCCTCGCCAGCGTCTGCAATCTTCGATTTCTTACTAAAATTCGCCATGGATTTTTCCCCAAGAAAAGGGTTCAGGGCAGGGGCGGAGCATCAAAGTGTTGGGGACAGTCACCAGATCCCAACCCCTGCCCCGACTCCCTACGCGTCAGTTGTGATTTCGCAGCCAGCTTCGTCGGCTACGATCCCGACATTCCACTTGGCAGTTGCCACGAACTCGGTCAATCGCTCAGAAGCGTCACGCTGAAGCTCCGAGGTCATGTCGCGGGTCATGACCATTCCGATTGCTCCACTTGCCGGAGATGCAGAACCGTCGATGAAGCAGGCCCCGACCACGTCAGCCGCTGTATTGGCCGTATCGCACAATCCAGAGCTCCAGACAGGGGCTCCCATAAAGGTGCCAAGATAGGCACTGTCAATGCCGGTACCAACCTCGAAGAAGCTGTTTACCGTGGTTGCAGTACTAGCAGCCTGTGCAGCCTGATAGTCAAGTGCCTGCTGGTCGTCCAGGATATAGACCAACGGACCCTTCATCTTCTGCTTGCGAACAGTGGCTTGCGCTTCAACCATGTTTGCGATGGTCAGGTTCGAGCCACTTGTTCCGACAGCTCCGGTGAAGCTAGCGAACAAGGCCACGATGTCGTCGTCCAGTGAGACGGCAAACAGGTTGCCTGCGTCCTTGATAAGGAAATCAAAGAGGGCGCGACCAATGATGGTTTCCTCTAGGACCGCGTCGGAGACATCGCGACGGATGCCGATCTCTGCAGCAGTGATCGTGACCTCGGTGGTCTCGAGTGTGGTGTTGCTGAGAGACGTGGTCTCATTGGTGATATCAGTTGCCGTGTCGAGTACCCACCTGGGAAACGCTCCCTTTTTTGTGGCTTTTCCACGCAAATCTAAAAGATTCACATACGGCGCAGCGACGGTGTAATCGATGGCATATTCAAGCAAAAGCGGGTTGATGAATTCAGAGTTCACCAACTCGGTAAGTGCAGTTGTATCAGTTACGGCCATTGTTCGGCTCTACTTTCTTTGTTTCCTCCGAGCAAATAGGGTAGAACCTGGTCCCTTCAACGTCTCACGGTATTTCTCGGCGTGGTCCAGCAGCTTGCCGTTTCGCCGCAGGGTCTCGATATCGTCCTTAGACAGCTTGAAAAGGTCCACTGGACCGTCAAGCGCCGAGGGCCTGGTCGGGGCGCCGTTGTCAGAGGTGGCTGTTACGGGCTGCCTGGGGGCCTCTACTGGCATCTCATCACGCGCCTGGGACTTGTCCTCGCTACGCACGAAAGACTTGCCATGCTCTGCCAGCCAGGATTCTGCGGGCTCATCTGAGCTCTGCCATGCCAGTCTGAGAACGTTCTGCACCGACTTATCGGTGATCCCGAACTCCGATGCCGCGGCGCGGAACTCCATATCGGCCAGTTTTTTGGCCATTGCTGCCACTTGCGGGTCCACTGAAGGGGCTTGTTCTACCGTATTCTCGGTCGGTTGAGCGGCCTCAAGCTTGCGTCTTTCGCTGGCCCGGGCCTGTTTCTTGGCGTCTTTCACAAACCGGTTGACGTCTTCCTGCGTAAATTTACGGTCATCCTGGGGGGCAGGACTATCCGGCACGGCCGCAGTAGCCGTTTCAGTGGTGTCTTCCGGTGCGTCGTTGTTGTCGTTTTCGTTACTCATTCTCAACCTTTACGGCAGGTTTAGCCTATGGAGATTGTTCTCCCCCGGTGTCCTCGGGTGGATATCTAAGATGTAGATGGTCGGTGTATGCATGTACCGTCGGAATTCGTCCGTCTGCAAACATTATACCACCAAACCTTGCACAAATTGCGCAAAAAAAGAAGTCTTCTCCGAAATCTATTGACGTCTGTCTGGCATCGTGGTACGTGCGTGCGAACCATGGGCCGTCATATTCGTCTCGCCATTTGGCAACCTGCTGGCAGTCGATTAGGACCAGTCCAGTCCCAATGCGCTCTACCTCATACACCTCACCCTGCTTATAGGGCCGCACGTTCGGCGGCACAGAGTCGTGGCTGATGCGCCTGAGCCCGCATATAGCCCCTGTCATGACAGCTTGCTTGTCTATGGCGGTCTGCAGGAGCATGGCCATAGGCGAGACCCTGGGTACATAGATGTCAGAATCCTGCATCAGGATGTAGTCGAACCCCTTGTCAATGGCCATTTCCAGGGCGTGGTTCCTGGACCGCGGCAGGTCGCTTGAATCTGTCCACCAAAACTGATACCCAAACCCCAACTTGGTCATAGCGCTGCAGTCAACTTGCACCTGTCCAGCTATCCTTACGTCGATACTTCCGCCGTATGCTGGTACCCAATGTAGTATCTTTATGCTAGACATGTGTCCCAATACCTGTACGTCGCATTGATAGAGGTCCATTGGCGAGCCCACTTCAATCCTGCCTCTTGCCACTTCTTCAGCGCAAAACGGTCCCTTGCCAACCTGTGAACTGCACTAACAATCGACTCCCTATCTGTGACCTGAATGATTGGAGGAGCCTCAATGTACTCATTGCTCGTAGCCTTGTGCGTGTCTCCAAGCACTACCAATCCATCTGCCATGGCCTCACATGCGGCAGCGCCAAAGTTGCCATACCGAGACTCAACTCCGTCAATATAGACATGGTGCCTGGCACGCATCTGGCGGCAGACATCATACGGCAAGTTCTCGTACATGGTCAGATAAGCCAAGCTACAATCAAGATTATTGGCGGCCTGCATGACCTCATGGGTACCCTTGGTACCACGCTCTGACGGTGTATGGGTGACCAAGAGCGGGTCCGCTACGCCCGGCATATTAGGCTTGTCGCGGATGGTCATTTGGGGCTGGACAAATGGGCGATAGCGGGACTCATGCGCGTAGCTCTGATAAATGTCCATGGGTACAAATACGCGAGCAAACTGCATGTCCTGGATGTAGCAGTCGTTCGGATTAGACCGTATGGCGGTGCCGCTATGCCTTATTCCATATCTGGTGCCGCGACCTGGAAACCCGCCATACTTGCTGACCATCTCCAGCATCAGATCATAGTCGGCGTCTCCAACCCCAATGATCCAGTCAGCTGTAGAGACAATTGCCGCCACGCCTTCATCGCCATCGCGGTCAATGACCAAGTCCTCTTCATATCCGAACGGGTGCCGGTGCTTTGTCACGCACCTCGCTATATGCTCGCCGCCATATGCGTTGATGGCTCTGCAGATTCGGTTGGATGTATTGGCCCAATCACTGCCACCAAGAAAGACAATATTCATCTGGCCCACCCTTCAAACTCTGGCTCAGGGAACGGACGACCGCCAAAGTCACGGTAGCCAGCCAGCCTGAATAGCTCCCTGAGTTCTTCATCGTCGTCTTCTGTGCGCCCAACCTTCCAGTTGTGGAAGCTGATGTACCATTCAGTGGGTATATCGAGTGCCGACTGAGCAGCAAGGTGCGGAATGATGTCATACTCGGCGCCCTCAACATTCATCTTGACGACTATATCCCTTTGGGTAAGGCCTCGTAGATTGGCCAGGTGGGCGGCAAAGTCCGCAGTCTCCACAACCATCGGATGGCCATAGTCGAGAAACCCGGAGCACTTCTCTTTGTATAAGGTACTGCCCTGGCCCTGTCCTACTCGGCCCATCGGGTTAGATAAGTACATACTCGCGTTGCCATCAGCCACGGATGCAGCCTTGTCAATCTTGATGTGGTTGCATTTTGGTGGTAAAAGGCGAACATGGGGATTCGGCTCCCAGAGCTGAGCGAATGTGATATCTCTCGTTTTCTCGTATGCTCTGACTGAGCGACCGTCAAAGGCCCCCAGATCGATGAAAATTACACTGTCGGATCCCATGACTTTGCCCCCAGGTCTAAACAATGACTCCAATACCTATAGGTAAACTTGTCAGTAAGGTACTTCCGTGCCCACTCCCAAGACGCTATTTGGCACTGCTTATAGTACTCGTTACACTTCAGCTTGCTGATTTGTTCGGCTACTTCGCGACAGCTTCTGGCCATTAAGATTGGTGGTCTCGGTATCCATCGGTCAACGTCGGCGGTGTCGGCAAAGTGCCAGTTAGAGACCACGACCTTGGCCTGCGCTAACGCCTCCATCGCGGCAGCACCAAAGCAACCATGCTCTGGGTTCTGCTGGTCGATGACCACATGGTAGGTCTGGCGCCTGGCGTTTAGCTCGTTATAGCTAAGCCCTGTGAGCGTTTCATACTCCACGCCATCGACGTACTGCATCCCCGCCTCTATGCACGGGGTACCCTTCTTCAAGGGGGCAGACGGCGTGTGGCAGACCCTGAGGGGACCGTGTCCACGCTTTGGTAGTCGGTCCACAACGCTATCCTGTGGCTGGATAAATACCCTGGCCTTCTGATCTGCAACCACAAACCGCAAGAGGTCACAAGGAAAGAAGCGCCTATCCCACCCGATGCGCTCATCCTTGGTTTCATACATCTCATGATTGTTACGATATAGGGTTCCGGCAAATCTGGTCCCAAGCTTGATCCCCCTGTCGCGCATACGGTGAGCCATGACCTCGGCACTGCCAATGTCTACAACCTCTAACGTGTGCACCAACTTGAAGAACTCAGAATAGTTGCTGTCACCGAGTTGAATGATCCAGTCCGCATCTGCAATTGCGTCTAGGGCTGGACCCATGCCATCCCGCTCAATGCAGACATCTTCCTCGTACTCGCAGACCGAGCGGCGAGCAGTTATACAGCGCATTTTGAGCAAGCCATTTGCGCGATTGACTGCCCTAGTAATCCGGTTACTGGTACCAGAGTCGTCTGCTGTACCTACCCAGACGGCCTTCATGGGACCCTCAATCTCTTGGCAGTGCCATACTCCACCATGTCAACAGGGCCATTCTTGCGTATCCTGGCTACTGCTGTACGCGCTTCCTTCTTGGCTAGGCCACCTGGCCACGCTTCGCGGGCTAGGACCTTGCCGCCAGACGCCAGGTCAAAGACCACGCCCAGCTTGTCTGGTCGCTCTTTCTCTTTTAGGAGCTGGACCGAGAACTCATTGTCCCAGAGCCAGACACAGCGGAAATCCCTGCACTCAACAGGCTTCTCTGAATGGATGGAACAGCCAGCAGGGTTGAGACACGAACATTGCTCAAACGCTGGCTTGTCTATGGACGGTACACCCAGGACTGTGCAGCAGGCCTTACACTCACTACACCTCCTCGGCTTCCTGTACCGGTGTCCCGGTCCGATCTTCTTCTTCGCTCGTGTCCCCCACGCCTTCATTTGGTCCCCCTGCTAGCTGCTGCATGGCGCGCATTGCTTCGATTCGCTGAGTCTCCACCTTGATGTTGATCCCGATCTGCTTGACCGCCTGCTCAACAGTGAACTCAGGGTTAAGTTCCATCATCATTTCGACAGAGTTTTTGAGCGACATCTGCCGCATGGTAGTCCAGTAGGCAAGACGCTGCGCCGGATCCTGCGGCGAGTCAATCTCACCAAAGTCCATGCCCCACCCATCTGGGTCAAACGCCAGCGGATGGTTCTCGGCCTTGAGCACTGCGGACATGATCTGGGCAAGCTCGCGTTCCACGGGTCTGAAGTCCAGGATCTGATCCCGGCGCTTCTCCCTTAGCCCAACGCGCTTGAGCTCAATTTCAAAGCCGCTGGTAGCCTGGTAGCTCAAGTCAAAGACGGACTCACTGATGCCATAGTTTGCAGCGGCTTGATTGATCACTGACCGCGTGGCATCAATATAGTTCTGCGGGTTGCTGCCAAGGTCAAGCACGCCTGGGCTGTTTCCCTCTTCCCAGACCGTCACACTCTCGCTATCAAGGGCCTGTCCCGAGGCAGTATCACCGATGTCGCCAACCGTATATGGTGCCTTTGTGCCAGACTTCTGTTCCTTCAGCATCATAACGTTGAGCAGGCTCACTGCCAGATGTGCGCTTACCAGGTCCTCACCAGACGTAGGATCCATGAGCATGGCATCTGGCAGCTCGCGGTGAATGAGTACCCCTGGTAGCATCCCGAAGCCATGGACTCTGTATGAGCCCATCACCACGCGACCCAGCTTGTTCATCTGGAATGTCTCATGGTCTGTCCACACGGCCCAGTGCGGGTCATCGTCGTTGCCGTAGTTACCAATTTTGAAGGCCACAGCAACTAGTCTGGACGGCTCAAGCGGATGGGCGATTGCAATGAATGAATCGGGCGTGATTACGTCTAGGGTCGGAACCTTTGAGTGACGGACAACCCTAAACATGACTAGGCACTCATTAAGGAGATTGGCATACCGGTTCGCCTTGCGCATTTTCCGGTCCATGTGGACAGCACGCATCAGCTCCTGGTACTGGTCATTGTCGTTGTCAACCTTGCGCATGGCGGTCTCTGAGTAGACAGTCGAGATCTCATTAACCACGCGCTTGACTACATTCTGAAAGGTTGCGTACTCAACGAACTTTAGTCTTTCTGCCTTGACCTTCGCATCATTAAAAACGTTCTCGACTACCTCGCGGATATACGGCTTTGAGTTATCGCGGTACAGGTCTAGTCGCTTGCTCGCGCTGGCCATCCGCTCTTTCTCTTCATCGCTCTCCAGGTAAGTTTCACGGATGTACTCAGACACCTCATCCATGGTCCATGGCGATACCAGCCCAGACGGCAACTCGCCTAGTGTGTTTTGTATTCCTTGAAGCACTGTACCTTGGTCCTCTCATACCACCACAGGGCATACCCCATCGCCGCTGGCCAGTGGCTCAGATCTGATTTGTTCTTCTTTTCGCTCTCAGCCTTGCCGGCTTCATCTCGCTCTGACATCTCAATCGCGGCTACTAGCTTTTTCGCCGTAGGGTTTCCATCTCGCTCTGCCGCAAAATACAGCCGTGTCTCCTTAGCTGCGTTGCGCAATAGCGTGTTAACAACTCCGATTCTCGCCTCTTTAGGAATGCTTCCCGGGCCAGACATCTTGCGGTTGTACTCGGCTGCTTTAATCTTGAATCCGACATTTGCGAACTCTCTGTAAACGGTCACGTGCGGCCTGGTCTCGGTATTGCCGTATGGGTCAGCACGTATCAGGACCTTCGGCTCGTCATTGCCCGGTAACTGTGTATGCCACTTGGTCTGCAGCAGCTCAAGAAGTCTGTGCGCGTGGTACTCGCTGGTGGACTGCTCAGTCGTGAGTTCATCGATGACGAACCACACAGGTCCTGACTCACCTTTTATTTCGTACGCGCGCAGTAGCACCGAGACGTCACACAAGGAGCCCGGATCGTGGCCTATAAGCATGTCGTAGCCACCGGTCAGCTTAGGCGTTACGTTCCTGATACCGAGCTCTGGCAGCGTGCGAACATGGGTCTCACGCATGAAGTCTGGGTATACGCTACGCTCTGGCCTAGCATCTTCAGCAAGGACACGCATCCTGTACTCGCGCTCGGTCAAGGTCTGGCGCAAGTTCTCCCAGTATTCGGGGTCGATGAATGGATTGGCTGTAGCAGCCATTTGGTAGATAGTGGTGGATGGCTGGGAGATATAGCGCTGCTTGCGCTCACGCCACTGCGGAGTATCTTTCAGAGTGCACGTGGTCAGTACCGAGTAGTTGGCACCTGCTACGCGACCACGCATTGCCACGTCCGCCATGGCTGAATCCTCGCAGTCCTGCTCTTCATCGACAAGACAGTCTACCCAATCGTAACCCTGGATCGGCGAGCCGACGTCTGCCGAGTAGATCTTGGCAGCGACGAACTGGATGATGTGGCCATTGACTAGAATGATCTCCTGGTCTGCTAGCCTGACATCGGCCACCCACGATGGGTCTAGCAGTCGAAGGATCTTGCTCCAGACAATCTTGAGTCGCTTCTGGGTCGGAGCCACACATCCCGATTCGCAGTCTGGTTGAAGTATGGCGCGAAGGATCTTCCACCTGGCACCTACCTCTGTCTTGCCGGCTCCCATTGCTCCGACGCAGACGAAGCGGCCGGTTGACAGCAGCGGGGGTAGTTGTCCTTGACCAACCGTCCATATTGGCCATTCTGTTGGTGGTCCTACCCATTGCCTTGTCACGCAGTCGAATCGTCCACCGACGAATGCGGCACCATCTCCGTCTATGGCGGCGATCTCTACGGCCAGATTAACCAGCCGGTCCCGTCCGCCAAGCAGGCTCTTTGCCTGTGACGTGATCGTCCGCTCTACCTCTGAAAGCTGACCCAGTGCCACGTGATCCCTTTATGATTGCCCTAACCTCTTCGATCTGCTCCTGCAGCTTGGCCAGCTGTTCTGGTCTCTGCGCCCGCTCTCTGAGCTCAGACCTAAAACGTATCGCCTTGAGCAGGTTTCTCAACGCTGCAGCCTTACCAGTGTCGGTGCTTGCCGTACGCCACAGCTCCAAGGACTTTTCTCTAACGTCAATAAGCTCTTTGTCCAGATCGGACATGTCCACGGGGTGGAGTAGGTCATCGGCCATTACAAAAAGCCTCCAAGCGCACGGATGGCTGCAATCTGGGCTCTACGCAGGTCGCGCTTCTTGCGCAGCCACAGTTTCTCGTTGTTGCTTATGATGCCATCTGTCATGGCCTCAATCCGCCTGCGCCACTCGGGCCTATCTCTTGGTGGTATATCGCCCTCGAGGATTGGCATGACCGTCTTGAGCTTGGCCATGAACGCACGAAAGCCGCGGCCGAATGCCACCGGCTCAAGGCGGTTAACTGGCACATTGATCGTGGCCACAGACTCGCCGCCAGAGCGCTTACGTAGGCGCACCGCCATGTGTCTAAGCAAGCGGCCGGAGTCCACTCCCCACTTGTCTGGGCGCGTGCCAAAGCGCTCATAGTCTTCCTGTGGGGCCTTGAATCCGATCCTGCCGCCAGCGTATCGCTTCTGAAACGAGCGCGTGGGCTTGCCTCTTTGGCGAGCAGCGCGCAGCCTGCGCTCAACGGTCTCCGGAGCAACGGTCTCCTTGGACGCGTTAAGCTGCTTGAACATGGTCTCGCGGATGAGTTCCCCGAGGTCCCTGTTCAATTCCTTGTTCCTCATGTCAACAATTAGATTGTCAACCTTGAGGTCAACACGCACTTTCGCCCGCTTCAACTGGCCGGTCTTTTTGTCGCGCTTTGCGATAGACCGCCAGGAAGACTGGATATCAATGACATCTGGTGGTAGGCGACTGATGCCTACATTTTAGCACAAACTGTGTCAAGTGTGTGATTATTGTAAATCAACCCTGATTCTGGTTATGCGGGGGAAGCGGGGCTGTGGGTAGCAGTGGGTGTACCAACCATTATGGGTGACATCAACAAGATCACCTGGTGACAGGGCGGCTGCCCAGGCTTTGGACTGGACCGTGAATTGCAGACCAGAGAACTCGCCTTCGTCCATTACTAATAGACAGGCAATCCTACTGGACACCTGCTCAACGCGGCAACCCAAAGTATCAGAAACCTTTACTTTCTTCTTGCTCTGCCTCTTACCAGCTGCCTTATCTGGGTGCACAAGGACTGCACCCTCGGCGCCTGACTCAAGCCAATTGGCATAAACGCCAGGCAGCCGCCTTATGTTAACCTGCGGCACGACCGGGCACCTGGACCAGCCCCGAGGAATCCTACGCACGAAGCGGCCTTGTGTGGTCCTTTTCAACGGACGGCGGCCTGGGTCGAATTCCGGATTCATGGCTAGCTGCATTAGGGTATGACGACGAGCACTGTAGCCGAGGCCATTAAGGTCAGTAACATTGTAAGCAAGGCAGTCAAATACCTGTAATGTGTCGCACCCGGCTCTCTGCCTAGAATCCAGTCCGGCCTGTGTGTGCGCCGATAGCTCGCCAGCAAGGACAAGCCCGGGCACACCAAGCTCCACGCCAACAATGTCGCTATCAACTCTCCGTCCTGACCTAGAGAAACAGCCAGTAATGCGGCCGGAATAATCAGTGCAGACTGTAGCATACATTCCATCCATCTTGGGTTGCGCCAGCCAGTGGTCTGGCAGGCTTAGGGTGTCTTGGAGCGACAGGCAGCGGCCGGTTGCTCCCGTGTAGGGCTGTCTAGTCATTGCGTGACTTAACCCACAAGTCTATATGGTCACTAATCGCACCCTTAGACCAGTCGCCAGACTCGTACCACTCAATGGCCTTCATAATACCGGAAAGTCTAGAGTGTCTAGCCTCTACTTCGCGAACCATGTCGATCAGCTCCGTGAATGCATTAGTTGCTGCAGGGCTGTAATTCAGCCTGAGAAGAACCTCCCTCATGTCAACCAGTGATTCCTCATACATATCAAACCCAAACGGGCTCGCCGAAAACATATAATTGTACGATCCCCCGCTCATTGCTCACCCCACACATGCTGGTCAAGCAGCCAATCATCACACACGTCAAATGATGTCTGGTCCAGGAGTGCTTGGCCGTTGACCGTGGAGGCCCAGTAGAGGCCAGCGGTCTGACCGATGACCCCGATCATGCAGCCACGGACAAAGACTCGGTACAGGTCGGGTTGGTGAGGTGAGGGTTCGATTGTTGTACGGTACATTACTTTTGCTCCTCATCGCGGACCAGGATCGCCACAACCTCTGGTAGCCTGACCTCTGCCTCACAGACAGCACCAAGGCAGGTGACTGAGTATGCACCATTCAGGCCAAGCCTCATTGTGGTGCCGCACTCGGGGCACTCGAGATCAACTACCACTACAAGCTCGCTGTGATCGATGCGCATCTTAGTTCTCCTCCGCAAAGTCCACCAGAACATAGTCACCGCGACCATGTCTCTTGGCAGTCCAGCCATCTTGGCTCGCTACATGTAGGGCCTCTACTGCCTCGGCGATTTGCTCTGGGGTATCGAGTTGATAGATGAATCCTGCGATTTCGGTGGTCATTAGTACGCTCCTGAAAAGAGGTCTGAGAGGACTTCGTCAATCCGCTCTTGGGTCAAGAAATCACCACAGTCATCACGCCACACCGAGCCATTGGCAAAGTCTACCCAGCACGGCGAGTTGGTATGACCGCAGAAGTATTCGATGAGCTTGCGCTCAGTCAGATAGAAAGCGTCAAGGGTCGCGTTCGGGATTCGTCCGATTTTGGTGGTAGCCATGATACGCACGGACAGTGCACCGAACATGCCAACACGTAGTCATTGAGGAATTCGCCACCAGGTGTGACAACCAGGAACGGCTACATTGGATCTACTCAATGATTCCGCGGCGTGCGGACCTGCACAG
>Ga0180433_10002175_pt1 | contig 30929 bp, 38 predicted proteins | sample SS_ome_8_FD_132980 | JGI IMG/M metagenome (GOLD analysis project Ga0180433, IMG submission 132980) | Hypersaline lake sediment archaeal communities from the Salton Sea, California, USA - SS_1_D_1 metaG | ecosystem: Environmental > Aquatic > Non-marine Saline and Alkaline > Hypersaline >... | reverse complement strand
TCTCATTGTCCTCGGCCAGGTTGTCCTGGTCCTCGGCAGCCGGCTGCTCCTGCTCCTGGTCCTGACCCGTTGCTGCCTGGTCAGGTTCCTTCTCCTTGTCCTTGTTCCTCCGTCTCCTCATCATACCTCGCCCTCCATCTATAGGTATTACATCCCACCGGCCTTCATCAGCCGGCGTGCCTGTCCGCTGCTCGGTGCCACCGGCTCGTCGCCAGTGAACCACCAGTACGGTGAGTTGTTTCCGCTGTCCACGTTCGACGCGTGGCGCACGTCAATCCAGTTCCCGGCGTAGACCAGGTCGCTGTCACGCACGTTGAAGTTCTGCTTGACCTGGGCGGCCTCGTCGCACCGCACCTGCGCCTGGGTGCCCAGGACACGCGAGCGGATGTTGACGAAGTTCGCTCCTGTGCGGACCGGAGCCTTGCGCCAGATGCTCAGACCCACCTCGTAGACGTAGACCGTGACGTTGGTCAGCACAGCCGTCAGGTACAGCTCGTTGATGTCGTGCTCCGCCTGGAACTCGACGTCACTCTCGAACGTCACACCGTCGTCGGTCGTGGTGAGGCGGTTCGCTACGATGGGTTTGATGTAGCAGTACGCGATGCCGCCCGGGTTGTTCATCTCCAGGTCGTACACGTTGACGGGTGTCGGGTGTGCACCAAGACCCATCCACACCTCACCGAACTTCTGGCACTTGATGTGGCTGGTTCCTGGCGTGAACGTCTGTGCGACGTCGACGCCTGCGGTGGTCGGCCCATAGACCGAGAACGTACCACCGACTCCGCCGTTGCCTTGCCACGTCATCGACCCGAGGTTGTAGTGAGCGCCCGACCACTGCAGACGCATGAACGACCACGACTCGGGAACGATTTCCGAAGAGCCGAAGTTGAAGGTCGCCGTGCAATCGTTGGCGGCCACGTCCGAACCGAGACGAATGTACGAGTACACACCGCGACCGCCCGCGCCGTCACTGATGTCGTTGTTGTTCGTGTTGAACGTGATGGTGGCACCCGAGCCAGCCGCCGTGCTCTCCATGACGAAGCTGTTGACGTCACGGATCTGCGCTGTCATGTTGAGGGTTGCCGTACACGTGGCGATGATCCAGATGTTGTACTGGGCACCAGCCAGGCACCCCTGCGCTCCCCAGGCCGTCGACCCGACGAGGCTGTAGGTTCCGGTCGTGTCTATCTCGTATATGACCTTGCAGCCGTTGCCCCAGATGCGTCCGCTGAGAATGAGCGGTGTCCCGGTGCCGCGCAGGTAGATGTCGTACGTGGACACGCAGTCGAGCGCCGCGTTCACCTTCACGTCCAGGTAGTTGGTCGTGCGAATGTCAGAGCCAAGCGAGACGGTGCCGAGCGTGTTCTGGTTTTCGAGCTTGTAGAACGCCGCCACGTCCTTGTCACACGTCAGGGTCTGCGCACCGGTGCCGCCCATGATGACGGTACCCGTGCCCCAGGACACAGTGGCAGAGGCGTTCACGATCAGGTTCCCGGTCACGGTTCCTATACTCGCCCCGGTGTTCGTGAACGTGCCGCCGGCGCCGATGGTCAAGTTGCCGGTCACGCTCCAGTTCCACCAGTTCGAGTCGAACGTCCCACCGTCCACGGCCCAGTTCGCGTTGCCTACACTGACCGAGGCTGACTGCGAAATGGTGATGTTGTTGTTGACCTGCTGGTCAATGCCCTGCGGTGAGAAGGCGACGTTGACGGTACACGTCCCGGTGCCAGAGCTGCTGTCGAACACAGCCGTGTCCGCGCCGCCTGGTACAGACGCACCACCGCTGCCTCCGCTGGACGTGCTCCAGTGGTTTGTGTCGTTGACGTTGCCGGACCCGCCGACCCAGTATCGGAGTGCCATTGGCTACCTCTCTATGCTGGCTTGATGCGCTTCTCAACGATGGCGAGCAGCTGTGTCTTCACCGTGGCCGTGAGGGCGGCGATCTCGTCGGGTGTCAGTGACGCTGACTGCGCGTACTGCACCTGAGAGTGGTCTGCCTTCTCGAAACTGAAGCCCGCCTGGACTGTCACTGCCATGATACCCAGTTTGTAGTCCGTGCTGTCCACGAGTTCCTTGACGTCGCCCTGGGCGGCGGTCTTGATGTCTGATCCCTTCATCGTCCCTTGCTCCTGTAAGGAGGTGATGTCTCGGTTATCCCGAGACGTAGTATCCGAACAGCGTGATGGCGCCGGAGCGCAGTGCCACGGTCGTGCCAATCTGCCGCACGCGCCGCAGTCCCTCGCCGCCCAGCTTGTAGATGTCGAAGTCCGTGCCGACGTAGTCGTGCTCCGTGCCGTCATGGTCCTGCAGCCTGACGGTGCCGGCCGCGTTCACCCGCATCTCCTGGACGCGCACGTTGGTCGGGATGTCGTAGTCACCGCCAGAAACGTCCACGGCCTGTGACCAGCTCTTGCCCTGCTGTGCCATGCTACTTGTCCTTTCGCTTGATGTACGCTACCGTACACCGACAGTTGATGTTCTCCTCCGCCAGGCCTCCCATACCAGGTGCCTCCATCGTGTCACCGCCGACTGTGAACGACTCCTGCATCGGGATGCCTTCTATGTAGTCCGCCTCCGCCTGGGAGTGTGTCTCACGTACTGCCTGGTCGCGTGACGACACCCACACCTTCAGCACGTCCTGCTCGAGTCCTGCCTGGCGTACCGACTCCAGGTCAGCCGCGTTGCTGGCAGCCGTGGCCTCGGTCCTGGAGATGAGCGGCGCACGGTACTTCTCGGCAGCCGTGAACATCTCGGCCAGGTTGCCGGCGATGACGGACGACGGCAGGCCAGCCTCCCAACCGGCTGCCAGAACCTTGTCCACCTCACTGAACGTCGTGCCGGTGATCTCTGAACTGAACTTGTCCAGGCGGTCGCCAAGCATCTGCTGGGCGTGCGGGTCGTTGACGTTGAACAGGAACTCCAGCTGCTTGGTGCTGGCCTCCAGGCGCTTCATCTGCTCGGTGCCGGCGTCCTCCCAGACGTACTCGACCACCGGTCGGAACATCTCCTCCGTCACCTTCTTCCAGTACAGTGGGTCGAAGATGCGACGGACCAGGCCGTTCTGCTTCACGAACCGCTGACGGCCAGCCGACTTGTTGTTGGTGCCGAACCGGTTGACCAGCTTCACGGTCTCGGCCTCCATCTTCTCGACGGTCTCCTCCGCCTGGCGCTTGAACAGTTTCCGGGCCGTGGCCAGGAGTAGCTTCTCATATCCAGCGTGCTGCCTGGCGTACGCCTTCCACACCAGGTCCAGGGACTTGGTATTCGCGTTGGCCAGGACCACGTTCTTGCTGTGGTATGACTTGCCGTCGTCGGGCCCGGCCGGTGGTGCGCCTGGGTCCGTCTCCTCCTCTTCCCAAGGCAGCCGGTTGACCGGCATCCACGGCTTGTCGCCCCACTCGACCTCGTCCAGCTGCATCTTGGCGCGCTCTTCGTTGATAGTAGTCACGCCGCGGTCCAGGTTCTCACGTCGCTCCTGGAGGTCCAGGTCTCGCTGGCTGAGCTCTGGTATGCGGAAGTCACAGGTCAGTCGCTCGTCGTACATCGGAAGCATGAACGCCTCGATATACTCCTCTATCAACATCGTCTTGCTGCGGATAGTCTCACCGAAGAATGACTCCTTCAGCGCCTCCATGTTCGCGCGGTTGACGTCCTTGACCAGACCAACCAGGCCGGCCGGCACGTCGTACGCCGCCAGTATCTTGTCCTGCTGGAGGTCGCTGATCTTGTCGAGCACCAGTTCCTTGAACGGCGGCGTGAGTGCCTGGCCAATCTTCAAGCCGCTGTGGGTGACGAACAACTTGCCGGCGTTCTTGGCTCCCTCAAAGGTGTTCGCTATCTGCGTGCGAATGTCCTCGACCTGCTGGCCCTTGAGCGGCTGGTCAGTGTGCAGGTTCAGACCAGGGACCGCCTTGTTCTTGAACATGTAATACTGGAGCTTGTCCATGTAGTCGTCGATGCTGTACGGATATATCTGCGACCGCAGCGCGCTCATCCCTTCAATGGGTGACCGCGGTGACGGGTAGCGCATGTACATGACCTCGTCCAGCTCGAACGTCTGGCGCAGGTTGCCGTCCTCGTACTTGAATCCCTTGATGAGGGTGACCGGGTCCGGGATAGGTGACAGCTTGGCGCTGCTGGTCAGGGGCAGCACGTAGATGGCACCTGGTATTCCCAGCGGTCCCTTGGGCATGTACCACCCGCAGCTGCCGCCGAGCTCCATCTTCACCATGGTGTCGTACCACAATGCGAACCGTACCGTGATGGCGTTCGGCTTCTGCATCAGCTCCAGCCACGGGTGGGTGGTGACCGGTTCCTTCTCGAGCTGCATCGACTTCAGGTATCGCTTGCGGTCCAGCTCGTCCTCACACTGGCGGAGCGCCAGCTTGACCTCGTGGCCATGGACCAGTTTGCCGTCGCGTGTGCTGCGGTACACGTACAGCTCCAGGGGAAGCATCGCAACCGACCGTGCTATCTTGTCAATGGCGATGTAGACCCACGACTTGTACGCGTTGACATACGCCGACCAGTCCCACTGACCAGGCAGCGACGTGTCCCAACCGAATCCTTGGGTGGAGGAGATGATTTGCCGTGCAGGGTCCGCTGCCTTGGTGATGTCCAGGCCGAATAGTCTCATGCGCTGAATGCTCCTGGGAGGGTGATCTCGGTCAACCGCCGCACCGCGTAGACGGTCGCGTCGATACGGTCGTCATGCGCACCTTTGGGAAAGACTGCGAACTCTGCAACGTAGTCCTCTACCCAAGGCGCGATCGCCGGGTGCGGCAGATACAGGTTGCCGGCTTCCGCCCTGGCCAGCACTGACATCGCCTTGCTGCTGTCGGTTGCCCTGGCTGTCTTGCTGCCGACGGCCTTGACTGGAATCAAGCACGGCAGCACGTCGTCCAGGGTGTTGATGATAGCGGGCCCATTGGCCGTGTCCTCAATCAGCACGGCGCTGGCGTCCTGGTGTCGCTCATACAGCTCGACCACTGAGTCCTTCGCCTTCAGGAACTCCATGGTCCCACACATCTCGTCGAGCAGGAAGGCGGACGCGCCATACTGGGCCCACACGTCGCCAACTACTCGGTCGCTGCCAGCGGTTCCTTTGAATGACATGTCCCAGGCCACAACCTTGTCATCGCACTCCTCCGGCAGGTCGACCAGGGCGTGCGTGTACACACGGCCGTCGGGCATCTTCGTCTGCACCGGTGGCAGGTCCATTCCCTTCGGCCGCCAGTATCCCCAGTACCACCGCTTGAACAGACCGCCTTCTTCTGGCGCCGGCCGCTGGTTGTACTGTCCCTCGTATACATAGGAGGATAGACGGCGCCTGGCGTCATCCAACTGCTCCCGACCGAAGCGTGACGGAAAGAGCAGCCCGCCCTCATACCGCTCACGAAGCCGCGGTGGCTTCACGTCCGCCGCTGCCTCAGCCGGGAGGTTGATGTGCCTGTATGACTTGGGCTGCGTCCGCAGCAGGTATCCGGTCAGGTCGTTCTCGTGGAGGCGCTGCTGGATGACGATGCGCAGGCCGATGCGCTGGTCGTTGAGGCGTGGGTACATGGTCTTGCCCCACCAGCTGATGACTCGGGCCCGGCTGCTCTCGCTCTCCGCTTCCTCTGCACTTTGCGGGTCGTCCACGATGATGACGTCACCGCCACGGCCGGTGGCTGCACCACCAACCGAGGTGCTGATGCGGTATCCGCCGTTGTCGTTGCTGTAGAAGTTCTTGACGTTCTGGTCACCCATGAGGCCGTACTTGTCTGCCCACCTGTCCTGGTACCACTCCGACTGAATGAGTCGCCTGGTGTTCCAACTGGCTTCGATGGAGAGGTTGTCTGCGTACGACGCGGTGAGGAAGCGGAGGTGCGGCCACTGCAGCCAGGTCCAGGCGTTCAGGATGACAGACACGATGGTCGTCTTCAAGGTACGCGGCGGGACGTTGACTATGATGTCCTGGGTCTTGGTGATCCCGTTGGCGACGTCAGCAATGGCGCGCTGCAGCTCGTCACAGAGATACAGGTAGTGCCAGTTCAGCTCGAGAGCCGTACCGGGTTCCAGGATTTCCCATGCGCAGATGAGGAAGTTGTAGAGCCGCTGTTCACACAGCCGCGTCTCCTGCTCCTCCAACAAGTAGGCCAAGTCTGCGCCGTCGCTCAGCGATGGCTCGACCAAGTTCGTTGTCCCCAAGGGTTTCGTACCTGCGGTGGGATTCTTGACGGATGACCGTGGCAACCTTACCCTCCGTCCTCTCAGCGATGAAGTTCACTGCCCACGCTTCGCCTGCCCTGGCAGAGTCGACAACGCGGTCCCAAATGGCTCGCGCCTTTGACCGCTTGTCTTCGTCAGAACATGGTTCAGCAAGTATCGCCTTGAGAGCCTCGCGAATCGGCCGGACACGATTCAGGGGATGGTTTGAACCGGCTGCTCTCTTTCCTTTGCCTGCGGTGTTACCCTTCTTGAACGACCCTTTGTTGGCTGACCGTTTCTTCGGCGGTGCTGGTGGCTTGGTGGTCATGGTTGGGTCCTCGATGATAACCGCGCTTGAAGCGGCAAACTGCGGCTGTTCTCATCCAATATAGCCTTCCCACTCCACTATGTCTATCATCATCCGAATGTTGCATTGAGCCAGGGGGATGACACACGAGGCGGACCTGTTGCTATTACACCGCTCGAGACTCACTGCGGTTTTTTTTACAGCGGCATGGGTGAGATGAATGTCTCACCAATCGGCCGTTTTCACTTCAAGCCAATAGGCAATAGCTCTGTCCCTGAGCGACCTATAGGCGAACGACTTACGGCGTGTTGGTCACATATTGCCTTGGGCAGCGGTCAATGTCTCCTGGTGCGGCAGCCGGCTGCCTGGTTCACCTGGTCACGGCTGCACGCAGCGCGTACCCCTATTGGGGCTATTGGCACAGGTACGGACGCGACACATTCATCTCAGCGTGAGATTATAGTAATGGACTTCGACCACGACCTGGTGGTATATTCCTTTATAGAGGCAGCACTCACCATCCAACAGAAAGGAGAGACGATGGCGACCATTTCCCGTGACACTGCCTCCGCGGTCCGCAACTACTGCTACCAGAACCTGCGCGAGTTTCATGGCAGGCACGTAGCGCAGCACGACGTCAGCTACCAGACCTTCTTGAGATTCGTGAACGGGGAGAGGGTCCAGGAGGAGACGGCGGAGCGAATCGTGGCCAGCTTGCGGGAGCTGAACCTGGTCGACGCCGATGAGGTGCCGACGCACTTCGACACGGTCTACACCATGTTGTACCAGCTGGCGACGAGGTCAGAGCTGGTCGTGTCGAATCCCAATCACGACAACCTCGTCAAACTCCGCGACCAGGTGGCCGCGGTCAAGCAGTTTCTCTCACGCTACATCAAACTCTAAGCATGGAGGGCGGAACCATGAAGATCAGTATCGGCAACTGCACACTCGGTAAGGGAACTCCGGTCGGCAACGCGGAGGCACTCGCAGACCTGTTCACCGCTGGCCAGCTCAACCGCCTGGCGGAGAAGTTCATGGGGAAGAAGTTCAACAAGGTCGGCGCCAAGAAGATCGCCGCCAAGTTGTGGCCGGTGCTCGTTGAGGCAGCCGGCACGGCTGCCAAGGAGAAGCCGGCGGGTCCGGGCCGCGGCAACAAGATGTACACCATCGTCCACCCGAAGAAGGCGGTCAAGGTTGACGACCTGCCGTACCAGTGCCAGCACTTCATCGAGATGTTCCTCAAGGAGTGCAAGGCCGGCCAGGAGAAGCAGGTGACGAAGGACGAGCTGCTGGCCATCTTCAAGAAGCACGGGTTCAAGACTCGCGGCAACCCGTGGAACAACTTCCACTTCTACCGGCGGACCCTCATCAAGCGCGGAGTCATGAAGAAGTAGTCTGTCTCCAGCTGCCGTCTGACCGAGGCCCAGGTCGCTTTGTGCGACTTGGGCCTTTCCAATTCTATAGTGTAAATCAAGCGGTATATTCCTATATAGTCAGCAGCCAGACACCCCCAGAAAGGAGAGACCGGTGCTGAACAAGGACTCATTTCTCCGCAGTGCCTCGCCCTCGACCAGGATCACCCCCAAGGGTGTCGTGGTCGAGTCGACCGTGACCCTCGCCTGTGACTACATGCTGTCGCACGAGCAGTACGCCACGGCCCACGACCAGGTGATCGCGGACGCCAAGGACGGGACGGCCAAGGACCTCTGGCGTCTTATCTACGGCGACCTGGCCTGTGCCCTGGAGCAGATAGCAGCCAGCAGCGAAGACCACAACACGGCGGACAACCTGCGTACCATTGTCGCGAGGCTGGCGCCATGAATAGAGACACTCAACTGGACGTGGTCACGGCTGCCTTGGACACGGTCCAGGCTCTCATCCGCATCATGCGCGACGACGAGCTGTCGACCGACGCCAAGGCGATGATGGCGTGGCTGTCCGTCAAGATGCTTCGTGAAGTCACCATACCTACTATCATCTTCAACGGCGTCGTCGAGGACGCCAAGAAAGGAGAGCGGTGTGAACAAGTTCCTGGAGGACATCAGATCGTTCCACCGGAAGTTCGGATTGCCGAACCGCAAGAAGGCCGGGTTCATCGAGCGCGACTACATGAAGATGCGGCTGAACTTCCTGATGGAGGAACTGACTGAGCTGGCCACGTCATGCGGGTTCTACTTCCATGACGGCCTCAAGCAGTTCGTTCCCTCCAACAAGCGCGGCCGGGTCAACGACCTGGAGGGAGCCCTGGACGCCTTGGTCGACCTGCAGTACGTGCTGCTCGGCACGGCGTACTTGATGGGCATGTTCAACGAGAAGCGAGTTGTCATGGAGGTGGAGGAGGGACACACCACCTCGCTGTGCCCGGTCAACGTCACTATCTTCGAGGAGGCCTGGCGTCGCGTCCAGGCAGCCAACATGACCAAGGTCCGGGCCAGGCGCAAGTCAGACAGCAAGCGAGACAGCACCTTCGACGTGGTCAAGCCGGAGGGATGGAAACCACCGCAGCTCGGTGAGCTGCTGTAGAAAGGAGAGAGGCATGCCGCAAAGGAACGCGATGGCCTGCTACGTGTACGCCGGGAACTTCTCACTCGGTGTCCTGAAGCACATGGATGTCGTCGGGCACTGTGAGGACCCGCAGCCGTACGGCCTGGACGTCATCGACATGAACCGTGACCGGTACTGGGGAAGCATGCCGGTGCACGCTGGTCCGGCCAACTGGCCGGTAAACAAGAAGCTGGACCTGCTGTTCGCCAACCCGCCATGCGCCGCGTTCAGCAACGCGAACACCAGGAGCTATGGGGCGGACAGCTACAAGAGCGACCCGCGGTGCGAGTGCTGGTACAACGTGATGAACCAGGTCGAGGCGTGCCAGCCCAAGGTGTTCGCCGTCGAGTCGGTCTGCCAGATGTACACGAAGGCGCCGGCCATGGTCCAGGAGATGGTGGAGTGGACCCAGCGCATGGGGTACCGTCCGCACATCTTCTTCCACAACGCCTGCTTCATGGGCAGCTGCCAGGACCGCCGCCGTTTGCTGTTGATTGGGTCCAAGAAGGTTTTCTGCCCCGAGCACTACGAGTCAAAGCCAGCCGTGACCGTCGCACAGCGTCTGAAGGGCGTCAAGCCGAACGGCCAGGTGTGGGCGCACGGCTGGTCTGACAAACTCATCCCGGTCATCCAGGCAGCCGAGCCAGGCGAGCGGCTGTCCAAGGTGTGGGAGCGGCTGAACCCACCGGAGACCAGGGAGCTGAACGCCAAGGGCAACGTCAAGGGGAGGCCATCGTTCGGCCTGCAGCGTCTGAACGGGGACGGCCTGTGTCCAACCATCATGGCGTACCCGCTGGCGCACCCGTCCGAGGACCGGTTCATCCACCTGTCCGAGCACCAGGCGTTGGCTGACTTCCCCAAGGACTACAAGTTCCCCGGTGGCACCGGCGCGTACCACTACTGTGGCCGCGGCGTCAGCAGCAAGGTCGGGGAGTGGCTGGCCAGGTCGGTGGACCTCACGCTGAGGGCTGGCAGGTCGGTCGGCAAAGACCGACGCCTCCGCGTCATTGAAGCACTCCGCGGCGCAGAGCACCAGGTGGAGACCACAGTGGAGATAGGTGGACCGCTTCCCCCGGTGAGTGTCATGGTGCGTCCACGCAGTGCTCCACCGGTGGCCACAGTGCCGCGTAAGAGGCCGGCTGCCCCGAAAGTGCACCAGGAAGAGCTGGACCTGTCAGCACAACCCGCCAGCAGAGCAGCCAGAGCAAAGAGAGTGCAGCAGCGTCGCGTGGGGTCCGACGCTCCCCTGGAGCGTGAGGAACGGTTTGACCGCAGCCAGCTCAAGCTGTCCTCCAAGGGTCTCAACTGCCACCGCGACTACTCCGCCCACTTCTTCCGCTGGTCGTTCCTCCGGCGGTACGTGCAGCGGCACGCGGTCATCCTGGACGTGGGCTGCGGCCAGGAGGTCCCGCTGATGCACCTGCTGACCGACGGCGTCCAGGGCAAGGAGCCGAAGCTCTACGTCGGCGTGGACCTGAACCCAATCAGGAAGAAGCCGCAGCGGAAGAACGCGGTCATCTTCGACGAGTTCAACTTCCTGGCCAAGTGGAAGGTGCTGCTCGACTACATGGGGTACACGCACATCGCCTGCCTCGAGGTCCTGGAGCACATGCACAAGAAGGACGGCCGGACGATGCTGAAGAACATCGCCGCCCTCATGAGCCGTGACACGCTGCTGTTCCTGTCCACGCCGGTGTTCAACGGCCGCGCGGCCAGGGCGCACCTGCATGAGTACACCGTGCCGGAGCTGGAGAAGATGCTGGTAGACACCGGCTTCGAGGTGGTCAACCGGTTCGGTACCTTCATGAACGTGACGGCCGGCGTCAAGAAGCAGCTGTCGAAGGAACACCGGGAGGTCATGGACGACCTGTCGGCGTACTACGACAACGACGCGCTGTCGTGCTTCTTCGCTCCCATGTACCCTGACCTGGCGCGCAACAACCTGTGGGTCCTCCGGCTGAGGAGGTCGTCATGATAATCTGCCTGGAGGGAGCGGACGGCACCGGCAAGTCGACGCTGGCCGAGGCCTTTCGCAAGGAGCTCGGGGCGGAGACGTACCTGCACGCCGGCTGCAAGTACGTGAGGCGGATGCACCTGTACCACACGGCCATCCTCCGCCACGCCGTGGACCGGGTAGAGCGCACTGGTCGTCCGGTCATACTGGACCGCTGGTGGCCGTCCGAGCTGGTGTACGCCGCGGTGTATCGTGGCGGCACCAGGTGGCCGCTGATGGGGCGGATGATGGACCGGGTGTTCACCAGGTATGGCGGCGTGTACGTCGTCTGCCAGGCGGACCCGGAGCACGAGAAGCGGTTCGCCAGGCTGCGTGAGGAGCGGTTCGAGATGTTCGAGGACATGACCAAGGTCGTGGCCGGGTATGACGAGCTGTACTGGAACCACAGCGAGCGGTCGGTGTTCAAGTCGAAGGAGGGTCACTACTCCCCGATGGAACGCTGGCCGCACGTGTTCGGGTTCCTGATGAAGTTCACGTCGCCCGAGGCACTGGTCAACAACGTCCGGCGCCACCTCCAGCGGCCGCGATACCCGCAGCTGCAGACGTGTGGCGACAACTTCCTGGGCAACCTCAACTACGCCGACACGCTGTTCGTCGGTGACCAGGCAAAGGTGAAGGGCAGCGGCAGCCGAGTGTGGCCGTTCTACGAGTACGCGAACTCGTCGCTGTACCTGGCCAGGGAACTGGACCGGCTGAGGTGGCCGGAGTACCGCGGCGTGTGGACCAACATCAATGACACGTTTGGAGCCAAGGCAGTGGAGCGGTGCCTGGACCACGTACGTCGCGTCGTCGTGTTCGGTGACAGGGCGGCGCACACGTTCCACTCCATCTATCCTGGTGTCGAGTTCCACCACTGCCTGCACCCGCAGTCGGCTCGGCGGTTCCCGCACCAGCGTGAGAAGTTCACCACCCAACTGAAGGAGGCTCTTAATGTCGGCAGCGACTAACAGTGAGTGGCGGAACCTCCTGGTGCGCATCGTGGCGTCAGGCATGACGCCGACGTGCCGTGGGTTCAAGACGCACGAGTCACTGGTGTCCGTCACGCACGTGGAGATGCGGTCACCGGTGCTGACTACCCCGGAGCGCAAGCTGGGGTACCGGTTCATGTGCGGCGAGGCGGCGTGGATTCTCTCCGGTGACAACCGCCTGGGTACCATCAGGAAGTACGCGAAGATGATGGAGCGGTTCAGTGACGACGGTGTGTTCATGTCCGGTGCCTATGGGCCCAAGGTCGTCGACCAACTACCGTATATACTGCGCAGCCTGGCCGACGACCACGGCAGCCGCCAGGCAGTCCTGACCATCTGGCGCGAGCGACCAGGGCCGTCCAAGGACTTGCCGTGTACCATCTCCATCCAGTTCCTCATCCGTGACGGCCGGCTGCACCTGGTCGACACGATGCGGAGCAGCGACGCCTGGCTCGGCGTGCCGTACGACTGGTTCACGTTCTCGATGCTGGGGGCGTACGTCTGCCTCCTGCTGCGTGACCACTACGAGGTGAACGTGCAGCCGGGACTACTGACACTGGTCGCCGGCAGCCAGCACACGTACCGCGGTGGGTTCGGGTATGACGATGACAACGTGGTCAGGGCAATCACCGACGCTGGTGAGGCCTTCACGTACAAGCCGCTGGACATCAGCGAGTTCAGCGACGCCGACAACTTCGTGGCGCACCTGTGGGACCGCGCCAACGGAATCGCAAACGGCCGCCTGCGGTGGCTCGGTGAATTGGAGGACTACTATGCCAGCAAAGGATGAGCTGTACTCCCTGGTCCCAAGCGACTGGCGACCACCGACCGAGTACCCGAACCTGGCTGCCGCGAAGATGCTCGGCGTCGACACCGAGACGTACGACCCGGAGCTCCTGGAAAACGGGCCCGGTGGCGTGCGCGGCAAGGGACACCTGGTCGGGTTCAGCGTCGCCACTGACGACGGCGAGTTCAGGGGATACTACCCGTTGCGGCACGAGGGTGGTGACAACGTCGAGAACCCAGAGAAGGCGCTGGACTGGTTGCGTGACCAGGTGGGCCGTGCCGACCAGCCCAAGGTCGGCGCCAACATCATCTACGACCGTGAGTGGTTGCGTGTGAACGGCGTGGAGATGGCTGGCCACACGTACGACGTTCAGATCGCGGAGGGTCTGTTGGACGAGAACCGCTACACGTACCGCCTGGACTCACTGGCCGAGGACTACCTGGGCGAACACAAGGAGGAGACGCTGATGACCGAGGCAGCCAAGGTGCTGCTGGGTGTCACCGGCCGTGACGACCTCCTGGAGAAGCGTGTGAAGCAGAACCTGTGGCGGTTGCCTGCCAGGTACGTGGGCCCGTATGGCGAGATCGACAGCGACCTGCCGTGCCGCATCTTCAAGATGCAGGAGCCGAAGCTGCGTGACCAGGAGCTGTGGGACTTGTTCATCATGGAGACCGAGCTGGTGGACCTGCTCCTGGAGATGCGGTTCCGCGGTATCCCGGTCGACGTGAACCGTGCCGAGGAACTGGTGGAGGACCTGGCCAAGCGCCAGGCCAAGGCGACCAGGCGCATCAGCCGGCTGTGTGGATTCACGCCGAACATCTGGGCGAACGACGACATCGCCAGGGTCTGCGACACGCTGGGCTATTCCTATAGTAAGACCAGCAAGGGCAACGCGTCGTTCACCGCGGACTGGCTGGAGGCACAGGAGCAGGAGGTCTTTCAGCTGATACTGAAGGCCAGACGCCTGGACCGTGGTGGGTCCGTCTACCTGCGCAGCAAGGTCCTGGACCTCCAGGTGGACGGCCGTGTGCACCCGCAGTTCTGGCAGGTCAGGACCGAGGCACAGGGAGCGAAGCACGGCACCAACAGCGGTCGGTTCGCGTCGTCGTCTCCGAACGCACAGCAGATACCTGCGCGCGACCCGGAGCTGGCGCCGTTGATACGGTCGGTGTTCATTCCTGAGAAGGGGTGTGACTGGACGTCAGTGGACTACAGCCAGCAGGAGTTCCGGGTCACGGTCCACTACGCGTACGCACTCGGCTGCAGCGGGGCGGAGGACGCCAGGCAGCAGTACATTGACGACCCGTCCACGGACTTCCACAACTTCGTCCGTGACCTGACTGGCCTGGAGCGGAAGACGGCGAAGATGCTGAACCTGGCGCTGTCCTACAACATGGGCAAGAAGACGTTCGCCGAGAAGGCGGGTCTGTCGTTCGAGCAGGCGTCTGACCTGTTCGACCAGTACCACTCGCACGTGCCGTTCGTCCGGCAGCTGAACAACAAGTGCCAGCGCGTCGCCAAGCACCGTGGATTTGTGAAGACGCTGCTTGGCCGGCGCCAGCGGTTCGTCCTGTACGGTCCACCGCGCTGGTCGCCTGGTATACGCCCTCTGCGCTACGACGAGGCCGTCGAGAAGTTCGGGGCACCGGTACAGCTGTACTTCCTCCACAAGGCGATGAACCGCGTCGTACAGGGCTCCAGCGCGGACATGATCAAGGCAGCCATGCACCAGCTGCACAAGCTCGGGTACGTCCCGCACGTCACCGTCCACGACGAGCTGTGCTACTCCACGCAGACGGACAAGGAGCGGCGTGAGATTTGCGACGTCATGCTGAACGCGCTGCCGCTGGAGGTCCCGATGAAGGTGGACGTGGAGAACGGGCCGTCCTGGGGAGAGGGGAAGGACTGGCATGAATAGACAGGAGAAGGATCTGTGGCGGCTGGTCAAGCCGCACCTGCCTGGTGAGGTCGAGCGAATCGAGAACCTGGTCGGTGCCGGCGTGCCGGATGTCAGCGGCGTAGACGGTCACGACTACTGGATTGAGCTGAAGGTCTGCCGGACCAAGAAGTTCAAGCCACCGCTCGAGATGTGCGAGCCGCTCCAGGTGCAGTGGCACGCACGCCGCGTTGCTGCCGGGTCCGTCGTCTTCGTAATGATTCGCCACGGTGACAACATCTCGCTGTGGTGGTGTGACACGCCGCGAACCTACCGGCGAGTATGGGAGGACTCCAAGCCGTACAACTGGGGTCTGATGGTTGAGGAAATCACGACAGCGGTGAGGAGGTGAGACCATGGTATATGTGACGCAGGAGCAGTCAGGCAAGAACATCACGCCTGCCATGCAGTACGGCAAGCTGAAGGTCCTGCTGCCGCCTGGCCTGGAGGTCGCACACTCGGCTGGCCAGGTGGCCAAGCAGCTGCTGCCGAAGTTGTCGAACTTCAGCGACGATGACTACTTGCTTCTCATTGGCGACCCGGTCACCATCGGAATCGCCACGGCCCTGGCCGCGCATTGGAACAACGGCCGGGTGAAGATGTTGAAGTGGGACAGACAGGAGCGACGGTACCTGCCGATCGCTTGCCAAATCTACTAACAGAAAGGAGAGCCGTATGGCCTCGGAACCGCAAGACGTTGGTGCCATGATGGCGGAGGACATGGAGTCCGCTGCCACAAAGACGCCGACCAACCAGGAGATAAGTGAGCTGGCTGACCTGGTCACGCTCATGCAGCTCCAGGAGAAGGAAGTCACACGCCTGGAGGACGAACTGAAGGAAGCGAAGAAGGCTCTGATGGACACGAGCATGGAGCGCATCCCGAACCTGTTCGACCAGGTGGGTCTGTCCGAGATCAAGCTGGCCAATGGCCAGACCGTCTCGGTCAAGCGACAGTTCGCCGCACACATCAGTCAGAAGAACTGGCCGGCCGCACTCCAGTGGCTCCGGGAGAACGGCCATGAGGCTATCGTCAAGCATGACGTCACCGTCAAACTCAAGAAAGGAGAGGACGACCAGCACCGTTCGCTCGTCGCGCAGCTCAACGACGGCGGCTTCTCGTACGCTGACCGGGAATCCGTCCACCCCGGTACTCTGAAGGCGTTCGTGACGGAGCAGCTCGAGTCAGGTGTGGACCTGCCGATGGATACCTTCGGCGTCCACCCCGTCCGCACGACCAAGGTGTCGTGACGGTTTCCAATCATCTTCACAACAGGAGTGCTTAACAATGGCACGCAAGCAGACAAGCAAGGCTGTAGCCAAGCGCGCAAGCACCGCGCCCGTTCCTGCCGACATGATGAAGTCGCTGGCAGCTGATTCCCAGGATGCCTCGGGTTTCGAGGACATGGGTGCCGATGACCTGGCGATTCCGTTCCTCATGGTTCTTCAGGCTCTGTCACCTCAGGTCCGCGGCGCCACCAAGATTGCCGGTGCCAAGGAAGGGATGCTGTTCAACACCGTCAGCGGCGCCGTCTACGACCCGCCGGTTCGGTTCGTTCCGTGCTACTATCAGAAGTGTTTCGTCGAGTGGGTACCGCGTGAGAAGGGCGGCGGGTTCATCGCCCAGCACCAGGACCCGAAGCTGCTGGACACGACGAAGCGCAACGACAAGGGTCAGGACGTGCTGCCGAACGGCAACATCCTGGTCAGGACTGGCTATCACTACGGTCTCCTCGTCGGCGGCAAGGGTGACGTGCCGCAGGCGATGGTCATTGGGATGTCGTCGACACAGCTGAAGCGCAGCCGCCGCTGGAACAGCCAGGCGATGGCGCTGAAGGTCAAGGTCGGCAACAAGACCGTGACGCCGCCCCTGTATTCGCACAGCTACTCGCTGGGGTCGGTTGAGGAGAGCAACGACAAAGGCACCTGGTACTCGTGGGACATCGGTGAGCCACAGCTCATCGAGGATGCCGCGGTCTACCAGGCGGCGCGTGAGTTCCACCAGGCCGTGAAGTCGGGCGGCGTGCGGTTGACCCCGCCGCCGGCCGAGGGCGACACGGATGCCGGTGGCGACGACGCCGACAACGTGCTGTAGTCGTTCGCTTGACAGGAGGGACGGTCTGCACGACGTCCCTCCATAACCTCAACCCCGGCGAGTGCCATGAAGAAACACGTCAAGCGATTCGCGCAGCTGTTCTCCGGACTGCAGCGAGCGTACGGTACATACGACCTGTCGCGTAGTAAGACCCGCGGTGCGAAGGTCGTCGGCCAGGCTGTCACCAAGTCGGAGCCTCTGACAGAGGACATCCTTCTCGGCCACCTGTCCGGCGTCCAGGGCGTTGGTATAGTTCCTATCAGAGATGACGCCACCTGCATGTTCGGCGCCATCGACATCGACGTCTACGACGGTCTTGACATCAACGACGTGGTGAAGCACGCCGAGGAACAAGACCTGCCGCTGGTGATGTGCTACTCGAAGAGCGGTGGTGTGCACGCGTACTGCTTCGTGAAGGAGCCGGTCACGGCTGCGGACATGCGCGAGAAACTGGCGACCTTCGCGGCGGTCCTGGGGTATGGTGGTTCAGAGGTGTTCCCGAAGCAATCCGAGATACTGGCGGACCGAGGCGACGTCGGCGGCTGGATCAACGCGCCGTACTTCAACGCCAAGGACACGACCAGGTACGCAGTGAACCAGGAGGGCAAGCGACTGGACCTGGCTGCCTTCCTGACGTACGCCGAGTCCAGGCGGATGACGGCAGCCGAGTTCTCGGCGTTCTCTGTCACCGTCCTGTCGGACATCTCGGATGGACCACCGTGTCTGCAGTACCTTATCACCCAAGGATTCAGCCGCGGCAGCCGCAACGACGGTCTGTTCAACCTGGCCGTCTACCTGAAGAAAGCCAACCCCGACCAGTGGCCGACGCTGGTTGACGATTACAACGTGAAGTTCATGGACCCACCTCTGTCCTCGGACGAGGTCCAGAACATCGTGAAGTCAATGCAACGAAAGGAGTACAGCTACAGCTGTGACCGCCCGCCCATCAAGGCCTTCTGCAACCAGCAGCTGTGCCGACTGCGGCGTCATGGACTCGACCAGGTGGCAGGACTGCCGGCGTTGACCGGACTGACCAAGTACGACACGACACCACCGATATGGTTCATCGACATCGAGGGCGGAGGCAGACTGGAGCTATCAACCGAGGACATCCAAAACCAGTCACGATTCCAGCGGCGGTGCATGGACGCGCTGAACATCATGCCGCCGCAACTCAACAAGACCAGGTGGACCTCTACTGTGCAAGGACTCCTGGAGACCGTCACCATCATCGAGGCACCGGTGGACGCGTCACCAGAGGGACAGTTGATGGAGCACCTGGAGGCGTTCTGCACCGGCAAGGCGAAGGCCAGGGTGAAGGACGAGATGCTGCTGGGCAAGCCGTGGACCGAGGACAGCCGCACGTTCTTCCGGCTGCGCGACCTGACGGCGTACCTGGAGCGGCAGCGGTTCCGTGAACTGGGGACGAACAAGATCACGAGCGTCATCAAGGAAATAGGCGGCGACCATCACTTCTTCAACCTGAAGGGAAAGGGTGTGAACTGCTGGAGTGTGCCGGAGTTCTCCGAGCAGAGTGAGGGATTCGACACACCGGACATCAAGGGCGACGAAGCCATCTGAGAAAGGAGAGTTGAGTGAGTAATTTCATGCAGTATGAACTGGCAAGGGCCCGAAAGAATGCTGCGTACGAAAGATACTGCGCAGCCAGTTCGCAGCTGGAGCTGGAGACGATTCGCTGCAGGCTGGCAGAGTTGCGAAGCCAGCATGAACCGGCAGCGGCGATTGTAAAGAAGGACATCACTGACGAGCACACTATCCGCAGCAAACTCATAGAGGCAGCCGAGTTCGTGGTTCTCGGTGGAAGGGACCGCTCATGGCCACGACACTGATATTGGGCCCGCCTGGAACGGGCAAGACCACGACACTGCTCGACCTGGTGGAGGAGTCATTCAGGAACGGCAGCCGGCCGGACCGCGTCGGGTTCGTGTCGTTCACACGCAAGGCAGTCAACGAGGCACGGGCCCGTGCGTGTGATCAGTTCGCCATCGACCAGGAAGACCTGGTGTACTACCGCACCATCCACTCCCTGGCCTTCAGGCAGCTCGGCATGTCGCGGCAGGACGTGATGGGCTGGAAGCACTTCAAGGAGCTCGGCCACGAGCTCGGCGTCCGCATGACGGGGCGCCGCCTGGACGACGTCGGATTCATCTCAGTTGGTGACCAGATGGTTGGCCTGGAGAACCGGGCACGACTGTGCTGCGTCACGTACAAGGAGGCGTGGGAGAAGTGGGGCGGCGACCTCAACTGGTTTCAGTTCGACCAGTACACCAGGTCACTGCAACGGTATAAGGACGCCCACCTCCTGTACGACTTCACCGACATGCTGGAGCGGTTTCTCGACACGGGCGTCGTGCCGGACCTCGACCTCCTGGTAGTGGACGAGGCACAGGACCTCAGCCAGCTGCAGTGGCGAATCGTGGAGCGCATGCGCGCGGCAGCCACGGAGACGTACGTCGCCGGTGACGACGACCAGGCGATCTTCCGGTGGTCCGGTGCAGACGTGGACTACTTCCTGGCGGCAGAGTTCGCTGACCACCAACAGGTGCTCGACCAGAGCTACCGCCTGCCGGCAGCGATACACACGCTGGCAGAGGAGGTCAGTGGCCGCATCGACCGCCGGTTCGTGAAGGCGTTCCACCCCACCGAGAAGCAAGGCCAGGTAGACTACGTCGCCAGCCTGGACGACGCGGACGCTCTGGAGACCGGTGACTGGCTCATCCTGGTGCGCAACAACTACCAGATCCAGGGAGTGCTCGACCACCTCCGCTACTGTGGCTACGCGTACGAGGCCGAGCGGGACAAGCCGGCCGACAACGTCGCCCTGCGCGCTGCCTACGCGTGGGAGGCGCTGCGAGCTGGCCACGACGTCGCCTACGAGGACGCTGTCGCAGTCCCTGCGTACCTGACCCATCCGGTAGAGGGGGCGCCAGGTGCGTGGGACCAGACGCGTCCTGTCAGTGCCTCTGACTTCCAGGCCGTGACCGGGGCGTCACTGCAGCAGCACTGGTACGATGCGCTCGGCCGGATGTCAGTGGAGGACAGAGAGTACTTCAGAGCAGCCAGGCGGCGCAATGAGAACCTCCGCCACCCGCGAATCAAGGTCAGCACCATCCACGGCGCGAAGGGTGGTGAGTGTGAGAACGTCCTGCTGTTCACGGACGTCAGCAACAAGACAGCCCAGGAGATGTGGCGACGTCCGGACGACGAGACCAGGGTGTTCTACGTCGGTGTCACCAGGGCACTCAGCCGCCTCTGCATCGTGCAGCCGCAGACACCGGCGCACTTCAGCCTGTAGAAAGGAGAGACCGTGCGCGACAAGGAAGGGTACGAATACAAGACGGTGCCGTATGACCACCAGCGTTCGGCGTTCGAGCAGGGACGGCGAATGCGGTACCAGGCACTGTTGATGGAGATGGGTACTGGCAAGTCAAAGGTCATCATTGACACGGCCACGTACTTCTACGAGAAGGGGAAGATCAATGCCCTCCTCATCTTCGCCAACAACGGCAGCTACACCAACTGGATGACACAGGAGATCCCGACCCACATGCCGGACCGCGTGGAACGCAACGTGGTCTGCTGGAAGGTCGGTGGCAGCGGGAAGAAACTGCAGCGCCTCTACGACACGTTGTTCGTGCCGGAGGTGATGCACCTCCAGGTGCTGGTCATGAACGTGGAGGCGATGGCGTTTGACAAGGCCAGGGAGTTCGCCCTGCGGTTCGCGCGGACCCACGACACGATGGTCGTGGTCGACGAGTCAACGACCATCAAGAACCACAAGGCGAAGCGGACCAAGGGTGTCATGGCCGTGGCCAGGGAGGCCGTGGCCAGGCGCATCCTGACTGGGTCCGCCATCACCAACAACCCACTCGACCTCTACAGTCAGTGCGAGTTCCTGTCACGCGGCGCACTGAACTTCACCAGCTACTACTCGTTCAAGGCGTACTACGCCGAGCTCCAGGAGATCACCCTGCGCGCGTCCGGTCGCAAGGTGAAGATCGTCACTGGCTACCGCTACCTGGACAAGCTGACCAGGGACCTCCAGCAGTTCTCGTTCATCATCAAGAAGGAGGACTGCCTGGACCTGCCGCCCAAGGTGTACGAGCGGTTCGCCGTGGAGATGACGCCCGACCAGGCACGGCTGTACGACCAGATGAAGCGGACGTCCGTGGCCGAGCTCCAGGAGGAGACGTTCGTGACTGCTCCCCTGGTCCTGACCAAGTTGCTGCGGCTGCACCAGCTGGTGTGCGGCTACGCGACTGACGACGACGGCAACGTGCACGAGGTGCCGCACCGGCGCCTGGCCGGGATGGACGACGTCCTGGCCGAGATGAGTGAGCCGGTCATCATCTGGGCGAACTATCGTCACGACCTGCTGGCCATCGCGAACCACCTGCGTGCCAAGGAGGGAATGCGCAAGGAGGACGTGGCGTTGTACTTCGGTGACACCAGCGACCAGGAGCGCATCGACATCCGTGAGGGTTTCCAGGCCGGCAAGATACGCTACCTGGTCGGCAACCCGCAGACCGCGGGGTACGGACTGACGCTGACGGCTGCCGCGAACGTGGTCTACTACTCGAACTCGTACGACGCGGACAAGCGGCAGCAGTCCGAGGACCGGTGCCACCGCATCGGTCAGGACCGCAGCGTGACGTATGTTGACCTCTACGTGCCGGGGACCGTGGACGAGAAGATACTGAAGTCACTGCGTGACAAGAAGGCGATGGCGGACCGCATCCTGATCTCCAACTGGGAGGAGCTGCTGGCATGACTGTCTGCGACCGGATCTGCTTCTACCTGTTACTAGTCGGCCTGGTCGTGGCTGCCTGGACCGCGTACTACACCGTGACCGTAACGGTCGACGCAATTCACACTCTAATTGAGACGAGGAGATGATGGAGACACTGTACAAGCAAGGCGTGTGGGGTGACCTGGTACCCGAGGCAGCCGAGGGACTGCGCCAGTGTGCGAAGTTCTGGGCCCTCCAGGACCAGGAGCAGATGGTCGTCACGTCGGTACGTGACGGCACACACGGGTACGCCTCGTTCCACCCGTCCGGCCGCGCGTTCGACCTGCGGCTGCCAGTCGGTGTGAACTTCCAGCGGTTCACGGCGGACCTGAAGAAGCACCTCGGATGCAAGTTCGACGTCGTCCTGGAGAGCAATCACATTCACGTTGAGTACGACCCGAAGTAAAGGCAGGTGGCGAGGAGTGTGGAACTGGGCCGGGGCTTCTTCCCTCGTTAGGCTTTCTTCCGTCGGCGTGTCGCCCAGACTGTTCGCCGGCCCTCGCCACTCTGCCCTGGAGGATTCATGAACGCACCTGACAAACTGACTCAGCTCCTGGAACAGCTGACCACGAAGTACATGACAGAGAAGGGCTGGAACCGGCGCCGGGCCCGGCGGAAGGCGGAGGCGCAGGTACGCCGTCACCTCCACCAGGCGATGCTGCACGCGCCGCCTGGTCGCCGCCCAGTCATGGCCACCTTGGGTAAGCTGCGGCTCCAGGAGATCGGCCGTGCCATCGCTACCTGGTGCCTGACCAGGGGCGTATACGTCCTGGCGGGTCTCGCTGTTGGACTCCTGGCTGGCGTAGTGTTATATTCCTATATGTAACAAGTCAATCGCCCTCAACAGAAAGGAGAGAGGATGGCGAAGACGATGAACAGACAGAGCGTGATGGAGGTAAGGGTCAGCGGGCCCAAGCCGTCAGTCGTTGTTGGTGGCCTGGTGTTCAGCCCAGGCGAAGCGGTTGACCTCATCAGAGACCTGGTCGACGCGGTGGAGGAATCCGAGTCACGGTTCCACCTCCTGTTTGCCGACTACGACTTCGAGACAGAGGCCACTACCATCCACGTCATCTGCGACGCCCTGGAAAGCGTCGTCACCGAGAACCCGGAGCACCTCGGCTTCCGTGAGATCTCACGGCTCGTCGACATCATCAAGGCCTTCCGCAACATCACCAACAAAGAGAGGAGAGCTGATTCATGAAGAAACCGCACAGCAGCACTGCGGTGTCGACCACCCGCCGTTGCAAGGGCTGCGGCAGAGCACTCAAACTCAACCTGCTGGTCAAACGGCCGGCAGCGGATCTGTGCTACCTGTGTTACCGCTCGGCCACCGGACGGCCGCCGCGGAAGAAGCGAACCTCAGAGAGGAGAGAGAACTAATGAAGACGGGACGTTCACTCAGCGCGCTCGCCAATGAGCTGGAGCGCCAGATGGAAACCAAGCGCGACTACATCGCAGACACCTCCGCACTGACGATGCTGCCGAACACGAAGCTGGAGATGCGCAACGGTGACATGGGCCAGGACCTCGGCCTCACCGACTACGCGCACGGCCAGGTCGCCAGCCGCGTCAAGATTCCGAAGGTCTACTACGACCGCATGCGTGAGAACGCACCTGCGCTCCTGGCGGACAACGTGAATCACTGGTTTCACAAGAACCCGGAGAAGCGGATGGTCAGGACGTTGGACGACACTGCGCGTGCCTTCCTGTCGGACCGCTACCGCCCCATCGACAACTACGACCTCCTGGACGCGGTGCTGCCGCGAATCCTGGAGCTCGGTTGCGACGTCCAGAGCTGTGAGCTGACGCAGACCAGGATGTACCTGAAGGTCACGACGCCGCGGCTGACAGCGGACGTGAAGAAGGGCGATGTCGTGCAGGCCGGGCTCGTCCTGTCTAACTCGGAGATCGGCGCCGGCAGCGTGCGTGTCGAGCCGCTGATGTTCCGCCTGGTGTGCCTCAACGGGATGATCATCAACGACGCGTCTCTGAAGAAATACCACGTTGGTAAACTGGCCGAGCAGATGGAAGGTCAGGTGCAGTTCTATCGTCATGAGACGATGGCTGCGGACAACAAGGCGTTCTTCATGAAGGTGACGGACACGGTGAACGGCGTGCTGCAGCAGGACGTGTTCGACGGATTCGTCCGGCGCCTACGTGAGACCGCGGCGGAGGTGGTCGAGGCGGACCCGGTCACCCTGGTCGACAACGTCACCGACCGGTTCCTCCTGAAGGACGACGAGCGGTCAGGCATCCTGAAGCACCTGACCACCGGCGGCGACCTGACCAGGTACGGTCTCATCCAGGCCGTGACCCGGACTTCCCAGGACGTGGATGACTACCAGCGTGCCACGGACCTGGAAACGCTGGGCGGGTCCATCATGGAGCTGCCGAGGCGTGACTGGGCTGCCCTGGCTGCCGCGTAGAACACGCGTCAATGGTATCAAAAAGGCGGGTTTCTGGCCATCTGGCTGGGGACCCGTTTTTTTATGGTCATGACCCTGGATCTGGACCATGAAACAAAGTATAATAGGTACTAGTGGTTGTTCATTGACAGTCCGAACGTGAGCGGGTCCGCCAGGAGGCACGGCGGGGAAGCGATAACGATTTGACGAAACCAAGGCCTAGAGCCTAGCACCTGGGCGGCAGCACACCGCCGCCCCGCTGTCCGCCAGTTCAGCAGCTGGCGCCGATGAGTCCCGGAAGGACGAAACAGCAGAGAGGAGAGAGACCATGTCAACGCCACGCACCGCACTCGAGAAGATGGTTGCCCTGAGGGTGTTCGCGCTCAACATCGAGAGCAGCGACCAGGACGTTCACGAGATCAGCAAGAACCTCGGCAAGGAACACGGCAACGCCGACATCGACGCTGACCAGGTAGACGCGGCCATCAAGGCATTCTACAACGAACCCACGACCGTGCGGCTCCAGGTGTACGGCGACGCCATCAGCATCCTGAACACATTCGGCCACACGCTCGGCACCTACTACTCCAAGAATTTCGCCAAGGTCGAGGACATGTACGACCTCATCCGCAAGTACATCCGCGACCACAACCTCTACGTTGAGAATGAGTCCACCTTCAACTGGAACCCGAACCAGCTGGTCAGGCCGTCTATCGTCTGTCCGGTGTGTGACAGTGCCAAGTACGTCAAGTACGACAGCGCCAACCAGTCGGCTGTCTGCAACGACTGTGGTCACTCCTGGAACACGGACGGCACCACCGTGCCGACCATGCTGGAGACACGCAAGCAGATAGCGGAGAACGTCATCGCTGACGTGACCAAGTCTCTGTCCGCCATCGACTCCTCCATGCGCCGCACCTCGCTGCTGATGGACAGCTTCGGATTCCCCGGATTCAAGAAGGCCGTGAACGACGCTGTCCGCTGCCTGGCGAACGGCGGCAACATGGACGCGGTCACGGACGTCCTCAACAAGTACCTCGAAGGGTAGCATCACCGGGCGGCTTCGGCCGCCCGTCCGTAATGCAGCTGAACCCGGTGGCAAGTCCGGGGACCTCACGGTGAGGGACGCAGAGCCAGGACGTTAGAAAGGAGAGTGTGATGGCGGCAAAGATGGTCACCATCAGAACGAAGTCTGTCCAGCTGGAAGGCGGCGCAATCGTGATTGGCTGCCAGCCGCGTCTCGGCAAGCAGGCGCAGTTCTTCGTGCGGTTCGGCTGCAGCGTGTCAGTGTTCACCCGCAACGAGATGAAGGAAGTCTACCACATCACCGACGCAGACGTCAACCACATCGTCAACGAGCTGCGCAGCTAGAAAGGAGAGTCACCATGGGTTCACCTTCAATTCACACACAGGTGATCAGGTACGTCAACATCACCGCGACGTACGAAGAGGAAACCGCCGGCAACGCATACGAGGTCTGGTACCTCGGGCAAAACTACGGCGTCGTTTACAAAGAGAAGTTCGGCGTTCGCAGCGGCAGCTGGTTCCACGAGCTGAATGGCATCGGCCACATCAGCCGTGCAGCTGCAGCCATCAACCTCATCCGCAGAATCTGGGCGGACAACGTCGAGGAAGTCTCGTACACGAGCGACTACTTCGTCGCCCTGGTCGAGATGGTCAGCAGCTCCAGCGGCTCGCTGCAGGTTGGCACGACCGTCTCCATCCAGCACCACGTTCGCGGCCACCGCAAGGCGACCGTCACGTTCGTGGGCCCGAACGCAGCCGGCCGTCTCAAGAAGTTCACCAAGATGTTGGACGCGATGAAGAACGCGCAGCTGTGTGGCACCGGCATCCTGAACGACATGCTTGTGAGTCACCACTAGTCTCCTGGTGATGAGCTGAGCGGAGCGGCCTCGGCCGCTCCCCTGGGTTCACCACAGAAAGGAGAGTGTCATGAATGCGATGGTCCGCAGGATTCCATTCAACGAGGACTACGCTCGCGACCAGGAGTTCGTCGACGTGTCCCCAATCATCCAGGGCAACTTCTCACGGTTCCAGAAGAAGTGGCGCCTGGTCAGATACCTCGAGTCTGACGGTATCAACGGCGTCGTGTCGGTAGACTGGTACGACACCGCGGAGGAAGCGCGCCTGGCAGTCGTCAACGAGACGGTGCGCTGGTTGGTTCGGTGACCTGAACGGAGGACCCACGGGTCCTCCCTTGAGTTCACCCGGGCGACAGCCCAAGAAAGGAGAGTGCGGTATGGGTACACCTTTTGCTGTGTACACGGACGACTTGGAGATACAGGCCGTCAACCTCCTGGTCACCACGTTCCGCGGTCGGTGCAACCAGGCGAAGGTGGTGGAGGAACGTGAGGGCGGCAAGCGGCAGCTGATCGTGTCGTTCCCTCGCGCAGACGAGTATGCAGAGGACTGGTTGGCGACGCTCGACCAGCGCGTCAAGATGATTCGCACGGCTGTGCACGACATCCTCCCCGAGGACATCGAGCGTGACGAGGCACACAAGGCTCCTCAGTGGAAGGTGCAGGACAGGCACGGCTGGGGCTGGTCAGTGTACGACCCCGACGGCAAGCCTGGTGTGATCGAGGCCGTCTCCAGTCGCAGCGCCGCCGAGGCTTATGCCAAGGCACGGACCGCCGGCAAGAGTCACGAGGAAGCGTGGCAGGCCATGCGGGACGCGGGCGGTCAGACGCGCAGCGAGTACCGCGGCAACTAGGTGTGATGAGCTGAACGGAGCGGCTGCGGCCGCTCCCTTGAGTTCACCATTCACCTCTAGAAAGGAGAGGCAGATGAACGAACAGAAGGTCGTGGCCATCATCCAGGAGAGCCTGGACCTGTTCAACGAGGACACGATGGCGCACAACGAAACGGAGCACCCACTGTTCAGCAACACGTTCGAGGAGGCCTGCCTGATGACCAACAACCACGGCCTCGTCATCACAGTTGGTGACCACGAGTTCCAGGTCACCGTCGTCCAGAGCCGATAACCAGGAGGAAGCGATGCCGATGATTGAGTACGTTCCCAAGAGATTCCAGGCCGCGAGCCTGGCGATGATTGACAGGATCAACAACATCATCGCGGAGTACCGGGACCAAGGGTACAGCCTGACGTTGAGGCAGCTGTACTATCAGTTCGTCGCCCGTGACATCATCCCCAACAAGTTGATGGAGTACAAGAAGCTCGGCGCCCTCCTGTCCAACGCACGGATGGCAGGACTGGTCGACTGGAACGCCATCGAGGACAGGACACGGTTTGTCAGGGAGCTGGCGCACTGGGATTCACCGGCGGACATCGTCGGCGCCTGCGCTCGTCAGTTCCGGGTAGACCGCTGGAGCGCGCAGTACCAGCCGTGCCGTGTCGAGGTGTGGATTGAGAAGGACGCCCTGGTTGGTGTGTTCGAGCGCGTCTGCGAGTCACTGGACGTTCCGTTGTTCAGCTGCCGCGGTTACGGTTCGCAGTCGGAACTGTGGCGCGCCGCGCGGCGGTTCCAGGAGTACGTTGACGACGACCAGGCCCCGGTCATCCTTCACTTCGGTGACCACGACCCGTCTGGCCTCGACATGACCCGCGACATCCAGACGCGGATGACCACCTTCGGCGTCAACATGGAAGTCCGCCGCCTGGCACTGAACATGGACCAGGTAGAACAGTACACGCCGCCGCCGAACCCGGCGCGCACCACCGACGCACGGTTCCAGACGTACGCGGCGCAGTACGGCAACGAGTCATGGGAGCTGGACGCGCTGGAGCCGACGGTTCTGTCGAGCCTGGTACGCAAGGAGATCGAGCGGTTCCGCGACCAGGAAGGCTGGAGCCGTGCAGCAGACGACATCGAGGACGGCCGCGAAGCAATCCGCAAGCTGGCCGAGCAGTTGAACTAGTCGCCTCTAGAAAGTTGAACTAGTCACCTCTAGAAAGGAGAGAGACGATGCTACACACATGCCAAGGTTGTGGCGAGGCCTGGAGCCTCGGCGCAATGAACGAGAACCCGATCGACTTCGAGATCGAGGCACCGTACCTGACGGTCAAGCGCTGCCCTGAGTGTATCGGGGTCGACGACATCACGGACGACCTCCCCGGCGTCCCACACGAGACGACGCGGCCGGCACTGGCCGTCAAGCTGTTGGTCATGTCTGACAACCAGTATCTCGTCTGGAACCTCGGCCGGTTCGACCCGGACCGCCTCCGCGGTCCGCACGCCGACGCGAGGCGGCTGGCGAACGGTCGGGTCGACGGTCCGTACCACAACGTCCAGGAGGCGACGGCAGCCCACCACGTCGGCACGACCGACGCCCTGGACCTGTCTGCAGCCTGACGCGCTACCCGCGGCGAGACGCGGCGATAGGGGCCCTCTGGAGGAATCCAGAGGGCCCTTTTTATTTGGCCTCCGCTCGCCGCGCCTGGCAGATGACTAGGATGCCAGATCCGGCGCTAGGGTCTGCGAGACGCGGCGAGAGGCGGCGAGGTCGCGAATTACGCGCCCGGGTCACCCAGGACGGGCCCGAAGGCGTTTAACGTGTTAAGTTGTGCAGCACGCTGCTGCAGTCACGGCTGCCTGGTAGCACACCCCGGCAGTCAGGAACTCTCACCAGCACTGCGGAGCATTGCGGCCGCGGGTGACCAGGTCGCTGCAAGGGGAAGGCTGAAGAGGTCAACTTCCCACAGCAATCGGGATGCTCTGCCGAAGTCCCTGGACGACAGAGTTCCAGTCGCCTGCAGTGCGGCGACCTGGTCGCGCAGTTCGGTGAACTTGGGTGACGGTTCGATACCAGCGGCAGCATAGTCCGCGGCAGCGAGCTCGTATGCGATGGCGACGACCAGGCGGGAGCGAGTGACCTTGGGCGGAGTGTCACCGTACACAGCCTCCCACCTGGCCGCGATGAACTGGTCCAGCTCTGCGTCAGCACTGCGCTGCAGGATGGACCACAGTTCTCCTTTGAATCTCGACAGCCGTGAGAACATCAGGCGATGAAGTCCCGGACACGAGAGAAGTCGTCGTGGCCTGCCATCCAGTTGCGCAGGTCGACCGGGTTCAGAGACGGCGGCAGGTCCACCAGGCCGTCCACGTACGCCTGCGCGATGATCTCACTGACGTCCTCCAGCTTGACGTCAACCGGCAGCAGTTCGCCGTCCAGGAACCCACAGATGACCAGCAGGTAGAAGATGCCCTCGGTGCAGAATAGCTCGTTGGGGTCGTTCTTCATCCACCGGCCGAACAGGAACCGACCGAGCTTGGAACTCATGATGGCTCCAGGCAGGTCGTACTTCACGCGGTTGTTGCGCCGGCACCACAGCTCCAGCACCTGCGCCGCGTGCTTCCTGACTTCCTCGTCGTCGAACCCACGCCACCGGAACACGTCCGTGATCCAGGCGCGCCTGGTCCGGTACTCGTCCAGGTTGTTCTCCTCGTATCCTTTCCGAGCAGCCTCCACCGGATACTTCTGGCCCCACCTGTCGTGGATGTTGCCGCCATGGTTCGGAACCGTCGGGTCCTTCACCGCGCGCCTGGCAGCCTTCCTGGCCGCCCGCCCTTTTCCCCAACAGGTAGCGTACACGATGACGCGGGCGTACGCCTTCTTGGTGCGGCTGAAGAAGATGTCGCAGCCGCGCAGCCGGTCACACCGATATGTCCTCACGATACGTGCCATGCTCTACTCCTTTGTGTCCTCCTTGTACTGCGGACTGGACAGCTGCTCCAGGAGGTCGACGTACACCACCCACAGGTCGACGTTCTCCATCTGCGGCAGCGCCTCCTTGAACATCCGCACCTCGTGGTCCGTCAGCTCGATGGACCCTTCGGCCTTGTCTACCTTCCGCATCAGCAGTCCGCACTCGACCAGGGTGTCCAGTTCCTTCTTGACCTTGGTCGCGTATGTTGAGAACGCTGACTTCATCAGCTCCTTCTCGTTGGCTGCCTGGGAGTTGATGTTCGCGCGTACCTGCTTCTCCATCTCCGCGGTCGGTTCACGTCCGACCTTCGTCAGAATCTCACCCAAGGTCTTTTGCACCGCCTCCTCGAGTGTGTCGCCCATGACTGTCTTGTCCGTGGGCCCGAACTGTACCACTACGTGCTTCGCCATTCCGCCCTCCAGCGTTTATGGAATCCGTGCAGCACCGTGCTACACGTCAATTTTCTCGATTGTGAGACGGCAGCCTTGCGCAACCGTGACCACGTCCGTCGCGTGGTCCGAGCGTCCGACGAGCTTCACCTTGTCGTCCGCCGCGAACGTGTGGATGCACGTGCAGCTTGCGCTTCCCTCACCGTCGGACGAGGTACGATGGTACGTCCCGGAGATCGTACCAGTGATGTCACCATACCCCGCGCCGCTGTCCTTCTGCAGCTTCCACAAAGCGAAGTGCCTGGTCGTGGTGAGGTTGTCCGCGGTCACGTCATACGTGATCTTGTAGTCGCCGGCCACCTCGATCGTGACCTCCGCACTGTCCGCGCTGTGCGTGTACCAGGTCGTGTCCTTCCTGACCTCCGTGTCCCAGGTGACGTCAGTCCAGGCAGCCGTGGCAATGACTGTGCCACCGTTGTTGTCGTACATGTGCAGCCAGCCGTCACGGTTGGCCGCGCCGCCGAACCACACGTCGCCACTGGTCTTCAGGTCGTATGACGTGTCCACCGCCGTGCCAATGCTCACCTGGCCGTAGAACCGAGAGGTGAGAGCCTGGGCGAAGACGAGGACAGGGGAGTTGGCGTTGTTCCAGACGTAGAGGTTGTCGTCCGTCTGTGCGCCCAAGGCAAGGGCCCACTTCTGGACGCCGGCCTTGTAGTGCATCAGACGGGCGAACGCACTAGCGGCACTCGCCGCGTCGACAATGAGGTTCGCACCAGCGTTGCCGGACTTGATGTTT